>Ga0316620_10000312_pt1 | contig 19401 bp, 16 predicted proteins | sample OWC_Aug_M1_C1_D5_FD_207651 | JGI IMG/M metagenome (GOLD analysis project Ga0316620, IMG submission 207651) | Wetland soil microbial communities from Old Woman Creek delta, Ohio, United States - OWC_Aug_M1_C1_D5_B | ecosystem: Environmental > Terrestrial > Soil > Wetlands | place: USA: Ohio... | reverse complement strand
GGAGGCAGCAGCTCGGGACACCGCATCGAATTGAGGTTTCGATAAACGCAGCTTCTGTTTCAACAAGACAAACAAGCCAGAGTAGAGCAACCATTTGGGGTGGGCATTGGCATCTACCGGAATTCTGTTGAGCAGGGCATCTGAGACCGAGGCAATCTCGATCTTGCCAAACACGACATCTCGTAGTGCTTCGCCAAGCCAAACGCCAGCAATGTAGGTGAGGAAACATAGAGCGATCATCTGTTCCAGGTGGGCTTGTTTCTTGTTCATCAGTTTGGGCAGATGGAGCAGGTCTTTACAATCCTTGAAAGTTTCTTCGATCTTCATGCGTTGGAGATAGATCTCAAGACTGCGTTCGGGTTCCAACGTGGTCATGACCCACAACGGTTTCGATAGGCTTTTGCGCCAGTAGCCGATCAGGTTGACTTTGACCGTGCCCAGATAATAGACATTTGGACGGATGATCGTCTCACCGGGTTTGATGAACAACTTGATCGGTTCGCCATCCGCATCGATCAACCGGGGTTGTTTGTGTTGATCTCCCAGGTTCAGTCGGATCACAAACTGGATCTGCTCGATATACAGCACTTCCATCAGTTCGGCGTAGCTGAACTCACGGTCCAAGACCAAGGGACGGTCTCCAAGCAGGGTTTTCACGGCTTCAAAACAGCGAAAATGCTCCTGATTTCGGGAAGTACATTCTGTTCCGATCGTTCGGGAAGAGTAGACCACAAATGAAAACGGCAGCGAACGACCTCGGAATGGTGTCGAGAGCACCATCAACCAATAGCCAGCCGTCTTTCCATCACTCAAGGTACCCACGTAAGGTGTTTTCGGCGCTTTGTAACGCTCCATTTCCGTCGGGTCTCCGATCACAAACGCCGCATCTTCCTGGTAAAACCGCAGCAGCATGCGCTTCATTTCCACCTGCTGCAGAAAGCGTTGGATCGTTTTGTAGTTCCGCTCACTTCGCCCACTCATCTTCTCGGCAATGTTCGTCATCCGTGGCGATTGGGCTTCCAACAGCCCCTTCATGATCTCGGCTGCTTTTTTCACCTGCTTTTCTTCATCGATCAGGGGTCGCATAAATGCTTGAAAATTGATACACTTGTTCATGGAAGCCTCCTGTTGAGTATCCGTTGCCAGCGGTTTTTACTCAATTGTGTGGCTTCCTGCCCTTTTTGCAAGTCCTTGTCCGATCTCTTGTCCGAAGATCAGTATTGCCTCTTGACAAATCCAAAATATCTTATATAATACAAACAACATTGTAATACAAAGTAATTAATAACGCAAAGGAAAAGGATATGAACACACAACTCAACCTCAAAGAATTGGAGCGCAAAGCGTTCCTCACGACCTACCAGGATGGCCTGTGGGATCTGCTCTTCGGCTTGATCGTGATCTGCATGTCGGTCTCCTTCTACCGCCCGGCAAGCGGATACAGCCCGCTCAACATTGTCATGTTTTCATGTTCCATGGTTTTGGCCAATGTGCTTTTCTGGGCAGGGAAGATGTTCATCACCTTGCCGCGCATGGGGCAGGTCAAGTTCGGAGCTCGACGCAGAAAACGCGTGCTGACGATGATCATCGTGCTTAGCGTTGTGGTCCTGGTTCAGGTGGCCCTCTTTTCTTTCCAATTGGCAGCCTGGGCCAATCCCGAGCTGGGCGCAAAGCTCAATGAATCCCTTCCGAAGAGCGATGCAATAGGCCTACTAATTGTTGCTTCGATTAGCGCGCTGATGGTCGGCCCAAGCATAATCCTGGTGGCCTACTTCATAGATTTCCAGCGCGGCTACTCCATCGCCATCATGATGGCCCTGGCTGTCTTCCTGATGGTCTACCTAAACCGTCCGATCTACCCGATCATCATCGGCATCCTGATCGCCCTGCCCGGCGTGGTGCTGTTGGTGCGCTTCCTGCAGAAGTATCCGCTGCGTCGGGAGGAGGCGTCCCATGAGTAAAGCCGAGGAGAATGCTGACCTGGCCGCCCTGGCCGAGATCGACCGGCTGGTCCACGAGCCGGCCCGGCTGGCGGTGATGGCCCTGCTTTATGTGGTGGACAGCGCCGATTTCATCTTCCTGATGAACCAGACCGGTCTCACCTGGGGCAACCTATCGGCGCACATGGCGAAACTGGAAGGGGTTGGTTATATCGAGGTTAAGAAGGCGTTCAAGGGGAAGCGGCCCAATACCACCCTGCGGTTGACTGATAAAGGCAGGCTGGCTTTCCTGAAGTATGCATCGCATATGAAGCATGTTTTTGGGGATTTCCAAGGATGATGCGCACATGTTAAATCACATTAAGATCGCTTCGCTATCGCTCGCGATGACAACCTTTCAAGAATGTCCGATCTTTTGTCAGAAGGTCAGTAATCTATGCTATACTTTGCAGCATGGGTAGAAACTACATTGTAGCTGATGTTGGGGGTACACATATCCGTACAGCCTGTTTTCCAACCCAGAGCCAGACTCCAACCGTAGTGAAACGTATCTCGACCAAGGGACCGGATACTCCGCACGAAAGATTGATCAACCTGATTGCATCTGTCGCACCCAAGGATGAGGAAATTGCCGCCATCGCAGTAGCTGCCCCAGGACCTCTCGATCCATTCGAGGGGATCATCTTTGAAGCCCCGAACATCCCCGGTTGGAACAACCTTCCACTAAAAAAACTGATCCAAGACCAGTTCAAAGTTCCGGTGGCAATTGGGAATGATGCCAACCTGGCCGCGCTGGGTGAGTGGCGCTTTGGAGCTGGGGTTGGTCATAAACACCTGGTCTATATCACTGTTAGCACTGGTATCGGCGGAGGCGTCATTATCGACAACCAGCTCCTGCTCGGAGCACACGGCCTGGCAGCCGAATTAGGGCATGTCACCGTGATCCCTGATGGACCATTGTGTGGTTGTGGTAAACGCGGGCACCTTGAAGCTGTTACTTCAGGGCCAGCCATTGCCCGCTGGGTTGAGCAGGAATTGAGCCAGGGAATCCCCTCTTCGCTATCCATGAATAAACCGGTCACTGCCAAGGATGTATCCCTTGCTGCCAGCAAGGGTGACGAGCTCGCTCAGGCAGCCCTGGCCCGGGGTGGCACTTACCTGGGTATCGCCATTGCAAATTATCTGCATATATTCAATCCCACGGTAGTCATCATTGGTGGAGGCGTTTCCCAAAGCGGCGAAGCTTATTTCGGCCCGGTGCGCGCCTCCCTGCGCGAACAGGTCCTTTCCAGCAAATACCTTGATAACCTTATTCTAACTACATCTGCACTGGGGGATGATGTGGGCTTGATGGGTGCGTTAGCGCTAGCCCAGACATTAAATATCCCAGCACCGTAAAAATGATCACGAAACGTTGGGAGGTGGCAACACCTTTACCTCTCGAAGCCACTCAAGAGCTGAGTGGGTATCCACCAATCCTTCGCCAAATCCTTTATAACCGGGGCTACCGGACGCACGAGCAAGCACGGGCATTTCTGGAAGCGCAGCCTCCCTTCGATACCGAAGCTACACTCTTGCTCCATTTACCTGAAGCAGTCGATCGCATTCAATTTGCCATCCAGCATCACGAAAATATTATCGTATACGGTGATTATGATGCCGATGGGGTAACAGCAACTGCATTGCTCGCGATGGCTTTGAGGGCGCTGGGAGCTGAGGTGCAGGAATATATTCCAAATCGTTTTGATGAGGGATATGGCTTAAACCTCGAAGCCATGCGCACCTTGTACGAAGCTGGGGCGAAATTAATCATCACCGTTGATTGTGGCATCCGTTCAGTGGAAGAGGCTGAGCCTGCCCACTATCCCGGTATGGACTTGATCATCACAGATCACCATCTTCCCCTCGACGAAATCCCCCCGGCTCTTGCGGTGATCAACCCTAAGCAACCTGGAGATAACTATCCTGAGAAGAATCTCGCTGGAGTGGGTTTGGCTTATAAATTGGTCCAGGCCCTATTCGAGGTTGAACAGAATACCGCGGATACGCGGGATTATCTCGATCTCGTTGCCCTGGGTACCGTGGCAGATCTCGTGCCTCTCACTGGCGAAAACCGGTCGCTCGTACGCGCGGGCCTGGAATACATCCGGCAGCCCGTCCGCCAGGGGATAATGGCATTGATCGGGGTGTCAGGGTTGACCCCTACCAGGATCAATACCACCGATATCGGTTTTGCTTTAGCCCCTCGTCTAAACGCTGCTGGCAGGCTGGAGTCGGCTTTAGCCAGCTTGCAGCTGCTTACCTCGAGCGATCCCAAGACCGTCGGTCAGCTCGCTCAATGGCTGGAGATACAGAACCGCGAACGCCAGAAGGTCATGCGTGAGATCCAGGCACACGCTGAGAAAATGATCATCATCGATGACAACATCCCCCTGCTGCTTTTTGCAGCTGACCCGGGATATAACCCCGGTGTTGTCGGCCTGGCAGCTTCCAGGCTGACCGAAAAGTATTATCGCCCTTCCATCATCGGGAGCATCGGTGAAGAATTCACGCGCGCTTCCTGCAGGAGCATACCCGAGTTCCACATCACTCAAGCGCTGGACCAATGCCAGGACTTGCTCGAGCACCATGGAGGCCATGCAGCCGCTGCAGGATTTACTGTCCGCAATGAGCTCCTATCCACTCTGATTGGAAGATTACTGGATATTGCCCAACAACAGCTGGCAGATAAAGACCTGAGACCCAGGGTATTCGCCGAAGCTGAAGTGCCCCTGGCGGAATTAAAACCTGACCTGCTGAAATACCTGGATTGGTTGCAGCCCACCGGGATGGGGAATCCGGCACCCATATTCATGTCAAGTGGATTGAAGGTAACCCGCCAGAGAGCCATTGGTGCGGATGGGGCTCACTTAAAATTGGCAGTCACCGACGGAAGAATCACCTATGATGCCATAGCGTTCCGCCAGGGCTACTGGATCGCACAGCTTCCACCGAAGGTCGATATGATGTACACTTTTGAGCTGAATGAGTTTAATGGCCAGGTTTCGCTGCAGCTGAACGTGAAAGACATTCGCCCCTCAGCTGGTTAACCCAAACCCAAGGACTAATTTACAAATCGATATTTGATCAACGTCCACATAGCGATGAAGGCATCCTTGGCTTTAATCTTCTTGCCCTCGGCATAATCGCGCGGATTGAAGGTGATTGGGACCTCGTATACCCGTACCTTGCTTTTTAATATTTTAGCGGTAAATTCCGGCTCGAATTCGAAGCCGCGCGCATGCAGTGGCATGTTCTGCACTACCTGGCGCCGGAAAAGCTTGTAGCAGGTTTCCATATCGGTGAGAATATTGTTGTAAAGGATATTCGTGACCAGGGTCAATATCTTGTTCGCTACCATATTCCAGAACAATACTGGCCTTCGCCCTGCCCCGAGGAACCTTGAGCCATAAACCACATCCGCAATGCCTTCCTGGATGGGTTTCAATAAAATGGGGTACTCACGTGGATCGTACTCCAGGTCGGCGTCCTGGATCAATATCAAATCACCCTGGGCATTCTCGATCCCGGTTCGCACAGCTTTTCCCTTCCCCTGGTTATGATCGTGGTAGATGACCTTGACAATTCCCTGGCCATCAAGACCTTTTAATATATCCCGACTGCCGTCGGTTGAGCCATCATCAACCGCCACGATTTGATCGACCAATCCGGTCGCTTCTACTCGCCGGATGATCTCCTGGATGGTCTTGACCTCGTTATAAACTGGGATGATCACGGATAATGTCATGATTTTTATAATTCCTTAGATTAATTTTATCCTAATTTTACCGAGCGAATTATTTAAAGTACGCTTGCCATGCTATAATCATTTAATCAAACTGTCAAACGCCATTAATCATAGGAGGTTGAGCGATGGAAGCATCCGTTCGTGCAAAACCGATTATCGGCTCTGGTAGTGGTGTATTTACTCCCCCAAAACTGGAAAAAATGGAAGACACAGGCTTGTCGCCTTTATGGCTGCAGGACCTGGCCTTAAAAATACTTTACTTTCAAGGATACATGACCGGTTTCAAAATCGCAGAAGAAATGGCGTTACCATTCACCGGTATTGTCGACCAGCTGCTTGAGGCATTGAAACGTGAAAAATTCGTGGAAGTAAAAACCTCACAGATGGGCCTGGGAGAAGGTGCCTATTTATACGCCATCACTGGCCTGGGCAGCGAACGGGCGCGTGAAGCATTGGAGCGCAGCCAATATGCTGGTCCAACCCCTGTTCCCATCCAGGTGTATAACGAGTCGGTCATTCGCCAATCGCAGGGTCGACCCACACTAACAGATCGAATCATGCACCAGGGTCTTTCTCACCTGGTCTTGGATGAACCTACCTTCCAGCGTATCGGCCCGGCGGTAAACTCGGGTACTTCCATTTTTATGTATGGCCCTCCAGGTAATGGGAAAACAAGCGTCGCACGAGCGATCGGCAACATGATCTTGCACGAGAGCATGTACATCCCCTACGCCATCTATATTGATGGGCAGGTAATAAAAATGTACGATTCGGTGAACCACCAGCTTTCTGCCGAAGAACAACCGGCCTCCGGTGGTGCAAGCAGCACCCGGACGGCCTCGAGAAGGGATCTGCGCTGGGTACGGATCAGGCGACCATTTATTATTTGCGGCGGTGAGCTGACCCTGGCCGGGCTCGACCTGGTTTTCGACGATGTGCATAAGTATTACGAAGCACCCTTCCAGGTGAAGGCTAACGGTGGCATTCTGCTGATCGATGACTTCGGACGGCAACTGGTGAGACCAAGGGATTTACTGAACCGTTGGATCGTGCCTCTCGAGAACCGCATCGACTTCATGACCCTGCACACCGGGCGCAAAATCGAGATTCCCTTCGATGTGTTGGTGGTCTTCTCCACCAACCTGCCCCCGCGCGACCTGGTGGATGAGGCTTTTTTACGCCGCTTACGTCACAAGATTGAGCTGGGCGATCCCACATTCGACGCATATCGAGAGATATTCAAGCGGGTTGCCTCTGCCAAAGGTGTGACGTACAACGATGAAGGATTGGCATACTTGCTCCAGGAATGGTACATTAAGCGAGCGCGTAAGCTGCGCGCGTCTCATCCACGCGATTTGTGCGACCAGATACTGGATATCTCTCGCTACCTGGCGGTTGAGCCTGTGATGACGCGAGACCTGATCGACAGAGCTGCCAGCGCGTATTTCGTCGAGTTGTAAACACTGCATGCCTGAAAAAGAGAACAGCTTCACTTATCACGCGCTGAAAAGGCCGGTGATCTTTGCTCATCGCGGTTCCAGCGCTCATGCCCCCGAGAATACACTGGCGGCATTCAAACTGGCGGTTCAGCAGCAAGCGGCGGCAATCGAGCTCGATGTTAAGCTTACCGCTGACGGGCAGGTAGTGGTATTACACGACGACACCGTCGATCGCACCACAAATGGCACAGGGAGGGTCAATTCGATGACCCTCGCCGAGCTTAAGCAATTGGACGCCGGCTCGAAATTCGACCCGGAATGTCAGTCGGAGAGAATACCGACCCTGGCGCAGGTACTTGAAACTGTCGGAAATCAAATTTTCATAAATGTGGAGATAAAAAACTACACTTCTCCGGCTGATGATTTATCAGATAAGGTGGTTTGGTTAGTAAAAGACTACGGCCTGGAAACAAGTGTGATGCTCTCATCGTTTAACATGATTGCATTGATCCGGGCACGCGCACTCATGCCGGAGATCCCACTGGGTTTAATCACGATAAAAGGTATGGCAGGGATTACTCTGCGATCAAAATTAGTGCGATTTGGGCCCCTTTTGGTTTTTCATCCGCACTATCTGGACGTCTCACCCCAATTGATCCAGGCCACACACCAGGCGGGCGCACGCATCCATACCTACACGGTCAACCAGCCCGATATCATGCGCCAGTTATTTACCACCGGGGTGGACGGTATTTTTACCGATGACCCCGTTTTAGCTCAAAAAGTGCTGATAGAGATCTAGGCGATCCAGCATGTACTGAAGGGCTAAACCAGGATAGTATCCCTCTTGACTTATCTGGCTAGCAATTCCGCTCCAGCCAGTCAGCCACTCCAGCCAGGTTCTCAAATGTGTAGTCCGGATGAAAGGAAGAGCCTTTCAGATCTTCCAGGCTCGTTTCACCGCTCAGGACCAAAACGGTGGTAATCCCACTCGTCTGACCGAGGGCAATATCCGTATACAAGCGGTCACCGATCATAGCCAGCTGGCTGACGTTAAGTCTCATTTTAATTGCTGCTGCCTCCACGATGAGGCGGTTAGGCTTACCCACCACCAGGTCGGGTTGCCTGCCGGTTGCAGCACTGACGAAGGCAATCATTGCACCGACATCCGGCATGTAGCCACTTTCAGTGGGACAGTTGAAATCGGGGTGAGTGGCTATATACGGAATCCCCGACCGCACAAAATCGCATAATGCCCATAGTTTTTGATAAGTGAGCGTGGTATCGAAACCAAGCACGATAAATTGCGGATGAGCTTGTTCCAACCGAAAACCGTGCTGGCGGAATTCATCTTCGAGGGAGGGGGTGCCGACCAGAAATATTTCCGCCCCAGGGTGCTGTTCCCTCAGATAGAGCGCAGTAGCCTCACCCGAGGTCAGCACCGATGCCTCTGTGATGGGTAAGCCAAGCCGGCTGATCTTTTCTGCATATTCCCGGCCTTGTTTGGAGGAGTTATTGGTGAGGAAGAGAAATTCTTTGTTTTGCCGTCGTAAAAGCTCAATGAAACGAAGCGCACCTTCGAGCAGCCTGTCACCCAGGTAGAAAGTGCCATCCATATCTAGCAAGAAACCACGTACGGCCTTTAATTTTTCAGTGCTATCCATATTGAAATCCGTGTCAACAGCTTTTTCTTTCTTGCTCACTAACTGCCCCGCTAGTTGAACATCCCTTTGGAATGAGAGGAGCTGAGCTGGCAGCAAGGATTTTACCATGCCATTTTAAGTTGTCTTGATTTATATTATCATTGTGTTATGATTCTTCGGTTATCACAATAGAGGAGAAGAATATTGAATACCTGGTTTGAGGCGATGGAACAGGCTATCGGGGAGCTGAGGCAATGGCCCGAGAAGACGGTCCAGCTCTTTCACCATAACGATTCCGATGGCCTTAGCTCTGGCGCCATACTCACCCGCGCGTTTGAAAGGCAAGGATTCCGGGTAAAACGCTTCTGCCTGGAAAAACCATACCCGGCAGTATTGCGGAAAGTTTACCAGCAGGAGAGAGGCATCATTGTATTTGCCGATTTTGCCGGCAGGATCGCACCCCTGCTTTCCGACTTGAATAAAGGCAGGAACTTAACCCTGATCCTGGACCATCACGTCGCTGAAGCTGCGCGCGACCCAAGAGTGCACAACCTTGACCCAGACCTGCATGGATTAAAAGGAGACCGGGATATTTCCGGCTCGACCACTTGTTATTATTTTGCCCTCGCCCTCGATCCGGCAAATAGAGATCTGGCTCACATCGCCGCCATCGGGGCGGTGGGGGATGGATTTTTCGTGGATGGCAAGCTGGCAAGCCAGAACCGCGACGCGACCCTTGAAGCTGTTCGCCAGGGCATGGTGGAGATCAAGGAGCACGCCAGGGGCGAGCAGTATTTCCTTGCCACTTCAAAAGGCCAGATGGATATCGTTGGAGTGGGTGATTATCTTGATCTGCTGGGAGGTGTGGGCTATTACCAGAATGGACCAGACATGGGGGTCAAGGTCTGCCTGGAGGGCTTTTCCACCGAGGCTGATAAGCTTGTCGATGAATTAAAGATCATCCGGACAAAGCTATTTGATGAAGAGATTGCACGGCTGAAAACAGGCGAGCTGAATCAAGCACCCCACATCCAGTGGTTAAATGTCGAAAAGCGCTTCTTCCCCATGGGAGTAAAAATGATCGGCGCATTCTGTGATGCGATCAGGGAAACGGATCTGATTGATCCCCGCAAGTACCTGGCCGGATTTCAAGTGATCCCCGATGAGATCCCTGGGTTCGGTGCAATCAAGTTCAATGAAGTAAAGGTTTCCATGCGGGTTTCTCCATATATGGAAGGGGAAATCAGGGCAAAAAGAGCCATGGGGCTCAACATCTTGCTCCCCGAAGCCACCGAGATACTCGGGGGGTTTTCAGATGCCTGCCACAGCCTCACGGCAGCTGTTACAGTAGCCATCGGCAAGGAAGAACAGCTGATCCAGGAAATGGAAAACATCATCGAAAGGACACTACATGGGTAAAGGAACAGGGTTTGGCAAAACAATCTTGATCGGTGACCAATTCGTCCTTGAGGGAGTACCGGCGATTGTCTCAGCCATCTCGTATGAGACGGAAACGACCGTGGTTCGGACCACAGGTGCAGGATGGACGCTGGAAGACAACCGCATCGAAGTCCCTGGCTATAAAGAGAAGAAGAAAGAACAGCAAGTGCGCTCAATCGACAGGATTATTGAAGTCATGGATATCGATGTAAAAAAGAATCCGATCAAGATCACCATTGGAGGCACCCTATTAGCTGGTAGTGGGGTTGGTGCCAGTGCTGCCAGCTGCGTTTCGCTCGCGCGGGCATTGAACGCTGAATTCAATCTGGGTTATTCTATCGAAGAGCTGAACCGGGTTGCATGGCAGGGTGAGTTCCCCTATCATGGGGTCGCCAGTGGGGTGGATAATACCGCTTCCACCTATGGTGGGCTGCTTCTTTTCCAATTAATCAACAGCCAGCAACATTTCGAGAAGATCAAAACACCAAGATCATTTGAGATTGTCTTAGCCAATAGCGGTATCACCGCCAATACCGCCCTCCTGGATGAAGTTACTGAAAAACAGAAGAAAGCGGACCCGGACCTCTTTACATTTCGGATGAAGACCATCACAAACCAGGCTCATGAGATGAAAATGAAGCTTGAAGCAGGTGATTTGAGAGCTGTGGGACAGATCATGACCACCAATCACAAACTGCTCACTGAAATGCAGTTCTCCCACGAAATCCTGGATCACCTGTGCCAGCTGGCAATTGAAAAAGGCGCCTGGGGAGCGAAGGTCACCGGAGGAGGCCGGGGAGGCTACATGGTAGCTTTAACTCCCGGGGAAAAACTCCAGCACTCGGTTGCCTCGGTATTCAATAAGGAAGGATTTAAAATCATTCGCGCAGTGATCGGTGGAAGTCAAGTGTAAACCACTGACTTGCACGGCGGAATAGATAAAATGATATGATCCCATACGAATGGCTCGAGCAAGCCAGCGAGCGGATCGCTCCATATATACATAAAACTCCGTTAACTTATGACCCCAAGCTGCAGCTTTACCTGAAATGGGAAAACCACCAGGTGACCGGCTCGTTCAAAGCCAGGGGGGCCCTCAATAAGATCCTTTCATTGCATGATTGGGAGCTTGAACGTGGGTTGGTGACTGCCTCAGCTGGTAACCACGGCCAGGGAGTGGCTTTGGCAGCAGGGATCAGGCGCGCCCGGGTGATCGTTTTTGTGTCTGAACATGCCTCCCCGAATAAAATAAAGGCCATGCAAGAGCTTGGGGCAGATATTCATTTTGTTCCTGGAGGCTATGCAGAAGCCGAACGTGCGGGGATAGCCTTTGCGAAGGAGACAGGTGCCACCTGGATCTCCCCGTATAATGACGGCATGGTCATTGCCGGCCAGGGTACAATCGCACTGGAAGTATTGCAGGATCTACCGGATTTGACTTCTATTACATGGCTTGTCCCCGCTGGAGGCGGAGGGCTGGCTTCGGGGATCGGGTGCGCATTGCAGGTAACCCAGCCCCACGCCAGGTTATTCGCCATCCAGTCGGAAGCTTCACCTTTTTTACACGCCATCTTCCATCACGGCACGCAGGATGGCGTGGTTGAGCTTCCCAGCCTGGCCGATGGATTAGCCGGACCGGTTGAAGCTGGCTCAGTGACCGTCCCGATGGTAAAGAAATACGTGGATGATGTAATCCTGGTGAGCGAGGTGGAAATTCGCCGGGCGATCAAATACGCCTGGATGAACTACCACGAATGCATCGAAGGCTCTGCAGCAGTCACCCTGGCGGCGACTTTATCGGGGAAGGTGGATACCGGTACTGCGGTGGCTATTTTGACCGGAGGAAATATCAATCCAGCTGACCACGTCCAAATTGTCGATGAAGAGCATAAAGGCGCAGAACAAACGGCCTGAATAAATGGATATCACACCCGATGAATTCATGATTGTCTGTATGTCACACCAGGTACGTGACGGTGACTTCGTGGCGCAGGGTATTGCCACACCACTCGTCGCAGCAGCCTACCTGCTTGCTCGCAAGACCCATGCACCCAACCTATACTTCGCTTCTGCAATCGGCCAGGGTATCTGCCGCTATCCGGCACCCCTCGGCCTCAGCCAGGTCGAACGGTTGTGGTTGGACCGCGCCCTGGTCAATATTGGGTTTGCCCGGGCAGTCACCGAAGTGTTGCCGAGCTTACGCCCCATGGAATATTTCCGACCAGCCCAGATAGATCCGCAAGGTAATATAAATAACATCGCCTTCGGGAAAGACCTTCACCATCCCAGGTTACGGCTGCCAGGTACCGGAGGTATACCCGACGTAACCACCTATTTAATGGATATCATGTATTATGTGCCCAGGCATTCACGGGTCACATTTGTGCCCCAGCTTGACTTTTGTGCCGGACTCGGGCATAATTCCGCCCGTAAGCATGGCAATCCTCCGAAATATCTCGTCACCGATCTGGGACAGTTCGATTTTGCCTCTGGACGGATGAGGATAACAACGTTCCATCCTGGTGTATCCATCGAGAAGATACAAGCGCATACTGGTTTTCCACTAGAGGTATCCCCGATGGTGATGGAGACTCCGCTACCAACCGAGACTGAGATCGACCTGATCCGACATGAGATAGACCCATTGAATATCCGCCGGCTGGAGATGCTCAGTGGTGCTGCACGGCGTGAGCTATTACACCAGATCATCGCTGCCGAAAAGCAAGCAATGTGAAGGGATTACTCAGGGAAACCTGCAGGTCTTGATTGCGCTCCATGGTTCATAAATTCTTCCTCCTGGCATTGGTCATTACCCTATTCTTCCCATTATCTTATGGGCAAGCAGCTCCCTCTACTCAAGAGAATATCCCTAATGAAAAAGCCCAGGCATTATTAGACCAGCTCACGCCCGAGGAACGCGTAGGGCAGCTGTTTTTAATTACCTTTCCAGGCCCTGAAGCGGGGGTTGGCTCGGCTACCGGCTCACAAATCTATGACCTGATCATCAATTACCATGTGGGTGGGGTAATATTGACGTCTGCCAACGATAACTTCATGGGCTCCGATCAGACTCTGACAATCGCGCAGAGCCTGACGGATCAGCTTCAACGAGATGAATACAGCGCTTCACAATCAAGCCAGATCAATCCGGATACAAGCGAACTCTATACTCCGGCTTACATTCCCTTATTCATCGGGATTTCCCAGGAAGGGGATGGCTCCCCTTACGACCAAATCCTGAACGGAGTCACGACATTACCCAGCCAGATGGCGTTGGGTGCCACCTGGAGCACAGAATTGAGCCGTGAGGTGGGAAATGTGCTCGGCAAAGAACTTTCCATACTGGGATTCAATCTATTGCTCGGACCGTCACTGGATGTGCTGGAAGTGCCCACCACAGAAAGCGGTGGGGACCTGGGTGTCAGGACGTTCGGCGGAGACCCATTTTGGGTAGGTGCGATGGGTCAGGCTTATATCACTGGCATCCACGAGGGCAGTAATGGGAAGATGGTGGTAGCTGCCAAGCATTTCCCAGGCTTCGGAGGCTCGGACCGCCTGCCTGAGGAAGAAGTGGCTACCGTGCGATCCTCTCTGGAGCAGCTCAAGCAAATCGATCTGGCACCTTTTTTTGCCGTGACCGGTAAGGCACCTGATGAGCTTTCCACCACTGACGCCCTGTTGGTATCGCATATCCGCTACCAGGGTTTTCAAGGGAATATTAGGGCGACAACACGGCCGGTAAGCTTCGACCCCCAGGCGTTTTCACAGCTGATTTCCCTGCCTGACTTCGATTCGTGGAGGCAAAATGGTGGGGTGATGATCAGCGATAACCTTGGCAGCCGGGCTGTGCGCCGTTTCTACGATCCAAGTGGCCAAACCTTCAATGGACCACTGGTGGCCCGTGATGCGTTCCTGGCAGGGAATGACTTACTTTACCTGGACAACTTCCTTTCAAGTGGCGATCCCGACGTCTATTCGACCTATGTGCGCACATTTACCTTCTTCGCTCAAAAATATCGTGAAGATCCAGCTTTTGCCCAGCGGGTCGATCAATCGGTGTTGCGCATCCTGTCGCTCAAATACCGGATCTACGGGAATTCGTTTTCAGTAGCCGAGACCCTTCCAGATTCTAATAATTTAGGCACCATCGGGAGTTCCTCACGTGTTACATTCAGTATCGCCCAGCAGGCTGCCACATTGATTAGTCCATCCCCGGATGAGCTGAATATTGCCATCCCATCACCACCCGCACAGAATGACCACATCATCTTTATCAGTGACACGGAAGTATTCCAGCAGTGCAGTACATGCCGGCAACAATATTCGATTGATGTGGATGCGCTTAAAAATGCGGTCATCCGCCTGTATAGTGGTAGCGGCCAGGTATTCCCAGGCAACTTAAGCTCCTATAGCTTTCAAGATCTGGAGGATATGCTGAATTCAGGTACCGGCCAAATGCAGATAGAAAATGATCTGCGCCAGGCAGATTGGATCGTCTTTGCCATGGACACGGTATCCAGCGACTTGCCCTATTCACAAGCCTTGCGCCAGTTCCTCGATCTACGCCCCGACCTGATCCAGGGCAAGCATCTGATCGTCTTTGCCCTGAGCGAGCCCTATGCCCTGGATGCCACGGACATCTCGAAACTGTCCGCTTACTACGCCTTATATAGCCGGTCCAGCTCGTTCATCGAGATTGCCGCCAGGATCTTATTCCACGAGATCCAGCCGACCGGTCACCTGCCTGTTTCGGTCCCAGGCATCGGTTATGAAATCCTCGAAGTAACCTCCCCTGATCCTGCCCAGGTGATCCATCTTTATGTGGATATTCCAGGTTCAACACCAACGGGAGGCACCCAAACACCCGAACCCAGCGCCACGGTGACATCCTTGCGGGTTGGTGACCCGATACCGGTCGTGTCGGGTATCATCGTAGACCACAATGGGAACCAAGTACCAGATGGGACCGTGGTGCGGTTTATCCAGTATCATGAGAATGAAAGTGTGCCCGCTCAAATCATCGAAGCACAAACTTCCCAGGGTATTGCCAGGACATCCTTGATGATCGATCAGCCTGGTGAGCTCAATATCAAGGCCGAGAGTGGTCAGGCGCTCTTATCAGATGTGTTGACCTTTGAAATTCCACCAGAATTAATAACCTCCACCGCACAACCATCGACTGAGACTCCAATTCCATCTGCTACGTCCACGTTGAACCCGACCGCAACTCCGACTGAAACCCCTATCGCCACACCCATCCCGATCGATGGCCCTAACCAGGGGCAGGTGGATTTCGCTGACTGGCTGGCGGCGCTCATCCTGACTGCAATTATCAGCGCAGGAAGTTACTGGACCATTAACATTAAATATGGCTTGCGTTGGGGTGTCAGGGCCGCTCTGCTTCCGCTGATTGGTGGAATGTTCACCTACACCTACCTTGCAATCAATTTGCCAGGCAGCGCATCCATGATAAAAAATCTTGGCACCTGGGGGGTTTTATTGATTACCGTGATTGGAGCCGGGATTGGAGTGGGTGCGGTGTTTGTTTGGCAAACGGTGGAGTTCCGCAAGACGAAACCAGCATAATTTCAACGAGCCAGTGTAATAATTAAACTAAATACCAGGAGTGCAGCAGCCACCCAGAGCAAAGTCCGCTCGTACGATGTGGTCAGGATTGTTTTCAAGGAAGGAGGGCGAGGTTTTCCTACGGGATGGATGGGTGGGATCCAATTCCCGATCAATGCCTGGCGAAATAACTCGACATTCTGGGGGCGCTCATCAGGATGGAGATTCATAGCCCATAATATAGCCTTTTCAGTGCGGACGCTCACTTCGGGGTTGATCTGCCGTAAGGGGACTAAATTTTCGGGGTGCAGAAATCTCTCACGTGCTTCTACGGGTGGCTGGTTGGTAAGTAAGTGGTACATGGTGGCACCAAAGGCATAGACATCACTGCGCCGGTCAGTATGACCACTGTCTCCGCCATATTGCTCCAGGGGTGTGTAGAGGGCCGTCCCCCGTCCTTGCAGGATGGTGATGGTCATCTCCTCGGAGGCAAGCAGCTTCACCAGTCCAAAATCCACTAATTTCAATAAGCCACTGGGAGTGACTTTAAGGTTACTTGGCTTGATGTCCCTATGCAGGATGGGTGGGGATTGGTTGTGCAGGTAAGTCAATGCATCAGCCAGCTGGCTCGCCCACGAGAGCACGTCTGTTTCAGAGAGAAATTGCCCGCGCTGGCGCGCTTCTATCATCAAGGTGCGCAAGTCATTCCCTGGAACGTAATCCATCACCAGGTAGTCACGCGGCCCAATCGAAAAGAAATCGGATACCTTGGGTAAATTGGGGTGATCCAGGCGCGCTAAAACTGTCGCTTCACGGAGGAATTGGTCACGGGCTTCATTTACCACCTCCTGTGGCAATGTACGATCGTGCTCGACTTCCTTGAGCGCACATTGCCGTCCTTCCAGGCGCAAGTCATCTGCCAGGTAAATGCTGCCCATGCCCCCGTGGCCGATAATCCGGCGAATTTTATAGCGACTTCTCAGGACTTCTCCAGTCTTTAGGGGCGTCGGCATATTCTTTTTATCCGTTGGCGTTACGGATAAGTCTATTATACCTTTGGTTTTTCTTCGAAATGAGGTATAGATGATGAGTATCTAAAGAATAAAACTAATAAAGATATAATATAAAGGTGCTCCCTTCTCATACTTACCTGGATTATCTCCATCTCCCCTACACCATTGCCACCTTCCCGCCATCTACTCCGAAGGGTGCAGCAAATGTGGCGGATATATTAGGATTACGAGCACATCAGACAGTTAAAACGCTCATATTCAAGACGGATAGCGGGGAATATATGCTTATCATGCTCAGTGCCGACTTGAACGTCGTGTCTGGACAGCTAAAAAAAGCAGTCGGTTCGCGTAACGTCCAGCTTGCCAGTCCGGAGGAAGTGATCAATATCACCGGGTATCAAATTGGCTCAATCCCCCCATTTTCCTGGCAACCCCAAGGTTTCCGCTCATTCGTGGATCGCGAGTTACTGGATGACGATATTCTGGCGGTTGGAGCTGGCGTATGGGGGAATGAAATATTGATCACACCATTAAATCTGATCAAAGCCAGCCTGGCTGCAGTGGTAAACTTAACCAACCGGGATCAACCTGTTTTTCCACCTACCTAAAGCTATGGTATATTTGTTAATATCTGACCCATTGAACTGCTCCATAATTTCAGATGGAGGATAAGGGCTATGCCGTTGGACAGTGATGACTTTCCTTCATTGGTAGCTCAGGCAGGACCTCTAAATGGCCAGCGCTGGATACTGAAAGACGATATCCTCGTGGGGCGGGATGATGCCTGCCACGTAATCATCCAAAACCGCCAAGTCTCGCGTTACCACGCCAGGTTGGTGAACCTGCCCGAAGGCGTCCAGCTGGAAGATCTGGGGAGTAAAAATGGCACGCACGTCAATGGGCAGGAGATAGTGGAGCCCATTCTGTTGCAGGATGGCGATGTGATACAGATTGCTTTTGCGCAACAGTTCATCTATCTGAGCTCCGATTCCACTTTGCCTTTGGAATTACCTCCGGGTGAGTCAGTCGAAAATACCGCCATTCCCAGGTTACTTCGATTGGATAAGCGCGCAAGGAGGGTGTGGATTGGCAATGAGGAGCTGCTTCCCCCGCTTTCAGTCTCTCAGTACCAGCTATTGGAAATTTTATCTGACAATCCCGGACGGGTAGTTTCACGTTCCGAGCTTGTCCAGGCTGTATGGGGGCAGGAAGATGCAGTTGGCATTTCCGAGCAGGCCTTGGACGCCCTGGTAAGGCGTTTACGAGATCGCCTGGCAGCGATTAATTCTGAACATCAATTCCTGATCACCGTGCGGGGTCATGGCTTGCGACTGGATAACCCGCCTTTTAGATAGCCATTAAACCATTCGGGGCTGGATGACCAGCCCCGATTTTTTATTTCAGATTTGCGGACATGCTCATCCGCAAGGCAGTACTGAAGACCTTATTCAGCCGTGCCTTCAGCTCAGCGTCATCGCTGGATTCGGTCCTGACGAGCAAGTTGGAGAGGATATCCATAAATTCAGAGGTGATTTCCGGCTTATGGTCTTCGAGCTTCTTTTGCAAGTCCGCTTCCGAATTGGCAACGTCTAATAACTCCTGGATGAGCGCCACCTCTGGTGGAGGTGCGCTGGCGTTATCCACCACCTCTTCAACCTGTTTTAATTTACCGATCTTCTCAAGATCGCCAACTTTTCGGGCTGATTCCATCTCCTCGTTGAATGCCTGGACAAAAAACTCATCCACCAGGGATAAATTCTGAGCCATCGTCTCCTTGATATCTTTAGCTTGCACGATGGTGGATAGATTTTTCCTTGCCTGCCCTAATCTTTCTTCCATCTGTTTATCAATCGCGCGGGTCATCTCGAGGAGCTGATCACGCAATTTGATTAACCGTTCCCTGCCTTCAGCACGTGCCCGCTCGATCCGCTCGCTTAATAACCTGAAAAACTCGTAATCCATGCCTGGCCTGGCCAGGCTGGCCAGCACGCTCAATTGTGTCTCATTGGGGGCTTTGATCACCAATTCCAACAGCTTTTCACGGGTCAACGACTTGCCCTCCGATTGCAATGCCTGGATGGCAGCTTCTACGTCTTTCGATTGTTCCTGGATCTGCCTGCCAAAGGTAGTCTTGGGTAATAACTTCTTCTGCAAGTCGCCCAACCGTTTGGCTGATTCCTGGTCTCCACTGACCACCGCAGTCTCTATAAGACGGTTGAGCAGGTTATAAAAGTCACTATCGATCAGCCTGTCTTCCTGGGTAGCAATTTCATCAATGGTTTCATCTGACGCATTCATTAATCTCTGCAGCAGGCTCATCCGATCCTGCTGTGCCTGGATCATCTCTTTCGTGATCCCATCTGCAGCCAGGATGCGCTCCACCATGGTTTGCAGGGTCAACATGCTCTGTGGCTGCAAGAGGTAGGCTTTCCTTTTTTCAGGAGGCAAGCTGTTGGTTACCCGGGTGATCAATGGACCGATGATGCGCTCCTGTTCATTGATCGGTAATCCCAGCTCAGGTGGGAAATAGGTCAATAAGAGATCCTTATTCGGATCGTGGTAGACCAACGGGGT
>Ga0316620_10000311_pt1 | contig 19474 bp, 14 predicted proteins | sample OWC_Aug_M1_C1_D5_FD_207651 | JGI IMG/M metagenome (GOLD analysis project Ga0316620, IMG submission 207651) | Wetland soil microbial communities from Old Woman Creek delta, Ohio, United States - OWC_Aug_M1_C1_D5_B | ecosystem: Environmental > Terrestrial > Soil > Wetlands | place: USA: Ohio... | reverse complement strand
TCTACGCGCTGTTCGTGTTCGTGCTGCTCCTGGTGCTCGGAGTCGCCAGCGTGCTGGTGTGCGCCTTTACCTGCTGCCTGGCGTTCTGCGTGCCCTTCCTCGGCAGCTACATCCTGGCCGTCGTGCTGTTGCCGCTGTGGGTCGCCTACCGCGCCTTCACGATCGAGTTCCTGGCCCAGCTCGACCCCGGCTTCGACCTCTTTGCCGCGGCCGAGCGGGAGGCGGTGACGGCAGCAGGCGCCGAGGGCGGAGGGCAGTAGCCCTACTGGTTGGGCGGACGCTTGGCCTGCCAGCCGTAGCTCAGGTACTGCCACTCGACCCGTTCCTTGCGCAGGGTGAGCAGGCCGTAGCCCTCGGGCGTACCCTGCCAGGGCCCCCGCCACCAGCGGCCGCAGAGGGCGCCGCCGGTGATGAAGGTGGTGCCGCGCCAGCGCAGCATCTCCTCGACGTGGAGGTGGCCCTGCAGGACGAGGAGCAGGTTGTGGTCGGCGAAGAGGTCGAGGACCTCACGGTTGTTGACCATCACCCGGTTGGCTGGCGCCGGAGCGGTGGCGCCCTCGGTGGCCTGGTAGAAGCCGGTCAGGAGCGGGATGTGGGTGGCGACGACGAGCGGCGTGGCCGGGTCGATGCGTGCCAGGTCGGCCGCCAGCCAGGCCAGCTGCTCGGGGTCAATACGGCCGTGGTACTTGAGCTCGTCGCCGGTGATGAAGGTGGAGTCGAGGAGGATGAGGTGGTAGCCGTCGGCGTCGAGGGAGCGATAGGTGCGGTCGACCCCGATGCGGCTGCGGAACACAGCCCGCGGGTCGGCCGCAGGTGGGCTGCCGTCGCTCGGTTCGACCGCGACCAGGTCGTGGTTGCCGAGGACCGTGGCCACGGGCCCGCGCAGGCTCGAGTGCATCTCCATGTAGGCGTCCCAGCGCGGCTCGACCTTGGCCGCGCTGGACTCGAAGCCTTCGGTGATGAGGTCGCCGCCGATCACGACGAGGTCGGCCTTGTGGGCGTTGATGGCGCGGGCGGCCTTGTCCAGGGCGAGGGGCGTGTCCCACTCCAGCCGGGTGTGGACGTCGGTGAAGAAGACCAGCTCGAGTGGGCCCCCGCGGGCGGCGCCGCGGGCCGCCCACACCGCCCGGGCGGGCAGGGCCGCACCGGCCACGGCCATGGCGCTATGCTGGACGAAGCCGCGGCGGGTCAGGGCGGGCATGGACGGCTCCTCCAGCCGAGGGAGAGGTCGGCGCCGAGCAGGGCGATCGCCACCACCGTCAGGAAGAGGCGTGCGCCGCTCTCCGAGAAGCGGGTGACGATGCGGATCCCGGCCTTGCTCACGAAGTCCTGCGTCGGATCGTGGTTCCGCTCCATGAGGGCGAGGCGCCAGCCCTTCACTTGGTGCTTCTTGCTTGCGGCCATGGTCGTGGGGAAGTAGCGCTCGAGGATCCGCTGCTCGCGCCAGGCCAGGGTGGCGTGGTCGCGCAGGCGAACCGCGTCCTTGGCGTGGGCTCGCGCCTGGACGAGGTGGAAGTCGCGGTTGTGGATGTGGACCCGGGCCTCGTGGGTGAACGGGTCCCGCCCCGACGGCATCTCCCGGAGGAAGGCGGCGACACGGCCCTCGGGATAGCGGTCGAGGATCGCCGCGACCTCGGTCCCACGCTGGGCGTCGAGGCGGGCGAGGTCGGCGGCGGCGAAGCGGGACTTGAAGCGGCCGATCTCGGGATCGTGATAGGCGTAGCCGTACTCGCACATCGGCTCCGGGTTGCGGGCGAGAAAGGCGATGGCGGGGTACCTCGAGACCAGGGCGTTGACCCGGGCCGGGGTGGCGGCCAGGCAGAGGGCGAGGAGGACCGCGAGCGCCGCGGCCAAACGCAAGGTCCGACGCAGGCTGCGGATGTCGGGACGCGGCAGCGGCCCCGGGACCAGCCTGATGATGGCGAGCTGGACCAGGCTCGCGGCGCCGGCGTTGATCGTCATGTCGCGGAGGTCCGGGACCCGGTTCGGGGTCAGCCACTGGACGACCTCGTCGGTCACCCCGACCAGGCTGCCGACCAGGGCCGCGGACGCGACGACACCCCAGTCCGCCCCGCGCTGGCCGAGGGCGCGGAAGGCGAGCAGGCCGAGGACCGCGTACTCGACCAAGTGCACCGTCTCCGCGGTGCTGCTCCACAGCAACGCAGTCCACGCCAGGTAGACAACGGCGACGCCAGCCAGCCACGGCCAGGCCGAGCGCGGGACCTGGCGCCGCCAGGGGCCGCCGAGGAGGAGGGCGCCGACACCGAGCACGGTGGCGACCACGGCCCAGCCGAAGGCGGCCGAGCCGATTGTCCTCGCGACCCACCTCTGGAACCCGCCGACAAAGGGCACGGTGAGGAAGATCAGCAGCACCCACAGGCCGAGCTCGACCCAGGCCCGTGCCGCACGAGGTCGCTCCGAATCGCCCACTCTCGACTCCACCCCTGATGGTACACGCGCCTCCGGTGCAGATCTGGCGACAGGGCGGTGCGAAACGGGGCAGGAGAAGCTGGTGGGCCGCGACCACAGGGAGGGCGAGAGGCTGGGGAAGCATGGCGGTCCCGCCACCACCGCGCGACTCAGTCGGACTCGGGGACGGCAACGGCAACGGGAGCGGGCTCGGGCTCGGGATCGGGAACGGGATCGGGAACGGGATCGGGCCGAGGCGCGAGCTGGACCCCGGGCGGAGGCGCGTGTCAGACTGGTCTTCGATGCTCAAACGCCTGCCTGGCACGGTGATCGCCCTCGGCGCGGTCAGCCTGCTGACCGATCTCTCGAGCGAGATGATCTACCCCCTGCTGCCGCTCTTCCTGACCACCGTGCTCGGCGCCGGCGCCCTCTCGCTGGGGGTGATCGAGGGGGTGGCCGAGTCCACGGCGGCGATGGTGCGGGTGGTCTCGGGCGTGTGGTCGGACCGGGTCCACAGGCGGACCCCGTTCGTCCTCGGCGGCTACGCCGTGTCAGGCCTCGCCCGGCCGTTCATCGCCCTCGCCGGGGCCTGGCCGGTGGTCCTCGGCCTGCGCTTCGTCGACCGCCTCGGCAAGGGCGCTCGCAGCGCACCGCGCGACGCCATCATCGCCGACGTGGTGGCGGCCGAGCGGCGGGGCGAGGCGTTCGGCTTTCACCGCAGCATGGACCACGCCGGCGCGGTGCTCGGTCCGCTGGTCGCGGCCGTTCTCCTCCACCTGGCGGGCCTCGACCTGCGCCAGGTCTTCCTCCTCACCGCAATACCGGCGGCGGCGGTGGTGGTCGTGATCCTGGCCGGGGTGCGCGAGCCGGCCCGGCCGCGCGCGGCCGCGGACAGGCCGGGAGAGCGTGCGGGCTGGAACCGGCTCGGCGGCTCGTACCGGCGGCTGCTGGTGGCGGTGGCCGTGTTCACCCTCGGCAACTCCAGCGATGCCTTCCTGCTCCTGCGCCTGAGCACGGCCGGGGTCTCGGCGACCTGGGTGGCCGTGCTCTGGTCCTGCCATCACGTGGTCAAGATGGTGGCCACCTACGTCGGAGGACGGCTGTCGGACCGCCGCGGGCGGCGCAGCCTGATGATCGCCGGTTGGGCGGTGTACGCCGCGATCTACCTGGGCTTCGCGGTGACCGAGTCGATCGCCGGGCTGGTCGCCCTGTTCCTGGCCTACGGCCTTTACTTCGGGCTGACCGAGCCGGTTGAGAAGGCCCTGGTTACCGACCTCGCGCCGCCCGACGCACGGGGCGCGGCCTTCGGTTTCTTCCACGGCACGGTCGGCCTGGCCGCCCTGCCGGCGAGCGTGCTCTTCGGCCTGCTGTGGAAGCTCTTCGGCGTGGCGGCGGCCTTTGCCACCGGGGCCGCCCTGGCTGCGGTTGCGACCCTCGTCCTGCTGACGGTGGGCCAGAGGCGGCAGGTCGCGGAGTAGCCCAGACTCCGATTGCAGAGGGCGGAGTCCGCAATCGGCCATCCTTCCAGCGGTAGACCTCCTCGGCTGCGGGCACGGGGGCGGGCGGCGGTATCATGAGCCCATGCCCGCGGGCGACCACATCCTGGCCATCGACAACGGCACCCAGAGCGTGCGGGCGTTGCTCTTCGACCTCCAGGGCGAGCTCAAGGCCAAGGCGCGGGTCGAGATCGAGCCCTACTACTCCGACCATCCGGGGTGGGCCGAGCAGGACCCGCTCTACTTCTGGCGCTCGGCCTGCGAGGCCTGCCAGCAGCTGTGGCAGGGAAGCCCGGTGCCGCGCGAGCGCGTGGCCGGGGTGGCGGTGACGACCCAGCGCGCGACCCTGGTCAACGTCGACGAGCAGGGCCGGCCGCTGCGACCGGCCATCATCTGGCTCGACCAGCGCCGGACCGAGGGCGCCAAGCGCCTGCGCGGCCTGTGGAGCATGGCCTTCACGTTGACACGGATGAGCGAGGCCGCGGCCCAGTTCTCGGACGAGGCCGAGGCGAGCTGGATCCGCATCCATCAGCCAGAGATCTGGAGGGCGACCCACAAGTACCTGCTCCTGTCCGGGTTCCTGACCCACCGCCTGACCGGCCGCTTCGTCGACTCGGTCGGCTGCCAGGTCGGCTACCTGCCCTTCGACTACAAGCGCCAGCGCTGGGCCGGGCCCCGCGACTGGAGGTGGCGGGTTTCTCCGGTCAAGCCGCGCATGCTCCCGGACCTGGTCCAGCCGGGCGAGGTGATCGGCAAGGTCACGGCCGAGGCCGCCGAGGCGACCGGGATCCCGGCCGGGACGCCGGTGGTGGCGGCGGCCGCGGACAAGGCCTGCGAGGTGCTCGGCGCGGGCTGCCTCGAGCCCCACATGGGGTGCCTGAGCTACGGCACCACCGCCACCCTCAACACCACCCACCGGCGCTACGTCGAGCCTCTTCCCTTCTTCCCGCCCTGGCCGGCGGCCGTGCCCGGCGCCTTCTCGCTCGAGGTCCAGATCTACCGCGGCTACTGGATGGTGTCGTGGTTCAAGCGCGAGTTCGCACACCGCGAGCAACGCATCGCCGAGGAGCGGGGGGTCGAGCCCGAGCAGCTGTTCGACGAGCTGGTCGAGGCGGTGCCGCCGGGGTCGATGGGCCTGATCCTGCAGCCCTACTGGTCGCCCGGGCTCAAGACTCCGGGCCCGGAAGCCAAGGGCGCGATCATCGGCTTCGGCGACGTCCACACCCGCGCCCACATCTACCGCGCCATCCTCGAGGGCTTGGCCTACGCCCTGCGCGAGGGGCTGGAGCGCTGCGAGCGGCGCACCGGTCAGCCGGTCACCGAGCTGAGGGTTGCCGGCGGCGGGTCGCAGAGCGACGCCGCGATGCAGATCACGGCCGACGTCTTCGGCCGGCCCGCCGCCCGGCCGCACGTCTACGAGGCCTCGGGTCTCGGCGCCGCCATCGACGCGGCGGTGGGGCTCGGCCTCCATCCCGACTTCGCGACCGCCGTCGCCGCCATGACCCGCGTCGAGCGCAGCTTCGAGCCACGCCCCGAGGTCCAGGCTTTGTACGACCAGCTCTTTAGCCAGGTCTACCGCAAGATGTACCACCGCCTCAAGCCGCTCTACGAGCGGATCCGTACCATCACCGGCTATCCAGCCGTGCGCCGGTAGCGGCCCGCCCATGACCAGCTCGCGTGCCAGGCTGATCCTCGAGCTCGCCCGGGAGCGAGGGTTGCTCGACGACGTGCCACCGTCGGAGCTCGAGCAGCCCGAGGAGCTCCTGCAGAGGCTGCTCGGCGAAGGCGTGCTCAGCGACGCCACCGTGGCCGAGATCGCCGGCCAGGTGGAGGCCGGCGAGGACTCGCCGACCCTGGCCGACACGCCGGAGAGCGTGCGCCGCGAGCTGGCGGCGGGGGGCGTCGCGTTGCTCGCCGAGGACGCCTTCCTCGCCGGCTGGGACCGCTACCAGATCCAGGGCGTGCTCGGCAGCGGCGGCATGGGGCGGGTGTACAAGGCCTGGGACCCGCGCCTCGAGCGCCACGTCGCCCTCAAGTTCATCCGCAGCGCCGACCCGGTCCTGGCCCGCCGCTTCGAGCGCGAGGCCCGGCTACAGGCGCGGCTCGAGCACGAGCACGTGTGCCAGGTCTACGAGGTGGGCGAGGTCGAGGGTCGCCTCTACATCGCCATGCAGCTGCTCAAGGGCACCAGCCTGGCCGTGGCCCATCACCGCATGGCCCTGCGCGACAGGGTGCAGGTAGCGCAGATGGTGGCCCTGGCGCTGCACGAGGCCCACCAGCGCGGCCTCGTCCACCGCGACATCAAGCCAGCCAACATCATGGTGCGCGAGGAGGAGGACGGCAGCTGGCAGCCCTCGATCCTCGACTTCGGCCTCGCCCGCGACCAGGTCTCGGGCGAGATCACCCAGGAGGGGATGCTGGTCGGCACGCCGCGCTACATGTCGCCCGAGCAGGCCCGGGACCTCGCCCTCGACCACCGCACCGACATCTTCAGCCTCGGCGCCAGCCTCTACGAGATGCTGGGTGGCGTCCCGCCCTTCGGCAAGGTGGCCTCGGTGGCGGCCTTGATCAGCCTCCTCGAGCGCGATCCCGAGCCCCTCCGCCAGCTGGCGCCCGAGGTGCCGCGGGACCTCGAGGCGGTGGTCATGAAGTGCCTCGAGCGCGAGCCGGCGCGGCGCTACGCCACGGCCCGCGACCTGGCCGACGACCTTGGCCGCTTTCTGGCCGGAGAGACGGTCAGAGCGCGCCCCCTGGGTCCGCTGCGCCGCGGCTGGCGCACGCTCCGCCGCTACCCCCTGGTCTCGGTGGCGGTGGCCGGGGCGGTGCTGGCGGTGGTGCTCTGGCAGTTCACCGCCTGGCAGGCCCGTCGCGACGCCGCGCTGGTGCACCGCATCACGCGCAAGGTCGAGACCGTAGAGGGCCAGCTCCACACCGCTCGCCTGGCTCCGCTCCACGACCTCGGCCCGGAGCTCGAGCTGGCCCGCGCCGAGCTCGCAGGCGCCGAGGGCGAGCTGGTCGGGGCCCGCCGTCATGCCGTCGCGCCCGGCCACCTGGCCCTGGCCCGCGGCTACTCCAGTCTGGGCGACCTCGACCGCGCGCTCGAGTATGCGCGCTCGGCCTGGGACATGGGCCTGCGCGACCCTGACGCCGCCTTCACCTATGGCAGCATCCTGGGCGCCGTCTACCAACGCGAGCACCGGACCGCCAACCGCATCCCGGACCGGGAGCTGGCCCGGGCGCGGCAGGAGGAGCTCGATCGCACCCTGCGGCCGCAGGCCCTCGAGCTGCTGCGCCAGGGCCGCGCCGCGCGCAGCGCCTCGCCGCGCCTGGCCGAGGCGCTGATCGCCCTCTACGACCGCGACTTCGCGACCGCGCTGGAGCGGGCCAAGGAGGCCGAGGCCGGCTTCCGCTGGCCGCACGAGTCGTGGCGGCTGCAGGGTGAGATCCACTTCGCGCAGGCCCTCGAGCTGGCACGGGCCGGCGAGCTCGCGGCGGCCGAGAGCGAGCTCGCGAGCGCCTTCGAGCTCTTCCAACGGGCCCTCGAGGTGGCGCGGAGCGACGGCCTCGCTTACACCGGCATGTGCGTGGCCCGCAGCGAGCGGGTCAGCCTCCAGCTCGAGCAGGGCCAGGATCCGGTTCAGGCGGTCGAGGAGACCATGGCCGCGTGCGCCCTGGCCGCCGAGGCCAACCCGGCAGAGCCCGAGCCGATGGCGGCCCGCTCCATGGCCTGCTTCGTCTACGCCCGCTACCTGCTCCAGCACGGGCGCGACCCCGGTCCCTGGCTCGACCAGGGCGAGGAGCACGCGCGGGCGGCGATCGCGGCCGATCCCGAAGACGCCGAGGGCCACCTCAGGCTGGGCTACGTCTACCTGGCGCGGGAGATGTTGCAGGTGATGCGGGCCGAGGACCCGGAGCCGGCCGGCGAGACCGCCCTGGAGAGCTTCGGCCAGGCCCTCGCGATCGAGCCGCGCGACCTGGCGGCGCTCAACGCCACCGGGATCGCGCACCGCTACGTGGCGCGCTGGCAGCGGGTCCAGGGCATCGACCCGCGGCCGCGCCTGCGCCAGGCCGTGGAGGTGCTCGAGCGCGCCCTGGAAGTCGACCCGAAGATGGTCCCGGCCCTGGCCAGCCTCGGCACCGCCTGGTGGGAGATCGGCTCGGACGACATGGAGCGGGGCGACGACCACCGGCCGTCGTTCGCACGCGCCCTCGAGGCCTGTGCGCGCGCCGCCGAGCTCAGCCCCGGCCACGCCACCATCCAGGCCAACCTGTGCGGCATTGCCCAGCAGGTGGCCGAGGACCGGCTCAAGGCCGAGGGCGAGGCGAGCGATTCCATGGGGCAGGCCATGGCCGCCTGCCAGCGCTCGGTCGAGCTCAACCCGACCAGCTACCTGGCCTGGCACAACCTGGGCCTGGCCCACCAGCTCGAGGCGGTGCTGGCCAATGCCTCGGGAGGCGCCGCCGAGCAGGGTCTGGTGCGAGCCGAGGCGGCGCTCACGAAGGCGCTCGAGCTCAACCCGGCCTCGGGCGAGAGCGCCCTCGAGCTGGTCGCGGTGGCCCTGACCCGCTGCTGGCTGGCGCTGGCCGACGGGCGCGCCGACGAGGCATCAGTGGGCGATGCCCGCCGCGCCCTCGCGCGCAGCCGAGGCGGACCTGTGGACCAGGACTTTTCCAACCAGCTCGAGGCCGGGGTGGAGCTGGCAGCGGCTGCTACCGCAGCCGTGGGCGGTGGCGATCCCGGGCCCCGCCTGGAGGCCGTGGAGCGCCTGGTTGGAGGGCCCGAGGCGGCCGAGCGGACCTCGCGCGCCGCCCTGCTTGCCCACGCCCGCCTGCTCGGCGCGTGGTCGGTCAGGTCGCACGGCGGCCAGGTCGCGGCGCCGCTGGCAGCGGTCGACCCGCTCCTCGAGCACCTGCCCGACGACGTCGAGCGCCGCTTTCTCAGCGCCTGGCGCACCTGCCTGGCGGACGGCGCGGCCTGCGCCGAGCTGCGGATCCTGCTCGCCCGGCCGTGGGTGGCGGCCCGCTACGGATACGTGGGGCGGCTGCCGGAGGCGGCACGAGGCGGCCGCTAGGGCTCGGGCGCCACGCCGGAGATCGTCGTGTGACTGTGGCCCGACGCATGACGCCCTTCTCGCAGGCCCTGCTCGGGGTCCTCCTCCTGGCGCTTGTCCTCAGGGTCTGCAACCTGGGCTGCTTCTCCCTCTGGCTCGACGAGGTGTTCCAGGTCCAGCGCTCGCATGGCTCGCTGGCGGAGGCGTGGTTCCCGACCAGCGTGGACGTGCACCCACCCCTGTCCGCCCTGGTGATGACCTTCGGCTACCGGCTCGGCCTCTCCGACACGGCTCAGCGACTGGTCCCGGTGGGCCTCGGCGGGCTCTCGATTCTCCTCTTGGTCGCCTGGGCCCGGCGCCGGTTCGGCGACGTCGTGGCGCTCACCGTCGGGTCGTTGGCCGCCCTCTCGCCCTTCCACCTCCGCTACTCGCAGGAGCTGCGACCGTACCCCTACCTCCTCTTCTTCGTCGTGCTGTCGCTGGTTGTGGTCGACCGGGCTGTCGAGCACGGGCGAGTGGGCTGGGCCGTGCCCTGCGGGCTCGTCTTCGCCGGCGGGCTCTACTCCCACGCCCTGTTTCCGCTCGTCGCCGCGCCGATCGTGGCTTCTGCGCTGCTCCTCGACCGTCAAGCGCGGAAGAAGGCCTGCATCACTGTGCCGCTGGCCGCCGGGATCGGCCTGGCGCTGTTCTTGCCATGGCTTCCCCAACTCCTGCGAACCGCTGCCGCTGCCGGCGAGCCGAGCGCCCAGAGCTGGACCTGGCGAGCCCTGGCGCGACGCTGGCAGTTCCTCACCGTGGGCGGTTGGGAGGGTGCGGATCTGACCTGGGGGGGCGCCGTGCTCCTCGTCCTCGCTCTGCTCGGGGTGGTGCGGGCTCTCAGGCTGAGGCGTCGTGGGGGGTTCGAGGTGATCGTGGGGGCCGCTGTCGGGCTGGTGGGCGTGGAGCTGCTCTTCCAGTTCGCGTGGCAGCGCTGGTCGGTGGGGCGCTACTCGATCATCGGCTGGCCCTTTTTGGTCGTCCTCGTGGCCTTGGGTGTCGAGTGGGTCGTGCAATACAGGATCCGGGTGCTGGGTGTGGCGACTGCGCTGGCGCTCCTCGGGTTCCACGCCGGCGGCCTCTGGGAGTACGCCACCCGTGGCCGCGAGCAGTGGGAGAGGATGGTCGACGTCCTCCGCGAGGTCCACAGGCCGGGCGAGCCGGTGCTGACGGAGAACCTCTTCTGCCAATACCCGATCGAGTACTACCTGCGCGGGCCAGGGAGCAACCGCGATCCGGGAGCAGCCCGGATCATGGTGCTCCCCTTAGACCGGGATCTCGATCGTCTCCTCGATCTGTGGCCGCTGGATCGATCCTGCCTGCTGGTGCGGGGCGGTACCCCCCACAGCCCGCGGATCCGGCGCATTGCGTCGTATTCTCCGATGATCGCCGGCTACAGCCAGAGTCAGTGGCTCTACCGCCTGCCGCCGCGCTCCACGGTGTCGGTCACGCCGGACGGGACGGTCGCCTTCCAGCCCCTGGCTCCCGGCGAGGCGTGGCCGGATCCCAGCCTGGTCCTGCTTCCACCCGAGCTGCGCGACCCGCCGGCGACGTGGTTTGATCGTGCGCTGCGGTCGGGGCGTGGCTCCCCGGTGGACGAGACCGCGCTGCTCCAGTTCGACCGCGAGTCGAGCGCCCGCAACCTCGTCTCGGGCTGGTCGGGATTCGAGTCAACATCCACCGCTACGACCTTCGTGTGGGCAGTCGGCTTCGAGGCCGGGGTTGTCTTCGCGTCGAGCGCGGTGGATTCCATCACGATCCGGGCTCGCCTCTGGCCCTTCGAGGCCCCTGGTCAGGTTCAGCAGGTGCGCGCGTTGGTCAACGGGCACGAGATCGGGGTCGCTCGCCTGGCCAGCGGTCCCCAGACCCTGGAGGCGCCGGCGTCCGCCAGCGCGCTCCGCCCGGGGCCCAATCTCCTCGTCTTTCAATTCGCATATGCGCTCGCGCCGGCAACCGTCGACAGCTCGTCAGACGACCAACGTCCCCTGGCGTGTGCCTTCGATTGGATCGCATTCCAGCGGGATCAGCCGGAGTAGGGCCGAGCTTCATCCCGGCCGCTGCGAGGACGCTGCGTCAGGTGAAACGCTTGGCCAGGAGGAGGACCCCGATGACCACCAGCACGGCGCTGACCAGGCGGCGAAAGGTGTGCTCCTCGAGCTGGAGGTGGACGTGGTTGCCGAGCCAGGCGCCGGCGACAACGGCCGGCATGACGAGCAGGCTCGACCACAGGCGGGGCAGGGTGATCAGGCCCTTGGCCGAGTACAGGCCGAAGCGCTCGATCGCCACCAGCAGGAAGATGGCCATGAGGCTGGCGCGGAAGGCGCTCTTGGGCAGGCCGCCGAGCTGGTAGTAGAGGACCAGGGGTGGCCCGCCGGTGCCGAAGGTCCCGCTCAGGAAGCCCGACGCCACGCCCACCGGAGGCGCGCTCCACCAGGGCCAGGACACGGTCCGGCGGCGCGGCGCGAGCAGGAAGGCGCCGCCGGCCACCACCAGCACCGCACCCAGGAGCACGAGCAGGAAGGTGGGCTCGCCCCAGCGCAGGACCCAGGTCCCGAGGGGAACGCCGACCAGGATGCCGAGGCCGATCGGCAGAACGCTCGGCCAGCGGATGCGGCGCCAGGTGGTCGTGACCACCCAGACCTCGGCCGGGAGGTTGACCAGGAGCAGCATCACCACCACGTCGCGCAGGTCGGGCATGAACAGGGCCAGGCAGCCGAGCGCGATCATGCCCGCGCCGAAGCCGAAGAGAACGTACACGGTCTCGGCCAGCAGAAGCACGCCGCAGGTGGCCGCGAAGTGGGCGAGGGTCGGGAAGAAGGTCTCGAGACCGGGCACGGCGGCGAGTGTAGCGTGGACAGGAGCGGGTCAGGGCTCGTTCGAGGATCCGCCTGGCCCTGGGAGCCCTCCGCCTCGCTCCGGAGCGCCGGCTCCCAGCCGGCCGAGACCACTGCGGGAGGGCAGCGCCGAGGAGCGTCGATCTCGGCGACGGCAACGGCAACGGCAACGGAAACGGGCTCGGGATCGGGCACGGGCTCGGGATCAGGTGCCCCATCTTGCGTCGTGGCGGGTTGCTGGCTAGGATCTTCTTCCGAGCAGGAGGGTCGGCATGGCCAAGACCGAGACCTTCGAGTTCCAGACCGAGACCGCCGAGCTGCTCAAGCTCGTCGTCGGGTCGCTCTACACCCACAAGGAGATCTTCCTGCGCGAGCTGGTCTCCAACGCCTCGGACGCCCTCGACCGCCTGCGCTTCGAGGTCATCTCGAGGCCCGAGCTGGTGGGCGCCGACCACGAGTACGTGATCCGCCTCGAGCGCGATGCCGCGGCCCGTACCCTGACCGTGCGCGACAGCGGCATCGGCATGAGCCGCGACGAGGTCATCGCCAACATCGGCACCATCGCCAAGTCGGGCACCCGCGAGCTGATATCCCAGGCTGCGGCCAGCGGCAACGCCGAGCTCGCCTCCAAGCTGATCGGCCAGTTCGGCGTCGGCTTCTACTCGGTGTTCATGGTCGCCGACTCGGTCTCGCTCCTGACCCGTAAGGCGGGCGAGGACACCGCCACGTTGTGGGAGTCGGACGGCGGCGGCCGCTACGACGTGTCGACCGCGTCGCGAGACGGCTGCGGGACCACGGTCACGCTCCACCTCAAGCCGGTCGACCAGGAGGCGGGCCTGGAGGACTTCACCGACACGTTCGTGCTGGAACGGATCGTCCGCCGCTACTCCGACTTCATCACCTACCCGATCCGCTGCCTCCTCGAGCGGCGCGAGCCCGAGCGCAATCCGGACGGCACCCTCAAGGAGGGCGGCGCCACCCGGACCGTGGTCGAGGAGCGCACGCTCAACGCCATGAAGCCGATCTGGACGCGGCCCGCGTCCGAGGTCAGCGAGGAGGAGTACGCCGAGTTCTACCGCCACGTGGCTCACGACTGGACCGCACCGCTCAAGACCTTGACCCTCAAGGCCGAGGGACGCATCGAGTACCGCGCCCTGCTCTTCGTCCCCTCCCAGGGCCCCCTCGACCTCGGGCTCGCCGCCGGCGCCTTCGGCCTCCAGCTCTACGCCAAACAGGTGCTGGTCATGGAGCGCTGCGAGGAGCTGCTGGAGCCGTACCTGCGCTTCGTGCGCGGCGTGGTCGACGCGGCCGACCTGCCCCTCAACGTGTCGCGCGAGACCCTGCAGCAGGACCGCCACCTGGTCCAGATCCGCAAGTGGTTGAGCGGGAGAATCCTCAAGGCCCTGGACGAGATGCGGCGCGACGAGCCGGACACCTACCTGAGCTTCTGGCGCCAGTTCGGGCGCATCCTCAAGGAGGGCCTGGCCCTCGGCTCGGAGCACCGGGAACGGCTGCAGGGCATGCTCCTGTTCGCCTCCTCGCGCGACCCCGAGGCCCTGACCTCGCTTGCCGACTACGTGGCGCGGATGCAGCCCGGCCAGGCCGAGATCTACTACCTGACCGGCGACTCGCGCAAGGCGGTGGAGAGCTCGCCCCACCTGGAGGCCATTGCCGGGCGCGGGATCGAGGTCCTGTTCCTCACTGACCCGGTGGACGAGCTCATGGTCCAGTCCCTGACCGAGGTCGAGGGCAAGCCCCTGCGCTCGGCCGCCAGGGGCGTCCTCGAGCTGGGCGACGAGAGTGAGCGGAGCGACGCCAAGGAGGCGCTCGAGGAACGGGGCAAGCAGCTCGGCGGATTGCTGCAAGCGCTCCAGGACAGGCTCAAGGACCACGTCAGCGTGGTCCGGCTCTCACGACGTCTCACCACCTCGCCGGCCTGCCTGGTGGCCTCGGAGCAGGGAATCAGCCCGCAGCTCGAGCGCCTGCTCCGCACCGGCCCCTTCCAGGTCCCGCTCCAGAAACGGATCCTCGAGCTCAACCCGGAGCACGCCATCGTCGCCCGCCTCGCCGAGCGCTACGCCAGCAACCCCGAGGACCCGCTGCTGGGCGAGGGTGCCGACCTCCTCCTCGGCTATGCACTGCTCGCCGAGGGCTCCGAGCTGCCCGACAGCGCCCGCTTCACCGGTCTGCTCGCCGACCTCATGACGCGGGGGCTCTAGCCCGCTCGCGTGCTGCTAGGCCATCCGCACCAGCTCTTCGACCGCGCGCTCGATGCCGCTGGCGGCCTCGGCGATGCCCTGGGCCAGCATGTAGGCCGGGGTGGTGACGAGCTTGTGCTCGCGGTCGACCACGAAGCCGTCGGCTGGGCACGAGATGTGGGTGGCGCCCATGGCCTCGAGCGCGCCGGCCGTGCCCGGGTCGCTGCCGATGGTCAGGTCCGGTGACTCGTCGCCCAGGACCCTGGCGAGAAGGGCGGGCGCGATGCAGAGCGCGGCCACCGGCTTGCCCTGGGCGTGGACCTCGCGCACCAGGCGCGCGACATCGGGGTTGACGGTGCAGTCCGCCCCCTTGACCGCGAAGTCGCACAGGTTCTTGGCCGCGCCGAAGCCGCCGGGGAGGATCAGGGCGTCGAGCTCCGTCGCGTGCACCTCGGCCAGGTTGCGAATGGCGCCACGGGCGATGCGCGCCGACTCGACCAGGACGTTGCGGGTCTCGCCCGGCTCGGGCTTGCCGGTGAGGTGGTTGACGACGTGCATCTGCGGGATGTCGGGGGCGCAGATGATCGCCTCGGCCCCGGCCCGGTCGAGGGCCAGCAGGGTGATCACCGACTCGTGGATCTCGGCGCCGTCGTAGACGCCGCAACCGGACAGAATCACACCCACTCTCTTGGCCATGGCCTCCTCCTTCGGGCTCGCCCGGGTGGATTCTACACGGTTGCTGCGCCCGAGTTTCGGGTGGCCGGGTCGCGAAGCGTCGCGGACCGAGCCGCGTGGATCCGCATCCCCCCGCAGCGATCCCGAGCGCCGGCGCCGGCTTGATCGAGCGCGATAGAATGGGCTTGAGGCCTGCGCTTCGGGGGAGTCGAGGAAGGGAACGCGTGATGCCCAAGAACCCGGAGAGAGTCGTCGAGCAGCAGATGCGCTTCCAGGAGGTCATCGGCCGGGTGGCCGGCCAAAAGAAGGCGGCGCCCAAGCTCGGTCCCTTCATCACCGTGTCCCGGCAACCCCTGTCCCTGGGCGCGGAGATCGCCCGCCGAGTCGGCGCCCGCCTGGGCTGGAACGTGCTCGACCGGGAGCTCGTCGAAGGGCTGGCCGAGCGCCTCGAGATGTCGCCCAAGATGCTCGAGCTGATGGACGAGACCGATAGCAACTGGTTTCGCGACACCGTGCTCAACCTGCTCGACCCGCGTCTTGGCATCCAGCACTCCTACCTGGCCAAGCTCGGCAAGGTGATGCTGCTGGCCGCGTGCGAGGGCCGGGTGGTCATCGTCGGCCGCGGCGGCAACTTCCTGCTTCCCCACGACCGCGGCCTGCGCGTGCTGGTGGTGGCGCCGCGCCAGGCTCGCGTGGCGGCTCTGCGCGAGCGCGAGGGCCTGGACCTGCGCGCGGCCGAGCGACGCCTGGATGAGCTCGACTCCGACCGCGCCGAGTTCGTCCGTCGCAACTTCAAGCACGAGGCCGACGACCCCAGCCTCTTCGACCTCGTGCTCGACAGCTCCTCCTTCGAGCTCGAGGCCTGCGCCGAGCTGATCTGCCTCGCGCTGGAAAGGCTCACGCGCCTCAAGACGTAGCCCGGATCATCCCTGGTCTTGATGCCCCTGGCAGACCACAGGAGCTTCGCGCCCGTGTCCGTCTGCGGTGACAGGTGTCGGTGCCGAGAGGTCGGAGAGGCTGGGAGGGGCGGCAACGGTGGCGGCAACGGGCTCGGGTCGAGGGGCCGTGCAGGCCGTCGCCCGTGGTCAGAACCAGGCGATGGTGCGGTAGGCGACGAGCTGGTCGTTCATGGCCCGCAGGCGGCGGCAGAGGACTTGGCACACCACCTTGAGGAACTGAGCGGAGGACGCCGCGTCGGTGCCGAGCGTGCCGTCGAGGTGGTGGCGGGAGATACCGAGCACGGTGCAACCGCCGGTGTGGGCGACGGCGTCGGCCGAGCGCGGGCTGGAGTCGATCCACGCCATCTCGCCGAAGACCTCGCCGCGGCCGAGGATGGCGATGGCCTCATCGCCCAGGCCGGGGATGCGGCGCGAGATGCGCACCTGCCCCTCGGCCACGATGTAGAGCGTATCGTCGGCTTCGCCCTCGCGGAAGATGGGCTCGCCCGAGGCGAAGCGCTCGGCCTTGAGGAAGGCGCTCAGGGCCTGCAGCTCGGCGCTCGCCATTCCCTGCTCGGCCAGGAGCCGACGCTTGCTCTCCTGGTCGAGGTCGCTCTCCTCGCCCTTGCTGCCCTTGCCCCTGGGATCGGCAGTGGCGCCCGGCGCCATGATCTCGGTCATGACCATGTTGGCCTGGCGGATCTTGCCGGCCAGGGTGCGGCAGAACATGCGCAGCAGCGCCACGTCGACCTCGGGTTGGGCGGCCGCCAGCGCGGCCACGTCGGGCGCCCCGAAGCGCAGCAGGCGTCCCGCGCTCAGCCCGACCACGCCCGAGGAGCGCGGCTTGCCGTCGAGCAGGGAGATCTCGCCGCAGATGTCGCCCGGTCGCAGCATGGCCACGCGCTGGTCGCCGAAGGGCGTGCGGCGGCGGGCCTCGAGCTCGCCGGCGACTACGAGCAGGAAATCGGTGCCGACCGCGGCTTCCTCGTAGACCGTCTCGCCGGCGGCGAAGCTCTTGACCGTGGCGATGCGGCCGAGGGGTGCGAGCTCGTCGCCGGCCAGGGCGAGCAGGGCCTCCAGGCTCTGGCTGTCGAGCGCGCTCGAGTGGGAGTCGTCCGGGACCATCTGCCAAGCCTCTCCGGGAGAGGGTAGCCCGGATCGGCGGGGGTTTCCAGCCTCGGGCAGGCGAGCGTGACGACCCCGGTCGAGGCCGGCATGCGGCCAGCATCGAGTCGGCCGTACAGGCGGCGGCCCCGACTCGGCGAGAATGGAGCGGCCGAGGCACTAAACCATTGACAGCTGGCGCGTATCTCATAAGGCGTGGAAGCCATGACCGATCCGGGCGCGAACCGCGGCGTGGGCGGCCGCCAGACGGCGACGGGCGAGTGCGCCGCGGCCAGTGACGAGCTGCTGGTGCGTCGGGCCAGACAGGGCGAGGTGGGCGCCTTCGAGGGCCTCTACCGCGCCAACGTGGGTCGCGTGTTCGCGGTCTGCCTGCGCCTGTGCGGGGAGCCCTCGCTGGCCGAGGAGCTGACCCAGGAGTCGTTCGTACGCGCCTGGCAGAAGCTGGGCACCTTCCGCGGCGAGAGCGCGTTCTCGACCTGGCTCTACCGCCTCGCGGTCAACGTCGCGCTCGGCCACCTGCGGCGCCGCCTGGGCCAGGCCCAGCCCGTGGACGAGCTGGTCGGGACTCCGCTGGACGGCGGCGGGGAGGCGCCGGCGCCCGAGGCCGGCATCGACCTCGAGCGAGCCATCGCCCAGCTGCCCGATCGGGCGCGGGTAGTTTTCGTGCTGCACGACGTGGAGGGCTATCGGCACGAGGAGATCGCCAACCTTGCCGGCATGGCGGTGGGGACCTCCAAGGCCCACCTCTTCCGTGCCCGCAGACTGCTCCGGGAGGCGTTGGCATGAGCTGCGAACACGTCCGATCGCGCCTCGACGACCATCTCGACGGCAAGCTCGGGTCGCGCGAGTCCGAAGAGGTCCGCCGCCACCTCGCCGAGTGCAGCGGCTGCCGGGCCGAGCTTGCCGCCCTGGAGGAGCTGAGGCGACGAGTGGAGGGGCTGCCCGTGGCGCTCGCACCGTCGCGCGACCTGTGGCCGGGCATCGCGGCCCGCCTGGCCAGGCCTGCGGCTGCCTCGGCCGCGCGCTCCCCGTGGCCGGCCTGGTCGCGGTGGCTGGGGGCGGCGGCCGCGGCGGTGGTGTGCGCGGCCGTGATCACCGGCTACCTGCTCAGCCGTACCGAGAGCAAACCGGTGCAGACGGCGACTCAGGCAGGCCGCGACGTGGGCGCCGCATTTGCCTCGGCGAGCGGAGAGCCGCACTACCGGCAGGCTCGCGAGCAGCTGCTGGCGGCGCTCGCGGTCCGGCGCGACTCCCTCTCGCCCCAGACTCTGGCGGTCGTGAGCGACAGCCTGCGGCTGCTCGACGACACCATCGTGCGCATCTCGGGCGCCCTCGAGAAGCACCCGGGAGACTCGCACCTCGACCGGCTGCTGGCTTCTGCCTACCGGCAGGAGCTGGAGCTCCTGCAGCGCGCCACGCGGCTGCCCCGTGAGAGCTAAGAGGAGGAGACCATGTCGAAGACGTTGCTTGCCCTGATCACAGCCACCGCCGCACTGGTCGTGCCGGCCTGGGCGCAGAGCCCGGTGCACGAGACCCGGTCGCTGGCGCCCGATGGCACGGTGGCGATCGAGAACCTGGATGGGTCGGTGCAGGTCACCGGCTGGAGCCAGGGCGAGGTCGAGGTGACCGGAACCCTCTCCAAAGAGGCCGAACGGCTCGAGGTGACGGGGGATGTGCATCGCCTCAAGATCCGCGTTGTCCTCAAGCCGGGCACCCGCATGACGACCGACAGCGACCTCGAGGTGCATGTGCCGGCCGCCTGCCGGGTCGAGGTCGAGTGCGTGAGCGCGAGCATCGCAGTCGCCGAGCTCAGGGGCCAGGTCGAGCTGGAGTCGGTGAGCGGCGACGTCAGCGTCACCGGCACGCCGGGTGAGCTCGAGGTCGAGGCCGTGAGCGGCACGATCACGGTCGAGGCGGCGCCGAACAAGGCCAGCCTGGAGTCGGTGAGCGGCGACATCGAGGTGGCGCGGGCCGGCGGCAGCCTGGAGGCGTCGTCCGTATCGGGAGCGGTTCGGATCCTCGGCGGTACCCTGGAAGGGGGCGAGGTGTCGACCACCTCGGGCGAGATCCGGCTCGAGGCCGATCTCGGCGGCCGTGACAGCCTGTCGGTCGAGAGCATGAGCGGCGGCGTGGTGCTGGTGGTGCCGGCCGGCGTCAACGCCGAGTTCGAGCTGTCCACCTTCTCGGGCAGCATCTCAAGCCAGCTCGGCCCCAAGCCCGAACGCTCCAGCGACTTCGCACCCGGCGAGGAGCTGAGCTTCTCCGCCGGGTCGGGCGGGCCGCACGTCGACGTGTCGAGCTTCTCGGGCTCGGTCCAGCTTCTGACCCGCTGAGCCGCGGTGCTTCCGGGTCGGTGCGGGCGGCGGGTCCTCGCGGCAACCGGCCGGGAGTGGTGTAGCCTGCTCGGGTGTCTGGCGAGAGCGGAGCCGAGCCTGGGCTGGGAGTGACCACCCGGGAAGCCCAACGTCCCACCCCGTGGCTGGCAGCGGCGCTCGTGGTCGCGATCCTGGTCGCCAGTCGGCTGCTCTTCATTCCGGGCGTGCCCTGGGAGCAGGACGAGGCGTTGTTCGGGGCCGCCAGCTTCGACACCGAGCTGCGGGAGAACCGCCCGCACCCGCCCGGGTTCCCGCTCTGGGTCGCGATCGGCAAGCTCGGTCTCGCCCTCGGCAGCGACCCGGTCGCGGCCCTCCAGCTGGTCTCGGCCCTGGCCTC
>Ga0316620_10000310_pt1 | contig 19497 bp, 15 predicted proteins | sample OWC_Aug_M1_C1_D5_FD_207651 | JGI IMG/M metagenome (GOLD analysis project Ga0316620, IMG submission 207651) | Wetland soil microbial communities from Old Woman Creek delta, Ohio, United States - OWC_Aug_M1_C1_D5_B | ecosystem: Environmental > Terrestrial > Soil > Wetlands | place: USA: Ohio... | reverse complement strand
GCGGCAACCTGGTAGGCGCGAGCGGATTTGAACCGCTGACCCCTTCCGCGTCAAGGAAGTGCTCTCCCCCTGAGCTACGCGCCTATAAAAACAGGGTTTAAAGCTACCAGAAAGGCCAAAAAGGTGTCAACACTATTCCGGTTTTCCGGGATCATTCAACGCGTTTCTGGGTCGCCTGTCCTTTGGAGAGGACTTCGATCGCCTTCGCGAGTTGCTCCTGACTGACTTTGTCTCTGAGCTGCATGTACTTGGCGGCATCATCCTGCGTCTCGAAGTACGAATTAACCAGCAGGTCCTGAAGCCTGTCCTGGTCGGGCACTTCGACGTTCGGCTTTATGCCCGTGTCACGGACGCTCTCATCGTTCTCGATCGCCTTCCCGTCGGGAGTGTAAAACTTCGCCGTCGAGAGGATCAGCACAGACCCGCTCTGCAACTGGATTCGCGTCTGCGAGGAGCCGACGCCAAAGGACTTTTCGCCTATCACAACGCCTCTGCCTGCGGCCTTGAGGGCTCCGGCGACAATTTCCGCCGGCCCGGCAGTCGAAGCATTGATCAGCACGGCAAGAGGGAGATCGGTCAGGAATTTTTCGGGGACCGCCTTGGCTTCCCCCAGGATCCCGCCATCCCGCCCCCTGGTGGAATAGATCGAGCCTCCCCTCATAAAGAGATTGGCCAGATTGGCGCCGTCCGCCGCTGTGCCGTCGGCACAATCTCTCAGGTCCAGGATAACCTTCTCCGCGCCCGCGGAGATCACGGTCTTGAGCTTGACCCGGACTTGATCCAGAGCCTGATTCGCCAGCGAAGACACCTCAATGAGGCCGATCCTGCCATCCAACATGCGGGACCCGACGACAGCCGGAGCCACGGCCTCGCGGGTGAACTCCAGCTCGACGGGCTTGATGGCGTTGCCGCGGAAGACCGCAGTCTTCACTTTGCTGCCCGGCGCGCCGCGAAGCAGGACGCTGGTCTCGAGTATGCTCTTGTCCTCGACGTTGACCCCGTCCACCGAAACCAGGTAATCCCCCGGCCGCACTCCTGCCTTGGCAGCCGGCCCGTTGCGCTCGGCGGAAACGACGTACAGAATGCCGGCGCGCTTGGAGAGCGTCAGGCCGACGTCCCCGGCCAGGTTTTTGGACCGGTCCAGTTCCTGGACCTGGGCCTTCGTCAGGTAGGTGCTGTTGGGATCGAGTGCGTCGATCATCCCACGCATGGCCCCTTCCTGGACTTTGCTCATGTCCGGAGCCTCGACATAATCCCGGTGGATAGTCCTCAAGGTGTCCATGAAGACATTCAAAGCCGGAAAAGTCTCATCCTTGGCAGCGACTCTCTCGTAAAAGGCTGCGGCGGCGCCGTACAAAATGATCACCGCCGAGAAGACGACGACGAGGACCTTACCTTTTTGGAGCATCGAACCTCCGAAAGACATTACTCGAAACAAAAGATTATATAGCAACGCTGCGGCCCCCGCAAACATTAATGACCGGTCGCCGCTGCTTGACGACCCAATTCCCTTGTGTTCCAATGCCATTATGCGCTCAGGTCGCGTTCTGGCCCTGGATTTCGGCAGCAAAAACGTCGGGCTCGCCGCCAGCGATGAGTTGGGAGTAGTGGTGCGCCCGTTGCCGTCTATCCTGAATACCAACCGCCGGGACCTGCTGCGGCGCCTGCGGGCGGCAATTCAGGAAAACGCCATCGATGCCCTGGTGATCGGGCTGCCGCTCAACATGGACGGCAGCTCCGGCTCCTCCGCCCGGACCGTCAGGCGGCTGGCTGCGCTCTTGCGCAAGCAACTGCCCCTGCCCGTATGGGAGGTCGACGAGAGGTTGTCGACCGTGGAGGCACTCGAGGTCTGGAAGGAGATGAACTCCCGACAGCGCCGCAAGTACCGCACGGTGGATTCGCTGGCCGCCGCCTTCATCCTGCAGCGTTTTCTGGAGGAAGCCTGAGACATGCGCCGCTTGGTGATTTGTATCGTCTCCATCCTCTTGATCGCGGCGGGCGCGTTTTTGCTCTGGCTGTATCACGAACTTGCCACACCGTATCTTGCGGGCGGGGATCAGGAGCAATTCATAAAGATCCCGCACGGGGCCGGCACCAAAGAAATAGCGGATGCCCTGCAGCGCGGCGGCGCCCTGCATGCCACCCTCCCCTTTGTTTTGTATGTCCGATGGACAGGCTTGGGACGCCGCCTGCAGGCAGGAGAGTACAGGTTCAGTGCACCGGCACGCCCGCAGGAGGTTGTCCGCAGACTGCTCCTGGGGGATGTCTACTTCAGGACGGTGGTGATTCCTGAGGGCCTGACCGCGCAGGAGACGATCGCCCTGCTGACGCGCCGCGGATTCGGCGATGCTCGGGAAATGACCGACCTGATGTATCGGGTCGATTGGATTTCGGATCTGGACCCGAAGGCGGAGGACCTGGAGGGCTACCTGTTCCCGGAGACCTATCGCTTTCCCAGACAGACTTCTTCCGAAGAGATTCTGCGCGTCATGGTCAACCAGTTCCGCACCAGAACCTCCCGGCTTCTTGCCGCCACTCCACTGCCGCCGGGCTGGGATCTGCGTCAGATAGTTACCCTGGCCTCGATGATCGAAAAGGAGGCCGGCACCGCGGAAGAACGCCGCCTGGTCTCATCCGTTCTGACCAATCGCCTGCGCACAAAGATCCCATTGGCATGTGATCCGACCATTATCTATGCCATGAAGCTGGCGGGCGCCTACCACGGGAACCTCCGCAAAACCGACCTCAGCATGGATACCCCGTACAACACGTACCTGCACCCGGGACTGCCGCCGGGACCGATCGCCAATCCCGGAATTGATTCCCTCGGGGCGGCTTTGTCTCCGGCAGTGAGCGACTATCTTTTTTATGTCGCGCGCAATGACGGCACCCATGTTTTCTCGAAGGACCTGCAGTCTCATGCGGCGGCAGTTGCGCGCTACCAGAAGCGCGGCTCACGCCCGCCTGCGCGCTAGCCCGCATCAATGCCTGGCGTAATCCGCCCGGAACCCCGGATCTCGCTTGATGTTGACTTGACGGAATGACGATGCTACGATTTTTGTGTTTGCGGAAAGTCTATAATTTATCAACAGGTTAAACAGGCTATGTTACTCCTTGCAGCATGGATGATCGGCTTGATCGCATCCGGCGGCGGCGCATTGGATCAAGCCGCGAAGCCTTCCCTCCCCGATCCGCTGACCTTTCCCAACAAGCGCGAGGTGGTGATGCGTGCCACGCGCGCTGTTTTCGAGGATCTGGGGTACAAGGTAGAGCTCGAGGACGTTACAGGAGGCCGCCTCACCACACGGCCCTACGAGTTCTTGTCCGGATCGCTTACTTCCTCCGAGTTGGACAAGGTCGCCCTCAAGGGGGACACCGTAACGGGAACCTGGCTGCGCGCCCGCTACACTGTGGAGGCACTGTTTGAAAACCCGTCGCCCACGCAGACCATCATTACGGTGCGGACCCAGATGGAGGCGCTGAACCGCGATCTGAGCGGGGAGGAAAAATATGTGCCCCTGCAGTCGCTCGGGCCCGTGGAAAAACGCATCCTCGGCAAGATCAGCATGAAGCTGCTGGGCACCGAACCGGAATTCAAAGACAAGAAGGGCTTCTGGGATCAAAAACCGACTTCGCCGACGAAAGTAAAAAAACCGCCTGTCGCCTAGCCAAATGTCCACACTATTGCTGAGCTACAATCCGCTATACGTACGCATGGGTCTGGCGGCGCTGGCGGTTCTGCTGATCATCGGCTACCTTTTGTACCATCTCAGCCGAACGCGCAAACCACGGGCCGAAGTGCCTCCCCCGGCTGACAAGAGTCCATCTTCCGGCCCCCGGATGTTCGATTATTCTTCGCGCGGCGGTTCCACGCTTCCCGGCAACATCGCGCGCGCCGCTCTGATCCTGCTTGCCGTTTGCGTAGCTCTCGGGCTCCTGCTGATTTCCATGCCCGATGGGACAATCGACAGCATGGCGCAAAGCCTGCGGCTCAGGAAGGGGGAGACGCCCCCCCAGGAGGGAATCTCACTGCTGTATCTGGGGGACGAGATCAAGGGAAAGGAATTCCACATTCGGGGCGTTATCCGCAACATATCCACACAGCCTATCGAGAAACTGGACGCCACAATCCGCCTGTACGCACCGGACGGTATCCTGATCGAAACCGCGGTGATACGCATGGATGCGGAGGTGATCGCTCCGGACGCAACAGCCACCTTCCATCTTGCGTATCCGGATTTTGCCGGGCAGTTCGGCAGCTATTCCGTGGATTTCAAGTTGCGTCAGGGCCAGGCGATGCCCTTTAAGGATGTGCGCGGGCCGCGCGCCGGCGGCTGATTCGGAACGATCGGATTCCCCTCTATGCGAAGCAGCCTCTCATGCCCCTGTGGCGCACCCGGTGACGAAGGAAGACATTCGGGGTCGGTATCGGGGTCGGTATCGGGATCGAGTTGATGTGCGTTTCGATACCGATCCCGATACCAACCCCGACCCCGACATTCGTGGCTATCGTTCTATTTTGTAGGATCTGAGGTCGGATGTCGGAGGTCAGAGGTCGGTATTTAAGGAAAAGGTCGAGTCTTCTATACCTCCTCCCCTATCTCAAGAGGTACCGCGCCGCCGTGTGGCTCGGCTTTGTCATGATCGCCTGCACGGTGGCGGCCGGGATGGTTTCTCCGTGGATTCTCAAGTATGTCGTCGACGACATCCAGATAGCCTTTGCACCTGAAAGGCTTCCCCGCTATGCGGCGCTGATTGTGGGCATTTCCGTAGTGGAGGGCTTTTTTCGTTACTGGATGAGGAAGATCCTCATCGGGGTCAGCCGGCAGATCGAATACGACCTGCGCAACGACTTTTTCGCGCACCTGCAAAGGATGTCGCTGTCGTTCTTTCAGACGCACAGCACGGGCGACATCATGTCGCGGGCGACGAATGACCTCAATGCGGTGCGTTCCGTTCTTGGCCCGGGAATCATGTACTCGGTCACGACGGTAATTACTGCCGTGATCATTACCTTCATCCTGCTCCGGTTGAACTGGCAGCTGACGGTTCTCGCTTACATTCCGCTGGTGCTGGCCTCCTTAAGCGTCAAGCAGATCGGCCAGCAGATCCACGATCGTTTCGAAGAGATCCAGGAACAGTTTTCGCACATCAGTACCCATGTGCAGGAAAGCCTGTCGGGGATCCGCGTGGTGAAGGCATTCGCCCGTGAGGCTTCGGAGATCGACTCCTTCGAGAAATTGAACCGTGAATATGTCCGACGCAGTGTCAGCCTCATCCGCCTGTGGGGCCTTTTCTATCCCCTGCTTTCGGCTTTGATCGGGCTGTCCGCAGCCGCCCTGCTGTGGTATGGCGGCCGTGAGGTCATTGCGGGCAAACTCACCCTGGGGGAATTCGTCGCTTTTCTCGCCTACATCTCCCTTTTGACGTGGCCGACGATCGCCACGGGCTGGGTGATCAACATTTTTCAGCGGGGCTCGGCATCCATGGACCGCATTCTTCGCATCCTGCGCACGGAACCTGATATCCGCGACCTGCCGGGCAGTTGCGCTCCCCAGGAGATCCGCGGCGGCCTGGAAATCCGAGATCTCTCCTTCCGTTACCCCAATTCGGAACGCTGGGTGTTGCGGGATATCAACGTGACGCTGCCTCCCGGTCAAACCCTGGCCATCGTCGGCCAGACCGGCGCAGGCAAGTCGACCTTGATACAATTGATTGCCAGGCTTTTCGATCCCGCGCCCGGCACCGTTTTCATCGATGGCCGGGACGTGCGGCAATGGCCGCTGCAGGATTTGCGGCGTGTGATCGGCTGTGTGCCGCAGGAAACCTTTCTGTTTTCGGACACCATCCGCGCCAACGTGGTGTTTGGCAGCCACGATCGCGTTGGGGAACAGGAAACCGAGCGCGCGGTCCGCGCCGCCGCCGTGGATGACGATATCCGCAATTTTCCTGACGGCCTGCAGACTTTTGTCGGCGAACGGGGCATCACCCTCTCCGGAGGCCAGAAGCAGCGCATCGCCATGGGCCGCGCCCTTATCAGGGAGCCGAAACTCCTGATCCTCGATGATGCACTCTCCAGCGTCGACACCTATACCGAGGAGAGGATTCTGCAGAATCTGCAGGAGATCACGCGGAGCCGGACGACCATCATCGTTTCCCACCGCATTTCAACCGTAAGAGGCGCCCACCAGATCATCGTTTTGCAGGACGGCGCCATCGTGGAGCGCGGCGACCACGAAATGCTGATGTCCCGCGGCGGCGCCTATGCCGCGCTGTACCAGAAACAACTCCTTGAGGAAGAGCTGGCGACCGCCTGAGCGCACAATGTCGGATCGTTACGAAGAACAGGTCCTCGGAAAAGCGTATGACGCGCGCCTGATGCGCCGCCTGATGCGCTACCTGCGCCCGTACCGTGGAGCCGCCGCGCTCGCCTTCCTTTACATCATCGCCGGATCGGCGCTCGGCATCCTGCCGCCATGGTTGACCAAAGTCGCCATCGACCGCTACATCCGGACGGGCGATCTTGCGGGCCTGAACGGCGTTGCCGGCCTGTACATCCTTGCGCTGCTTGGCGCCTTCGCGTTCAGCTACGGCCAGACATGGGTGCTGAACCTCATGGGCCAGAGAATCATGTACGACCTGCGCATGGAGATTTTCCGGCACCTTTCGAAGCTGGATGTCGCCTTCTTTGACAGGAATCCCGTCGGCAGGCTCATGACGCGGGTCACCACCGACGTGGATGCTCTGAATGAGATGTTCACCGCCGGCATGATTACCGTCTTCGGGGACATTCTGACGCTTGCCGGCATCGTTGTGGCGCTGTTCGTCCTTAACTACCGGCTGGCCCTGGTAGTCTTCTCCGTTGTCCCCCTCCTTTTCCTGGTAAGCATCCTGTTCAAAATCAAGGTGCGCGACTCCTTCCGCCGGGTTCGAGCCGCCATCGCGCGCATCAACGCTTTCCTCCAGGAAAACATCACCGGGACAGCCGTCGTCCAGGGTTTCGCGCAGGAAGCACGCCAGCATCGGAAATTCACCGACATCAATCGCGAGCACCTGAACGCCAACCTGCAGTCGGTAGCCTACTATGCGATCTTCTATCCGGTTCTCGAATTGATCGGCGCCCTCGCGATCGCGCTCGTGGTCTGGTATGGCGGCGTCAAGGTGTTCGAGGGCGCTCTGACCCTGGGAGCCCTCGTGGCATTCGTGCAGTATGCGGACCGCTTCTTCCGCCCGATCTCGGACCTGAGCGAGAAATACACCATCCTGCAGTCTGCGATGGCCTCTTCGGAACGGATTTTCAAGCTGCTGGACACCGAGCCCCGCATCACAAGCCCATCACCGCCTGCGGCTGCCTCGGTGACGACGGGCGCCGTCGAATTCCGCCATGTCACCTTCGCCTACAATCCGTCGGAGCCGGTGCTTCATGACGTTTCCTTCGAAGTCCGGCCCGGAGAGAAGCTGGCCCTGGTCGGCGCCACCGGCGCCGGCAAATCGACCATCATTGGATTGCTCAGCCGTTTTTATGACGCCCAACAGGGACAAATCCTGGTGGACGGCCTTGACGTGAGGCAATATGACCTGCAGGGTTTGCGCCGGTCGATCGGCGTTGTGCTCCAGGACGTATTTCTTTTTTCCGGAACCGTCGCGGATAACATCCGGTTGCGAAACAACGACATTACCGATGAGGTCCTGATACAAGCTGCCGAGACCGTCCACGCGGCTGATTTTGTCCGCCGCCTGCCGCTCAGCTATCAGGCCCGGATCGGGGAGCGCGGCTCGTCTCTGTCCGTCGGGCAGAAACAACTCCTGGCCTTCGCCCGCGCCCTCGCTTATGATCCGAAGATCCTTGTCCTCGACGAAGCCACTTCGAGCATCGACACCGAAACGGAGCTTCTGATACGCGATGCGCTGGAAAGACTGCTCGCCCAGCGAACCGCAATCATCATTGCCCACCGGCTCTCTACCATCCAGAACGCGGACCGCATCCTGGTGCTGCACCACGGCCGCGTGCGCGAAATCGGCCGCCACCAGGAACTCCTCAAGCTGAAAGGCATTTACTACAAGCTGTACCAGCTGCAGTATAAAGACCAGGCAATCGATACAATTCCGACCTCAGACCTCAGACCTCAGACCTCCGACCTTGGACCTCAAAACCCCGACCACGGACCTCCGACCTCCGATCTCCGACCACGGACCTCCAACACGTGACATGCGACCTAAGGCGCACAGTGTCAGCCGATCGGCCCTGATGGCGGAAGCTGCCATTTTCGGCAGGTCTGAGGTCGGAAGTCTGAGCTCTGAGGTCGGATCAGCGGGCGCCCTTGCCAAGAAGCACTACCGGGAACGTACGGAGGAGGATCTTGAGGTCGAGGGCGAGCGACCAGTTGTCGATATAGTCCAGATCGAGCTTCATCCATTCGTGAAAATCGATCTCGTTGCGTCCTGAAACCTGCCACAGGCATGTGATTCCCGGTTTGACCGAGAGCCGACGCCTCTGCCAGCGCGAATATTCCTTCACCTCGTCCGGCAGCGGCGCCCGCGGCCCGACGAGACTCATGTCGCCCTTCAGGACGTTCCAGAACTGCGGCAACTCGTCGATCGAGCTCTTGCGCAGGAACCGGCCCAGCGGGGTCACCCGCGGATCATTGCGCATCTTGAAAACCGGACCGTCCATTTCATTGAGGTGCTTGATCTCCCAGAGCACGTCCTCGGCGCCGTCCTTCATGCTGCGGAACTTGAAGAGCACGAATCTGCGGCCGTACAAACCGCAGCGAACCTGGCGGTAGATGACCGGGCCTTTCGAGGTCAGCTTCACCAGGATGCCGATCAAAGCCATGAAAGGCGAAAGGACCACCAATGTGGCAGCCGAGATGACGATATCCATGACGCGTTTCACGAAAAGCGAAAACGCGTGATCCGGGGTCGTGCTGAATGTCAGGATGGGAACGTTTTCCAGAAACTCCATCGATACGTTGGAGACTTTCGCCGGGAACAGGTCGATGGCCACCCGCGTGCGAATGCCCTGCTCTTTGCAGATCGGCAGGATCTCATCGAGACTGTCAAGATCGCTGGGCTTGCTGCCGACAAAGATGATTTCGTCGACGACATTCTGTTCGACAATCTGCGGTATGTCCGCAATGGTCCCGAGCACGGTCACACCGGGACTTACGATGTCCTCCTGATTCCGCGCGATGTAGCCGAGCGTCTTCAATCCCCAGTCCGAATAGCGTGCAACCAGCTGCCCCATTTCCCTGGCCTTGTCCCCACTGCCGACAATCAGGATGTTCCTGCGCCCCGGCGCCGGCCGGCGGTGGCGTCGTCCCTGCAGCGTGACCACCACGCGGGCGAGCCCAAGCAAAAGCGCCTGGTAGAAAGCAAACAAAGCGGTCAGCGGCCGGCTCAGATCGAGCTTGAAAGAAAAGGACAGAAAACCGAGGAACAGCCCCGTCAGCACGGCGCTTTCCACGATAATGCGTATCTTCTCCCAATCCGAGCGCCGCAGGGACAGCCGATAGAGCCCGAGCGTGCTGGCCACAATCGCCCACCAGACGGCCGCCAGCGCCACCATCCAGAGATAAAAGGCAAAGGGGTGGAGTTCCGGATTGAAAAGCCGCAGCAGAGGATCCGGCGTGATCAGGTCGAGATTTGTGCGCGTTCCATAGGCCAGGGCAAAGGCGATGAATGTCAGCGCCACATCGGAGACAAACTGCAGGATGGTGAAAAGCCGCGCATGTTCGCGATACATCTATCTATTTCATTCCCTCCGCCTATGACTCCCCGCGCTGCGATGAGCCATCGCAGGATCATGAGCCGCAGAGACTCCAAGACGCCGAGAAAAGAGGTGCGGCCGGACCACAGCAGACAGTGTCCGCCCCGAATTCCCCGCCGGGAGAGCGGATTATAGCACAAGTCACTTCGACAGCCGCTGCAGGGAAACGGCGGACAGGACGCTGCCCTCTGAGGAACCGAACAATTGAAAGCCGATCAACGGCTTGTCCGCGCTAACCCTGACGTATCCGCCGACCTGGCCATCCGTCTCCGGAATGAGCCCTTTCAGCAACGATGCAAGACGCTGACCCTTGGCCAGCGCAAAAACTGCCGGGTTCCCTTTCATGGTGCCGTCGCCTGCAAAGGCCTCGACCTTCACCTGCTGCGCGCCCTCCGGCGCAAGGAATGCAAGCCCCGTGTAATACCCCAGGTTTTGCGCCGTATGCGCGAAGAGAAACCGGGTAGCCCCGGAAGAATAAAGCGGCAGGGCGGCGCCAAAACTCAGCCTTTCTACTGTCGGATCTCCGTCCCCGAACAAAACATTCCCGAGCAGCCTGCCGTTTGCCGGCGTGGAGACCCTCAGGTATCCCTGGGCAAGACTGATCCCGAAATAACTTCCGATGTCGATCGATATCTGCGCTCCGGGCTGCAGGTTCCCGGCCACGGCGGCGGGGAGCATTGCCTGGCCGTATTCGTCAAGGAGTTCCACCAGCACCGGCGCTTCGCTGTCCCCGGCATTCACGACGTTCAGGCGGGTATCGTAATGAAGGCCCAGGTCGCCGACAGCCATCTGCGCGGAGTAGAGAACGGAAGCGCCCTCTTCCGCCGGCAAGGCATTCAGGCCGAAAACAGCGGCCGGTACTCCTCCGTCTCCGTGGCTGATCAGCTCGAAGCCCGCGAGAATGTCCTCGCTGGCGGATGCCTTCACATGGGCGGAGCGCAATTCACCTTCATACCCGAACAGTGTCGCGACGGATTCGCCGATCTTACCGCCTGCCGGAATGGCCTTGTGCACGGGCCCCTTGAGGGTGTTCCCGTTCTGATCGGCAAGCCAGAGATCGACGGAAGCAGGAAGATCCTTGAGATTCATAAGGTGGATTTCGGTCGAGGTGTCCCGGTTTTGCAAAATATCCGCAAAATAGAGCTGCCGGTACCCGCGGGTGAAAGCCTCCGCGCCGTCGAGGAAGGTGTTCGCGAAATTACCTGTCAGGAAGAAGCCGCGGAGATCCGGGCTGTCGGATTCCACCGTCATGGAACCCGCATGCGCAGCCTCGTACGGCAAGTTGAATATCTGGCGCTCAAGCAGGGCCGACTGGAACCCCCCGGGCAGAGTCCAATCCGAGGGGATGCGGGCATCCTCACTCCACAGCATCTCTCCTTCGGCGCTTCGTGCCGAAATCCGGACCGTCGCAGGCGCGCCGGCGACGGGATTGGCCAGAGCTATCCCGGTGTAGCTCTCCGGGGACGTCTTCAGGTACGGATAGTAAAGGGTGGTGGCGGGAATCGTCCGGGGCGCGACCACAATACCTCCGGTGCTTGCCACTTTTTGATCGCCTGCCTTCAGCACAACAGTGCGGGCACCCGGTGCCGCATCGGGCGCAACCTGCAACAGAACCGAGATGCCGACTTCGGTACCGCTGATATTTTTCAGCACCTTGACGCCGCGCGCAGCATCAAGAGATAGTCCCGTCCCGAGGATCTGCACATCGTTGACTCCCGCAATTTTCCAGGTGTCACGGCCGCCGATCCACAGGCTCAACAGCTCGCCCGGATGTACGACTACCGCGCCGGCGGAAAGATAGCCAAAACCGCTCGACGGATCGCCGCGTCCCATGCGATCGATGTTGAGGGTGGCGATTCCCTTGGATTCCAGATTCACCGTCGCGTTGCGCGGGGAGCCTTCCGTTCCCAGCGATTGTTCCGCGCCGAAAACCGTGCGGAAAGTCGTATTCAAACCGCTGTAGTACGCCCCTGGTCCCTGCACCACCAGCTGGTCCGGCGTGGCAGGCCCATCGAGCGGTTCCGCGTAAATTGCGTAACGTCCCGCAGGCGGCCCGTTGATCGTGAAGTATCCGTTCGGTTCGGAAAGCGTGGTATAGATCAGATTGCGATCAAGATGGATCGCCGTGACCGAGGCGCCGAATATTCCGACGCCGCCTGAGGTGATTCTGCCCGAGATGGCGCCCAGGGAAGCTGCACGCGCCGCGTTCGGGTATGTAAGCCCGGCAAAGGCAACGACATCCGCGGACAAGTATCTCTGAAAGAACTCTCCGGTTGCGGCCGCCGGAAACATCGTGTCGTTTTGCGCCGACGCATGATCGCACCCGAGCGCATGACCCAGTTCGTGCGTCACGATGGCCTGCAGATCATACGTGCCGAAGGCAAGATTGGTCGAAAACCGGTACGCCGGATTGAGCATGATATCGCTTTCGGTGATTTCGCCCGTATTTGCGTCAAAGATCAGCCGGGTCAGGGCGATTGCACCGTTGTCTCCGCCCAGGATTTCGCGATTCAAGGCGGTATCAGCTCCCGTTATCAGACTCACTCCATCCTCCAGAGCCGAATCGACGGGTGCGAGCATGAGCTCGGCGAATCGAATCTCGGCGGTCTGGATCTCCTGCCATGAAGTCTGGGCAGCGCGAACCGCCGCCACTGCGTCGCTGCCGGCAGCAAGATTAGGAAGCCCGGCAGCGGTTGACCGGCTCAAGTAGAAGGCAAGCGGGAAGCGGGACGGAGCCCAGGCCGCCTTGACACCGCTGGGAGCCCACCGTAGTGGGACGTACGCGGGAAGAGAGACTGCGGCGAAAGCCAGAATTCCCGACAGGAAAAATGCTTTCAGAAACCAGGCCGCTTTGGGTTTCATCGTTTGGCTGCTTTCTGGCGGATGACGTAGAGGAAGTGACTCAGGTGATCCTGGCTGGCCGGCAGTCCCCTGACGGTCTGCGAGCCCGGCGAGCCGTCTTCATAGGCGGCCTCCGGCTGCGGCAGCACGGGCTGCGCCATACGTTCTCCAGTCAATCTGTCGCCAACCACCGCATACACGCCCTGGAGCAGTCCCGTCACCCGCAGGCGATTGCCGGGCGCGCGGTAAAGGAAAAGCACGACTTCCTGACCGGGCTTGAACTGCGGCGTTCCGGGATAGAGCACCCCACGGCCGTTCAGGATGCCGCCCGGCTCGGTTATAGCAACCGATTGTCCCGGTTGCCCCTTTGGGCCGTCTATGACCAGCACCTCGGTTCGCGTCCATATCGTGGCGGTGGCAGGGTCCCACTGAGCGCGGGTTTCCATAATCCGGCCGTAAATGACGTACTCAGAGCATTGCACCAGCGAATCGAGGGACATGCGCCGGAATATAGCCCCCTCGGCGTTCCAACCCGTCAAAACCGTCATGACAATGCAGGCAAACATCCCCGTTCTGATGTGACGGCAAGCCATGGATTTTCCTCCATCTTTATGAAAAGACGCCGCTTCATTGCAGATATAACGGAATATTCTGTTTGAAAAGCGGAACACTTCCCTTTTCTGCTCCGTCGATGAGCTATCGGAATCGCCGTTCGCCCTGCCTGCTGAAGAAGTCGACGAGATCAGGCATCTCGGGAGGCGCTTTCATGAAGAATGCCTCGCCTTGCGCCCTGCCAATGATCGTCCCGTAATACGAGACCACGGCATTGACGCCATACAGAAAGTCGGGCTGGCTGAGATATGTATCCGGTTTACGGGCAGGATCAAACAACTGCGACCGGTGCGCCTGGATTGCCTCCTCCCGCTGTTTGATATAGGCGGAAACGTCGACGATAAACGTGGGTCGCACGTAAGGCGGGAGCATGTAGTAGAGGATAGCCTTTGGGCGGAATCGCTCCCGCCCGGTTCTAATTTTCGCCAGGCCCGCATGATGCGCCGCCTCGGCCACGAGCCTGCCGGCATGAGCGTGATCGGGGTGAGCTTCCTCCCAGTGCGGTGCCATCACGATCAGGGGGCGGTGTTTTCTCAGGGCGTGGATCACCTTCAAACGCGCCTCGGATGTGACTATGACATCACCGTCAGGCAATCCCAGGTTCTCGCGCACCTGCAATCTGAGGATTTGCGCAGCTTTCTTGGCCTCACGGGCACGGATCGCCGGGGTTCCCCGGGTTCCCAGCTCGCCGCGCGTCAGATCGATGACTCCGACTGCATGGCCGGCGGCGGCCATTTTGGCCAATGTTCCTCCAATGGACAGCTCGACATCGTCGGGATGCGCTCCAAATGCAAGAATATCCAGGGTCATAGGCTAATCAACGGCAATGAGCTGATGCGTGAAATCCCAGGGATCAATGCGCTCGCACAATATCTGCGGCAGCCTGAGCGAGTGTCGCAGAACGAACTGAATGCCGGCATACTCCCTCTCCTGCAGTCTGCCTCCGGGAGCAAGAGTATCACACAAGCGGGAAACCTGCCGCCGCAGCGCGGCTTCGCGGCTTTCCCTGGCTGCCAGGAAACGGCTTTCCAGCTTCTCAATCTGATAGCGCATGCGCCGGCGGGAGTTTTCAATCCGAGTCCTGAGCCTGCCGCTCGCGGCCGCCGGGACAGCGATTTCATTGAGCTGTCGATCGAGATCGGCTCTGAGCGATCGAAGCCGGCTCTGAGCGTCGGCTGCCCCCCGCCGCCGCATTATTCCATCCACCACCGGCCCGGCTCCGTCGAACAGATCTCGCAGCTGCAATTCATGGCGCGCGAGGAGCTTCCGGCAGCGCACATCCACGATTGTGCCGCTTACCCTGGGCCACACCAGCGGCGGGTCCATGCTAATCGCGGCAAATACCGGCTGATTGATTGCAAAATCGTAGATCTCAATCTCATCCGCAACGACCGTCGCGACCGGCATGATCAAACCCGCGAGGAATGACGCTTCCGCAGGAAAGGTTCCTGTCACGTTCCTTCTGTTTTTGTGTTCCTGAACCGTGTCGGTTTCCATCAGGGCTGGTGCGTACCCGGCGGCGCGCAGTTGTTCTCCGAGCCGCGCCCGGGCTTCTTCAAATGCCCCATCGCACAAATGCTTCTCTGGCACCGCCGCCAGGTTCTCCATGCCGGGTTGCAGAGGATCGACAAAAACCAGGCCGGCTTCATCCAACAAGCGTGCAAGGGTTCTCCCGCATCCGCGCAACAAGCCTCCGTCCGGCCTATACGCCGCCGTCAGCAACATCCGCAGATCGGATTCGGGATCGGCCGGTCCTGACACGCCGCCTACCCGATCGAGCAGCGACGCAACCCGGCCGGCGGATTCAGTTGCGCCGTCCGCATCAGGGTCAAGTTCATATCGGCACGGACCCGACGTGCCGAGCAGCCGAACACTCTGCAGTTCCGTGCTCCTCGCAGAATCGATCCAGCATACCGGGACTGCGGGGACACCCTGATCCTCCAGCCACGCCGCCAGCCGTGCGGCCGTGCATAGCTTGAACCAGCCGTCGAGCGTCCCCCCGAACAGGTTGGGGCGCAGGCTCGCTACGATCGCAGCGGTTTTCGGAGAGCGCAGTTTCTCAATGGCGGCTATGGATCGATCGCTGCAGGAGAACCATTCGGCCTGCCGCAAGAGCAGATCGCACAGTTCTTGCCGGGGCAGGCAGCGCGCCTGCGCTGCAGCCGCGCGGGAGCGCAGCCTGCGGGCATTCGGCTCGTCGGGGAAAAACTGCCGGACTGCGGGCACACCTTCTGCAAGGTCGGCAAACAGCGCTGAAATTCCTGGTAGCTCGTGGAGTCTCAATGCTACGAATGCTGCGCGGTCTCGAGCACGCCGGCTGTCTGAAAGATCGACCTGATTCTGACCTTTTGCTCCTCCTTCAAAGGCAGGAGCGGCAGCCGCGCTTCGCCGCCGAAAAAGCCCATAAGCGACATCCCGTACTTCAAGCCGGGAACGCCGAACAGGGCGGTCACCGCTTCAGCCGCGGGCGTCAACCGCCGTTGCAGCTCGGCCGCCCCCTGCCAGTCACCGGAACCGAACATCTCATACAGCCGGGTACACATCGCCGGCAGCGCGCAGCCGATAGCAACGATTCCCCCGCAAGCTCCCTGAACCAGGCTCGGGAAAAGCGTTGGCGCTGATCCGACCAGAATCATGAAGCGCTCCGGCACGCGCCGGCGAATTTCCGCCTGCAGCGGCAGGTTTCCCGCGCTTTCTTTCATGCCGGCTATGTTTTCGTGTGCGGAAAGCCTTTCCATGAGAGCCGCCGACGCGCTCAATGCCGTGAACTGCGGCGCGTTGTAAACCAGGATCGGGATCGGGGAGTGATCCGCGATATGCCAGAAATGCGCAAAAAGGGCGTCGTCGGACATCCTCGCCCGGTAGTAGCAGGGTAGGCCCACGAGGGCATAATCAGCCCCCAGGTCCCCGACCTTTCGGATAAACTCGACGGTGAGACGGGTTGATTCCTTGCCGGCTCCCACGATCAGTGTCCTCGCCGGATCGTGGCGCTGGCGAGCAGCCTTCACCAGAGCGAGCCGCTCCTCATCGGAAAGAAAATGCGCTTCACCGTTCGATCCCAAAACCGTCAGTCCCGCCAGAGGCGCCGCCGCCCACCGGTCCAGGTTTTCCCGGAACCTGTCGATCAGCAGTTCACCCTCGGCATTGAAGGGTGAGGTTACTGGGGGAAAAATCCCTGACAGATTCTTGCTCATGGTGTTCATCTCCAATATATTCAGCCGCGAAAACCCCGGATCCGGGAGGGATCCTGCGTCACATCTTACGACGTCTTTGCGACCGTGACGGTTTGCTTACCCGGACGCGGATCAGCCGCGAATCGCCACCTGTGTCCTCGAGTTCCATGATCAGGTCCGCATCCGCGTGGGCTCCCAGCCGTTCACCCCATTCGACGATTGCGACTCCATCGCGGCCGATAAAGTCCTCAAGGCCGACGGAGCTCAATTCGCGGTCGGTGCCCAGACGGTACAGATCTACATGGTAAATCGGGCATTTCCCCTGATAGATATTTACCAGGGTAAACGACGGGCTGTGGACCGATGCCGGAGTCTGCAGCCCCAGTCCTTGCGCCAAACCTCTGGCCAAAGTCGTTTTTCCGCTGCCCAAAGGGCCGCACAACAATACCACAGCCGGGCAAGTGAGCGCGCGGCCAAGGCGAATCCCCAGGTTCTGGGTATCCTCGGGCGACAGGCTGCGCACGATCCGGTCTTTCGGTTTTGCACGTCTGACGCGGCGAATGCGGACCATGCTCATTCCCGGCACATCTGCTTGAATGCCTTCGGCAGACAAGGCAGCAGGTCGGTTGCGATCAACGACTCCTCCCCTACGTTCTCGGCGGCAAGATCGCCTGCCAGGCCGTGCAGATAAACTGCTGCCGCCAGGAAGTCGGCCATTTGTTCGGCATCCTTGCCCTGGTATTTCTTTTTCCACCCTGCCACGAAACGACCCATCATCCCCGAGAGGATGTCGCCGGTGCCTCCGGAGGCCATTCCCGGATTGCCGGTTGTGTTCACATAGAGATGCCCGGCAGGCGTGCCGATAACTGTCTGATACCCCTTCAATACCGTAAAAAGCCTGAACCTCGCGGCGCAATCAAGGGCGGCTTCCAGGCGCTTCTCTTGGATTTCGGTGATTGCCAGGCCCAGCAGCCGCGCCATTTCTCCCGGGTGCGGGGTTATCGCAATCGGCTGGCCTGACTCATTGGCCAAGGCTTGCGGATTTCCGGCAAAGGCATTGATGCCGTCCGCGTCCAGAACCACGGGAACCGGAGCACGCCGGACTACAGTTCTGACCAGTTCCTGAGTCGAGGGATTAGTGGAGAGTCCCGGACCGATGACCACGGTATCCGCCTGTCCAAGCTGCTCGATCACCTGCCCGGCAGCCGATGCATCTGCCGTGCCTTCCCCGGTTTCCGGCAACCAGACGGTCATCAATTCAGGTACCTTGCCGACAATGTTCTTTCTCAGGCTTTCAGGCAGCATCAGGGTGACAAGGCCGGCGCCGGATCGCAGTGTGGCGAGTCCCGACATCAAAGCCGCTCCGCATTTATCGCGGGACCCTGCGAGGGTAAATACGTGGCCGAAAGAACCTTTGTGGCTGTCGCGTGCCCGCCGCGGCAAGGCTCGCCTGACCTGGACGGAGTCAATGAGATCGATAAGATATTCCGGATTGTCGAGTAACGCCGCCGGCGAACCGATAGGGGCAACTACTATCTTGCCGGCCTTTTCCGCAGCCGGCGGGAATATCAGGGCGGGCTTGGGAGCCGTAAAGGTGACGGTCAGATCAGCCTGCACGACGGGTCCCGGGAGCCTGCCGGAATCCGCAAACACTCCGGAAGGCAGGTCAATCGAAACCACAAAGGAATGCGGGCGCGCCTGGTTCATCCATTCGACGATCGGTGCAAAATCATGGCCTATCGGCTTGGAAAGGCCCGTGCCAAACATCCCGTCCACGATCACGTCCGGATAGGATGTTTTCTCGAGCATCAGAGCGAGGTCGCGAGGCTCCATCAGGATATAGACCGGAAGCCCCAGATTTTGCAGCATGTTCCAGTTTTCCAGCGCATCGCCCTTAAACCTGGCAGGATCGCCCAGAATCCAGACCGTCGGCGCGATTCGACGGCCGGCCATGTGCCGGGCTGCAACGAGACCATCGCCTCCGTTGTTGCCGATGCCGCAGACTACAAGAACGCGCCGGCTCGCTAGATTCGTACAGGCCCTTTCGAGTTCGTCGACGACCGAACGGCCCGCATTCTCCATAAGAAGAAGGGAAGGAATACGGTAGCGGTCCGTCGTCAGGCGGTCCACTTCTCCCATCTGCTTTGCCGTCAGGATTTTCATGTCGTCCCTCTACTGCCGCTGAATGATTGACACCGGTCGAGACTGGTCCTATGCTTTGATTGATACTTTTCACGGTTGCACGCATCTAAACAGTGGGCGTGTAACACGCGTGGGAGGGAGCTTATCAAGCCCGGTGATAAGGATAACGGGTATTGATACACAAGACAACTGCTCCTCGTGGGAGAGATTATGAGGAATTCAAAGAAGTCACTGGGTGCAGTGCTGGCGCTATTCTTGATCCTCGGGACGGCGGTTACGTCCTTTGCCGCCACCAGGAGGCATGGGGACATCGAGAATATCGGCAACCGGAGCATCGCTACAAGGGTTTGGGGCATCTTCCCCAACTTTATCTCCCTGGAAAGGGAGATACAGATCGGCCAGCAGGTATCCGCAGAATTCGAGCAGGCAGCCAGGATGATCGAGGATCCCGTCATCAGCGAATATGTGGATCGCGTCGGCCAGAATATCGTGAAGCATTCGGATGCCAAGGTTCCCTTCCACATCAAAGTCGTCGATTCGGACGAGGTGAATGCCTTTGCATTTCCGGGAGGCTTCTTCTACGTCAACAAAGGGCTGCTTCTTGAAGCGGAGAATGAATCGGAGCTGGCCGGCGTAATGGCACACGAGATCTCGCACGTGATTGCCCGCCATGCCACGGCGATGCTTTCCAAACAGCAGATCCTGCAGTTCGCGCAGATCCCGCTGCTGTTTGTGGGCGGGTATTGGGCGCAGATGGCAATCCAGAACGGGCTGGGCCTGGGAATCAATCTCGGGCTGCTTGGCGTGACCCGGGCCTCCGAAAAAGAGGCCGATCAGCTCGGAATCCAGTACCTTTGGAATACCGGCTACGATCCGAACAGCTTCGTCACCTTTTTTGAAAAGCTTCAGGACAAGGAAAAGACCAAGCCGGGAAGCCTGTCGGGATGGTTCCGGACGCAC
>Ga0316620_10000309_pt1 | contig 19511 bp, 16 predicted proteins | sample OWC_Aug_M1_C1_D5_FD_207651 | JGI IMG/M metagenome (GOLD analysis project Ga0316620, IMG submission 207651) | Wetland soil microbial communities from Old Woman Creek delta, Ohio, United States - OWC_Aug_M1_C1_D5_B | ecosystem: Environmental > Terrestrial > Soil > Wetlands | place: USA: Ohio... | reverse complement strand
TCTGAAGACGATCAGACCGGCTCTGACGATGGGGTACATCTGGATAGATGGACAACATGGCACTGTCGAGATATCAGGCGAGTCGGTTTCTCTTGAAGATGTCTTGGCGGCCGAAGCAGAGGTGCAGCGGATCATCTATGCGGATGCCCAAAGCACAAGTAGCATCGTGGCGGTGTCTGAGCTAGACGACAAGGTGCGTGCGAAAGATGGAGTCAAGACGAAACACGAGAAGGTCAGAGTGATTTCCTTTGGGAAGTTCGACAGTTCTGCATGCTCTGGAACTCACGTGCTCCACACCGGAGATATCGGATGCTTCAAGGTGATAGACTTCAGGAAGTCCGAACAGGGCACGAAAATCGAGTTCGTCGCAGGTCACCCCGCGGCACGCCTGTGTTCTGATGTCTTCAATGCGGTCATGAGAAGAAAGAACGACTACCCATTCGAGTACGAGCAGCTGGGTGCAGTCATCGACAAGAGCAAGGAGATCAGTGACCAGTATGAGCTGCTTCTAGAAGCCGCCGAAGACACTCTGGTCCGCCACTTGACCTTCGAGAACATCGGGAACGTGTCCTTCGCTCACGAGTACCTACCAGGCTTTGACCCTGCACGTGTAAGGAACCTCACAAAGAAACTCCCTGTGTCAGGAAGAGCCGCTGTTCTCCTGTACATCCCAGGCAACAAACCGAACTTCACCTTTGTGACCAATCAATTCACGAAGGCGGCTCGAGAGTACATAGACGAAGCCGTGATCAAGATGGGGGGCCGGGGAGGCGGCGCCAAAGACGTCTACAACGGAGGATTCTCTTCTTCAGATGACAGCAAGGAACGATACACGTACTTGGTCGACGCCCTGCGACAACGCCTGTCCAAAGACTAGGCCAGGCCGTAGCGCTTCGCCGAGTCTGCCCAGAAATTCCTGACTGACCACGGGACGGCAAGGAACTCGGCTCTGAATGTGTCGAAGTTGAGACCCTCAAGCAGCGTTTCCTGTGAGGTGCCAATCATCCGCCGGGGTTCGTCAATGTCGTAGCAGACTTCTGGGAACTTGCGATTTGATGACATGAGTTCGGTCAACAAGGGGAGGCGTTTCTCTTCCGGTATGGCATCGATGGGAATGATATTCGACGACACCTGGACCCACTTCTCCGAAATCTTCACCTTCACCGTATAGTTGAACTGACTCTTCGTATCTCCAGCAGAAGCGGCTATCGGGCGGCCATCTTTCCGCTCTGTGAAGACCAGCTCAAAGGAAGATTCCTTCTCGTTCCACAGATACTTCATCTTGAGTAGCTCAAGGTAGCCTGCTATCTGGGCTTTGACGTCGGCCATGATTTCTCCCGGTCGCACGCCTATGCCTGCGATTTAAGCCTATTGAGAGATACCAGCTGTACCTCTGGTTTACCCAGTTCTGGGTCCGTAGACTGTGAGAGTCCAGTTGATGTAGAAGACAGACATAGTGTCCCGCCCGGAGATCACGTTGTCAACCAGATGCACAGTATAGAGCTTCTCGTAGGCGCCCGAAAAATAGGCCCATCCCCAATACGCGAACAGGTCATCAAAGAAGACAAAGTAGTCACAACCGTGGTCCCTGAGGTATAGGACGAGTTCTGTGTTGGTCATATGCCCGTGTGCTATTTGCGGACTCACCAGACCCGCAATATCCATGACCGTCCTGTTGGAGAAGAACCTAAGGGCTCCTGCATCATGTATCGCAAGCACAGCATCCTGGGGCGTGTTGTTTCTCAACCAGTAGCCGATATGCACCTGTTGCTCGTTGATGTTCTTGACTGAATTGCCAAAGAAATTCGCCTGAAACATGTAGTCAGGCACCACCGGCAAAACGACGATCGCAAGTATGACCACGACAGGAAGCACATGCAGCAGTCTGCTTCGCACCCCTGATAGAACCACAACCCTGAGCAGTAGTATCGCAAGACCCGATATGGCTGTCACCATGAGGAGGTCGAAGATAGGGACAAGATAGCGTGCATTGTTTATGAGGGCATTATAGGGCGCGGTAAAGTGATAGAGAACTATCATGGCGATTGCCATGAGCCATGTGTGTGGATGTCCTCGCCGCGCAAGCACCACGCCAGAGAGTGCTCCCACAATCAGGAACGGCATCGTGTTGAGCCAGTAGATCCACCACCCTATCCAGTAGACGTACTCCTCGGGCTGGACGATATGTGACTTAGAATAGATGGTGTCGGGCAGAGGGAATCCAGTAGTGGAGTAGCAGTACAGTATCCATGGAGCAGCGATGGCAAGTGCTATCAGTGGAATCATGATGACCGAGATTGCTCGTCGCATGCCGGTTTGATGGTACCTTGTGAGAACGAATACTCGCGCAGGAAGGAGAATCGCAAGCAGAAGTACCGCTTCGGGACGCGAGAGAAAGGCAAGCCCGCATACTATGCCCAGAATGAAGTCGTACTTGGCATCTCGTTGTTCAGAGAGGAGAATCGCGAGAAAGATCAGACTTACGAAGAGGGGGGTCTCCATGCCCGACAGCATCAGCCAAGTGTTCCTCGGAACAAGGACAAAACCAATGATCGCTAGGCAAGAGTAGAGGTCACTCTTCGTGTGGGTGTAGACAGTGAGCCCCACAATGAATGAGCAGAAGCAATAGAGGAGCGTCGCGATGATTATCGTTCCCCAGACAAGCCCAATTGGATCCGTCGTGACATAGAATAACGGCCACAGTACTATCGACCATAGAGGACTCGTCGAACCCGTGGACGGATACCCTGGTGAGTACTGCCATGGACGGCCTTCGTAGATGCTCCGGGCGAAGGCCAAGTGAATCCATGAGTCGTCCAGCGTGAAACCCGGAGTTGTCCAAATCAACATCGTGATGATGTACTGCGTGCATGATGCAAGTGTGACAACCAGAGCCGCAAGCAGAATCGCTTTGCGTCTTAGAAGGACTCTAGAGATGAAACCCAAGTCCTTTCGTATCCCGCGGATCACATTCGCTGCGGACCGCCATGACTGACTTCCTAGCGTAGGGTCCGGAGCCACCATATGCAACGCGCTTCTCCCTGGCCGTTACGGTCCTGAAGGAGGCTACGTGATGTCCCTTTTTACCGTTTTGTCCCGAGTAGTTTCGCTGACCTCTCCAAGACGTTCACGTACGCTTCACCGAACGGAGAGCTGCAGGAAGCAACTTACAGTCAGGGCCCAATCGACTCATATCGCTGACGATCCGGGGGTCAGACATACGTACGTTACTAGCAGTGTACAAATGCGCTCAAGCATAGTGGACATGGGAAGCCCACATCAGTTGACTGTTTTCTCGCCGCCCGGAATTGCGGTAGAGAGTTACAGGTACCCAACAGTGCTTGCCGGAGTGCTTGTGTCTACAACCCCATCTGAGCATCTCGCGATATTCGATCATCCGGAGACGTGGTTGGGTCTGGACAGGGAATCGATTGCCTCCATGCGACGCTCTCTCTATCATCTTGCGATTCCGATAGACACCCGTGCCATGAGCCCTTCCGATTCGGTTCGTACGCTGCAGGCAATCGCTCTCTCTGCGACCCCGGTGGCAATTGACGCGGAAGTCCAGTCGTTGCCTCCGCGCCACATCCTACCGCACTCCGGGATGCTGCCAACAGGCCCCACCGTCATCGCTTCGAAGCTTGATATTCTCTCAGAACCTGAAACAAGTAAGATGGCCGAGAGAATCACGCAGAAGGACATCCCCGCACATGATGCCGTGTGGCAGCTCCTTGACTATGACTACTCACTCGACCAGGTGGCACGCCTGTTCTCGGTCGGTCTCCTTGGCAGACATGCCAGCCGACGAATGGTCCCCACCCGTGGAGCATACAAGGCGGTCATCGACGCGTTTGTTGTCAGAGCTCTCCAGGAAACCGAAGGCGAGCATACAATCTCGGAGAGCCGTGTCTATGCGACCAACATGCTCGGCGAGAACTTCGTGGTACTCATGAGACCGGGTCCCTCTCGCGTAGACTACCTAAGGGTCGAGTTAACGGACAATGGGGTTAAGACCTCTTACAGCCTGCAAGAACCTAGTCGGCCTTCCTCGGATCCAAGAACGTCAATGTACGCAGATCACGTCAGGTTCGCTGCATTCTCCGCGCTGCTCCGCGAGAGGAAGTCAGCACACATCACTGTATTTCACCATGCGGACAAGAATGTCAACTCAGTGCTTGGGGCGTGGGTTGCGAGAGCAGGAGTCACCAGGGCGCTCAGCTCAAAGGGCTCGGCTTGTGGGAATCTGCCCGAAACCCTCAGGTTGCTTGACACCATTCTCGTCCCAGATCTCGACACCTGGTTGGACATAGCTCCTGTATCTGAGAGCGAAACACCCGAGAACGGCTCGATGGTAGCTCCGCTACTCAGAAGAAGATGAAGAAAAAGAGGGGAGAGATACTGAGGAAGACCCTCAGATCTTCTCCTTAGCTTCTTTTCTCGATGCGCCCTTGTACATGAGCAGCAGTCCCAAGACTACCAACAGCGCACCGCCTACGGTCCCTCCACCAACCAAGACACCAAGGACCTGTGCAAGCGCCAAAAGGCCAATGCCACCGAGCAGCAGCAGAGCTCCGAAGCCAAGTCCCATCGCACGGAAAGCCGCAGACCGTGGGTACTTGCTCTCTATCACATAGCCGCTGGCAGCAGACACCGAGGAATTGAACTTCTTGTTTCCGTACCGATACTCGAACTCCCAGACTGGTACGTGGATGAGGAAGGTCTCGCCGACATCGATCTTGTCTTCTCGCGAGTCAACCTTCTGTACCTCCTGCATAATGAGTGCAGTCTGTCTGTCAAGAGCCGCCTGCTTGGCTGCCGCACGACCCTGCTCCTCTGTGAGCTTGCTGTGAAGCACCTTACCGTTATGCTCCTCGGCGTGAGCATGGCTGAAGAATTCCTTTGCACGCGTCGGGATTGGGAACCGCTTGATGTCCTCGTCCAGTTCGTTGATTCCTGGAATCGATATCTCATGCCGGCGGGTGAACCTACCAGACTCGGGCTTGAGGAAGAAGTCGATTCGCTTGTACGCTCCGCGCCTCTGCGGCCACTCGTCGTAGAAGTTTGCGTCCCTTCCTGAACCTCTGTAGGTCGAATCTGCGTCGACTCGACTGATCCAGAATGGATAGAAGACCAAGCTGTATTTCAGGAAGTGAGCCTTTGTAGATAGGTCCGAGGGAGCTCCAAGTTGCTTCGAGCACCAGTCGAGGAGGGTAGTCTGTGCCTCCGCCATCGGGAAAAGCACCCGAACCATATAGTGATCCCTGAACTTCTCTCCGGCCATCGTCTGAGCTGTGCCACAGTATGGGCAGACCAGCAAGACATCACCCGGTCCGGTATCAAAGTTCGCGTCACAAAATGCACATTTCGCCATCACTATCACCCCTTCTTCTCCCGCTGGGTCATCACCAGCGTCCGGAATCCGAAGCCAGCCATTATGACTCCTACAACTGCGAGGGCGATGCCTACGAACATCATCAGTTCTTGTCCTTCTATTCCGATTAGCCTTGAGAATATCTCTGCGCCAACCGCTGAGAGAAAGACCCCTAGGAGACCCAGAAAAGCCCATGTGGCTCTCTGACCCTTCGTGATCGGTATCTCGCCCAGCACGACCTTGCCCGAGTGTGCATCGATACCGCACTTGAACAGGTCTCCCTGAAACTTGTATCTGATGAAGCCAAACGGGGTTTGGAGGTAAGTCGTGTCTCGAACACCGCTGGTTGTCCTGCAGTCGAAGAGCTCGGTAAGTCCTGACTTCGCCTGACTTCTGTGCTTATCAGCCACACGGCCGTTGACAGCCTTCTCGAACTCTTCCTGACCGATTTCTGCGTTGAGCATGATCGGTTGTAGATCCTTTATCTTCTCGAAGTTGTACGGCTCCGTGTTCTTCATATCTATCGTATCGAGATACTGCTCGAGACCGTAGAACCTTGCACCTTTGCGTGCGAGCAACCGCTCGTCGGTATCGGTGTGTATCTCGTTCTGCACCGGTTCATAACCGGTTTCATGATCTGTGTATGTTTCCGTTCTTGTGCTACCGGTCTTTGGGTCCTTCACAGTCCGAGTCTTCTGCACAGGAACTTGGACGGTCCGGTACCCCTTGTACCAAGAATCCGCCTTGACCTTCGCAGTCCAGACAGGGACATAGATGAGTGTGTTCTCGACAACTTCTGCAGATTTGACAAGCGACTTGTTCATGCCCTTGTTCTTGTCGAGAAACTTGCGGAAGACGTCAACCCTTTCGTTGGTGTCCTTGGCGGTCTCCATGAGATGACCACCAATGGCTTTGCCGTCGATTGTGGTCGTACTCCCGCAATACGAACAGGTTATCACAACATCATCTGGCCCGGTACGCACGTTTCCATTGCAGACAGGACACTTGAACGTGACTGCTGCTTGTGCTTGCGCCATGATGAAGTTCTCCTGAGTGAATACTCGGAGATGCAAAGCGGGCGTGCGCTATTATTCGTTGTGGTGACAAAGGGCGTGCGAGTCGTGACGGTCGCCGGGAGAAGGTGAAGAAACCAGCTACCTGCGGAGGTCATCCTTCAGTCTTGAGGCAGAGAACTCGTCAACCCGGTCTTTAACTTCCTCGCGGGCTGCTTGATGCCGCTCAAGAAAGTCAGCCATTCTCGGCGCGAGTATCTGTTTGCATTCGCCACAGAGTATCTCACCAGATCGGCATTTGTGCTCTATGTCGGCAAGCTCGCGGTCATCAGGCATGAACACGAACATGTAGTACTTGAAGACCGAGCATACTTCGGGGTTGGCACCCAGTTTCCTCTGCTCCTCCGCGGTTGCCCTGCCGCCAGTGAATGCCGCCATGACCTTCTTCTTTGCAGCCTTGGGTGTGTCCGTCGTGAACACGGCTGACATGGGTTCTGATGCGGACATCTTGCCGCCCTCCGCCAGTCCCGGCACGAACTTGTTCTCTATTGCCGCTGGCTTGTAGTATCCGAGCTTGTCTGCGACGTCTCGAGTCACTCGCCAGTGGGGGTCTTGATCTATCGCGCACGGGATGACACAAGGAGTCTTGGTCCCATATATCCACGAGTGCAGAAATGCCGGGACTGCCTGCATGGCGGGGTAGAATATCCCACCAATGTTCATACTGTTGTCGAAACCGTACACAGCTTTTGCAGTCGAGAACGTGACCTTCTTCGCCACCTGCGCGGCCAGTTCGTACATGAGGTCGATATGTTCAACGTCATACAGCAGATAGGTATCCTCCGGTTTGAACCCAAGTGCCAGCAGATCAATGGCATTCTCTCGCGCATACTTCTTTGTATCCTCAAGGGACAGGTCTGGTTCGAACCAGAACTTCTCATCGTCTGTCATCTGGAAATAGAGTCGAGCCTTGAACTTCTCCTGCCACCACTTCGTGAACATCCAAGGTACAAGATGACCTATGTGAACGTGCCCGCTCGGGCCTCTGCCTGTGTATACTACGAACTTGTTGCCCTTTTCATATTCGTCGAGCAGCCAACCCAGATCACGGTGGGCGTAAATCAGCTCGCGGTCAAGCATGAAGTGCTTCTCGCCCGCAAGCCGATAGACGCGCCTCTTCATCTTGTCATCGATTCGGTCTATCCCGAACTCCTTGATCAGGCGGTCATAGTCAATCCTGCCCTTGACTTCCCAAGGGGTGACTATCATCTCGTCTTCTGGCATTCAATGTCTCCTCGGATGTTCACCAGCCGTTCTGCCATCCCGGCGCTCGTACGATACGGATTACAATTAAGCGTGGCGGTCGACCCAAGGAGCGCCTCAAGAGAGGCACCTAGGATCGCGCGACTCGATGGTGTTTCCTGAGCACTCTAGTCGAGAACTTCCGTATTTCGTCAACAACAAAGATGGAAGCTCCTGCGGCAACAATTACCAACCAATCAATCAACCCCAACGGTTCGACGGCGAACGCCGTCGACAACGGAGGAAGAACCAACAAGACGATCACCAACGAAAGGGACACCATGAGGAACGCGAGGAGTGCCCTGTTTCTTAGGACACCCAGTTCCACGACTGACTTGGTCTGAGACCTGCAGTTGAGAGAATGGAACCACTGCAGAACTATGAACACAAGAAACGTAACAGTCGCTGCTCGTGCTGGTTCGTTGACGACGTACATCAAGTACACAGTCAGAGTGACGCCGACCATTACGAAACCGTGAAACAAAGACAAGGAAAGCACTTCTCGTGATATGACACTCTCTTTCAGCGAAGAGGGCGGCCGTTCCAGTAAACCTCGCTCCTTGGGCTCCATGGCAAGTCCAATGTCAGTGAGACCTGTTGCTGCGAGATTCACCCACAGTATCTGTATTGGCGAGAGAATCGCCGTCGCAAACAGAGCCAAAGCCGCGACTATGAGAAGATTCTGTGCAAAGCTTGTGGTCAGATAGAACTGAACGACTCGGCGCATGCTTGCCAATATGTTCCTACCCTCATCCACACCTTCAACGATCGCCTCAAATCTCTCTTCTTGGAGTATGATGTCAGCGGCTTCCTTTGCAATGTCGGTACCAGTGATACCCATCGCAACACCGACGCTAGCTTGGCGCAGCGCAGGACTGTCATTCACGCCGTCGCCCGTCATGGCGGCGATGGCCCCGCCGCTCAGAAGAGCATTCACGATTCGGAGTTTGTGTATGGGGTCTGTTCGTGAGAAGACCTTGGCTTTTGTCACGGCTAGCTCTTGCAGGGATGTGTCGTCCATCTTGTCAAGATCGTCGCCTGTGAAGGCGAGATCACCCCGCTCGGGTCTGTATATCCCCACCTCACGGCCTATGGCTTTAGCAGTGAACTCACTGTCACCCGTTATCATGATGACAGAGATGCCAGCTCTGTCGCAGGCCCTGACGTAGTCGGCCACTCCCTCTCGAGGCGGGTCATTGATTCCGCACAACCCCAAGAAAATCATCCCTTTCAGGTCCTTCGCTTCCAGAGAGTACGTATCGGAAGGCACTTGCTTGATTGCACACGCCAAGACACGAAGTCCCTGAGAGGCATACTCTTTCTCAATCTCTTGTGTTTCGGATGGGGCTTCAAGGAAAGCCTCGAGTACCTCCGGTGCACCTTTGGCTACGATGATAGACCTTGATGTATCCAGTCCTGAGGGGGCCCCGGTCGGAGAGAAACCGCTGGATCTGTGAAGAGTCGCCATGAACTTCCTGTCACTTGAGAAGGGTATCTCCGAAATACGAGGCCACGCTTCCTCCAGAAGCTCCTTGTTGATACCTGTTGACTCGGCTGCAACGAGAAGTGCTGCTTCGGTCGGTGAACCCTTTGTCTTTCTTGAACCCGCGGCAGCAAGGGAAGCGCCGCGACAAGATTCGCCCGGAGGACACTCATGATAGACCTCAGCGTCATTGCAGAGAGACATACCAACAAGTAGTAGCTCAAGGTCGGGGTAGTCCTTGGAACTCGCGGATCCGGCAGAATGTCCATCCACTACGATTGGCGCCTCTGAATGCCCCGGCCCCGCAAGGTGGACTTTCCCAACCTTGCTTCCCCCTGTGAGTAGGGACACCTCGTAGGAGTGGCGGACCGTGAACACTTTCCGGACAGTCATCTGGTTCATGGTGAGGGTGCCGGTCTTGTCGGTGCAGATGACATTCGCGAGTCCAAGTGATTCCACAATCGACAGGTTCCGGACTATGACATTCTTCTTCGACAGACGGTATACCCCAATCGACAACACCACTGTGATGACTGCGGGAAGGCCTTCGGGTATTGAGCTGACCAGTACTGATACGGATAGCAGGACTATCTGTGTGACCTCGAGTCCTCTGAAGAAACCAAGCAGAAACACAAGAAGAAGGAACGCAATCGAGAAGGCAAGGAAGAAAAGGCTGAGCTTCCTAGTCCTCTTGGTCAGTGGGGACTCCTCTTTCTGGATAGTTGTCAGTTTGTGACTAATATTGCCTAGGACTGTGTTGTTGCCAGTGTCGAGCACGACTGCACGTCCTCTGCCTTCGGTGACGTAGGAACCAGCAAGGACCTTGTTTGATTCTTCATAGTAGTGCGGACTCTCGACCTGACACCCGACGGTTTTGTGGACTGGAATGCTCTCACCTGTTAGAAGACTCTCATCGACATGCAGGTTTCTCTCATAGAGGACCCTTGCGTCGCCGGGCACGCGTTCGCCGGCCTTCAGAAGAAGCACATCCCCAGGCACGAGCTCTTCTGCCTGAATCTCAAGCTCCTCCCCGGACCTGATTACTCTTGCCTTCTCCTGTATCAACGACTTGACTGACTCTATCGCTCTCTCGGCCTTCCATTCCTGGGCGAATCCGACGACAGCGTTCGCAAGCACTGTAGCGACGATTATCGCCGCATCGAGTCCGGGTTGCTTGAAGGACGACCCACTGCGCTCAATCAGGAAACCCTCGATCTCTAGTAGGAGAGAAAACACAGCTGCAGCAATCAGAATGTAGATCAGCGGACTCTTGAACTGTTTCAGGAAGACCAGAAGTGGGCTCCGTTTCTTCTTGACAGTCAGCCTGTTCGGTCCATACCGCTCGTACCGGTTGTGAGCCTCATCGAGCGTCAGTCCCGATGCACTACTGCCAAGAGACCTGAGGCATTCCTCGTAGCGAACACTCTCTTCCAAAGGGCAACCCTCGGCGGCCGGCATTACTCCCTTCACGCCTTATATGCGTGTGCAATTGGACTTGCGAGAACTGCCTCTAGTTCTAGTACAAAAAGGAGGTGAAAGCACGAACCAGAAGGAAACTACTGGGATAGCTTCTCTTGAAAATCAGGCACCCTAATTCCCATCTTGCCGCCAAAGACATCACGCAAGAGCTCGAAGTGTTCTTCAAGGTCCTTCAGAAGCTTCTCGAGTGCCTGTGGCTCGATGCTCGGCTCGGCAGTCCACACTGTGAGGTAGTTGCTGATCACGCCTATTTCGATTCCGCCCTCCTCAAGGTCACGGAAGATTGTGATCTTAATCAGAAACTCAGCCTCGAACATGTTCAAGATGTCAGTGATGCTGAGGACTATCAGCTCCAGGAAGCCAACAAGGTCGTCAATTTCACTCGAGTCCGTTACATTCCCTCTCAATGATTCCGCAAACGTCTGAACCATCGCAGTCTTCTGCCTGAGTTCCTCGAACATCTTCATGAGCTTCATGAATTCCTTTATCGAGGCTTCCAGCGCCGGTACAAGCTTATCGTACAAGACCACGAGTAGCTTTCCCTTTGTGTTCTCTCGAATGTTCTGGAACCCGTCAAGCTTTCCTAACGAGCCGTCAAGATGCTCCATCTGCATGAGTGTGTTGGCCACAGCTTGAATCGCTTTCATTGAGTTCCGCTGTATCTTCGACCAGCGGTCAACGAATGTGTCGATCCCCTCCCTGAGTTCGTCAAGGACTTCAAGCTCTCGGGCCAATTGTGGCAGCTCCAGTAGGAATTCCGCCCCTACGCTTTTAACTCATTCTGCGGGGGCACATTCCGACGTCGATGTTCTATGCGTTTCAATCTTTTGCTAGAGGATTCCAGACGTATCCACTTTCCCCTTGGTCTTGCCCATTGCGACCTTCAAGATTGTATAACTCCCAGTAGCGAGACCCAACAGGTTGCCCGTAAAGAGGGAGACCATGAGATTCGCCGCTTTTGATGGAGTATCGGTCTTCTTCCTAACCGTGTCCACTCTCGAATTGAACCTATTCCAGAGAAGCGTGGCTGTGTTCGGTCGAATGACGCCTTGCTCCTCAAGAGCCTTAGTGAGGTTCTCGCCCAAACGACTGCCGCTGCTGAACCCAGAAACGATCTCAAGCACCTCTTTGGCCTCAGTGTCGTCCTGAGTCCGGCCCAGAAGGTCGATGAGGGCTGATGTCGTGGAGTCGACGTTCTCAAACAGCTCGATTAGCTGGATCTTGTGAGCAGGAGTTAGGTCGGACTGCAGAGTGGAGTCTATCGTTCGCTCAATGTCACCGAAGTCGACGAAGTCGAGGTTCCAGCCGCTAAGACGCTCAACCTTCTTGGCCTTCTTGCCGGAGGCGACCGCCTTCATCATTTCAGAGTCCATCAACTCGAGCAGCTGGGCCGGCAGAGTGGGCCATCTCTTCTTGGTGGGTAGGAACACGATCAGAAATGGATGTGCAAGGAACACTGCGAGAAGGGCAGAGTTGAACTTCATTTCCACCATGAGCCGGTCGGGAGACCTCCGTATCTTCGCAGCAAGTGTGTCATCATCGGTCAAGTATGCGCGGACAGTCGCTGCATACTGCACAGCCCGCGACCACATCTCGAACCGCTCCGAATCAAAGACATAGCTCTCAAGGACGCAGGGGCAGCGTGACGTAATGAACGACCTGAACTCCTCCATAGAGGTCTTGACGCCCTCGAGCTTATGCTCGTCCAAGACAACCATCTGAGCAAGGAGCAGTAGAAGGTCTGTTTCAGTAGGTTCTTGGCCAGATGCAGCGAGAAACCGTAGGGCGTCTAGCAACGTCAGAGCCTGCTCGCCCGATAGTCCTGCCTCGAATGCAATCTTGCCGGCCTGTGTCAGTACGTATGAATCACTCTTCTCTTCTGCCAAGGGAGGATCAGAGGACAGTATCGTCTTCAGGGCTTTTGTCGTCGAGTCCTTCTTGTAGAAGGGGTCGAGGAGCGCCGATAGAGCCGCGCGGTCATCTTCGTTTCTCATCAGTCCAAGCCCGATGAGTCCTAGCATCATCCGACAGATGACACGGTCATTCATATACCTAGTCGGCATCTTGGGACAGGAATAGACCCTCTCGAGCTGTTCGGTTTCCTCAATCGACTTGGCGAAGACCGTGGTGCGCCCCGGTAGGACTTTCCCGCGTCGAAGCGTCACTGACCGAGCCATCATCGACTGTCTGAAGACCTCATCCATTCCCGGGGAACCCATCACGACATCTGACACCGGGGTGTTGAGTCCGTAAGCAAGGGCCTCTGTACCCAACATCACTCGGAGGTACCTTCTTCTGAAGGCCCACTCAATGAACCATCTCTGGTATTCGTTCATCAGACCATGATAGGATCCGACACCCCTCGCGACCAAGGGAGAATCCTCGTATCCGAGGTCGTCTAGGACTGCAGCAATCCTCTGAAGCCTTGTTCTGACCAAGGAGTCCGTATCAAGAGAAGCAGCTTCGGAGAGTGACGCCCCATTCCTGCTCAGGAAGTCTGAGATGGCATCTATGGACTGCAGATAGACCAAGACCGTGGCACCCTGGTTCATGAGCGTGTCCAAGGTTTCACTTAGCTTCGTTTCCTTCTCTTCGGTCCCTGAGTAGTTGACCAGCCTGATTTCTGGACTGGGATATTCTGTCTTGTCGACGACCAGCTTCACGCCAAATAGCGTTTCTAGTCGTTCGGACTCGTCGAAACGTCCAGAGAGAATAAGCATTCTTGGCCGACGGCTCAGACTCCTTCGGAAGAACAGGGCCACCTCTATGAGCCGGGCACCCCGCTCAGGGTCGTGAAGGACAGAATGAACATCATCTAGCACGACGCATTGAATGCTCTTCCCGAGCAACCATTCGCGGCCACGCTCCTGTCTCACCAAGTCTTGGGCTGCCTCGGGTGTGGCAATGATTACGTTCGGTGAGAATTCCTTCGATATGTCAAGTACTGAGCGTGTCTGCCTGAGAAAGACTACCGGCCTCAGGAACCAGCCGAAGAACTTGGACAGTGTGGAAGAGAGGTCTCTCGCTGAGGCATGGAACGGGGTTATGATGATTGCCAACGGGTCAGGACTTCCCTGTTCTTGAGAGCTGATTGCTTTGAACAACTGATTGGCAACGAAGAGAGCTCCAGTGAAGCTCTTGCCGGTACGAGACATGGCGACGAGCGCATAGTCGTTCTTCCCATCGAAGACGCCATTGTCAGCCGCGAAATGCTGCAGTGGGTTCAGCTCCTTCACGCCGAGTGCCTTCAATACCCGGACAAGAGACGGTTCCAGTCGGTCCACACTCTACTCCTCTCGCCGAAGAGATTGTGTGCGGCGTTTAAACGTTGCCACGGCTCTGCCTGGGTTGCCGGACTCTCATCAGGTCCGAACGTGTCAGTATGCCTGTCAAGAGACCGTCCTTCTCCACAAGAATCGCCTGGAATGTTTCGAAGAGAGGAAACACAGAATCAAGACTGGTCTGTTCATCCGCCTTCGGAGGGGTTTCTCGACCCATGATTGCCGCGACGGACATTGAGTCAAGGTCGCGATTGATGTTGCGGATTATGTCACGCTCTTCCACAAGACCCACAGCAACTCCACCCCTCACGACGGGCAGCTGAGAAAAAGCACGCCTAACCATCAACTTTGCTGCAAGTGACGCAGGCTCACGTTCACCGATTACCAAAGGGTTGCGAGTCATCACATCGCCACACGTCTTGCCTCGGATGCTGCTCAGGTAGTCGTAGATTCTCCTAACGACCGAGAGTTTCGGATCGAGAGTGCCGCGCTCAAGCCTTGCCACGTAGGACTGTGAGACCCCTACGGCCTCTGCCAAGTCGGCCTGGGTCACTCCCGCACGCTTTCTCGTCACCGCTATGTCTTCCAGAGCGAGGTATGGTTCCGACATATCGTATTCCTAGGGGTAATATTCTGGTCCGATATATGCCTACCGGTAATACCGTGAGCATAACCTTATATCACGTCTGCTTGCCTCCGAGCAGAAAACTGACGAGTTGATTTGACTATGAACATTGAAGTCACACGTGGCGAAGGCCTTCCTGTCATTAAGAGGAAGGTAGAGATCGTAGAGAGAAAGGGCAAGGGACACCCAGACACCCTCTGCGACAAGGCTGCCGAAGAGATGTCAGTCAAGCTATCAGAGTACTACATTGAGACCTTCGGCAGTGTTCAACATCATAATGTGGACAAGGTGCTCCTTGCCGGCGGCCAGTCCAACGCTCGTTTCGGCGGTGGAGATGTAATCGAGCCGATCTATCTTCTGCTCAGCGGCCGTGCGGTCGATGTAGTTGGGAAAGACTACACGAGACAGGTACCAGTTGGGAAGTTCGCTGTGAATCACACGAGAGAGTGGCTGAGAGACGACCTGCCGCACTTGGACGTCAACTCAGACATCATAATCGACTACAAGATACGGGCAGGCTCGACAGACCTTGTCGGCAACTTCGAGGGTGACCGAGAAATACCGAGGGCAAACGACACGAGCTTTGGCGTCGCATATGCACCAATGTCACCGACCGAGGAACTGGTCCTGAAGTCGGAACTCCTGCTCAATGACCCCAAGACCAAGAAGAAGTGGCCCCAGATCGGTGAGGACATCAAGGTCATGGGTACGAGAATCGGAAAGGACATACATCTGCAGGTTGCTTCAGCAATAATATCCAGCGAAACGAGAGATGCGTCCGAGTACGCCAACGTGATGCAGGGTATCAGGGACATGCTCCGTGACCTAGCTGTCAAGACCACAGACATGTCGGTCGTTGTCGCCGTGAACACTGCCGACCGTCCCGATGATGGCCTGTTCTACCTCACCGTGACAGGTACATCGGCAGAGCATGGTGACGATGGTCAGGTTGGAAGAGGGAACCGAGCCAATGGTTTGATTACGCCGTATCGACCCATGACCCTCGAGGCGGCTGCTGGCAAGAATCCAGTTTCGCATGTCGGAAAGACCTACAATGTCGCCGCTAGGGAGATAGTTCAGACAGTTATCAAGGAACATCCCGATCTCACACAGGTCTACTGCTACCTCGTGAGCCAGATAGGCGCACCGATAACAGAGCCGAAAGCAGTGAACGTGGAGCTCTACGGAGACTGCAACTTGGACGCGGTGAGGAAGTCGGTAGCCACAATTGCATCACAGGTCATCCAGGAACTCCCTCATCTCTGGAAAGGGTTTGTGAAGCGCAAGTATCAGCTCTGGTAGAAGGTCAGTGCTTTCCGCTGGTCGAGCAAGCTCGACCTGTTCGGCCAGCGAACTGCTTCTTTTGTTCTGCAGAAGAAATGCCTTGATCACGGACTGCGTCCACCGCATAGGGGAGGAACACTGGCTATGGCGGGTTCGAAGCAGAGTGCAATGCTCTTCCTCGCGGGAGGAGCAAGGCGTCGCAGAACCGCCAGCTTAAATGCTTCTGAAGAAGCATCGTTTGAAGTATGACTGGCAATGTTGCACCCGTGGATTTGGACGAGGCCAAGAGAATCATACGCGCAGCACAGGAGAGAGATGTGGTTCTGCGCGTGTTCGGCGGGCTGGCAATCCAGATGCACTGCAAGGATGTCCAGTTCTGCAGCAGGAAACATGTCGACCTAGACGTGGTCGGGTTGTCCAGACAGTCTGCACAGATAGTGAGCATCTTCGAGGGTATGGGCTATGTCCGGAATCAGGCGATTGCGTTGTCTTTCGGCAGGGGGCGCATGCTCTTCGAGAAACCAGAATCCGAGGATCATATCGATGTGCTTCTGGATAGACTCATTTTCGAACATACGATCGATCTCAGAGGAAGACTCGGAATCGAGGAGTTCACAATCTCAGTTAGCGATCTTCTCCTGTCAAAGCTCTCTATCGCCAGATTGAACGAGAAGGACTTCAGAGACATCTTCACGCTCTTGAAGGAACGGCCCTTTGGGAACCAAGACCTGCGGGGTGCTGTGAATGTTGACTACATTGTCCGCCTGTGTTCGAAACGATGGGGGCTCTGTCATGACGTGCTGAGGGCTTTGGGCGAATGCACCAGGATGCTGAAAAGCTATGAGCTTGATTCGGACAGCCGTGAACATGCCCTTCGGAATCTAGATGTACTGAGGACATCGATATCCAGCAGCAAGAAGACGACCCATTGGAAACTGAGAGGCGTCGTCGGAGAGCATATGCCCTGGAGAAGAGATCTAGATGAGCCCGGTACTTGGACAAACGCGGAGGATATTCCACGTAGACAAGAATAGGAAGAAACCAGAACGGGCACCTTCTAGTGGGGGAATCAGTCGTGTTCCGAAGCGCATCCTTCCGAAGAGAGAATTGGAATCGGCATTCATCTGGACGCTCCTCCTCAGGAATCGTATCATTACATCGATATCCCACTCAATGTTTTTTAAGCACTGATTACAACAGGAAGACCAATACAACCCCTTCATACCACCATATGGGTTGGTAGAGATTAAGGAGAAGCAAATAATGGGTAAGGTAAACGACCCGATAGCCGGAAGGATCAGGAAGAAAGCGGCCAAGGACATCAAAGGCGGTGTCTTTGGCAAGATAACTCACTACATCCCAGGCTGGCACGGGTACCAAGAGAAGGAGGAACGCCGCGCTGCAGACAAAGTTCTTCGTGAGTTTCTGGCAGACCAGTTGAGGCTCGTCAAGCAGGACCTCGAGAAACTCCAGATGCTCGTGGTTGACTACAACCTGACGAAGACGTGGGAAACCTTTGACAGAATGCTGGCACTGACTGACAAAATAGAGTCGGCCATCAGGTACGCCGACTACGGGTATGCAGCTTGGGGGTCAAAGGAGAAGATCAATGAGAGCGAGCTCGACAGAGTGTACCAGTTCGATGCCGTCATCATTGATGACATAGGTGCAATCAACGACGTTGTCGAAGAATTCTTGGGGAAGATGAATGAGGGCAAGTTCGATGATGCTTGGAACTACACCTACAGACTGTGGACTATCATGCAGCGCCTCGAAGAGAAGTGGAACCAGCGCGAGGGCTACATGAAGGGCTACCAGGAGTAGGCGCTCTTTCGCTCCGGGGGGACTCCCCCGGTCCCTCTTATTTTGCTCTCTGCTTGGCCATCTTGTGCTGGACTCGCATACGGTTGTTGCTGAGAAACCTCTATTGATATAGCGACGTGACGTGTTCGGTCAGTCCATGCCGGAAAGAGAGATTCTCGTATTCGCCATCCTAGGAGTTCTACTGTTTCTTCCATCGCAGCCTGCCGTGGCCGAGGACAGCGACCTATCAGAGATCAATGCGCTCTTCCTTGTAGCCGATGGTTTCGGCTGGGACTACTTCGACCTGAGAGACCGGCTTGAGTACTGGGGTGTCAATGTCACGACGGTAAGCGGTGGTCTGTCATACGAGGTGGACTCGTGCTACAATAAGGAACCGAGGCCGATAGTCGCAGACCTAATCATAACGGAGGTCAACATGACCAGTCTCGGAGCGGACTTTGACGCGGTCATTGTCCCTGCGGGCGGGCATTGGGCTCCGCTCACCGCCACGAACCTTCCGCTCCAACTCATCGCATCAGCATATGACCAAGGATGCGTTGCAGCGGCCGTCTGCATAGGGAACAGGGTATTGGCAAGAGCACTGAACATTTCTGAGACCTTTGTCGATGGAACCAAGGTGGCCTCCTATACGGGCTCAAACACGTATATGCAGGCCGCTGGTGCGGTCATTGTTCCGGACGTGAGTGTGGTTTCGGACAACAGAGTTGTAACAGGAGGACCTGGTGGCGGGCGCACAGGCGGGGGTAACGATGAGGCGCCAGCCTACGAAACATGCCTTGAGATCATAAGAGCCATTGCCGGACAATCGCACCTCTCCGGGTTCGAACTGGAGGTAATGACGGACGCCTATACAGTCTTCACAGTCACAGTCAACACCACCGAGCTTTACGATCCCCTCCTGACTTCATCAAACATGTCCGAGGTCGAGACTATCAGCGTGACTGCATTCGAAGTGGGAAACAATACACCAGCAATTACGGAGCTGCTCGCGGAAACCACAATTGAGGGGGTGTACTCGGGTGGCATCCGGCTGCCAAAACAGGGAAGATACACATTCTCTGTTGAGGTCGCAGACTCCATGGACTGCTATGTTGTGCTAAGGGATGTCGACTCGGTAGATGCGACGGGCGGCACGCTCCCCTACCCCGTCATAATTGCAGTGGGTGCTGGCGGACTTGCCGCGCTTGTGGGGCTGGTATTCCTCGCAGTTAGAAAGAGGTAGGGACGGCAGTCTCTACGTGCATTCTCTACGCGGAGAATACATATTGACGAACTCGTGGAGAACCTTGAGAGTGTGAAGAAGATGCGAGTAACAAGATATCGGGACCTGGCAATAGGACAGCACGCAGAAGTGAAGCATACACTAACTGAACAGGACATCAGGGTCTTCGGAGAACTGTGTGGAGACTACAACCCCTTGCATTTTGATGAGGAGTGGGCAAAGACAACCATGTTCAAAGGCAGAATCGCCCATGGAATCCTGACTGCAGCATTCATCAGTACTGCAATTGGGATGAAACTGCCGGGTCCGGGTACAATATACCTGAGCCAGAGCATGCGGTTTCTTGGTCCAGTAAGGATTGGGGACACAATCACTGCACGAGTAGAGATTGTTTCACTGAACGATGAAAAGCAGCGGGTGACGCTGAAGACCACCTGTACAAACCAGAATCATGATGCCGTCTTGGACGGAGAGGCTCTTGTCAAGGTGATGACATGAGGCTGGCCATTTCAGATTGCGTACTGAAACGCCTACAGGGTCTAGGAGAAGGAGAATCCGGACAGGGGGTTCAGGTATCGTATTGTGTCCTCATTTCGTGACCTCATGCCGTGGCTATCGGTTAAATAC
>Ga0316620_10000308_pt1 | contig 19520 bp, 21 predicted proteins | sample OWC_Aug_M1_C1_D5_FD_207651 | JGI IMG/M metagenome (GOLD analysis project Ga0316620, IMG submission 207651) | Wetland soil microbial communities from Old Woman Creek delta, Ohio, United States - OWC_Aug_M1_C1_D5_B | ecosystem: Environmental > Terrestrial > Soil > Wetlands | place: USA: Ohio... | reverse complement strand
AAGGAAAGTGCGCTTCCGCTGTGATTACTTTCCCTTTGTTGAACCGGGGGTCGAGGTAGCCATTAGCTGTTTGGCCTGTAACGGGACCGGCTGCCGGCTGTGCGGCCACAGCGGCTGGATTGAAATACTGGGGGCGGGTATGGTACATCCCCACGTCCTGGCACGAGTGGATATAGACCCCGCTGTCTATAGCGGTTTTGCCTTCGGCATGGGAGTTGAGCGTATACCTATGCTGCGCTATGGCATTGATGACATCCGCCTGTTCTATAGCAACGATCTCAGGTTTTTGAGACAGTTCTAGGCTTTAAGGTGACAATATGAAAGTTTCCCTCAAATGGCTCAGGGACTATGTTGACATAAAGCTTGGTGCTAAGGAGCTTGCTGAAAGGCTCGCCATGGCTGGCCTAGAGGTCAAGGCGATCGAGACTGCGGGTGGTGCCTGGGACAACGTGATGATAGGGGAAGTAGTAGCACTCAATCCTCATCCCAATGCTGACCGCCTCAGGCTGGCTACGGTTGACCTGGGCACCGAGCGAGTTACCACGGTCTGCGGTGCTCCTAATATCGCGCTTGGCCAGAAGGTCACCTTTGCCCACGTAGGAGCCCGGCTCATAGACGGACACACCGGGTGGGCTGTGGAGCTGAAGCCGGCGAGAATTCGTGGAGTCGTCTCCGAGGGCATGGTCTGCTCAGAGAAGGAATTGGGGATTTCTGAGGAGCACGAGGGCATTCTGATATTGCCGCCGGAGGCGCCTACAGGTACGGCTCTCAGCGACTATCTGGGCGATGTAGTTCTGGACCTGGAAATAACACCTAACCGCTCGGATTGTCTATCCGTGATCGGTATTGCTCGGGAAATTGCTGCCCTGACCGGTGAACCACTCCGTGTGCCCGAAGTTCGTTACGACGAAACAGAGAAGTCGATTGACTCCTTCGCCTCTGTCGGCATAGTTGATCCAGACCTCTGTCCCAGATACTGTGCCAGCCTGGTCACCGGAGTCAGAATAGGCCCGTCACCAAGCTGGCTGCAACAGCGCCTGAGTAGTTGTGGCATGCGTCCCATCAACAACGTTGTTGATATTAGTAATTACGTGATGCTGGAATATGGTCAGCCTCTTCACGCCTTCGATTGTCACAAACTTAGGGGCCAACAAATCATTGTTCGTAGGGCCAGAAATGGCGAAACCATAACTACCCTCGATGGTTCAAAACGCAGCCTCAATTCGGACGTACTGGTTATTGCCGACAAAGAGAAAGCTGTCGCTGTGGCTGGAATCATGGGTGGTCTGGATTCCGAAGTGACGGACAAGACCGACGCTATTCTGCTGGAGTCAGCGAATTTCAACCAGGCTGCCATTCGTCGAGGCTGTAGCCATCTTCAATTCCAGAGCGAGGCCTCAATTCGCTTTGACAAAGGGCTTAACAGTGAGCTTCCTTTGGTGCCGCTGAAACGCGCCACTCAATTGCTGCTGGAGCTGGCCGGTGGCAAAGCAGCCAAAGGCGTAATCGATGTCTATCCCGGGAGATCAAAACCGGAGCTCATCTCACTTACCGCGCGAGAGGTGAAGCGCCTTTCAGGTTTGAAAGTCGGTATTGGTGAAATCCTCAAGGTATTGAAAGCTCTGGGCTTTGAACGCGGGGAGGGCGATTCGAGGTCACAAGTCTTTGTGTCCACACCCTATTGGCGTAGTGATATCAAATGCTCTGCTGACCTCGTGGAGGAGGTAGTGCGTACAATCGGTTACGACAGGATCCCTATGACGAGGCTTGGTTCTCCTTTGCCTCCACAAAAATCGAAATTGTCTCTAGAAGCCCGGCAAAGTGAGCTCAAGGACAAGTTGCGCAATATCCTCACCGGTTTTGGCTTCCAAGAGGTTTTGACTTATCCCCTGGTGAGCCTGGAAAGGTTGCAGAAGCTTTCGCCCAAGCTGGAGGTGAAGTCTCCGCCGTTAAAGATAGCTAACCCCATGACCAGGGAGCAAGAATATCTGCGTACCAGCCTTCGGGCTGGTCTCTTGGCGACCCTGGCACACAACCAAAAGTTCGACCAAGCGGGCGTAAGGCTCTTTGAAATTGGCAAGATATTCTTGCCGCAGGGCAACGACTTGCCCGCAGAAAAAGACATGCTCTGTGCTGTGCTTAATGGCGCACGGGCAGAGTTATCCTGGCAATCTGATAAGGAGATGTTCGATTTCTTTGATGCCAAGGGGGTAGTTGAGAGTATTCTCAGCCAACTAGGATCGAAAGCGGCTTTTGAGGACAGCGATGATAAAGGCCTGTACCCGAGAAGAGGAGCTGATGTAATCGTCGAAGGTGACAAGGTAGGTATTGTGGGAGATGTGCAGCCCGCGGTAGCGCAAGCCTTTGAGCTCTCTAATACTGTTTGCCTTATGGAAATTGACCTGGAGAAGCTGTTGACCAGAATTACGCCGACAAGAGTATATCAGTCTATTCCGCGGTTCCCGGGTATCTCCAGAGATGTCGCCCTGGTAGTGGAGGAGCAAGTGAGCTATCGACGAGCGGAAGAAATAATCCTGAGCTCTCCACTAGTGACAAAGGTAACTCTCTTTGACCTTTATCGAGGTAAGCAGATTGCGGAGGGCAAGAAATCTTTTGCCATAAGGATTTTGTACCAATCGCCCAGCCGGACTCTGACTGATGAGGAAGTTGACCGGACCCAGGAACATATGCTGGTCAAATTACGTCAAGAACTGGGCGCTGCTTTGAGAGCCTGAGTCAAGGCGAGCTAGGGTTGATCGGCCTGAGGTCCCTCAGCCTGGTTCAGAAGGTCACTTATCTGTGCCGCCAGATTGTCCAGAGGCAGAAGACGAGTTTCTTTCTCAGTGCGCCATTTGGCCTCTACACTCTGATTTCGTAAGGTACGGGGAGACACAGTCAATCGTAGTGGTATCCCCAGCAGGTCCGCATCGTTGAATTTAACGCCGGGAGAGTCGTCGCGGTCATCGAAAAGCACCTCAATGCCTTTTTTCTGTAACTCTTGATAAAGCTTCTCTGCCGTGGGAGCGACTCCTGGTTTGTCCAGCGACAAAGGGCAAAGGTAGACCTGGTAAGGAGCAGCCGAGAGCGGCCAGATGATGCCTTTGTCGTCGTGGCTTTGCTCTACGATGGCAGCCAGTAGTCGCCCCAGTCCAATGCCGTAGCTGCCCATAACAATAGGGCGGGATTTGCCATCACGGTCCAAATAGGATGCCCCGAATCTCTCACTAATGAAGGTTCCGAGTTTGAATACATGCCCGACTTCGATGCCCCGTGATGCGGACAATCTGCCTCGACACTTGGGACAGGTGTCTCCAGCCCGGGCCAGGGCGATATCGGCCGTAAGGTCAACCTGGAAGTCTCTTGGATAGTTGGCATTTCTGAAGTGATACCCGGGCTTATTAGCGCCAACGACGAAATTGCAGCCTGAGGTTATCGAATCATCGGCCACAACTTTGATTCCCTTTACGCCTACAGGTGAGGCAAAACCAACCACAGGCCCAGCTTCATTAACTTCGGCTTCCGTAGCCAGACGAAGGTCGAGGCACTTTATGGCATTTCTTAGCTTCGTTTCGTTGACCTCCAGATCGCCCCGAATGACGACAAAGACGAACTCACCGTCGGCAAGGTAAAACACCGCCTTGAGAGTCTCACTTGACGGCACGCCCACAAAGCCAGCCACTTCCTCTATGGTCTTTGCCTCCGGCGTGGCTATCTCTTCTAAAGGAAGTAAGTTCTTCGATTTGCCCGGAGCGGCGGTTTTGATGAATTGAGCCTTCTCGGCATTGGCGGCATAGTCACAACTGGAGCAACAAATGACTTCGTCCTCACCGTGTTCGGTGAGGACCATGAACTCGTGGGAGTCCTTGCCGCCTATGGCGCCGCTGTCGGCTTCTATCATCAACGCGGGCAAACAGAGGCGAGCATAGATGTTTTTGTAGGCCTGACACATTCTCTTATAGCTCTCATCCAGGCCAGCCGCGTCCGCATCAAGACTGTAAAGGTCTTTCATGATGAACTCGCGGACTCTCAATAAGCCGCCTCGAGGCCGGGGCTCATCGCGAAGCTTGGTCTGTATTTGATAGAGGAGCGAGGGAAGGTCCCGGTAGCTTTGCACGTAACGGTGGGCAAGGTCGGCGACAACTTCTTCATGGGTGGGTCCCAGAGCCAGAGTGTGCTCCTTACGGTCGGTCAAAGTGAATAGAGACTTGCCGAAGGATACGTCTCTGCCTGATTGCTGCCACAGTTCGAGAGGCTGCAGAACAGGCAGCATGACTTCCTGACCGCCAGCCTTGTCCATTTCATCTCTGATTATGTTTTCTATCTTCCTCAGCCCGCGCCAACCTAGAGGCAGGTACGAATAAACTCCGGCAGTCTCCTGAGCAATCATGCCTGCCCTGAGCAATAGCTGATGGCTTATGCTCTCGGCTTCTGCGGGCGCCTGTCGCAGTGTCTTGCCAAAAAGCTTAGAAAAGCGCATTCCTATTTGAACCCCCTAGTCTCAAGCAATTAATCGAAACTGAACGGCGGATACTTATCGGTTAGAAGAATAGAATAGCCGTTTACCCTTGCATTCCAACGAAAATAACCCGAGACAAAATCGAAACCCCACTTGGGGTATCTGCCAATGAACAAGATTGCCCACCACGAAATGAAGATCACGACTGCCGCGGCTATGCCGATGAAGTACAGGACAATGTAATGGGGAATAGCCATGAAGATTCGGAAGAACGTAGTCAATCGCGAAAGCTTCTCTGAGCGCTGCACTTCGATAGCTATTGGGTATGGTATAACGGCTATCTTGGCGCCGCAATTGGGGCAAATCCCCGGCGTTCCCACTAGTTCTTTACCACAATTCCTGCAGAACATTTCGCCCTCCTTTTCTCAAAACTCCTCTATTTTTGCCATTAAGGCCTCCAATAGATTGTCTTCGTTTGCCGTAGCTACTACCTTTCCCTTTCTAAATATAGCACCCTTGCCCCTGCCGCAGGCAATGCCGACATCGGCATCTTTAGCTTCGCCAGGGCCGTTGACCACGCAGCCCATGACTGCCACTTTGACAGGTTTGCCCAATCCTTCCAGACGCTTGCTCACTGCCTCAGCGAGGGCTATGATATCAACTTCAGCCCGGCCGCACGAAGGGCAGCTCACCAAGGTTGGGCCTCGCTGGCGAAGCCCCAGGCTTTTCAGGATCTCGTAAGCCACGAATACTTCTTGACAGGGGTGGGCGCTGAGAGAAACGCGTATGGTATCGCCAATCCCTTGATGGAGAAGTACTCCGATGCCTATCGCGCTGCGTATGGCTCCAGTCCGGGGAAGCCCGGTCTCAGTGACGCCCAGGTGCAACGGATAAGGTATCTTGTCGGCGATCATTTGATAAGCCTGAATGGTAGTGGGAACATCAAAGGCTTTAAGGGAGACTTTGATTAAATCGAAATCCAGGCTCTCCATAAGCTTTATCTGTTCTAGTGCCATATTGACCATGCGCTTGGCCAACGGAGTCCTGGGCTGAAAACTAGGTGGCAAACTGCCGGCATTTACACCGATACGGATAGGCACCTCTCTCTCTTTGGCAGCAGCTACTACTTTGGCAATCTGCTGTTTGTCTCCTATGTTGCCGGGATTGAGGCGGAGTCCATCAGTACCAGCCTTTAGCGCAGCCAGGGCCAGGCGGTAGTCAAAATGAATATCAGCAATAATGGGTAGTGAAACGCCCCTCTTTATCGATGCCAGGCTCTGAGCAGCTTCCCTATCAGGGACCGCCACTCGGACGATTTCACAACCGGAATCCTCCAGCTCCTTAATCTGGTTGACGGTACCGGGGATGTCACGGGTGTCGGTCTTGGCCATAGACTGCACCGCGATGGGGGCGTCGCCACCAACGGTCACATTGCCAATCCTCAACTGTTTCGAAATTCGACGTGTCATAGTCCAAAGCCCCTTGGTAGGCGCCAGATGTCCACAATGAATATTGCGACTATGAGTGCAACTAAGAAGGCAGTGCCGGCATAATGGGCCAGGCGCACCGTCCGAGGGGAAAGACGTCTGCCACCCCTGCACCCTTCGATGAATGCCACCAGCATACCTCCTCCATCCAGGGGAGGAATCGGGAAGAGATTGAATATGCCGATGCCCAGGCTGATCATACTGGCCATGAACAGCAAGCTGCTGGATCCTGAAGAGCGCACTACCTCCACCGTTAGCTGTCCGGCACCTATCGGTCCCACCAGTGCTGTGTCGGGAGCCTTTATCATCTGAGGAATGGCTTGTACTATGAGCACAGGCATATAAATGATGTATCTGGCCCCCGAATAGATCGCTCTCCACACGGGAAGTCGCTCTTGCTCGATGTGAATCCCGTCTACCCATCGTAGCTGCACACCGGGCAGGGTTTCGTAGGCGACATTAATCAAAGAGGCTTCAGTCACGTTCCCGCCTCGAAGCAAGACCACGTCTATCTTCTCACCTTCTCCTATGGAATGCAGGACACCGGACATACTCTCTTCGTTGTATACGCCCTGTCCGTTGATGCTCAGGACAGTATCCCCACCTCTAATGCCAGCTTCATAGGCTGGCGAGCCTTCATCTACCCGGCTGATAAGGTTCCAACAAAGCAGGACGCCGATTATGCGGCGCTGTGATTCTGGATCAAATCTCGGCTTCACCGAGGCTTGTATTTCTTGCCCGTTCCTTTGCAGGAGCAAAGTCATTTCTGTGCCTTCTTCGACCGAATTGACTATGGCCTGTATGTCTCCCCACCGGTGCACAGGTTGTCCCTCAACCTCCAGGATTATGTCCCCGGGCTCAATGCCTGCTTCCTGCGCAGAAGAATTCACTGCTACAGAATGCACCATCAGTCCATTGCCGGTCACGAAGGATACAGGCAGCGCCAGAAAAGCGCTTAATAGAACGAAAGCCAGAAAGATGTTGACCAGCGGACCGGCAGCATAGATTCCCAACCTGGTCCACGGTCCTTTGCCAGCCAGACTTCGGGGTACCGTGGGGTCGTCTTCTCCAACAGACTTGACAAAGGCTCCCACGGGTATGGCATTAACTGAGTATATTGTCTCGCCCCGTTGGATACCGAATAGTCTTGGGGGAATGCCTATGCCGAACTCTTCCACCTTCACTCCGGCGCGTTTGGCAGCGATGAAGTGCCCCAATTCGTGAAGACAGACTGCCACGAATAGAGCCACGACGAAAAGGACAACGATTATGACGACGCTCATTTCCTATCTTTTTCTCGCAGGATTGTCTCTACCCGCCCGTTTTTTGCTGTCACCCGAGGAAATGCGCGCAGCACATTCTCTGGCCCAGCTATCAGCGGCCAGTATATCCTCCAGCGATGGCGTGCTGATGTTCCGATGTTGCTCGAGTGCTTCTTGCACGATCTCGGCTATATCGGTGAAGCGTATTCTATGGCTGAGGAAAAGTTCTATGGCTACTTCATCTGCGGCGCAAAGCACCGCTGGATAGGTCCCTCCTGATTTGCCAGCCTCCACAGCCAGGTTGAGACAGGGGAATCTATCATAGTCCACAGGCTCAAACGTCAGAGAGTTGATCTTGCTCCAATCAAGGCGGGACAGTTCAGGATTAGGCCACCTTCGGGGATAAGAGAGAGCGTATTGAATGGGCAGCCTCATGTCAGGCCAGCTAAGCTGGGCTTTCACAGAGCCATCTGCGAATTCCACCATGGAATGAACGATAGACTGAGGATGAATTAGTATTTCAATGCTATCAAAGGGGAAAGAGAAAAGCCAATGAGCTTCGATGACTTCCAATCCCTTGTTCATAAGCGTCGCGGAATCTATGGTTATCTTTCTTCCCATCTTCCAGACGGGGTGTCGGAGAGCTTGTTCCGGGGTTACCTCGGCTAATTCTGCCCGTGAATGATGGTAAAAGGGCCCTCCGGAGGCGGTGAGCAGAAGCCTCTGCGCTTTACCTTCTTCCCCCTGTAAACATTGCCAGATGGCGCTATGCTCGCTATCAACAGGCAGGATTTGAGATTGATGCAGATTAGCTTCGTGGACGACAACCTCACCCGCCATGACCAATACTTCCTTGCTAGCTAGTGCAACCGTCTTGCCGGCCCGTAGAGCTGCCAGTGTAGCGCTCAGTCCAGCCTTGCCCACCGTGGCAACGATAACGAAGTCTACCTCGGGATGGCTAGCTATGTCTTCTGCGGACAGGAATTGCCCACCGTGACTGACATCAGGTTTGACTGAAGAGCAAAACATCTTGGGCTGAAATTCCCGAATTTGCCTTTCCAGAACCTTGAGGTTCCTGCTCCCGGTCAGGCCTACTACTTTCAGCTCGTCAGGCAGGGCCCGGATTACATCTAGAGCCTGCTGTCCTATGGAGCCCGTCGAGCCCAGGATGGCTATTCTTTTCACAGCACACATACTGCGTAATAGTATACCACTGCCCCGACGAATATAAGGCTATCGAAGCGGTCGAGGACGCCACCATGTCCCGGCAGCAAATTACCCGATTCTTTGACCCCCATATTGCGCTTGAGCAGGGACTCAACCAGGTCGCCAAGTTGAGCAAAGAGGCCGACGAGAAAGCCCAGGAGTATGATTTGCCAGTATCCGAAAACAAACAGGGCCCCTACCTGAACAGAAATCAGTTTAAGAACCGTCGCTATTATGACCGCGGCGACAACGGCGCTTGCCAGTCCCCCAATGGCACCTTCCCAGGTTTTGGCCGGACTTATCGCAGGGGCCAGCTTATGCTTGCCGGTTGCCCGTCCGATGAAGTAGGCGCCGGTGTCGTTGGCAAATGTGGTGAGCATGGCCAGGTAGACCCAGTTCCGGCCATCGTCTAGACCGCGCAAATTCAGCCAGTAGCTGAGCATCCAACCTACATAAAGAGCACCGACTATCGTCCATGCCCAGTCGCGGAACGCGTTTTCTCTCGGCCGCCGGAGCAACAGGCAAATCAAGGAAGCTAACACTGTGGCGGTAATAACGATGGGCAAAATGTTGGGATTCGTATAATGAGGGTTTAGGACAAACGCCAGCGTCCATAGCAAACCCAGATAAAGCAGGGGCTCTCTTATGTGGAAATTGGCCATACGGTAGAACTCGAAGGCACCGGCCAGCGCTGCTGCAGCTATGAGAAGACTAAACCAGGGCCACGGGCCGCCGAACCAGATAGCGAGAACAATGAGGGGGAGGCCTATGGCAGCGGTAATGACTCTGTACCTGAGCATGAGTCTATTTTAGCAGCTTTTGAACAGTCACAGGCTGGCCGATGTCTGATGTCACGAATTGGTGTGTCCAGATTGGCGCCACATCTTATACGTAGTACTGAGCAATCCGGACGAGACTCAGAACAAAGTGAGAACTGCCGAAGTATGGAGATTCGAACAGGGCTAGCTAGGGCCTACAGAGGGACGAAAGGCTTCTGGGTCTGAACTATATCTCCTGTATTTCCTTTTCTTTGCGCTGCCCCAACTCGTTTACCTTACCCACACAAGCCTCGGTAAGCTGGTCGATTTTCTTGGTATTGTTTTTGAGGTCGTCTTCCGATATTTCTTTATTCTCTTTCATCTGTCTTAGTTTCTCAATACCATCTCTTCTTATGTTGCGTATGGCAATCCGGCGCTCCTCTACTGTTCTAGACACGAACTTGACCAGCTCCTTGCGGCGCTCTTCGCTAAGGGGGGGAATAATCACCCGAATTACATTACCGTCATTTGCAGGGTTAAGGCCGATATTGGCTGTGAGAATAGCTCTTTCGATGCCGCGTAACGATGTGCGGTCCCACGGCTGAATGATAATCAGATTGGCCTCAGGTATCGAAATGGTGGCGAGTTGATTAAGGGGGAGGGCGCTGCCCTGATAATCGACCATGATATGGTCAAGCAAGGCTGGAGTGGCGCGCCCGGCTCGCAGGGTAGCTAACTCCTTAGCCAGGCCGTCCGTGGCCTTCTGCATTCGGGAGTTCAGTTCAGCGAATAGTTCATCCAACATGGCTTAGTGATCGACACCAAGCTCGAATCGGGCAAACCTGCGTACTTTGACGTTTTCACCCACTTTGGCAATCGTCTCAGCAATGATATCTTGCACCGTCTTGGTGGGATCTTTGATAAAAGGCTGGCTAAGCAGGCAAACTACTTGAGCCTCTGTTTCTACATCTGGCGGCATCTCTTCACTCGTGAGAAATCGCGGAGCTGCTGCAGCTATCTGCATGGCCAGGTCGTGAGCAAGCTCTTTGAATTCCGAAGTGCGAGCCACAAAGTCAGTCTCACAGTTCAGCTCCACTAATGCCCCGATGTGTTTAGTGTGATGAACATAAGCTTCGATTACGCCTTCCGTTACCAGCTCATCCCTCTTTTTCTCGGCAATTGCTACCCCGCGCTGTTTCAAGAATTCGATTGCCTTCTCCATGTCACCGTCCATCTCGAGCAGGGCCTCTTTGCAGTCAGCTATGCCGACATTAGTTCTCCTTCTCAACTCTTTAACTGCTTCAACCGGAATCTTCATAGAGATGCGACTGCTCCTTACGACTCTTTCGCTTCTATTGGTTTGCCTGGTTTCTCCGGCTCAAAGGTATAAGAACCTAGAATCTCAACGGATTCTTCGCGCCCTTCCTCAGCGGCTGATTTGGTTGCTCCCGCCTCCGCAGAAAACGCTTCGGTTTTGCCTTTGATTACGGCATCAGCTATTTTGCTGCAAATCAGCTTGATCGCCTTAACGGCGTCATCATTGGCGGGAATAGGATAATCGATGCCGTCGGGATTGCAGTTTGTATCCGAGATCGCAATGACCGGTATGCCTAGTTTCTTGGCTTCAGTGAAGGCAATTTTGTCTTTGATAGGGTCGGCGATGAAGAGGGCTCCCGGAAGTGTGGTCATTTCCTTAAAGCCGCCCATCTGAGTATTCAGGTGAGAGATTTCCTTTTCTATCTTCACTCGTTCTTTCTTGGGCAGGCGGTCGAGTTCACCCTTATCCTTTTTATTCTCCAAGCGGACCAGGTGATCAATCCTGGCTTGTATGACGGCGAAATTTGTCAACATGCCACCCAGCCATCTCTGATTAACATAGCTCATCCCGCATTTCACGGCTTCCTCTTCTATGGTCTGCTGGGCCTGTTTCTTGGTGCCGACAAAAAGAATACTCTGCCCTCGAGCAGCCAGATCCTGGGCAAAGGCACAGGACTTCTCTAACATGGCGACCGTTTGCTCCAAATCGATGATATGGATGCTATTGCGTTGGGTAAAGATATATTTCTTGGCCTTGGGATGCCAGTAACTGGTATGGTGGCCAAAGTGAGCGCCGGCCTCTAGCAATTGTTTTAATAAAGCGTTTTCTATCATGTTTACAGTCTCAAATAACGTCAGTCAGTACAACCTGTATAATGTAGCATGACTCATCTAGATAATGCAACAAGCGATTGCCTCTCGCTGTCTGCGAGTCCATAGGTAAGTTGCCTTTTCTATACTATTCAGCCAAAATTAAAGCTAGAACTTGCCCGAGTAGCTCAATGGTAGAGCAACCGATTTGTAATCGGTAGGTTGGTGGGTTCGACTCCCCCCTCGGGCTAGGTTTTTGCAGCATGTTTTGATAAACTTACGCCACGGAGGGGTGCCGGAGTGGTTAATCGGAGCAGACTGTAAATCTGCCGCCCTTACGGGCTGCGTGGGTTCGAATCCTACCCCCTCCACTTTACTAAATCTAAGAAGGCGACATAGCTCAGTAGGCAGGGCACGCCATTGGTGAGAATCGGGTTTACAGCTATCACAAGGCCTGATTAGCAATAGCCTCAGTGCAATCCAGAAAGAACCTCAGGAATTCCGGAGCCGGCACTGGTTCAACTATAAAACCAGCTAGCCAACTACTATCTAGTCGCCAGGCCCAAAAACCACAACAGCAGCAACACAGGTAAAAAGGACAGACCCAATCATAATCACCATGTCCTCCAGGGCTATTCCTGCGACAAACCCCAACGCTCCTATCCCAAGAAGTCCTATTTTTAGATTCGCCATACCTGATATAACCCCCAACTTCATTATATCCAGACAATAATACTTGTCAATAACCCCGCTCCGGATAAGAACGACGCAGACACACAACTGACCACCTGTTCCCATCTATTGCGAACTCTCGAGCTATCACCAATCTCTTTCCATCCGGAAGGTCAAGAAGAACAAGCCTACATTGCTATTCCTTTGACACCTCCTGCTTGACATTCCCCAAACCATTCCTTAGAATCTGCCAGCTAATTTACCAACTGGACATGTACATCACGTTCTAGAATAGAAAGTCCGTGCGTGGTTGACTGTTGATCCAGGTTGACTTAAAATATAGTTTCGTGCATACTTGCCCACATAGCTCAGTAGGTAGAGCACCATCTTGGTAAGATGGGGGTCACCAGTTCGAATCTGGTTGTGGGCTTTGAAATAGAAGGAGGCTAAAATGGCTAAGAAAGTTTATGAGCGTGTTAAACCACATATCAATGTGGGCACGATAGGGCATGTCGACCATGGGAAAACTACACTGACGGCGGCCATGACCCAGGTATTGTCTAAAGTGGGCTTTGCACAATTCCGCCCCTACGATTCTATTGATAATGCGCCTGAGGAAAAAGCGCGTGGGCTGACGATTGCTATTTCCCATATTGAGTATGAGACTGACAAGCGTCATTATTGTCACGTTGACTGTCCCGGACACGCTGACTACATCAAGAATATGATAACCGGAGCTGCTCAGATGGATGGCGCTGTTCTGGTGGTCGCAGCCGATGATGGTCCTATGCCACAAACCAGGGAACATATCCTTCTGGCCCGGCAGGTGAACGTTCCTCGTATAATGGTAGCTCTCAATAAGGTAGACCTGGTAGATGACCCGGAGTTGTTGGACCTGGTAGAGATGGAGGTCCGAGACTTATTGAAGAAGTATAACTTCCCCGGTGATGAAGTCCCCATCGTACGGGTAAGTGCTCTTAAGTCTCTGGAGTGCGGCTGCGGAAAAAGGGACTGCAAATGGTGTGGAGGGATATGGAAGCTGCTGGATGCAATAGATGCATATATTCCCATGCCCAAGAGAGAGAAGGACAGGCCCTTCTTGATGCCGGTGGAAGATGTATTCAGCATCAAAGGACGAGGTACTGTGCCTACAGGCCGAGTGGAACGTGGCGTGGTCAAAGCCGGTGACGAAGTAGAGATAGTAGGATTAAAGGAGACAAAGAAAACGGTAGTGACCAGCCTGGAAATGTTCCACAAGACCATGAATGGGGCGGAGCCAGGCGATGCCATTGGACTCCTGTTGCGGGGCGTGGAACGAGAGGACATAGAAAGGGGTCAGGTTCTGGCAGCGCCGGGGTCGGTCAAGCCTCATACGGAAGCCGAGGTTGAGGTATATATCCTGACCAAGGAAGAAGGCGGCCGGCACACACCTTTCTTCAACGGTTATAAGCCCCAGTTCTATATCAGAACTCTGGACGTCACAGGAGAGATAAATCTTCCCGAGGGTGTAGAGATGGCTATGCCCGGTGATAGCCTGGCTCACATGAAGATCAAGACCATTTATCCTGTAGCTATGGAGCAGGGGCTACGATTTGCCATCAGAGAAGGCGGCAAGACGGTCGGGGCTGGCGTCATCAGCAAGGTTATTGCCTGAATACCGGATTCTGCGCGTTTTGCGGACTTTTGAATAGACATGGCTAAGAAGAAGGGCGATTTACGCGTAATCATCCAGCTAGCCTGCGGTAAATGTTCGGAGAGAACATATACCACGACGAAGAACAAGAAGAATGATTCGCAGCGGCTGGAGTTGAATAAGTATTGCCCTCGTTGCCGAGTCTATACTCTCCACAAAGAAACTAAGTAACTCATGACAACCCACGCCAACAAAGCAGCTGCCAAATCGGCTCCAGAGAAAAAATCGAGATTCAGTTTCTTTGCTGAGGTGGTAGCTGAGCTACGTAAGGCACACTGGCCAACAAGGCAAGAGGCTTTGAGGTTGAGCATTCTGGTGCTCGTGGTGTGTATTGTTGTTGGCATTATTCTGGGTGGTCTGGACTGGGCTTTTGCCAGATTATTCTTGCTTCTGGGTGGTTAGTACAGATGCTTGATGGCGAATGGTACCTACTGTATGTCTCTTCCGGTCACGAGGAGCAAGCCCGGAGGAACCTGGAGCAGCGCATCAAGTACATGGATGTGGGAGACAAGATATTTGATGTGGTGATACCCACAACCAAGGAGATTGAAATCAAGGCTGGAAAGCGGCATACGATGACCAAGAAAGCCTTCCCGGGATATATCATGGTAAACATGAAACTGGACGAGCATAGCTGGGACATAGTACGCAATACCCCGGGGGTGGCCGGCTTTGTGAGCGCGGGCACCAAACCTGTTCCTTTGCCTAAACCAGAGGCGGATGCCATCCTGCAACGTATGGAGGAGGCTCCTACCGAAGTCAAAATGACCTTCAAGGAAGGTGATAGCGTGCGGGTAACGAGCGGACCTTTTATCGATTTCATCGGCAAGGTGGAGCAGGTCAATCCCAACAAAGGTAAGGCAATAGTCTTGCTATCGCTCTTCGGCCGGGAGACGCCCGTGGAATTGGACCTCCTGGGGATAGAAAGGATATGACACGCCCGGTGGAAAGCCGGAACTCAGTGAAAGAGAGAAATAGCAATGGCCAAGAAGGTTAAGGCGATCATCAAACTGCAGATACAGGCAGGTAAAGCCACTCCCGCACCACCTGTGGGCCCGGCCCTGGGGCAGCATGGTATCAACATCATGGCTTTCTGCAAGGAGTATAACGAGAGAACGGCTTCTCAGGAAGGATTTATTATCCCCGCTGAGATAACTGTATATGAAGATCGCTCCTTCGTCTTCACCACCAAGATGCCGCCTGTCTCTGATCTGCTGCGGCGCGCTCTCGGAGTGGAGAAGGGCAGCGGTAATCCCGGGACTGAGAAAATAGGCAAGATAAGCAAAGATAAACTCTATGAGATCGCGCGAAACAAAATGAAGGACCTGAATACGACTGACGTTGAGAAGGCAGCGAGCATCGTTGCCGGCACGGCCCGGAGCATGGGAGTCGAGGTAGAGTGAGTTCAGGTTCTCAAAAGTTCGTAGAATTTTGAGGTATAAACAAGTGATAAAGCATGGTAAGAAATATCAGGAAGCTAGCAAACTCGTAGATAAGTCGAAAAGCTACGCCCCTGAAGAAGCAATCGAGCTGGCTAAGAAGGCCTCCTATGCCAAATTTGACGAGACGGTCGAGCTCCATCTGAGGATGGGAGTAGACCCTCGTAGCGCCGACCAGCAGGTGCGTGGTGTAATTCAGCTGCCTAACGGTCTCGGGAAGAAGACGCGTGTGCTCGTCTTTACCCAGGGTGAAGGGGTAAGGTTGGCTCAAGAAGCGGGCGCTGACTATGCAGGAACAGAAGAGCTTATTAAGCAGATCGAGGGCGGTTGGGTTGAGTTCGATGTATCTATAGCTACTCCTGATGTGATGCCCAAAGTGGCCAAGCTCGGTAAGATTCTGGGGCGGAAAGGCTTGATGCCCAATCCCAAGTCAGGTACTGTGGTACAGCCTCAAGACCTGGGTCGGGTTGTAAGTGAAGCTCGCAAGGGGAGGGCTGAATTCCGTTTGGACAGGACGGCTATTATCCACTTGCCCATTGGCAAGGTCAGTTTTGAGAAGGACAAGCTCCTGGAGAATCTGACGGCAGCGATCGAGGCTATTGCCAAAGCGAAGCCCAGCGGGTCTAAAGGGCAATACATAAAGAGCGCATTTCTGAAGACCGCCATGGGGCCGGGATTCAAACTGGATATTTCGTCTCTGCTTGCCGCGTCGGGTGTTTTGAGCCGGTAACCTGGCCACAGGCTGGCACATTGCGCAAGCCCACGTACCGAAGGAAGCTGTTGTATTGATGTATGCCTGCACCTTCCGGCAGTGACACAAATGATGTTCGTTATATCGGTGGGAATCAAAACGGGATTCGACAAATGAAAATCCTGATCGTCTATATCTCCGTGCATCACGGCAATACTGAGAAAGTTGCCAGGACTATGGCAAATGTCCTCGCTGCCAACCTAATACAGGTGAGAGAGGCAAGTGCCGCTGTGCTTGAGCAGTATGACCTGATCGGTTTTGGCTCAGGGATCTATTTTGGCAGACATCATGAGAGCGTTCTGGACTTCGTCGATAAGTTGCCCGTGCTCAGAAACAAGAAGGCGTTCATTTTCTCCACGAGCGGCCTGAGGAGGATACCGCTGGTCCACGATTTTGATAAGCCACTGAGGAAGAGGCTGCAACGGAAAGGCTTTGATATTGTCGCTGCCTTCTCTTGTCGAGGACTTGACACGTACAGGGCGACCGGGCTTGTCGGCGGGATAAACAGGGGCAGGCCCAATGACGAGGACTTGAAACGGGCCGAAGATTTCGCCAGGAGCCTCAAGAACTCGGGGCACTCGTAGCCCGACCCAACGCTGCGGTCCAGCTAGCGGCTCACCAGCCGTTTCCCCAATTCTTCGGCTTCCCGCATCAATGCCTCGTTGTCTGCAATCTCACCCGCTTTTTGTGCAGTGCCGTACACCATACCGGCAATCTTTGAGCCTGTGTAACGGAAAGCATCTTGAAACGCTCGCAGGGCGTTCACACAGCCGGATTTGACCGGATCAACATCCCCGTAGCTCATTGCTATGGCGATTCGTTTACCCAGGAATGGATTCTCCGCATAAGCAGTAAGTGCGTAACAGCGGTCCATGAATATCTTTGTTTGAGCGGACATGTTAAACCAGTAAACCGGGCTGGCAATGACCCAGGCGTCTGCTCCTATCAGCTTCGGGTATATTTCTTGCATGTCGTCTTTGATGGCACACCCTTTGCTATCAGTCTTCTGACAGGTGTCACAACCCCGGCAGGGACTGATCTTCAGGCCGTGGAGGAACACAGTTTCCACTTCTGCGCCAGCAGATTTTGCCCCGCGCGAAATCCGGGCTGCTAAGGTAGAACTGTTTCCTTTCCTCCTCGGACTACCTAGGATGACTAATACTTGCTTAGTCTTTGTTTTGTTTGTCAACGTTCTTCCCTCCTGAATGATATTCGGAGACTATTCCGGGCTCCTCACAGTAATTCTCGTTCCTGCTGCTACCTTCTTGAATACTGTGGCATCCCCAATGACTTTGCCGAACACAGTAACCGGGCTGGCCGGACGGATTTCGTTTCTCTGACTGGCCGGGGTGGGACCGAAGAAGATGCAGAACGCATTGCCGTCAGGCCAGTAACCTAAATCTCCGATGCTCACCACTTCTTGTCCGTCCTCTAACTGCAGATTGACAGGAATCGAGAAGTATATCTCGTCTCCCCAGAGACTTACACGCCCTTTGATGGGCAATGCTTGCCAGATTGCCTGAGCTGTCCTGGTATTGTTCAGCTCAGCCTCTGCTTCGATCGCTTCTGCTGTTATCCGGATTTTACTTCCCATGTTTGCCAGTCGCCTGTGGACTTATGACTGAGCGTGTGCGAGATCGTATGGCCGAAAGAACGAGCTGTAATCTCAGTCTATCTTCTTGAACATCTTGCCCTTGGTCCCGCAAACGGGGCAGCTATCGGGCGGTTCCTTTTCTGCAGTGTAGCCACAGACGGGGCACACGTAATAGGCAGACACCTCTTTGGTAGCGCCCAGGTTATCGAGCAACTTCTGGTAGAGCTGTGCATGAATCTTCTCTACCTCATTGGCATAATGAAATGACCGTTCTGCCTCTTTGTTCCCTTCGGCTTTGGCAGCCTCCAGCATGATGGGATACATACTCTTGAATTCATGGGTCTCCCCTGCTATGGCTTCCACCAGGTTCTCTTTGGTGCTCTTGATTCCCTTGAGAGCCTTGAGGTGATTGTGAGCATGAATGGTCTCAGCTTCAGCAGCGGCTCTAAATAGCTTGGCTGCCTGTGGATAGCCCTCCTTGTCGGCAGAGACGGCAAAGGCAAGATATCTGCGGTTCGCCTGTGATTCTCCGGCAAAAGCATCTTTCAAGTTTTGTTCAGTCTTCAGCATAGCTAGCTTTCCTCCTCTCGATAATAGACCTTATCGGGTGAACGGGCTTATTATACTATCGGCAGGGAGCAGCCGCCAGTTCCTAGCCATGACAGGCCGGGGTAGCAGAATCACTCGTCTGCGGAAGTGATATATCTACAGAATTGCGTCTTAGCTTGTGCTTTTTGTCAGGAGTAAGGTACCATTCTACTTGAGTATTTTGTGTGCCATACTTAGATGTGAGCTTTGAGTCAGTCTCTGCCAAGGGGGTGAAAATGAAAGTAGCTAGAGTGGACGAGATGAAGGACCTGGACAGGCGTGCTACGGAGGAATTCGGCATCTCGGAAGACCTTCTGATGGAGAACGCCGGTCAGGCAGTGTACTCCGTCATGTCACAGGAGCTTGGCATAAGGGGCGACAAATTCGTGGTCTTTTGCGGTGCTGGTAACAATGGCGGGGACGGGCTGGTTGTGGCCCGGAAGATTCACTCAAGTGGCGGGGAAGTGAAAGTCTTTCTTCTGGACGACGAAGCGAAATTCAAAGGGGCGGCAAGAAAGAACTTTGAAATACTGTCCAGGATGCCCGTAGAGATGTCCAGAGTCAACTCGGTTGACTCCGTAGTACCTGACCTCCCCGACTGTGATGCCATAGTGGACGCCATATTTGGCACAGGCCTTGTCCGAAGGGTCAGCGGGATATACGCAGACATAATTCAATTGATAAACGAGAGCCAGAGCCTGGTGTTCAGCGTTGACATCCCGTCAGGGGTAAACGGCGACACAGGGGAGGTGATGGGTGCGGCAGTGAAGGCAGATTATACCGTGACATTCGGCCTTCCCAAGCTGGGGAATATGCTTTACCCCGGGCATGACCACTGCGGAGAGTTGTATGTTTCGCATATATCTTTCCCGCCAGCCCTCTATGATTCCGGGTCCATAAAGGTGGCAATCAACAACCCTGCAGAGCTTCCCGAGAGAGCCAGAGATACTCACAAGGGCAGCTACGGAAAGGTTCTGTTCATTGCCGGCTCCGCAAGCTATCTCGGCGCGCCGTATTTCTCCGCTCTATCCTTTCTCAAAGCAGGAGGAGGGCTTTCCTACCTGGCAACGCCCAAATCTATTTCGCCATTCATAGCCGCCAAGGGAAGCGAGATTGTCTTTGTTCCTCAGAAAGAAACGGCTTCAGGAAGCATAGCGTTGGAAAACAAGGATGAGCTTCTGAAATCTTCCCGGACGGTGGACATGGTAGTCCTGGGTCCTGGTCTCTCTCTGGCGGAGGAGACTCAGGAGCTGGTGCGGAAGCTGGCACCTAAGATCGACAAACCTCTACTGATAGATGGCGATGGAATCACGGCTGTTGCCGACGACCTGGCAAGAATAAAGAAAAGAGAAGCGCCGACGATACTTACGCCCCATTTGGGTGAGATGTCCCGAATCACCAAGATAGACATAGGTGAGATAAACAAGAACAAGATAGACGTTTTGCAGAGCACGGCAAAGAAACTCAATGCCATTATTGTCTTGAAA
>Ga0316620_10000307_pt1 | contig 19527 bp, 12 predicted proteins | sample OWC_Aug_M1_C1_D5_FD_207651 | JGI IMG/M metagenome (GOLD analysis project Ga0316620, IMG submission 207651) | Wetland soil microbial communities from Old Woman Creek delta, Ohio, United States - OWC_Aug_M1_C1_D5_B | ecosystem: Environmental > Terrestrial > Soil > Wetlands | place: USA: Ohio... | reverse complement strand
CCGTCGAAGACAGCGGTGTAGGTCCGCACCACGGTATCGGCGCGCGGATCCACGGCCCGCCCCTCGAACCGCACCAGACGGCCCTGCGTGTCGTACTCCGACCGGTAGCGCAGGACCAGGTTCAGCATCGGCACCTGCGTCTCGGTCTCCAGGAGGGCCGGCGTCCGACGGAACGACTCCCGGCCGATCTCCCTGTCCCCCTGGAACCAGCGCAGGAGTCCCGCGTCGGTGCCCTGCGGGGCCACCTGGCCCGACACCGCCACCGCGCAGGTCAGCCACAGCGCGGTGAGGACGATCAGCACCCTCGCCGCGACCCACAGGTCCCGCCTCCGCATCGCGTGCGTCATTCCTCCCGGACTCCTTCCTGGCCGGCGCCGGCGGCCGCACCGGCGGCGCCGCCTCCCGGCGGCGTCCCGAGGCCGTTCGCCCGCATCCGGCCGGCGTCCTGCAGCGCCCGCCGCAGGACGAACTCGATCTGGCCGTTGAGGCTCCGGAGGTCGTCCGCCGCCCAGCGCTGCAGCGCGGTGAAGACCTCCGGGTCCATCCTCAGCAGGAACGCCTTTCGCTCGGCCACGCCGACCTACTGGTAGAGCGAGCCCGTGTTGAGCACCGGCTGGGCCGGCTGCTCGGCGCACAGCACGACGAGCAGGTTGCTCACCATCGCCGCCTTGCGCTCCTCGTCCAGCTTCACGATCTCCCGCTTGCTGAGCATGTCGAGCGCCATGTCCACCATCCCGACGGCGCCCTCGACGATGCGCTGTCGCGCCGCGATGATGGCGTTCGCCTGCTGGCGGCGCAGCATCACCTGCGCGATCTCCGGCGCATAGGCGAGGTGGCTGATCCGCGCCTCCAGCACCTTCACGCCCGCCTTGTCCAGCCGCGCCTGGATCTCGCCCTTAAGCTGGTCGACGATCTCGTCGGTGTGGACCGAGAGGGCCTTCTCTCCCTCGGCGTGCGAGTCGTACGGGTAGCGCGTGGCCAGCTTCCGCAGCGCCGACTCGCTCTGGACGTGCACGTAGTTGTCGTAGTTGTCCACCTCGAACATCGCCTCCGCCGTCTCCACCACCTGCCAGACCACGATCGCCGCGATCTCGATGGGGTTCGAGCGGAGGTCGTTCACCTTCATCTTCGGCGTCTCGAAGTTGCGGATCCGGAGCGAGATCTTGCGCTTGGTGTAGAACGGGTTCGCCCACCAGAGCCCCTGCTCCTTCGCCGTCCCGGCGTACTTGCCGAAGAGCTGCAGGACCTTGGCCTCGTTCGGGTTCACGATGAACAGGCCGGACCACCCCAGGATGACCACGATCATCCCGACAACCCAGGCAACGATGGCCACGACGCTCTCGGGCTGCTGACCCTCGGGCGGCAGCGAGCGCACGAACCCGTAGCCGACGCCGACGCTGAGGATGAACAGCACGAGCACCATCGCCAGGCCGTTGGTGAGCTTCCTCTCGACTTCGCGAATCATCTGATCCTCCGGTGTGATACGAATATGATATCACTTTGATTACGCGATGTCAAGTGGCCTGGTTTCTATGGCCCCTTAACCGCCTTACTCACATATGTATAGGTGCATTGATGAACTGCGGTCATCTTCCGCCTTGGAGTGAGTGACGCTATGATGTCGGGACGCTATCTCTAGTTGCCGGCCGCCTCCAGCCGCTCCGCCCGCCGCCTCGCATCCTGAGCAATGGGTTGGAGTTCGCGGTCCGCCCCCACCCACAGGTCTGCCAAGCGGCGGTAGTGGACGGCCGCGCGCCTGCCCTGCCCCCTGGCCTCCAGCAGCGCCCCGAGCCGCAGCAGTGCGACGGGTCTCGCCGACCCGTCCTCCCAGATGCGGTCGAGCGCGGTGACCCGCAGGAAGCGCTCGTACGTGCCCACGGCGCTGTCGGCCAGCCCGGCTTGATCGTACGCCCTCGCGAGGGCGAACAGGCCGCAGGTGCCGGTGCAGAACGGAACGCCGACCAGGCCGGAGAGCGTCGCGGCCGCCTCTCGTGGCCTTCCGGCGGCGAGGTCGAGCAGCGCCCTGATGCCGATGGAGTCAGCCGCCGTGAGCCGGGACGCCGGATCCGAGAGGGCCTCGGCCTCGGCCAGGAAGGCCCGCGCCCTGCCGAGGTCCCCCGCCCACGCCGCCGTCTGGATGAGGGCGCTGTACGGCCGGTCGGCCGGGGTGAGCCGCGCCGGCGGCTCGGCCCGCAGGATCGCCGTCAGCCGGCGGTGCGCGGCCGCCGTGTCGCCGCGCAGAATATGCTCGTAGTCCACCAGAACCAGCAGGGAGGCGAGCGCGAGCGCCGGCGCACCCGACCGTCGCGCGAGGTCCGCCGCCTGCCTGAGGTAGCCCTCCGCGTCGGCGAGGCGGCCGTGCAGCGCGCTGAGCGAAGCGAGGGCCACGGCGGCCTGGCGTTGGATCCGCGGGTCCACGGAGGCGTCCTGGACGAGGGCGCTCAGGCGGGCCTGCGCGGTGTCGATCCGCCCGGTGACATAGTCCGCGAGGCTGAGCTGCACGTCGAAGACTCGCGATCCCCCGGCTCGATCCCGCAGCGCGAGGAGCGTTCGCCGCGCCTCCTCCGGTCTACCCTGGGCCGCCTGGGCGACGGCGAGGTTGACCAGCAGTGTCCTGCTCGTCGGCCAGGACTGCATGCCTCGGGCCGCCGCGGACTCCGCCTGGGCCCACTGCCCCAGCTGGTTGTAGACGGAGCTGAGGTTGTTCAGCGCCACCCCATCGTTGGGGTACAGGTCCAGGAGCGTCCTGAACTCGCTCGCGGCCCGCGCCGGGTCGTTGAGCGCGCCGAGGTGGTACATCGCCGAGGTGTGAAGGCGCTCCGATTCGGTGAGGCGGTCGCCGAAGTGGAGCGCCCGCTCGTACGCCTGGACGACCTGGTCGCGGGGTGCGCCGGAGGCCTGCAGCAGGACCCCGAGCTTCCGCCACGCCATCGCGAAGCTGGAGTCGATCGCGACGGCCTCGCGGTTGAGGGTGATCGCCGAGGCGAAGTCGCCTCGCAGCTCCGCCCGCGCGCCCAGCGTGTACCGGCGCAGCGCCTCCAGCGAGGAGGTCGTGACCGCGCTGAGCGGCTCCCCCCTCCGCACCCGGAGGAGCGACTCGCCGATGCGGCGCTGGAGCCGGCTGGAGAGCCGCTCGACCGCTTCCCACACGTCACGCTGGCCGGCGGCCGCCTGCTGGTAGGCGGCGAGCGGCTCGCCGCTCCCAGCTTCCACGAGGCGGGCGGAGATCAGGTACCCGCCATCGGCGGCCCGGATCTCGCCGGCGATCGCCGCGCGCACCCCTTCCCGCACCGCCACTTCGCGGGCGACGGCGACCGTGAGGGGCGCGGCCGGATCGCGCCGCATCCTCCGCAGGGCGTCGGTCACCCGCGCCTGGTCCATCAGCCGCACGTCCCGCGACCGCGACACCTGGACGCGCATCAGCTCGGTGACCGTGGGGCCGAGGGTGCTGTCCGGCGTGAGGTTGTCGAACTCCGCGAGGACGATCGGCTCGTCCTTCGCCAGGTGGCCGGACGCCACGAGGGACCGGACGGGCCAGACGTCGAAGGAACGCAGCGCGACCAGCGCCGCCACCAGGAGCGCCGCCACCACGGTCGTGCCCCGCCAGTGCCGCGCCAGCCAGCGCCGGCCGCGAACCGCGTAGGTCCCAGGGGCCGGGGTCAGGACTCCCGTGGGCGTGAGCATCGCCTCGAGGTGCGGGAGCAGGTCGCCGGCCGACTGCCACCGGTCGGCGGGCTTCTTCTCGAGACAACGCATCACCAGCTGCTCGAGGGCCGAGGGCACCGACGGCCGGTGGGCCGAGACCGGGCTCGGGCGCTCCGCCACGTGGGCCGCGAGCACCGCCTGCGGCGTCGGCGCGGTGAAGACCGGCCGTCCGGCGAGCATCTCGTAGGCGAGCGCTCCGAGGGAGTAGATGTCCGCCCGGTAGTCCGCGGCGGGATCGGCCGCCGCCTGCTCGGGCGCCATGTACGACGGAGTGCCGAGCGCCAAGCCCAGCGAGGCTTGCCCGGCGGTCGCCGTCGCCTCGCTCACCGCCTTGGCGACGCCGAAGTCGGTCACCACGGCGTGGACGCCGCTGAACATCACGTTGTCGGGCTTGATGTCCCGGTGCACGACTCCCTGCGAGTGGGCGTACGCGAGCGCGTCGGCCACGTCGCGCAGGATGCGCACCACCGACTGGATGGGGAGCTCCGTCTCGCGCACCAGGCGGCCGCGGAGCGACTCCCCCTCCACGAACGGCATCACGTAGTACAGGAAGCCGTCGGCCTCGCCGGAGTCGAACAGCGGGAGGATGTGCGGGTGCTGGAGCCGCGCGGCGATGCTGATCTCGCGCAGGAACCGGTCCGCCCCCAGCGACGCGGTGAGCTCCGGGCGGAGCACCTTGATCGCGACGGCGCGGTCGTGCTTGAGATCGCGGGCACGGTAGACGGTGGCCATCCCGCCCAACCCGGCCGAGCCCTCGATCTCGTAGCGGCCGCCGAGCGCCGCCCGCAGGCGATCCGTCTGGTCAACGACCACGCGACGTCCCGTGCGCGAGGAATGGTCAAGCATAGCGCGGGGGCCCGCCTCCGGCCAGCGCGCGGCTGGCGCGCGGCGCCGCCCCCCGTAACTTCACGGGCGGCCCAAGCCCCCAGGGGTATCTGATGCGCGGGATGCGCTGGTCGTTGCCTGCCGTCGCTGTCGTCGCGACGCTCCTTCTCGCCGCTTGCGGGCGCGCCGGGCCGTCCGCGGCGCCGGGAGATGCGGAGCGCGCGCGGGTCCTCGCCGATGCGCGGGCCCTGCTGGCCCACGGCGCGGCCGCCTGGAACCGCGGCGACCTCGAGAGCTTCATATCCGACTACGACTCCGGCGCCACGTTCGTGACAACGCGGGGCGTGCTGCGCGGGGCCGCGACGATCCGGGAGCACTACGCGTCGCGGTTCGCGCCCGGCGGCGTGCGCGACTCGCTCAGCTTCCGGGATGTCGAGGCGGACGTCCTGGCGCCGGATGCGGCGAACGTGATCGCGTTCTGGGTCCTGATGCGGGGGGACTCGGTGACGGCCGAGGGGCCGACGTCGCTGGTGCTGCGGAGATCCGCCGGTCGGTGGCGGATACTGCACGATCATTCGAGCTGACGCACGAGACACGTGAGGAGTGAGACGTGAGGAGAGAGGGGTGAGACGGAGCGGCGTACCCGTCTCGCCCCTCGCGTCTCACACCTCACGTCTCACCTGTCACCTCCGTCCGGTCTGGTATACCTTGTGCGGTGGCTCGGACCACCTCTGACCGCTCCGGGGCGCGCGGCGGGAGCCGGGCGGCGCCCCACTGAGAGACAGATGACCTTCCGCTCCTTCGACGACGCCGCCGCCTTCATCCGCGATCGCGGGATCGCGATGGTGGACCTCAAGTTCTGCGACCTGTGGGGCCGGTGGCACCACGTCACGCTGCCGGCTTCCCGCTTCACTCCGGCGCTGCTCGAGAAGGGCGTCGGCTTCGACGGCTCCAGCGTGGGCTTCAAGGCGATCAGCGCCGGGGACATGGTGATGCGCCCCGACCTCGAGGCCGGCTTCGTGGACCCCTTCTACGAGGTGCCCACCCTCTCGTTCATCTGCTCGACCCTCGAGGCCGACACCCGCCACCTGTTCCCGTACGATCCGCGCAACATCGCGCGGCGGGCGGAGGCGTTCCTGAAGGAATCCGGCGTCGCCGACCGCAGCGTGTGGGGACCCGAGTTCGAGTTCTACCTGTTCGACGGCGTGTCGTTCGAGAACGCCATCAACGTGGGGAGCTACCGGGTGGAGTCCAAGGAGGGCGCCTGGCACAGCCGGGCGCTCGGGAGCGGTTACACGATCCCGGAGCACGGCGGGTACCACGCCATCCCCCCGCAAGACCACCTGCACAACGCCCGCACGGCCATCGCGACGAACCTCGAGGAGATGGGCGTCGAGGTGAAGTACCATCACCACGAGGTGGGCGGCCCCGGCCAGTGCGAGATCGAGATCCCCCTTCTCCCGCTGGCGCAGGCGACCGACGCCATACTGCTGGTCAAGTACGTGGTGCGGATGACGGCGATCAAGCTCGGGATGACGGCCACCTTCCTGCCGAAGCCCCTGCACGGCGAGGCGGGCTCGGGGCTGCACTTCCATCAGTGCCTCTGGAAGGGCGACCGGAACGTCTTCCACGACCCGAAGGGGTATGGGACGCTGAGCGAGACCGGGCGGCAGTTCGTGGCGGGGCTGCTCGCGCACGGCGGTGCCGTGATGGCGCTGACCAACCCTTCCACGAACTCGTACCGGCGCCTGGTCCCGGGCTACGAGGCGCCCGTCAGCGCCATCTTCTCGCTCGGCAACCGCAGCGCCGCGATCCGCATCCCCAAGTACGCGAACCGCCCCGAGAGCACGCGCTTCGAGTTCCGGCCGCCCGACGCCACGCTGAACCCGTACCTCGCGGTGGCGGCGCAGTTGATGGCGGGGCTGGACGGCATCGCGAAGCGGATGGACCCGACGGCGCTGGGCTTCGGCCCGGTGGACGAGGACATCTTCTCGTGGCCGGCGTCGCAGCGCGCCACGATCAAGGCGCTGCCCACCTCACTCGGCCAGGCGATGGACGCGCTGGAGGCCGACCACGACTTCCTGCTCGCGGGGGGCGTCTTCGACGAGGACCTCCTCGAGCGCTGGATCGCGCGGAAGCGGAAGGAGGAGCGGGACGTGCTCAACCGCCCGCACCCCTTCGAGGTGGAGCTGTACTACGACCTGTAGGGGGCGCTCCTGAGGTGACCGCCGCCGGTCCGCCGGCCCGCGACCCGACCGTACAACTCGGCCGGGCGACCAAGCGCTTCGGCGCCGTCACCGCGGTGGATGCCGTGTCGTTCGACATCCGCCGCGGTGAGTTCTTCTCGCTCCTCGGGCCGTCGGGTTGCGGCAAGACCACGACGCTGCGGCTGCTCGCCGGACTGGAGGAGCCCGACGGCGGCGAGGTGAGGCTGCTGGGAGAGGTCGTGAACCACCGGCGTCCGTACGAGCGGCCGGTGGCGATGGTCTTCCAGAACTACGCCCTCTTCCCGCACCTCGACGTGGGCCGCAACGTGGCCTTCGGCCTGGAACAGCGGAAGGTGCCCGCTCCCGCGATCCGGGAGCGGGTGGCACGGGCACTGGGGCTGGTGCGCCTCGACCCCGGGACCTACGCGCGCCGGATGCCCTCCCAGCTCTCGGGCGGCCAGCGCCAGCGGGTGGCGCTGGCGCGGGCCCTGGTGGTCGAGCCGGCCATCCTCCTCCTCGACGAGCCGCTCGGGGCCATCGACCTCAAGCTCCGCAAGGAGATGCAGCTGGAGCTGAAGGCGCTGAACCGCCAGCTCGGCATCACGTTCGTCTACGTGACGCACGACCAGGAGGAGGCGCTGACGATGTCGGACCGGATCGCGGTGATGAACCAGGGGCGGCTCGCGCAGATCGGCACCCCGGCGGAGATCTACGAGAACCCCCGCACCGCGTTCGTCGCCGACTTCATCGGCGAGTGCAACTTCCTCTCGGGCACCGTCACGGCGGTGGACGGCGCGCTGGCGACGGTCGCCGATGGCGCGGGCGCGAGCTTCCGGATCCCGGCGGCCGGCGTCGCACCGGGCCGGCCGGTGCAGATCGCCGTGCGCCCGGAGTGGCACGACGTGTGGCGCCCCGGAGCGGTCCCGAGAGAGGAGAACGGGCTCCCGGGCACGGTGCGCGACGTGGTCTACCTCGGCGAGACGGTGCACGTGCTCGTGCGCCTGGAGGGCGGCGCCGACGTGCGGGTCGCCCTGCGCAACGAGGGCCAGCTCGTCAAGCCGGTGCCTTGGGGCCCGGGCGACCAGGTCGCCGTGGGCTGGCTTCCCGAGGACTGCCAGGTGCTGGAGCAGGAGTGACCTTTCCCCGGCGCCTCCTGGCCCGGCTCAACCGGAGGCCGTCCCTCGCGGCGGCGGCCCTGCTGGCCCCCGGGACGCTGTGGCTGCTGCTGTTCTTCTTCCTCCCGCTCGTCGCGGTCCTCGCCTACAGCGTGATGCCCCGCGGGGTCTACGGCGGCGTCGAGCACGGCTTCACGCTGGAGCACTACCGCCGCGTCGTCGATCCGCTGTACCTGGGCGTGCTCCGCCGCACCCTGGCGCTGGCCGCCTCGTGCACCGCCCTGTGCCTGGTGGCGGGCTACCCCGTCGCCTACACCATCGCGCGCGCCGGCCGCTGGAAGAACGTGCTGCTCTTCCTGGTAGTGGCCCCGCTGTGGACCAGCTTCCTGGTGCGCACCTACGCGATGATCTTCCTGCTCCGCGACACGGGCCTCGTCAACAGCGCGCTGCTCGCGGCCGGCGTGGTGGACGAGCCGCTCACGCTGCTGTACACGCAGGGCGCCGTGCTCGCCGGGCTCGTCTACGGGTACCTGCCGCTGATGGTGCTGCCCATCTACGTCTCGCTGGAGAAGCTCGACCCCGCCCTCCTCGAGGCCGCCGAGGTGCTGGGCGCGCGCCCCTTCGCGAGGTTCACGCGGGTCACCCTCCCGCTGTCGGCTCCGGGAGTGGCGGCCGGCGCGATGCTCGTGTTCATCCCCGCCCTGGGCGCGTTCCTGACGCCCGATCTCCTGGGCGGGGCGAAGCAGATGATGGTCGGCACCCTGGTCCAGAACCAGTTCGGCGCGGCGCGCAACTGGCCGTTCGGCTCGGCCCTCTCGTTCCTCCTGATGGCGGTGGTCCTGGCAGCGGTGCTGGCCTACCTGCGCCGGAGGGACCGGGTCCCCGCGGAGGGCGGGGCGTGAGGCGCCGCGTGCCGCGCTCGCTCGCGGTCTTCACCGCGCTGTGCTTCGCGTTCCTCCACGTGCCGGTGCTGGTGCTCGCGGTCTTCTCCTTCAACCACTCGCGCTTCTCGGTGCGGTGGACGGGGTTCTCGCTCGAGTGGTACCGGCGGCTCGTGGAGCGGCCCGACATCCTGGCGGCGCTGCGGGTGAGCCTGGTGGTGGGGGTGCTCTCCACGCTCGTGGCGACGGCGCTCGGCACCCTCATCGCGCTGGCCCTCGCCCGCGGCCGGTTCCGCGGCCGCACGGTGATGGAGGGCCTGCTGTACATGCCGCTGGTCTCGCCCGAGATCGTGGTCGGGATCTCGCTCCTGCTCCTGTTCGCCACGCTGCGGCTGGCCCTGGGCATCCCGACCATCGTCATCGCCCACGTCGCCTTCAGCATCTCGTTCGTGGCGGTGGTGGTGCGCGCCAGGCTGGAGGGGATGGACCGCGCGCTCGAGGAGGCCGCGCTGACGCTGGGAGCCGACGAGGCGGCGACCTTCCGCCGCGTCACGCTGCCGCTGCTGTGGCCCGGCATCCTCGCCGGCGCCCTCCTGGCGTTCACGATGTCGATCGACGATTTCGTGATCACCTTCTTCGTGTCCGGGCCGGGGTCCACCACCCTGCCCGTGCTGATCTACTCCATGGCGCGGCGCACGATCGAACCCACGATCAACGCCGTGAGCACCGTGATGGTGCTGGTCACTACGGTGCTCATCTACTTCTTCGACCGGCTGACGCGCGAGCGCGCGTCCGCGGAGGGGACACGTGAGCGAGCGTGAGTGGCAGGGACCGTGGAGCCGGCGCGACTTCGTGAGCCGCGCGGCGGGACTGGGACTGGCCGCCGCCGGGGCCGGCGCGCTCGCCGGCTGCTCGCGGCGGGACTCGCCCCGGGAGGAGGGCGCCGAGCGGCGGCCGCTCGGCGAGATGGAGACCGAGCTGAGCGTCTACAACTGGTCGGACTACATCGCGCCCGACACCGTCGCGAACTTCGAGCGCGAGTTCGGCGTGCGGGTCGCCTACGACACCTACGAGAGCAACGAGGAGCTGCTCGCCAAGCTGCAGTCCGGCGCCCGCGGGTACGACATCGTCGTGCCGACCAGCTACCTCGTCACCGCGATGAAGGCGACCACCCTGCTGATGCCGCTGCACCGCGAGGTGCTGCCCAACTTCGCCAACGTGGACCCCACCTTCGTGAACCCGTCGTGGGACCCCGGCAACACCTACACCGTCCCCTATCACTGGGGGTACACCGGCATCGCGTACCGGCGCGACCGGGTGCGGGACCTCGACGCCAGCCAGGCGGTCTGGTCCGACGCGCGCTGGCGCGGCAAGATGACGATGATGGATGACGTGCGCGAGGTGCTCGGCGCGATGCTGATCTGGCGCGGGCATTCCGCGAACTCGGTGGTCCCGGCGGAGCTGGCCCAGGCCCGCGACGACGCGGTGCAGGCCAAGGACAACCTCCGCGCCTACAAGTCGGCGCCGGTGAAGTCGGACCTCATCGCCGGGGACGTCTGGGTGGCGCAGCTGTGGAACGGCGACGCGACGCAGGCCGCGGCGGAGCAGCCCGCCGTCGCCTTCGCCTTCCCGCGCGAGGGGTCGCAGATCTGGGCGGACACGCTGGCGATCCTGGCCGACGCCCCGCACCCCCGCGCGGCGCACGCGTTCCTCGACTACGTGCTGCGCCCGCAGGTCGGCGCGGACATCGCCACCGCCACCGGGTACGGCACCGCGAACCGCGCCGCCACCGCACTGCTCGAGCACCCGATCCCGTATCCGAGCGCGGAGGAGCTGCGGAGGCTCGAGTACCAGGACGACCTCGGCGAGCACACCGCCGAGTGGGACCGCGTCTGGACCGAGGTCAAGAGCGCGTGAGCGGGCCCGTGCGGCCGCTGCCGGCGCTCCCGCCCGACCTGCGCATCGCCTGCCCCGCGTGGGTGGCGGAGGTCGTGGACTGGGAGCGCCGGTACCGCACGGACGAGGAGAAGGTCCGCCTCACGGTGGCGCTCGCCCGGGAGAACGTGGAGCGGGGCACCGGAGGGCCGTTCGGGGCCGCGGTGCTCGAGGCGGAGACGGGACGGCTGGTGGCGGTGGGGACAAACAGCGTGGTCCCGCTGCACAACTCCGTGCTCCATGCCGAGGTCGTCGCCGTGATGATGGCGCAGCGGCGGCTCGGCGCGTTCACCCTCGCCGCCCCCGGGCTGGGGAGCCACGAGTTGGCCGCATCGTGCGACCCGTGCGCGATGTGCCTCGGAGCGACGCTGTGGAGCGGCGTCAGGCGGCTCGTCTGCGGCGCCGCGCGCGAGGACGCGTCGCGCCTGGGGTTCGACGAGGGGCCGGTCTTCCCGGAGTCGTATGCCTACCTCGAGGAGCGCGGCATCACCGTGGCGCGAGGGGTGTGCCGGGAGGAGGCTCGCGCGGTGCTCGAGCACTACCCGGGCCCCGTCTACAACCCGTAGCCGGTGCCGGCGCTCTGGCCGCGCGGCGACGGACAGGCGACCTTTCCCGGATGATCGGCCGAGGCTGCTGATGCCGCCCAGGAAGCGCCCCGCGAAGCGCCCCCGACCGCCGCGCGCGGGCGCCGACGCCCAGCTCGAGGAGCTGCGGGCCTCGGAGCTGCGCCTGCGCACCATCCTCACTCACACGCCCGACTTGATCCTCGAGGTGGACCGCGACGGCCGGATCTCGTTCGCCAGCCGGCCCTGGGACGCGGCGGGCCCCGCGGGCGGCCCCCCCCTTCGCAGCGACACCGACGCCGTGGCACCCGAGGATCGCACCGCGGTCGCGGAGGCGCGGGAGCGCGCCTGGACGACCGGCGAGCCGACGGACGTCGAGGTGCAGGTGCCGGGGCCGGACGGCCGGACGGCGTGGTGGCGCGCGCGGTACGCGCCCGTGGTGCGCGAGGGACGCACGACCAGCCTGCTGGTATCCGCGCACGAGATCACCCTCCGGAAGCTCGCCGAGCACACCGTGCGCAGCGTCGAGAAGCGCCTGCGCGACCTCCTCGACTACGTCGGCGAGATGGCCGTGATCGTGGACACCCGGGGGGCCGTGACGTACTGCAACGACCGCTTCCTCACGGCCACCGGGTGGTCCAGGGACGAGGTCGTGGGCCGGCCCTGGCTGGACTCGTGCGTGCCCGCCGACACGCGCTCGCTCGTGGCCCCGGTGCTGGAGCGCGCCTTCCACTTCCGCTCGGTGCCGGCGCACTTCGAGCACGCCGTCGTCACCCGCGACGGGCGGAGGCGCCTCGTGGGCTGGAGCCACACCGTGCTGCGCGCGCCCGACGGCGCCGTCACGGCGCTGGTGAGCCTTGGCGAGGACATCACCGACCGGAGGGTGGCGGAGGCCGCCCAGCGCGCCGAACGCGAGCGGCTCGAGGCGACGCTCCGTGCGCTGCCCGATCTGCTGTTCGTGGTGGACGCCGACCGCCGCATCGTGGACTTCCACGCGCCGTCCGTCGACGACCGGTTCACCGTATCGGAGCGGTTCCTGGGTCGCCCCGTCCCGGAGGTGCTGCCCCCGGATGCGGTGGCGGTGCTGACGCGGGCGCTCGAGGAGGCCGACCGGGACGGAGCCGCATACGGGGCCGTCTACTCCCTGATGCTGCCGGCGGGCCGGCGCTGGTTCGAGCTGTCCGTCAGCCGGCGCGGCACCTCCGGAGACCGGGGGCGCCAGTTCATCGTGCTGGCGCGGGACATCACCTCTCAGCACGTGGCCGAGGACCGGCTCCGCGCCAGCGAGCAGCTGAACCGCGCCCTCGTGGAGGGCTCCGGAGCCAGCATCGCGCTGTTCAGCCCGGACGGACGGGTCCTGCTGCTCAACCCGGCCGCGGCGGACCTCATCAGCGGCCCCCCCGGCGAGCACGTCGGGCAGCCGATGCGCGAGGTGCCGACGGTGCTGGACCGCGAGGCGATGGCGGAGCGCCTGGCCGAGACCGTCCGTACCGGCGAGGCCCGCCAGTACGAGGACCGCGTCCGACTGCCCTCGGGGGACCGCTGGTTCGTGTCGCGGTGGCAGCCCCAGCGCGACCGGGACGGTACGATCACCGGCGTCCAGCTGATCGCGCTCGACGTCACCGACCGCAAGAACGCCGAGGCGCGCGAGCACGCCCTGGCGGAGAAGCTCCAGCAGACCCAGAAGCTCGAGAGCCTGGGAGTCCTGGCGGGTGGCATAGCGCACGACTTCAACAACCTGCTGAGCGGCATTCTCGGCAACGCCGACCTGGCGTTGCTGGAGCTGCCGCCCGGCTCCGAGGCGCGGCAGCCTCTGGAGCAGGTCCTGCAGGGCGCGCGGCGCGCCGCGGAACTCACCAAGCAGATGCTGGCCTACTCGGGGCGGGGACGGTTCGTGACCGAGACGATCCGGATCCCGGACCTGGTGGCCGAGATGGGCAGGCTGCTGGAGGTCTCGATATCGAAGAAGAGCGTCCTCCGCTACGAGTTCGGGGACGGCCTGCCGAGCGTGGACGCCGACGTGGCGCAGATCCGCCAGGTCCTGATGAACCTCATCATCAACGCCTCGGAGGCGATCGGCGACCGGAGCGGGGTCATCGCCCTGCGCGTGGGCGCGGCGCAGTGCAGCGCGGCGGAGCTGGCCACCTACGTGCTGGGCGAGTCGCTCGAACCCGGGGCCTACGTCTTCATCGAGGTCGCGGACACCGGCTCCGGGATGCCGCCCGACCTGAAGGCGCGGATCTTCGAGCCGTTCTTCTCGACGAAGTTCGCCGGCCGGGGCCTCGGGCTGGCCGCGGTGCTCGGCATCGTCCGCGGCCACCGGGGCGCGCTCCGCATCGACTCCGCCCCTGGGAGCGGGACCACCTTCAGGATCCTCCTGCCCGCCTCGGGCCGGGAGGCGGCCGCCACCGGCAGGACCAGCGGGCCGCGGCAGTGGCGGGCCACGGGGACGGCGCTGGCGGTGGACGACGAGGAGACGGTCCTCGCGACCAGCGCCCGGATGCTGGGGCGGATCGGCTTCCGCGTGCTCACCGCCGCGGGCGGGCGCCAGGCCCTGGAGCTGCTCGACGGGCCGGAAGGAGCGGCGGTGCGCGTGATCCTGCTCGACCTGACGATGCCGGACCTCGACGGCGAGCAGACGTACGACGAGATCCGGCGCCGGAACCCCTCGGTGCCGGTGGTGCTCTCGAGCGGATACGAGGAGCACGAGGTGCGGCCGCGGTTCGCCGGGAAGGGCGCGGTGGGGTTCGTGCAGAAGCCGTACGGGTACGAGGCGCTGGTGCGCGCGATGATGACCGCGTTGGAGGGCCAGGCCTAGCCCGCTCCGGAGTCGAGCACCTCCCTCACCTTCCGCAGCAGGTCTCCCACCGTCCACGGCTTGGGCAGGAACGGCCCGCCGGCCGCCCTGAGCCGGCGGTCGTCGGCCGACATCGCCGGATAGCCGCTGGTGAAGAGCACCGGGACCGCCATCCCCGCCTCTCGCATCTCCCGCTCGAGCTGCAGCCCGCCCACCCGTGGCATCACCATGTCCGAGAGCACGAGCGCGATGCCGTCACCGCGCTCGCGGAGGACGGCCAGGGCCTCGACGCCGTCGGCAGCCACGAGCACCGTGTAGCCGTGCCGCTCGAGGGCCCGGCGCGCGAACGCCCTCAGGTCCTCCTCGTCCTCCACGACCAGCACCGTCTCGGTCCCACGAGGCGCGGCGGGGACTCCCGCCAGCACGGCCGCCCCGTTCACTCCCTCCACCTGCTGGGCGGGAAGGAGGACGCGGACCGTGGTGCCGTGACCTTCGCTGCTCTCCACCTGGAGGAAGCCGTGGTGCTCCTGCACCAGGCCGTAGACCATCGACATCCCCAGGCCCGTCCCGGCGCCCGCCTCCTTGGTCGTGAAGAACGGCTCGACGAGGCGGCGCTGCACCTCCTCCGACATCCCGGCGCCGGTGTCGCTCACCGTCAGCACCGCGCAGGGCCCGGGCACGCCGCCGCGGAGCAGGTCGCAGTCGTCCTGCGAGAGCTCGCTGCGGGCGACCTCGATCGCGATGACCCCGCGCCCCACGATCGCGTCGCGCGCGTTCGTCACCAAGTTCATCAGGATCTGCTCGACGGCGCCCGGGTCCGCCCCGACGACCGGCACGTCCGGGTCGGTGTGCACCGCCACCTCCACGTCCTCGCGCACCACCCGGCGCACCAGCTGGGCGAAGTCCGCGACCAGCTGGCCGAGCTGCACGGGGCGGATCACGAGGCGCTGCCGGCGGCTGAACGCCAGGAGCTTGTGGGTGAGGTCGGCGCCGCGGCGGGCCGCCCTGCGGACGTTCTCCACGTCGGTCACGGCCGCCGCCCCGGGCTCCAGGTCGGCGAGCGCCAGCTCGGCGCTGCCGATGATGGCGGTGAGCAGGTTGTTGAAGTCGTGCGCGATGCCGCCCGCCAGCTGCCCCATCTCCTCCATCTTCTGCGACTGCCGCAGCTGCTCCTGGAGCGCGACCTCGCGCGTCACGTCCCGCGCCACGGCGACGAAGCTCACGACGGTCCCCGCGGCGTCGCGGATCGGGGAGATGGTGGAATCCTGCTCGTAGGCCGCGCCGTCCTTGCGGCGGTTCGTCATCCTCCCGCGCCACGTCTCGCCCCGCGTCAGAGCCCTCCACATCCCCCGGTAGAACGAGGCGTCGTGCTGGCCGCTCTTCAGGAACCGCGGATTGCGGCCGAGGGCCTCGGCCTTGGAGTATCCGCTCATCCGCTCGAAGGCCGCGTTCACGTACCGCAGCTCACCGGCGGCGTCGGTGATCATCACCGCCTCGCTCGACTGCTCGATGGCCGTCACCAGGCGGGTCCGCTCCGCCTCGGCCTGGAGGCGGCGCGACTCCCGGTCCAGCACCTCGAGCGCGTACGAGAGGTCGGCCGCCACCTCTCCGAGCAGACCCAGCTCCTCGGTGTCGAAGAACTGCGGCTCACCGGCGTACAGGCAGAGCGCCCCGATCGGCTTCCCGTGGAGCCGCAGCGGCAGCGCCACGAACGAGCGCAGGCCGCGGCCTAGGGCGTTCCCGCGCCACGTCGCCATGGCGGGGTCGGTGGCGATGTCGCCGCACACCGCCACCCGATCCTCGCGGATGGCCTGGCCCGTGGGTCCGCGGCCTCCCGGCTCGTCCCTCACCGTCAGGCGCAGGCCGCGGACGTAGTCCTCGTGCCCGCCCGCCATCGCCGCCGGCCTCAGCTCCTCTCCGTCCAGCATCGCGACCCACGCGAGCCGGAGCGAACCCGCCTCCACCGCGACCCGGCACGCCTCGGCCAGCAGCGCGTCCCGGTCCCTGGTCCGCACGATGGTCTCGTTGATGCGGCTCAGCACCGCGTAGAGGCGGTTGAGGTCGGCGATCCTCTTCTCCTGCCGGCGCCGCTCGGTGATGTCGCGGACGATGCCCTGCAGGTATGGGTGCCCGTCGATCTCCACCAGCCGGACGCTGGCCTCGACCGGGAAGGTGGAGCCGTCCTTCCGGCGGTGCGTCAGGTCGTAGACCATGCCGCCGCTCTCACGCAGGTCGCGGAGCAGCTCGTCCAGGTCCAACGGGCTTTCCGGGGCGCGGAGGTCGCCCACGGTCAGCCCCAGCAGCTCCTCCCGGGTGTACCCGTACGCCGAGACCGCGCGGTCGTTGGCCTCGACGATCCGGCCCCCCTGCGCGTCCGAGAGCAGGATGATGTCGTTGGCGTAGCGGGTGAGGTACTCGTAGTGCCGCGCCAGCGCGCGGCGCTCGACCTCCCCTTCGTAGAGCTGCCGGTAGTGGCGGGCGCTCCGTTGGCGCCAGAGCGCGAGGACCAGGGCGGCGCACCCGAGAGTGAACACCGCGACCAGCGAGGTCAGGAGCAGCGCCCGCTGCCGGAGCGGCCCCCGGATCTCCGCCACATCCACCTTGGCGGTCAGGACCCAGGTCGAGCCCGGGACCCGCCGGGTCGCCGCGAGGACCGGCACGCCGCGGTAGTCCTCCTGCACCACCAGGCCGCCGCCGCGCGCCATCGCCTCCATCACCTCGGGCCGGTATTCGGAGACGCCGCGGCGCAGCCTGAGCGACGAGCCCGGGCGGGCCCGCGTGTCGCTCAGGAACGTGAACGCCCCCTCCGCCAACCGGAGCAGGAGGACCTCGCCGGACCCGCTCGGGACCGGGAACGACTCGATCCGCGGGAACAGCGCCACGCGGGGATCGACCTCGAGCACCACGGCCCCGAAGCTCGGGTTCCCCGGGCGTTCCGACGGGAGCGGCGCCACCACGTCCAGCCGCACCGCACCCTCCGCGCCCGCGCGGTGCACGTCCCCCAGGCTGGCCACCCCGGTCTGCATCGCCTCGAGGGCCGCGCGCTGCGTCGCGGTGTCGAGCGGGTGAGCGTCGACGTCGCTCGTCGCGACCAGGCGGGCGGAGCGGTCCAGCAGCACGACCCGGACATAGCCCTTCCTGCGAGCGAGGGCGTGCATCCAGTCCTGCACGTGCGCGACGGTCGCCGCGGTTCTGCCCCCGGCCACGACCGCCTCCAGCCCGCGCACCGTGTTGGGACCCTCGCGGATCGTCTGCGCATCCGCGAGCCGCTCGGCCCGCCACTGGAGGAGCTGCACGAGCTTCAGGTCGGCGACCGCCGAGATGGTGTTGCCCTCGTCCCGCCAGGCGATGGCGGACTCCCGCGCGTTCCAGACGGCCGCCAGGGCGGCCAGGACGACGACGAGCGCCGCGAAGGCGCCGACGACACCCCACGGCGTATCCACGGTCCGCGGCGCGCCAGCGGGGCGGGCTACCGGTGCCCCTGTCATCCCTCCACCCCACGTTCCCGCCGCGCGTCCCACAGCACCGCCGCGCCGAGCAGCGCGAAGGCCGCGAGGCCGATCCAGTTGCTCCACGCCGCCAGCCAGGCCCCGATCCCCAGCGTGGCCACGCGCGTGAGGTCAGGCACCAGAACGATGCCGGCCGAGTCCTCGACGAACTTGAGGAGCGCGGCCAGCACCCCCACCAGCGCCCCGCCGGCGATGAAGCCCGAGGCGATCAGCGTCCCCTTCTCGTGGCGCGCCTTCGAGAGCGCCGCGTCCTTCGACGAGCGCTGCAGGACCCACGCGATCCCCGCGCCCAGGACCAGCGGCGAGTTGAGCTCCATCGGCAAGTACATCCCGAGCGCGAAAGCGAGGCCCGAGACCCCGCACAGCTCGGTGGCCACGGCGAACACCGCCCCGATCCCGTACAGGAACCACGGGGCGCCGCCGCTGCCCATCACCCCGCGCAGGACGGCCGCCATGGCGTTGGGCTGCGGCGCCGGGAGGGGGTGCGGATGGCCGGGCCCCGGCGCGAAGCCGTACACGTGGGCCATCAGGAGGATCACCGCGGTCGTGGCCGCCGACGCCACCACCGCACCGAGCAGGTTCGACACCTCCACGCGGCGCGGGCTCGCCCCGAGCCAGTATGCGACCTTGTACTGGGTCACCAGCGACCCGCTCATCGAGAGCGCCGTGCACACCACGCCGCCCACCAGCAGCACCTGGAGCATCCCGCTCGGCCCGGTGAGACCGAGCGCCGAGAGCACCACGGCGGTGACGATCAGCGTGGTCAGCGTCATCCCCGAGATCGGCGTCACCGAGATCATCGCGATGGCCCACGCCGACACGGCCGCGAACAGGAACGCGATGAGGAGTGTCATCGCGGCCGCGAGGGCCGCGAGCCCGGTCGCCCCGGCCTCCCCCGCCAGCACCGAGAACCGGAAGTAGAGGAAGACGAGCAGCCCGGTGGCGACGATGCCGGCGAGCACCGCGGACATCGGGAGCGCGCGGTCGGCGCGGTCCGCGGCCCCGCCCGTTCCCTGACCCCTGACCAGCCGCGCGATCTCGCCGGCCGCCTGCCGCGTGGCCTGCGCGATGACGGGCGACATCTTGAGGATCGAGATGATCCCCGCCGCGAAGATCCCGCCGATGCCGATGGGGCGCACGTACTCGTAGAAGATGTCCTCGGGCGACATCTGGGCGAGCGGCGCCGCCCCCGCGGCGATCGCCCCCGGCACCCACTGGCCCAGGTACGCGAACAGCGGGACCAGCACGAAGAACGAGATCAGCGACCCGGCGAAGATGATCGCCGCGTAGTCGAGCCCCATGATGTAGCCGAGCCCGAGCACCGCGGCGGAGGTGTTCATCGTGAACACCGCCTTCACCTTCCCCGTGAACCCGTCGAGGAACCCGATGGACGCGGTCGAGAAGTTCTCCGCCCAGCCCCTCATGGAAGGGCCGATGAAGTCGAACAGGGCCGCCACGACGGCGGCGTAGGAGAGCACGACCGCGCTGCGCCCGCCGCGGCTGCCCGCCATGAGGATCTCGGTCGTGGCCCGGCCCTCGGGATACGGCAGCTTGCCGTGGAGGTCGCGCACGAAGTAGCGGCGGAAGGGGGCGAGGAAGAAGACCCCCAGCACCGCGCCGAGCAGCGGCACGAGGAAGATCTGCCAGAACGAGGAGCGGTTCTCGAGCCCGAGGATGTACACCGCCGGCATCGTGAAGACCGACCCGCCGGCCACGATCCCCGACGTCGCGCCGATGGCCAGCACGTTCACGTTCTCGAGCAGCGTGGAGGCGCGGCGCTGCAGCGCCTTCACCATCAGCACCGAGAAGCCGACGGCGAGGATCGAGATCGGGATCGCCGACTCGATCCCCTGCCCGAGCTTCAGGGCGATGTAGGTGGCGGCGGCGGAGAAGATGACCGACCAGAGCACGCCCTGCACGATCGAGCGGAGCGTGACCTCGGGGACGGGCGCGTCGGGCGCGACGACCGGCTGGTAGGACTCGCAGGGCG
>Ga0316620_10000306_pt1 | contig 19529 bp, 15 predicted proteins | sample OWC_Aug_M1_C1_D5_FD_207651 | JGI IMG/M metagenome (GOLD analysis project Ga0316620, IMG submission 207651) | Wetland soil microbial communities from Old Woman Creek delta, Ohio, United States - OWC_Aug_M1_C1_D5_B | ecosystem: Environmental > Terrestrial > Soil > Wetlands | place: USA: Ohio... | reverse complement strand
GCGCAAGAATAAGTTGGCATTCTGGCGCGAGCGCCGGACGGGCAGATGCAAGGCGCCGCGACGCAGGCGATGTGGTGACATCGTCGAGGAGCGGCAACGCAGCAGATGCCCGGCCGCCGCCGCGCCCCGCAGGGCTGCTGGCTCTCAGGCTTGCAACTTCCTATGGCATCTTCTCCGCCAGGTGCGCAAGCCTGAGAGACAGCAGCAGAATGCCAAGTTATTCTTGCGCGAGCCCTTAGGGCCCGGCCGTGCCCCGGCTTTCCCGTATGGTAACATCAACGGGCAGGAGCGCCCATGCCGAATGAATCGCAGCCCGACATTCCGGAAGCCGACGGCCAGAAGAATACGATGTCGCGGAAGGCCTTGGTCCGGCGCGGCCTGCTTCTGGCCGTGTTCACCGTCATCTGGAACCTGCTGGAAGGCGTGATTGCCGTCGTCTCCGGAATGATTGCCGGATCCGTCGCTCTGGTCGGTTTTGGAATTGATTCCTTTATCGAAACCGCCAGCGCCGTCGTCGTCGGCTGGCGCTTCTCGTACGAGATGGGCGGCGGGCCGCCTGACAAGATCGAGATCGCAGAGAAATGGGCTGCACGCGTCGCGGGCGCCCTGCTGCTGGCGCTGGCCTGCTACATCCTTCTGGAATCCAGCCGTCGCCTGACAGGCATCGGAATGGAGCCGGAGCCGAGCGGCGTCGGCATTGCGTTGACGGCGGTGTCTCTGGCTGTCATGCCGCTGCTTGGAAGATCCAAACTGAGAATTGCGGAACGACTGGGCAGCAAGGCGATGCGGGCCGATGCTTATGAAACGATAACCTGTGCCTGGCTTTCTGCAACGACATTGGCGGGCCTGGCAGTGAACGCGGCGGTAGGATGGTGGTGGGCTGACCCGTTGGCTGCTCTCGTGCTCATCCCGCTGATTGCCAGGGAGGGGCTGGAAGGCCTGCGGGGCAGGGAAGACGCCTAGCGCTGATTATGGATGAGGGAAGGATCACAAAACGTTTGCGGATGCGGAAAAACACGGACCGGATCCGTGTGCTGAAAGCTCTCTGTTGAAGGCCGTTACCGGCATTGCGCGCCATCGCGCACTCGTTTGCCGAGCTCTCCCATGAATAATCCGGGCTGGCAGGCCGTCAATCGTCCAGCGCGACGGTTTCCTCCAGCAATTGCCTGGCTGCCGGAAGATCCTGCCGGCGCACCCGTATGACGGCGCCGATGGCCGAGGGATTGAAAAAACCGCCTGCCATGCTGAGAGGGAAGGTGCGCAGGCCCTCTTCGCCGAAAACGGTGAAGGGAATTCCCGATGATTCCAGCAGCGACCGGATCACTGCCAGCCTGGCGATATCAGGAGTGCGCAGCAATTCCACAGGATCATCATCACTCCCGGTGAGGTTGCCGGGAGTATCCTCGAGGGGCGCGCCGCACGACCGGCAAACGGACTGCCCGGCCGGATAAGCGATTTTGCATTGGGTACAGAACAAACATCCTCCTTACCGCGGAACATTGCGTCCCGCTCAGAGAATCATGGGCCTATCCTGCCAGGCCGCCGCCATCGACGACCAGGATCGTACCGGTGACAAAGGACGAGGCTTCGCCGGCCAGGTACAGGGCCGCCTGGGCGATATCCTCCGGCCTGCCGACTCGACCGAGCGGCCTGCGGGCGGCCTCTGCCAGGAAAGCCTTCTCAGACTCGCCGAGTTGGTGCGCTTCGTTACGAAGCATGGGGGTATCCGTATCTCCGGGGCAGATGCAGTTGACCCGGATATTCTGGGCTGCATGATCGAGAGCCATGGCTTTGGTCAACTGCACGACCGCCCCTTTCGAGGCACAGTAGGCTGCGGCCTTGCGGCCGCCGACCAGCCCCCAGCCTGAAGAGATGTTGAGTATGACGCCACCGCCGCCTTCAATCATCAAAGGAATGGCCCGCCGGGAAAGCAGAAATACCGACTTGACGTTGACGGCCATGACGCGGTCCCATTCCTCCTCGGCCGTTTCCGGCACCGTTGCGCGGCGGATAATGCCGGCATTGTTGAGGAGGATATCCAGGCCGCCCAGCTTATCCATTGTGGCTTCTATGGCGCGCCGGCAATCCGCGTCGCGAGCGACATCACAGCAAAAGAAGCAGGCACGGCCGCCCAGACTCTCGATTTCCCTGGCGACGGCGGTTCCGCTATCCGCATTGAGATCCACGACGGCCACGGCAGCCCCTCTGTCGGCGAACAACAGAGCCGTGGCGCGGCCGATGCCTGATGCGGCCCCCGTAATGAGGGCTCGTCTGCCCTTCAGGTCGTTCATGGCCTGTACCTCCCTTCAAATCCGGCAGGGATGATCCGGTCCGTGGTCCGGGTGCCCTGTGTGCCCTCGTTTCCCGGGCTTCCTGTTGCCGGCGTGAGCCTCCTATGCCTGCGATCGCTCCCCGCCTTTAGCCTGAATTATTCATGGATTGCGGGTCCAAACGCACAAAAGGACACGGAAAAACACGGATGGACACGGATAGAATCCGTGTGCAGGGCTTTTGCCGGCCCGGAGGGCCCGGCGCTGTGCGCCGGCCGTTCTTGTCTGGGGCAGACTGTCGAGCGCGCCGGTGGTTTGAACATTTCGGGGATTTTCGTCTGGAGCGCTCGACAGCCTGCCCCAGACAAGAACGGCGGCAAAAGCCCTGCCCGTGTTCTTCCGTGTCCTTAAAGCCTTTTGCCTTATGCGAATCCTGGCATCTTGTGCCATTCTCTGTCCTTTGGCGCGCGATCTTCATGAGTTATCCGGGTTAGGGCGGGGCCGGTTCTTTCTCAGATAGGCGCGCCAGGTTACCGCCCAGCGTGCCGGATCATCGAGAGGTCCGTGGTCGATGGTGTGGATCGTGCTGCGGTGCGGCGCGGTCTTGACCAGAGCGGGCTCTTCACGGGCCTCATCGGCGACGTGCTCGAGGATGGCCATGTACTCGTCGAGTTCCTTCCGGGAATAGGATTCTGTGGGCTCCAGCGTGCACGGCTCGGGAACGATATAGGGATGATGGCTGGTCCAGTAGTGAACACCGAAATCGGCCGCGCGCAATCCGATTTCCTCGGAGTGAACGCCTGTTTCCTTCGACAGGGCTTCCCAGCTGTACCGGACCTGCTCGATGCGCCTTTTCCCCTGGGCGTAGGGGGCGCTCACGCCCCGTATGCCCTGCATTTTGCGAAGCAGGTAATTGTTGTTCAGGACGGCGATTTCGGCCACCTCCCTGAGCCCGCGCGCTCCCAGAGCCATGACCCAGGCATAGGATCGCAGCACAACGGGTGCCACGCCGCAAAAGGGTCCTACCTTGCCGATGCTGTCGGGGCGATCGTGATTGAGCCGGTACTTGTAGCCATCGAACTCGACGACGGGCACCGGCAGGAACCTCGACAGTTCGTGAGTGACGCCCGTGGCGCCCACTGCCGGGCCGCCGCACCCGTGCGGGGAGGAGAAGGTCTTGTGGAGGTTGAAGTGGCAGAGGTCAAAGCCGGCATCCCTCGCCCTGGTGATCCCGAGGATGCCGTTGGCGTTTGCCTGGTCGTAGGAGCACAGCCCGCCGGCATCGTGAACCACCCGCACGAATTCCGCGATCGCCGGATTGTAGATGCCCGTGTCCTCGGGATTGGTGATCAGCAGCCCCGCGGTCCTTTCCGAAACGGCAGCCTTCAGTGCGGACAAGTCCGGGTAGCCGTGTTCGTCGGGATACAGGGTTATGATCTTGAATCCTGCGGTGCGCGCGCAGGCGGCATTGGATGGATGTGAAAAGATCGTGGTGATGATCTCATTCCTGCCGGAGGCGCCGCGGGCGTGATGGTAGGCCCGTATGATGGAGGCGTTGGTGTAAATCGCTGCGGAACCGGCGGCCGGCTGGAACGTGAACTGATCCATTCCCGAGATCTCCTTGAGGATCTGCTCGAATTTGAAGAAGATCTCCAGAATACCCTGGACGGTGATCTCATCCTGCAGCGGGTGAAGGTCGGCGATCTGCGGCATCCTGGCCAGCTGGTCATTGACCTTGGGGCTGTACTTCATGGTGCAAGTGCCCTGACCGACGTCGATATTCAAGTCGGCACCAAGGTTTTCCTGGGAAAGCCTCAAGTAGTGCCTGAGCACTTCCGGCTGTGAAAGCTCCGGCAAAGCCGGCGGCGATTTCCGCCGCATGACTTCCGGCACGAGCGCCTTGGCGTCGCCCACGATCTTTTTAATGGCTTCTTCGGGGTGCGGCACGAGGATGCCGCGCTGCCCCGGGCTGCCCAGTTCCATAATGACGGGTTCGTTCCATCTGGCCTGATGAAATCTTCGCAGTCGGGGTGAGGGTTCGTGATTCTGCTGACGCGCGGATTCCTGTTTTTTCATGTCACCACCTCTTTGAGTGCTGCCGCCAGCCGGTCGATATCGCTTTTGGCATGGATCTCGGTAAAGCTGAAGAGCGCACTCTGGCCGAGTTCCGGGAACTCTCCGGACAGGTCCTTGCCGCCGAGGATCCGGCGTTCCAGGAGGGCCCGGTTGATTTCCGCCACGGTCCAGCCGGTGCCGTCGAAGTTGACCGCGAATTCGCCGAAATGGGGCCCCGCGAATAGGGGGGACTGGACGCCGTCCATGCATGCCAGGACCAGTTCGGCATATTTGGATTTGGCGAGGATGGTTTCCCCGATTTCCGTCATGCCCTGGGGGCCCATGAGCGCGAGGTAGACGCCGGCGGTGATGCCCCACAGGGCGGCGGCGGTCCCGACCCATTCCTTGCCCTGTTCCCTGCGGGCGAACGAGGTTCTCTCGTATGCCACGTCGCCGAATCCGTATTCACCGGGCACGCGTGTCGACGTGATGCCGAAGAGCCGCGACGGGTATTCCATCACATATTTCTCCTCATCGCGGGTGGCGATGAATCCCGCCTGGCCGCCGCCGAACTGCATGTGCATGCCGAGGGGCTGGATGTCGCCGCAGACAATGTCGGCGCCGTAGTCGGCCGGGGGGACCAGCACGCCGAGAGAGATCGGGTTGACGCCGACGACGCTCAGTGCGCCGTGAGCGTGCGCGGTGCGGGAAATTCCCTCTCCCGAGGTTTCGATGATCCCCAGGTAGGACGGGTTCTCGAAATATACCGCTGCCGAACGGGAGCTGATTGCCGCCGCCAGCGCGTCGAGGTTGAGGCAACCCGAGGTGCGATCATAGTCGAGAAGGCGGATTTCCAGATCGGGCTTGAGGTAATCCCGGAGTTTCGAGAGCTTGCCGCCGCCGATGGTGCGGGCGACGAGCACTTCACGCCTGCCGGTGATCCGGGCCGCCATGCGCAGCGCGGTGGCGGTTGCCTGGAAGCCGTCATACGTCGGAACGTTGACGACATCCATATTCAGAAGCTCGCCCATCATGCTGGTGTACTCGAACAGCGCCTGAAAGCGGCCGTGATCGTCGTAAGGCTCGCCGGCGTATGCGGTCAGGAATTCGCTGCGCTGATTCACCTCATCACAGACAGCGGGCACGTGGTGCTGCCAGCAGCCCGCGCCCAGGAAGCTGAGGTATTCCCCGGCGGTTTTGTTTTTGGCCAGGAGGCCTTCCAGGTGTTTTTTCAGGGCGTGCTCGGACAGCAGGGGTTCCGGCAGGTTCATTTCACCCTTGATGCGCAGATCCCCGGGCACTTCCTGAAAAAACTCCTCGGGGCTCATGGCCCCGACATCCCGGAGCATCTGCCCCTTGATTTCCGGTACGGAATTAGGGATGTAAGGATACACGATGGGCCTTTCGTTCTTCATCCGATCCTCCGCGTGAAAGCAGAAAACGCCGCGTGCCCGGTCAGACGCAGACCATGCGGATCAGTTCCGCCAGCGCATCACGGCAGGCCATGACTTCATCCAGCTTTACATATTCCTCGGCGCTGTGGAGACCGGCGCCTCCCGGCCCGAAGACCACGGAAGGGATGCCGGCATGTCCGAGGACAGCGGCGTCCGTCCAGAAGGAGACGCCGCCGAAGACAGCCTCACGTCCGATGTGGCCCAGTGCGGCCGCCAGGTCGTGAAGCAGAAAATGTCCGGATGGCGTTTCGTAGGGGCGCCGGTCGAAAAGGACCCTGGCCGAGGAGCGGAACTCGTGATCCTCCCGCTGCAGCGATTCCAGGATGCCGTTCACCTCCGTCAGCGCAGCGTCAATCTCCTCGCCGGTAATCGTACGCCGCTCCATCTGGAGAAGGCAGCGGTCCGGGTAGATGCTGAGCTCCCGGCCGCCGGAGATGAGTGACGCGTGGAGCGAAGGGCTCCCTTGGACCGGATGGGACGGCCCGGACAGCAACCTGCGATTGAGGTTTTCGAGCGCTCCCAGGACGCGCCCCATGCGCATGATGGCGTCGCGTCCTTCGGCTGGGCGGCTGCCGTGGGCCGCGACTCCTTCGGTGACGATCTCAATCCAGGTAAAGCCCTTGTGGCCTGTCGCCACCATCAGGTCGGTTGGCTCCGCGACGACGGCTGCGTCGGCACGCCGGCTTCGCACGAGGGCTTCCGCGCCGAGACTGGCATATTCCTCGTCTGCGACTGCGGCGACGATCAGTGTCCCCGCCTGCAATCCGCCGCCGGCCGCCACGGACCGTGCGGCGTCCAGCATTGCGGCCAGGCCCCCCTTCATATCCTGAGATCCCCGTCCATACAGGCGCCCGTTGCGTATCACAGGATCAAACGGGGCCTTCATGCCGGCGACGCCGACAGTGTCCATGTGTCCGCAAAGCAACAGGGACCGCCCGGGCGCATGCCCTTCGAGGATGCCGACCACGTTAGGGCGTCCCGCGGCGGCTTCCGCGATCTCGACGTCCAGTCCGGCGGTGCGTAACTCGCGGGCGAGCACATCGGCTATGGCCGCTTCGCCGGCGCCTTCCGGTGTCAGGGACGGATTGGTGGAATCCACGGCGACCAGATCGCGCAGCAGTCTGACGGATGGATCCATGGCATCAGCTCCTTCAGGTAGAGGGGCGGCTTCTTGTCCCGACAGGAGACGGTTCACGGGCTGTGCAGCCTCATGGTGCGCATGCCGCCGGACGTGCGCCTGTGCATCATGATCTGTAGACCGGAGCCGCGCCGCGCCGACAAGGTGCGCGGCAAAAGCACGACGATCTTATCCCACGAATTCCGGCATCGCAAGGATTGCCCACGGTCGCGAAAATCGCTCTTGGACGAGAGCCATCCGGTTGCTGCCGAGGCTGTGCCGTGAGCGACGCGTATCGGAGGTTTTTGCCGCACCGGGACGAGGGGAGACGCAACCGGGCCGCAGCGCTTTCCGGCGTCCGGGATTCGAGTCATACGTCGATTTGTCAACAACTTCCCGAGTAACCGCCAATGGAACATGTGGAGGGTACGGCGCAATCGGACTCCGTAGCAGCGGCACGTGTGCCCGTATCGCCAAGCTCCAGAATGTTCGGGATTATGAATGGTGCTAGTCAGCCTGTCGAATTTTTTGCTTGAGTCGCCCCTGCCTGTGTTATATTGGCATTGAACAAATGCTTCGTTCAGATTTGTGAGCCGGGTTGGGGCTCACACGGCACGAAAACCCCCTCGCGTGCTGGAAGGAAAATTCTCCGTATTGATGTGAGAACTGCAATGCGACTCGGTCTCGCCGCTGCGGGCGCACGCTTATGACAGCGGGCGGCCGCGGCGGAATGCGGGTTGGGTGAGCGATGCGAGGGAAGAGATGTTCAACTCCAAGAGACAGGATCTGATCTTACAGATCATCAAGGGAGCCGACCTCACTCCGGTGGAACACTGCCCAGGGCGTTATGCGGCCAAGACGACCATATATCTGACGGCCGGCGAACAGCTGGTAATCATACGACCTACTGATTTTCTTGACCTGGTCAATTCCGAGTGCCTGGTGGTGCATGGAGAGGACTCACCTCGACAGATCCCTTGGGATCAGATCGCGAAGTTGGAATTTGAGGGGACGGACGTGACGACCACGTTCGAGGCGTCCCACTCACCGACGGCGGCACACAGAATGTTGCACTTCCCGCTTGGGAAGAAAAGCTTCTAGCGGTTCTGCACCCGTGCTTGGCGGCAGCGCCCCCTCCCCCCCGGGCGATCCTGCGGCGCATTTTCCATGCTTAGTATATTGATTCATAAATACGGTAACGTATCCCAGACACAAGGCAGGAGTGCAAAGAATCTGTCATTTCTCATTGGTGATTTGCCATTTGTCATTGAATCCAACCTGTTTCAATGCCGCCAAATGGCGCATAACAATTGACAAATCGCAAATGATAAATTTTCAGGATCCGCGCCTCTGCTGCTTTGGCTGTAGTCCCATTCCGACGCGGAAATACGTTTCCGTATTTATGAAATCGACTGCTTACTGGTTTGCTATTGGAGCTGGTTTGCGGCTGTGATCAGTTTGCGCACGCCGGGGATGATCATGATCAGCAGTTCTGCCGGCGGCGGCGCGGCGCGCCGCTGGGCTTCCGGCTGCGCAGGTTCGACGCGCTGCAGAAGCGCGGCCTGATCGCGGCTCCACGATTCATCGGGTTTGCGCCCCGACTCGAGACAGTCCAGCGCCTGCAGGCCTGCCGCCGCCAGTGCCGTCACGTTCTGCGACACCGGTTCCAGCTCGCGCAGCAGGAAGGATTGCTGCAGCAGGGGCTGCAGCAGGGCGTGGTTCCCGCGCCACAGTTCCAGCAGCCGGCGCAGCCCGCCGGCATGAGCGTGCAGGCTTGCGGGACTTTGCAGCGCCTGGTCGACGCGCCGGTTGAAATCCCGCGCCAGATCGCTTTCCGGCGGCACGGCATCCGTAAGCCGGTTCATGGGTGTCAGGCTGGTATAGGTGCGCGCCCGGCCGCGCGCGAGCTGCTTCAGCGATTCCACAATGTCTCCGAGCACTTTCAGAGGCTCCGACGTCTGACCTCCCGCCATGCGCAGCAGCATCTGCGGGTAGCTGGAATTGTGTGTCAGGCCCGGTGAATCGAGATCACGGCTCCGGATGGCAAGACGGCGGTACATGTCGTCGACGTCCTTCACCTCGGCCGGAGACCACAAGCGTTCCGCGATGGCTGCGGTCCGCGGCCAGATGCGGGAATCGATGTTTTCGTGCGTGATATACTCGCCCCACATGCAAGCTTCGCCGCCCAGCACCAGTTCCTGCTGTGCGGATGTCAACGGCGTCGCCTGCGGGCCCATCGGGTCCACCTGATAATGGAAGGCGGCACTGCGCAAGTGGTCGATGTAGTACCCCCAGGAAAGGATCCCCGTATAGCCCTGCTGCGCACTCTGCGCCAGGGCTGCCTGGCCGCGCCAGGACTGGATGAGAGCGCTGCTGGGAAGATCCGGGTGCAGGATCTCGTCCCAGCCGGCCGCTTTTTTCCCGTGCCTGGCGAGCAGAGCCATCAGGCGCTTATTGAAGTAGGCCTGCAGGTCCTCGTTGTTTTTCATGCCGCGGCGTTTTTTGAAGGCGGCGATCCGCGCGCTGTCGTTCCATTGCCTGCCGTTCACCTCGTCGCCGCCGATGTGCCAGTAGGCATCCGGAAACAAGGGGATCATTTCCGTCAGGAAGGCATCCAGGAAGGTATAGAGTTCCTCCCTGGTGGGATCCATGCAGGGATCGAACACACCCCAGCGGCGCTCGACGGCATAGGGTCCCGGCGCGCTGGCGAGTTCGGGGTAGCCGACAAACCACGAAGTCGTGTGGCCCGGCATGTCGAATTCCGGAACGACGCGAATGCCGCGCTCGCGCGCGTAGGACACCACCTCGCGGATCTGTGCCTGCGTATAGAAGAGGCCGTCGGAACCCAGGCCGTGGAGTTTGGGGAAACGCCTGGATTCCACCCGGAATCCCTGATCCTCCGACAGGTGCCAATGCAGGACATTCATCTTGAAGGCCGCCATGGCATCGATGTTGCGGAGGATGACCTCGATCGGCTGCCAGTGGCGCGCCACATCGATCAGCAGGCCCCGCCAGGGAAACCGCGGCCGGTCCTGAATGCTCACTGCGGGAACATGGAAGGACTCCGCATCCAGGGCAACGAGCTGCAACAGGGTTTCCAGGCCGCGCAGGATTCCCAGTGGCGTCGGCGCCTCCAGCAGCGCCCTGTCAGGAGTCACTACGAGGCCGTAGGACTCGTCGGCGCGCACCGACTGCACTTTTTCCCCCGGGCCGCCGCAGCGGATCACGATCCGGGCGGACTCCGGGGCGGCGGCCGGTTCGGCTGCCAGCGGGATTCCGGTGCGCGCCTGCAAGCGCTGCAGGAAGCGCGTTGCTGCACGCGTCAAGCGAGGTTCGGTGTAGCCGGTGAGCGCGACCCGGATGGCCCCGTCGATCCTGAGTGCGCCGACCGCCGGAGCCATGGCAGCGGGCACAGGCATCAATGGAAACCTGGGAGCGGATGGCTGGTCGGCGGTGCTTCCCGGCCCGGCGGCACCCGCGGGTACCAAAAGGGCTGCCAGGATGAGACATGACAAAATTCTCGGCTGACGCATGCGGTTCTCCTTGGTCGAAATTGCCGGAACATCCATGAGCCGGTTTCGCGGAACACCTAACTCTAATCAGTCGGTGCGCGGATGTCGAGCCAATTGGCGCCGGCACGTGGCGGCGATCGTTGCGGCGCGCGGGCGCGTCCTGCCGCCCCGCGCATGCGGATTGACTTTGCCGCGGTTGTCAGGTACTTTCAAGCGGATCCGTGCCAAAGGAGAAAGTCGTGGACAAGGAAATCGGCATTATCGGCGAACCAACGGTCAATCCGGCGGTCTGCAGGTTTACCGTAGACCGGCCGGTCTACCCCGGCGGGTCCGCATATTTTGCCGACATCGAGGCGGCGAAGTCTTCTCCACTGGCGGCCAGGATCTTTCAGGTGCCTGCGGTGCAGAACGTGCTGATTGCGGAGAACCAGGTCACGGTCACCAAATCGGGATTTGATCCTTGGCCCGCGGTCGGCAAACTGATCGGTGCGCAGATCCGCGAGTTTTTGCACTCGGGCGAAGCGGCGGTCAGCGAGGAGTTCGTGCGCAACCTGCCCTCGGAAGACGACATCCGCAAGAAGGTTCAGCTGCTGCTCGAACGTGAAATCAATCCCGCCCTCGGCATGCATGGCGGCTGGGTGGAGTTGATGGATGTCAGGAAGAACTCGGTGTTTTTAAAGCTCGGCGGCGGCTGTCAGGGCTGCGGCGCCGCAAATGTCACCCTCAAGCAAGGGATTGAGAGATCGATCCGGGAGAAGATCCCCGAAGTGGGCGAGGTCCTCGATACCACGGATCATGCTGCGGGCCGCAATCCATACTATCAGCCGCGCGCCTAACGCCTGCCGCCGCGCGCGGTGCGGCAGACGGGCCCTGCACGGTGTGTGGATCGCTAGCCGGGCCGATGAATTTCGGAAAAGGCGAAGAAACAAAAATTGGGGATTGCTTTTTTCGAGAATATCCGCAAAATGGGATGGTCTTCGTTTGAACGTACATGTGGGCTAATTCGAAAAGCAACAGGTAAGAGGAGGTTGGTATGGCTGGAAAAATGATGACGAAGAGTCAGTTCATTTCACTGATCGCCGAGAAGAACGGCTTGACCAAAGCATGCGCCAACTCGGTTTTGGACACCATCGTGAGCACCGCCATTGCGGAAACCAAAAAAGGGCAGTTTGTATTGCCCGGCATCGGCAAGTCGGTGAAGTCACATCGCAAGGCGCGGACAGGACGGAACCCCCAGACCGGCGCGGCCATAAAGATACCTGCCAAGACCGTGGTGAAATTTCGCGTAGCGAAGGCTTTCAAGGATGCGGTGATTCCGCCGAAGAAGTAACTCAGAATGCCGTTGTTGAGGGCGGAGGAAGAAGCGCCGTCCTCAAGACCGGTTGATACCTCATATGCATGAGCCTCTGTCTCGGCGCGGGCTTCCGGGAAAGCACGCGGCGTGCCTGGCTCGTGAGAGGCCACAAGCTTTGCCCCTGCGGGTGTAGGGCTGCACCCGCGGGGGTCCCATCCGTGTCGTTTTGATTCCAATTAGCTCTGCAAGTGCGGGTGCGCCTGCGGCCGCCGAAGGTGTGTCTCGCGGTGCGTTGCGGTTGCCTGTTCCGAAAATACCGACCTCAGACCTCCGACCTCAGACCTCGAAAACAAAACAACAACCGGGAATGTCGGGATCGGGATCGAAGGCACATCAGCTCGATCCCGATTCCGACCCCGAACGTTGTCATGCGTCACCGGGTGTGCCGCGGCGCATGTGAGGCTGCTCCTGCAAGCGGTGCCGTAGCAGGCCGGCGCATCAGGCGAGCTGGGAAGGATCCCTGCGCGCCAGCTGTTTTCCCAGATTGTTCAGGCAGAACAGGGTAAGGAACACGAACGCGAGCGGCGCAAGGTTCCACCAGAAATCGGTCAGCACTCTCGGATCCCTCAGGTTGCGCAGCATAGCTCCCCAGGAAACGGCTGCTTCCTGGAATCCGACGTTGAGGAAGGACAGGATGACCTCTCCCAGGATGAAGATGGGAGCCGCCACCACGGTCTGTGCCAGGGCGAACGGCGCCAACGCGGGCAGCATGTGGCGACGGAATATCTGCCACGGTGAGGCTCCCAATGCGCGTGCCGCTTCCGCGTAGCCGGCGCTGTGAATCTGCCGGATCAGTCCGCGAATCCCCCTTGCCATGGGTGGCCAGGTGATCGAAGCGATGGTTGCGGCGGTCAGCACCGCGGTCTGCCAGAACGGCATGCGTGCCGGGAGCTGCGCACGCACCGCCAGCACCAGATAGAGCGCCGGCAGGGCGAGCACGAACTCGCAGAACCTCATAAGGAGAGTGTCCGTCCATCCCCCGGCCATGCCGGCCAGCGCCCCGACGGCAACCCCAAGCAGACTGTAGATCGCGATGCCCAAAAACAGGACCAGCAGGGTGCTGCGTGCCCCGGCAAGGGTGCGTGCCAATACATCCCTGCCCAGGTCGTCCGTTCCCCAGGGGTGGAACACGCCGGCCGTGGTGCTGTCGAGAAGATGGGTGGAAGAAGGGATGAATCCGAGGAACTCATAGGGGTACCCTGCCACGAAGAGATGAAGAGGATACGAGTGTTCCTTTTGTTCCTGGTACGTCCCCTGCAGCAGATCGATCACCTCCATGCGATAGACGAACGGCCGCCAGTGGAAAACGCCCTGCGCATCCCAAAAATGGATGCGGCTGGGAGGGGCAAAATTCAGATTCAGATCCTGCAGGTCCGGGTGAGCGGGTGACAGAAAGTCGGGACACGACGCTGCCAGCACGAGCGGCAGGGCCAGCATGCGCGCCAGGCGGATCATGATGGTCGCACTGCTCATGCCGTATCTCCCTGACCGCGCACCCTGGGATCCAGGGCGATCAGCAAAAGGTCGGCAGCCAGGTTTCCCGCCACCAGCAGGATCGTGCTGCCGACCACACAACCCACCAGCAGGGCGGTGTCGCGATTGAAGAGCGCGTTATAGGTGACCTGGCCCAGGCCCGGCCAACCGAAGATGACTTCCAGGACAAGGCTGCCGCTGAGGATGCTGCCCAGCAGGGGCCCCGAGGTGGACACCACGGGGTTCAGCGACGGCCGGAGCAGATATTGAAAGAAGATCCGGAGCGGCTTCAGGCCGCGTGCGTGTGCCGCCCTGAGGAAGGGCTGGTCCAGGCAATCCTGGGTTGCCGCGCATTGGATCTTCTCGACGTAGGCGAAGATGGGCAGGGTCAGGCAACCGACGGGCAATACCAGGTGGCGAAGCCTGTCGAGGAGCCACGTTGGGAACGACGGGCTCTGCATGCCTGCGGAGGACATGCCTCCCAGCGGGAACCAGTGGGTCTGTGCCGCGAGCAGCAGCGCGCCGAGCCCGAGCACCAGCGTCGGCAGCGACAGCGTAATGGCGGAGACGAGATCAAAAACCTGGCCCGCCACGCGGTTCCGGTGGATCGCGTGGATCGTGCCGAAAATGATCCCTCCGGCCAGGCCGAGCGCGAGCGCCGGAATTGCCATCCACAGGGTTTGCGCGAGGGCGTCCAGCACGACGCCGCGCACCGGCCGGCCGAAAAAGTCCGAGTCGCCGAAATCGAGGCGCGTACAACGGCCGAGCCAGCGCAGGTACTGCACGGGCATCGGCTGGTCGAGGCCGCGGCGGTGACGCATCTGATCGATCGTCTCCCGGCGGACGGCGGGGTTCAATTCCTGTGCGGTGAAAAAATCTCCGGGGATCATGGACGAGAGGAAGAATGTTGCCAGAGTCACGAGCAGCGACAGTGCCGCCAGCTGCAGCACGCGTTTCAGGATGACGGCGAGGATCCTCAAGGCATTTGTCCCGTTACGGTGCGCGCTTGGTCAGCTCCGCGGTATTCCAGAGAAGGTAGGGCACCAGGATTGACGGACGGACATTACCGACGTTGTTTTTCCAGCCGGAGAGGATGCTGGGGGCGACGGTCGGGATCGCCGGCAATTGCTTTGACCAGATGTCCTGTAATTGGGCGCAGGCCTGCAGGCGCACCGCCGGATCCAGGGTCTGCACCAGGCGCGTGGTGAGCGCATCCACCTCCGCTTCCCAGGCGGTACTGGGCTTGCTCTGATTCGGATACCAGAAATGCGATGCGCCGCTGCTGTACCATAGATCGGCCTGCAGATCCGGGACGATATCCGTCGGCGTGGGGCCGAAGAGGATCGCCTCGTATTCGAATGTTTTCAGGATCCGGCTGATGAGCTCGTTCGGGAGAAGCAGCTGAATGCTGACCTGCAGGCCTGCCTGCCGGAGATTCTGTCTGATGATTTCGGCCGTCCTTTCCCGGGCGGCATCGCCGCGCGCCGTGAGCAGAACAAACTCGAACGGCCGCCGCGCCGCGCCGAATTGCAGGATACCGTCGCCGGCGGTCCCCTTCAGACCTGCGCGGGAGAGCAGAGCGTGCGCCTCTTTGAGGGCGGGCGTCGCAGGGCGCGCATCGGTGCGCCCCCAGATCCTGTTGCCGGAACTGACGGGACCATATTGCGGCGTGGCCAGGCCGAGGTAGACGGAACGGACTATCCCGTTGCGGTCCAGTGCCGCAGATACCGCCTGCCGGAAGAGAGCCCGCTCGAAAATCGCGCGTTTTTCGGCATCGACGTAAGGGATGCCGGCCGTGTCTCTGCCCGGATTCAAGTTGAACCACAAGAAGTCCATGCGCAGCCCGGGGCCGAGGTCGCGCAAGGTGATATTCCGCGCCTGGGCAGACCGCCGCAGTCGTGCGAAGTGCTCCGGGCTCATCGAGCCGAGCAGATCAAGCTCGCCCGCCTCAAATCGCAGGGCTTCGGCGTTCCGGTCCTGAATGACCAGCAACGTCAAGGAGTCCAGATAGGGGAGAGCCTGTCCTGCTTTGTCCTGTTTCCAGTAAAACGGATTCCTTTCGAACACCACCCGGACCCCGCGTTGATATTCCTTCAAGCGGAACGGTCCGAGGCCGACGATCTCGCCGGGAGGCGTGGCGGGGCCCCAGGCGGCGGCCAGCCTGCCTTCCTGATACGATCTCAGCAATTTGTTCCTGGGGAGGATCGGGATGGAGTCGAACGCGCGCAGGCCGGTACCTACGGGTCGGGGCAGCGTGATGGTGACCGTGTGCGTATCGATCAACGAAACGGCAGGGAACTTGCCGTCGACGCGCAGCTGATCGGCCAGCGTGGATTCGGTGCGAGGATCTGCCAGAGCGTCGAGGGTGAAAGCGACATCTGCCGCGGTGAAGGGGCTGCCGTCGGAGAAACGCACGCCCCGGCGCAACCGGACCGTGTAGGTACGCCCGTCCCCGGCGACTTCCCAGCGTGTTGCCAGGGACGGTTCAAGTTCATGGGTGCTCCGGTTGATGTGCACCAGGTCCGCTGCCAGTTGGTCCGCAACCAGAGCATTTGCCATGCCGCTGGCAAACAGGCGGTTGAAAGTGGCGGGATCGGCGTTGATGGAGGCGACCAGGTGGCCGCCGCGGACGCCGCTCAGGGCCTGAAGAACGAGATACTGAGTCGGCTCCTGCTTCCGGGCCTGTGCTGCAAGGATTCCTGCCGTGCATGTCAGCAGGAGCAGGGCCTGCAATGTGCGGCATCGCCGGGAAAAACTCATATGCGCAGTTTCGAGGAATTCAATCGCGGTGTCAACCATTTGCTGGGTGAAGCGAGCTGCAGGCCACAAGGCCGGGATGCGCTGCCCTGGAGGCCGGGCGCGTCTGCATGCAGGAAATGAAATCACCCCGTGCAAATCTTGATTGGGATCGGGCGGTCTTGGCTTACAATCCGAACAACGCTTCCGGAATTTTCCCTTGCCGCCCCGTGAGGAGCTCCCTCCGCTCCGGGCGGGGATAACCGGGGCGCCACTTGTCTTTCCCGCAAGCGTGCGCGCTGCGCGTGGCGGAGCGCAATGATCTTCTACGAAGGGGGACATCGATGGCAGCCGCAGGTCTCAAACCCGGCACAACGGTTGGCGGCCGGTACGGGGTGGAGCGCGTCTTGGGGCATGGAGCCCTGGGCGGCGCGTATCTCTGTCGTGATCGGATGGAAGGGAGCACCGCTGTCGTGTTGCGGACGCTGACAGGCCGGGCCGGATCGGGGTGCGCCGGCATCCTGCAGCAGGAACTTTCTGCTCTCGGCAGATTCAAGCATCCCCAGCTTGCCCAGTTATTGGATTTCGGATGCATCGAGCGGGAATCGGCGCCCTATCTGATACGGCAGTATGTGGAGGGGCCGGACGTATTCGAGGGATCCCGCGACTGGAGCGTGGAACAGATCCTGTACCAAATGGTGAAGATCTGTCGCGTGCTTCAATTCCTGCATTCCCAGGGCATCATTCATTGTCGTCTGAAGCCGTCCAATGTGATCCTGGCCGGCTGCGAAGGCAGGGAATGCGTTCCCAAGCTGCTTGATTTCGGGCTGGATCGTTTTGCACGGAAGGACAGGCGCGATATCGCGCATCTTGCGTATGCCGCGCCGGAGGTGCTGCTGGGGCATTCGCGGACCTCGAGGTCGGATCTGTACTCGCTCGGCATTCTTGGCTACCAGCTGCTCACGCGCCGTCTGCCGTTTGATGATGAAGACGAGGGATTTCTGATCCAGAAGCAACTGCAGGGCAGGGCGGACATGCGGCCTGTGGAGCGCCTGGAGGGCGGCCGGGGCCTGGCGCAGGTTCTGCTCGGCTTGTTGGAGAAGGATCCCGAGAAACGGCCGTCCTCGGTGGAAGAAGTGATCCGTTTGCTGAGCGCAGCGGGTGGCAGGGACTACTCTGGCGCGCTTCCGGACTCGGTGGAAACGTATTTCCCTGCGGGGCGCTTTGTCGGCCGGGAGAAGGAACTGGCGTTTCTTCAGGAGCGTGCGGCTCGCGTGTCGGCGCAGGGACGCGGGTGGACGGTGTTTCTCTTTGGTGAGAGTGGTTCCGGCAAGTCGCGGTGTCTGGAGGAGCTGCGGACATGGGCTTTGCTCGAAGGCTGGAGAGTCGTGGAGGCCTCCTGTCTGCCGCGTGAGGACCGGTCCTATGGACCCTATCGGCGGATTTTGGATCGTGCCGGTTTTCAGCAGCCGGTGCGGCCTGCCGGCAGCGGCGACATCCCGGATTTCCGGTCTGAGAATTTTTCGCGTTATGCCGATCCGACTGAGGTCGAACTGTCATCCGGGCCGGCGGCCGGTCTGTACCGGGACCAGCTGACCCGCGAGGTTGTAAGGCTGCTGGCGGACCGCGCGACCCTGCTGTTGCTGCACGATTTTCACTGGGCCGACGAGGCCACGGTAACGGTGCTTGATTATCTAACCTCGGACATCACGGCGCACCCGGTCTTTTTGTGTGTGAGCCTCAGGCCAGGGGAGGGCGAGGGGCATCTGGGAAGACTGATGGATGCATCGGTGCGCCAGCTGCGCGCCGAAGTGCTCGGGCTGGAGCCTCTGCCGCGGCCGGTCATCGAGGAGCTGATCGGCAGCATCACGGGGGAATCGTCGTTGGGTGATGAGATCGGATCCTGGGTACATGACGCCAGCGGGGGGAACCCGTTTTTTGTGGAGGAGATCCTGAAGCATCTTGTCGATCGGGGGGTGCTGCAGCGGGTGATGGGCCGATGGCGGCTCGCTGCCGGCGGATTTGAAAACATCGAGGTGCCGGCCAGCATTGCCGAGGTACTCAGGCAGAGGCTGGCCAAGCTGTCCCCGGGTGCGGCTGTGATCACCCAGTGGCTTGCTCTGTTGCGGCGTGCGGTTGCGCGGGAGCAGCTTCAGGAGCTGGGTTCGCTTGAACTGGGGGAACTTGACGAGAGATTGGCAGAGCTGGTGGCCAGGCAGATTCTCCGTGCGGCTGGTGCCGGGTGGTTTGAATTCCGTCATGCCCTGATTTCGGAGGTGATCATTGCCGACCTGCCGGGCGATCGGCGGCGGCGCATGCATCGCCGGATCAGCGAAGTGCTGGAGAAGCACCGGGGAGGTGGAGAGAATCTCCAGGAACTGGCCCTGCACTTGGCGGAAGGCAGAGGTGGCGCAAAGGCGGTACCTATCCTTCTGCGGGCGGCGCGCGCCTGTAAGGCGGAGTTTGCGCACGAATCGGCCTTGCGCTTCTATGATCACCTGCTGCACCAGAAGAAGCTCCTTTCGGCCGAGCAGCTGTGCGAGGTATCGATCGAAGCCGCCGACACCTGCTGCGCCCTCGGCAACCCCAGGCGGGCTGTGCAAATCATTCGATCAGATGTTTCAGAGAAGATGCTCACAGCTGAACGAACTTCGTTCAGAATGCACAAATTGCTACAGATGGCGTCGGCTTATCAGCACTTGGGTGACCTCCGAGCGCTAAGAGCTACGGCGATTCAGGGCCTAAGGCTTTCGCAAACCTGTAATTTGATGGAGCGAATGTCATTGCAGGCTGCGTTTTTAAAGCACCTCGCCTACTGTTCCTTGATGAAATCTCACCTAAAACGTTCTTTGGAACTCCTAACGCAAGCACAGGTATCCTTGTCTGAATCCGAAGCAAGCTTCCTTAATGGGCAGATCAGTGCACTGATCTCCGTAGGTCAACGCCTGGCATGCGACCTGCATGCCGCGTTGAAGGCAGCAATTAAGACAATCGACATCCTCGAACCACTCCAGGCGTGGTCGATTTTACCTAGCGCCTATTCTCATTTGGGGACTTATCAGACGGCTCTTGGCAGGTTTAAATTAGCTAGAGTTAATCACGATAAAGCTGTGGATGCAAGTAAGCGCACGCGATCACTTTTATTGCGATCACAGGCTCAAGGCAATCTAGCCGAATGTTTATGTAGATCTGGGAATCTAGCTGAAGCCATTGTCGAGGCCGAAGATGCCTGTAGGTTGGGCGCTGAATTGGCAAATCCTCTGATATACCATTCCGCTTCCGCTACAATGGCCGAGATTAAGCTTGCCGCTGGCGATTATAATGACGCTGAACGCATTCTCTTTCAATTAACTAGCAGCGATAACCTGGCGCCTCCAGTTTACTCTAAAGCACACGTCCTTTATCTTTCTGCGTTGACGAGTTTTGAAATGGGAAAGCCTGACCTTGCATTGAAATATTTAAAGTCAATGGAAAAGCTCGATTCTAAAGAAGCCCCGTTATATGAGAAGGAGCTTGCAGATATCCTCAGAGCTCGGATGCAACATTCTTATGGGAAAA
>Ga0316620_10000305_pt1 | contig 19539 bp, 18 predicted proteins | sample OWC_Aug_M1_C1_D5_FD_207651 | JGI IMG/M metagenome (GOLD analysis project Ga0316620, IMG submission 207651) | Wetland soil microbial communities from Old Woman Creek delta, Ohio, United States - OWC_Aug_M1_C1_D5_B | ecosystem: Environmental > Terrestrial > Soil > Wetlands | place: USA: Ohio... | reverse complement strand
TATACGTTTTGCTTTATACTTGCCATCGCTGCGCCGCGGCGCGCGCGCCCTGTTATGACGCCGCGCGATCCGAGTATGCCCCATGGCCCCTCCTGCCTCCAAGCGGCCGCCTAGAACAAGCCGCAAGCCACGACACGCGTCGCGGCGCGCTGTCGCGGCCGAGCCGCAGAAGGCCTGGTCCGGCCGCTTCAGCGAGCCGGTCGACTCGCTGGTCAAGCGCTTTACCTCCTCGGTGTCGTTCGACCGGAGGCTGGCGACGTTCGATATCGACGGATCGCTCGCGCACGCGCACATGCTCGCCGCCTGCGGGATCATCTCGAGCGCCGACCTGCGCGCGATCGAACAGGGGCTGGGCCAGATCCGCAGCGAGATCGAAGCGGGTACTTTCGAGTGGTCGATCGACGCCGAGGACGTGCATCTGAACATCGAGCGGCGGCTGATCGCGCTGGTCGGCGACGCCGGCAAGAGGCTTCACACCGCTCGCTCGCGCAACGACCAGGTCGCCACCGACGTGCGCCTGTGGCTGCGCGCGGAGATCGACGAGATCCGCATGCGGCTCGAGGGGCTTCTCGAGGCGCTGCTCGGCCAGGCCGAGCGGCACGCCGCCCTGGTGATGCCGGGCTTCACCCACCTGCAGGTCGCGCAGCCGGTGACCTTCGGCCATCACATGCTCGCGTATTTCGAGATGTTCATGCGCGACCGCGAGCGGCTTGCCGAGTGCAGGTCAAGAGTCAACCGGCTGCCGCTCGGCGCGGCGGCGCTTGCGGGAACGAGCTTCCCGATCGATCGCGCGCGGGTGGCGCGCGAGCTCGGCTTCGACGGCCTGTGCGAGAACTCGCTGGATGCGGTGTCGGACCGCGATTTTGCGATCGAATTCGCGGCCTGCGCTTCGGTCGCCATGATGCACCTGTCGCGCCTGGCCGAGGAGCTGGTCCTCTGGGCGAGCCCGCGCTTCGGCTTCGTGCGCCTGCCGGATCGCTTCTGTACCGGCTCGTCGATCATGCCGCAGAAGAAGAATCCCGACGTCCCGGAGCTGGTACGCGGCAAGAGCGGGCGCGTGTTCGGGCACCTGCTCGCGCTGCTCGTCCTGATGAAGGGGCAGCCGCTCGCCTACAACAAGGACAACCAGGAGGACAAGGAGCCTCTGTTCGACACGGCCGACACGCTGAAGGATTCCCTCGCCGTGTTCGCGGACCTGGTTGCAGGCATGGAGCCCGTCGGCGACGCGATGCGCAGCGCGGCGCTGGAGGGTTTCTCGACCGCCACCGACATGGCGGACTACCTGGTGCGCAAGGGCGTCCCGTTTCGCGACGCGCACGAAGCGGTGGCGCTGGCGGTGCGCGAGGCCGAGGCGACCGGGTGCGACCTCTCGGGCCTGCCGCTGAAGGTTCTGCGCCGGTTCTCGGCGGCGATCGGCGACGACATCTACCAGCACCTCACGCCGGAAGGCTCGGTCGCGAGCCGCAATCATGTCGGCGGCACCGCCCCGGCGCAGGTCCGGGCGGCCGTCGCGCGCGCCCGCAAGCGCCTCGGCGCGACAGCGAAGGCCTGAGCCGCAGGGATGCCCGGGCGCGAGATTCCGCAGACCGTCGGCAAGTATCCGGTAATCCGCCGCATCGGCGAAGGCGCGACGAGCGAGGTCTACCTCTGCCACGACTCGTTCAACGAGCGCGAGGTCGCGGTCAAGGTCGTCTTCCCGGAGGTGTTCCAGGACCCGGACCGGGGCAGGCTCTACACCAAGCTCTTCATCACTGAAGCCTCGCTCGCCGGCAAGCTGCAGCATCCGCACATCTGCCAGATCTACGATGCGGTCGCCGACGAGCGGCTGCACTACATCGTCATGGAGTACGTCGACGGAGGGACGCTGGAGCAATTCTGCGACCCGCAGAATCTGCTGCCCGTCGACCGCATCGTGGAGATCGTATTCAAGTGCTCGCGCGCGCTCGACTTTGCGCACAGGATGGGCATCACCCACCGCGACATCAAGCCGGCCAACATCCTGCACACCGGCGAGACCGACGTGAAAATCTCCGACTTCGGCGCGGCCCTCATCGCATCGGGCGAGACGACGCAGGTTTCGGCGGTCGGCTCGCCCGCCTACATGTCGCCGCAGCAGGTGAAAGAGCACCCGCTCAATCACCAGACAGACATCTATTCCCTCGGCGTCGTCATGTATCACCTGCTCACCGGGCGACTGCCGTTCTACGCCACCAACAATTTCAGCCTGATCTACCAGATCACCAACGTCGAGGCCTCGCCGCCGTCGACCTACCGCCCCGAAATTCCGCCCGAGATCGACCGCATCGTGGCGCGCGCGATGGCGAAAGAGCTCGACCAGCGCTACGCGAAATGGGAGGAGTTTTCCGCGGACCTCGCCGAGGTGTTCAAGTCCGGTCGCATCGGCGCGCATCCGCAATTCAGCGACTCCGACCGCTTCGAGACGCTCAGGAAGCTCGCGTTCTTCGAGCATTTCACCGACGCCGAGCTCTGGGAGGTCGCGCGCATCTCGACCTGGCGGCGGGCGGCGGACGGCGAGCAGCTGATGAAGGAAGGCGAATCCGGCACGTTCTTCTGCATTCTGGCCGAGGGCCAGGTGAAAGTGACGAAGAGGGGCAAGCTGCTCAACCTGCTTCGCGCCGGCGAATCGTTCGGCGAGATGGCCTACCTCTCGAAGAGCGCGCACCTGCGCGGCGCCGACGTTACCGTGATGTCCGCGGCCAAGATCATCTCGATCCCGACCAAGAGTCTGGCGCAGGCCTCCGAGGGCTGCCGCCACAAGTTCGACAGCGCGTTCCTGGAAGTCCTGGTCGACCGGCTGGCCATGGCGAACGTGCGACTGTCAGGGGTCTAAGCTCGCACCGGTGGACCCGGCGACGCGCGCGGCGTTGCAGTCGGCGGTCGAATCGGCGCTGGGTCGCGGCGCTCGCCTCGATACGGCGCGCGCCGTTTCGGGTGGCTGCATCCATTCCTGCTTCCGGGTCACCGCGGGGCCAGCCCGGGTGTTCGTGAAGGTCAACGTTCGCAGCTACGCGGACGCTTTCGCCGCGGAGTCCGATGGCCTCGCCGCATTGCGCGCCGTGGGCATGCCGGCGCCCGAACCGCTCGCCCACGGAGCGGCGGAGGGCCGCGCATTCCTGGCGCTGGAATGGCTCGAGCTCCATGGCGCCGGGGACTTCGCCGCGCTGGGTCGCGCCCTGGCCGAAATGCATCGCCACACGGGCACCTCTTTCGGCTGGCATCGGGACAATTACATCGGCGCGACCCCTCAGGAGAACACGGAGTGCACGGACTGGATCGAGTTCTGGCGTCAGCGGCGCCTTGCGCCGCAGCTCGCGCTCGCGCAAGCACGAGGCTACGGGGCCGCCCTGCGTCCGGACCTGGAGCGCCTGATGGATCGCCTGCCCGCGCTTTTCCGCGGCTACGCGCCACAAGCCTCGCTCCTGCACGGCGACCTGTGGCAGGGCAACGCAGGGTTCCGGGTGGACGGTGCTCCCGTGGTGTTCGACCCGGCGGTCTATCGCGGCGACCGCGAGGCGGACCTCGCGATGACCGAGCTATTCGGTGGCTTCGCGCCGGGCTTTTTCGCCGCCTACCGCGAGGCCTGGCCGCTCGACCCGGGCTACGGAACGAGGAAGCATTTATACAACCTGTATCACCTGCTCAACCACCTGAACCTCTTCGGCGATGGCTATCTGGGGCAGGTGCGCGCGGCGCTAGGCCTGCTGCTTCGCGCTGTCTAGGATCTTCTGCAGTTCGCCGGACTGGTACATCTCGCGCACGATGTCGCTGCCGCCGATGAACTCGCCGTTCACGTAGAGCTGCGGAATCGTCGGCCAGTTGGCGAAATCCTTGATGCCTTGCCGGATCTCGGGGTTCTCGAGAACGTTCACGCTGAAGAACTCGCGCACGCCGCTCGCGTTCAGGACCTGCACCGCCAGGGCGGAGAAGCCGCACTGCGGGAATTGCGGCGTGCCCTTCATGTAGAGCACCACCGGATGCTTGCTGATCTGCTCTTGGATGACTTGCCGCACGTCCATGTTGTCCTCGTCAGGAAATAGTTGACCGAATTGCTCAGGATTTTAACTTCCCACCGGTTACCCGCGCAATGCCCGCGAGATCGGCCCAACTCGACACGGACTCGAGCCCGCCACCGGCGAGGAAGGCCTGCACCGCCCGATGCTGGTCCTGGCCATGTTCCAGGAGTATCCATCCGCCCGGCTCGAGCTGCGCCGCAGCGCCCTCGGCGATCGCCCGCAGCGCGGCGAGGCCGTCGTCGCCCGCAACCAGGGCGGCCCTGGGCTCGAAGCGCAGGTCCCCCTGCTCGAGGTGCGGGTCGCCCTTGGCCACGTAGGGCGGGTTCGAAACGATCAGGGCAAAACGCTCGCCCCGCACCGGCTGGAACCAGACGCCATGGCGCAGCTCGATCTCCAGCCCGAGGCGCGCGGCGTTTCGCTTCGCCACCTGCAGGGCCGCGGCCTCGGCCTCGACCGCGATCAGGCGCGCGCGGGGCCGGTGGCGCTTGATGGCGAGTGCCACGGCGCCGCTGCCAGCGCCCAGATCGAGCACGCGCGCCTGCGCCTGCGGGCCGATGCTCGCCAGCGCCAGTTCGACCAGCAGCTCGGTTTCCGGACGCGGGATCAGCACCGCGGGGCTCACCTCGAGCGACAGGCCGTAGAACTCGCGCCGGCCGAGAAGATACGCGACCGGCTCGCCGGACCGCCGGCGGGCCGCCCAGTCGAGAAAGCGGGCCTCGGCGGCCTCTCCCAGCGCGCGCTCGGGGTACGCAAGCACGCTCGCCTCCGAGGTGCCCGTTGCCTCGGCGAGCAGCAGCCGCGCCTCGCGCGCGTCCAATCCCGAGCCCGCGAGGGCCTGGCGCAGGTTCACGCCGCTTCTTCGGCAAGCAACGCGAGCTGTTCGGCCTGATGCTCGGCGCGCAGGGCGTCGATCAGGTCGTCGAGCTCGCCGTCCATGATGCGGTCGATCTTGTGCAGCGTCAGGTTGATGCGGTGATCGGTCACCCTGCCCTGCGGAAAATTGTAGGTGCGGATGCGCTCCGAGCGGTCGCCCGAGCCGACCAGGGTCTTGCGCGCCGAGGCGGTCTTGGCCTGCTGCTCGCGCATCTGCTTGTCCTTGATGCGCGCCGCGAGCACCGATAGCGCCTTTTCCCGGTTCTTGTGCTGCGAGCGCGAATCCTGGCACTCGACCACGATGCCGGTGGGCAAGTGCGTGACGCGGATCGCGGACTCGGTCTTGTTGACGTGCTGCCCGCCGGCTCCCGAGGCCCGGAACGTGTCGACGCGCAGCTCCGCGGGGTTGAGCACCACGTCGTCGATCGCGTCCGCCTCGGGCAGCACCGCGACCGTGCAGGCCGAGGTGTGAATGCGGCCCTGGGCCTCGGTCTCGGGCACGCGCTGCACGCGATGCCCTCCCGACTCGAACTTGAGCTTCGAGTAGGCACCCTGACCCATGATGCGCGCGATCACTTCCTTGTACCCGCCGAGCTCCGAAGGGCTCTCGGACATGATCTCCACCTGCCAGCCCTGGCGCTCGGCGTAGCGCGTGTACATGCGGAACAGGTCGCCCGCGAACAACGCCGACTCGTCGCCACCCGTGCCGGCTCGGACCTCCAGGAACGTATTGCGCTCGTCGTTCGGATCCCTCGGCAGCAGGACCTTCTGCAGCTCGCCTTCGAGCTTCTCCATCGTGCTGCGCGCGTCCTTCAGCTCGTCCTCGGCGAAGCTGCGCAGCGACGGATCGGCCGTCATGTCGCGGGCCGCGGCCGCATCGCGTTCGCTCTGGCGAAACCGGTCGTACAGTTCGACCAGCCCGCTCAGCTCGGAGTGCTCGCGGGAGAGCTTCTTGAACTGCTCCATGTCGCGCGTCGCACTCTCGGAGGCGAGCAGGCGGTTGAGCTCGTCCAGCCGTGCGGCGAGGCTGTCCAGCTTTGTGCGCAATGAGTCTTTCACGGCGAAGCCGCTCCCGGGGAAAGGCGAAGCAGCTAGGACTTGATGCGGAAGAGTCGCGCGACGATCTCGGCGAGCTGGCGGCGCTCCTCGTCCGCGGCCTCGTTGAGCGCTTGCGTCGGTGCGTGCATCAGCTTGTTGGCAAGACCCTGCGATAGCGCTTCGAGCACCTGCTTCGGATCCTCGCCCCGCTGCAGCAGCTTCACCGCGCGCTCCAGCTCGTGCCGGCGCGCCTCCTCCGCCTGCTCGCGCAGCGCCCGGATCAGCGGCACGCTCTCACGTGCGTGCATCCAGTGCATGAACTGACCGACCTGCGTCTCGATGATCGCCTCGGCCTGCTCGACCGCCGAGCGGCGCGCGTCCAGGTTGGCCGAGACGATCTGGGCGAGGTCGTCGATCGTGTACAGAAAGACGTCGTCCAGCTCTCCGACTTCGCGCTCGATGTCACGCGGAACGGCCAGGTCGACCATGAACATCGGCCGGCGCCGCCGCGCGCGCAGAGCGCGCTCGATCAGCCCCTTGCCGAGAATCGGCAGGGAGGAAGCGGTGCACGACACGACGATATCGTAGTCGTGCAGATGCTCGGCCAGCGCGCGCAGCTCGATCGCCTGGCCGTTGAAACGGTGCGCGAGCAGGCTCGCGCGCTCCAGGGTCCGGTTCGCGACCGCGATGCGGGCCGGGCCCTGCGCGGCGAAGTGCGTGGCGCACAGCTCGATCATCTCCCCGGCGCCGATGAGCAGGACCTTTTGCTCGTGAAGCGAAGGGAATATCCGCGCGGCGAGCTTCACCGACGCCGCCGCCATCGACACGCTGTTGGCACCGACCTGGGTGGTGCTGCGAACCTCCTTTGCGACCGCGAACGAGCGCTGGAAGAGCTTATGCAGCACCGTACCGAGCGTGCCCGCGGCCTGCGCTTCGCGCACCGCGTCCTTCATCTGGCCGAGGATCTGCGGCTCGCCGAGGACCATCGAATCGAGGCCGGAGGCCACGCGGAAGGCGTGGCGCACTGCCTGCTCGCTCGGCAGCGTGTACAGGTAGGGAGTGATGTCGCTCGGCTTCAGGCTGTGGTACTGGGCGAGCCAGTCGGCCGCGGCGCCGGGCTGCTCGGCCGCGAGATACAGCTCGGTGCGATTGCAGGTCGACAGGATCGCGGCCTCCGAGGCGAGCCCGCGCGTCACCTGCGCCAGCGCGTCGCGCATGCGCTCGACGTGAAACACCACGCGCTCGCGGACGTCGAGCGGCGCGGTCTGGTGGTTCAGCCCCAGGGCGTAGAGGGTCATGGCGTCAGGTATGCGCTAACCCCGCAGATTATAAGGCGCAATGCGCGCCCCGCCGCTTGCGCTGGATCAAGCGCGGAGGGCCGCCGGATCAGCGGTAAGTGTGTAGCTCGGCCTGGGCCAGGTGCGGCAGGGCATTGAACGAATCAAGCGACAGGCGCCCCGGACCGAAAGTGAACTCGGTCAGGGAGCAGTTGCGGATACGCCAATTCAGCTCGATCGCCACCCGTTCCGGGGCGCCGAGCGCCGTCTGCACCGCGGTGCCGATCACGCCGCCGGAGGTGAACACCGCGATGCGCCGCCGCCGGCCCCCGCTCTCGAGGATCCGCTTCAGGGCGGCGCGCACCCGGGCGCTGAACTCGGCCCAGGGCTCGACGCCCTCGACCGCCATGCGGCCGTCGAGCCACGAGGACACCAGGTGCTCGAACATGCGCTGGAAATGGCGGTTGCGCTCGGGCGTCTCGCGCATGCGGTCGAATTCCTCCGCCAGCGTGCGAAACCGCGCGTCGCGCGCGGCGAGCGCGGGCGCGAGCCGCCGCAGCATGCCGCTCGCGTCGTACTCGTCGAGCCCGGGGTCGATCCGGAGCTCGGGCCAGGCGCTGCCACCTGCGGCAGAGGCCTCACCCGCGATCTCGGCCGACCGACGCTGGCGCTCGAGCCCTCCCGAGTAGATCTCGTCGAACTCCATGCCGTGTTGCAGCCAGTAGCGACCGAGCGCGCGCGCCTGCTCCTCGCCGGTCGCCGACAAGCGGTCGCTGTGCGCCTCGAAGGTGCGCGCCTGGCCGTGTCGTACGAGAACGATGTAGCTCACGCGGTGGGCAAGCGTCGGTTACCGGACGGGGTGCGGCGGATCCCCCGCCAGGGCCCGTAGGGTCTCCTGATACTGGGCCAGCCGCGGGCCGCCGAGCGCCACCGCGCGCTGCGCGGCGGCCCTCGCCTCCTCCGGACGCTTCGTGTCGGCGAGAACCTGCGCGAGATTGTTCCAGGCGTCGCCCGACTCGGGGTGAGCGCGGGTGGCGCTGCGGTAGGCGTGTTCGGCCGCCGCCAGGTCGCCCATCGCGTACGCCGCGTTGCCCAGGCCGAGCTCGGCCACCACGTTATCCGGCCAGCGCGAGAGCGCCGTCGCGTATGCTTTCCGCGCCGCCGCGACATTCGTGCGCTCGAGCGCGATGGCCGCCGATACATATCCGTCCGCCGTCGCGGTTGCAGGAAGGCGGTCGGGCGGCAGCGCCACCATTGCCCAGTAGCCGCTGCGCGCCCAGGTACGCTCGAAATTCGACATCGTCATCACGTAGTGCCGCGTGACGCCCGAGCGGAGCACGAGCTGCTCGCGCGGCAGATCGTATCCGACCACGACGGCGAAATGCCACTGCGGCATGATCGGCAGCGACAGATTCTGCAGCACGACCACCGGCGTTCCGGACGCGACCTCGCGCAGAACGTTCTCGAGATTCGGCGCGAGACGGTACGCGATGAACGCGTGACGGCGCGTCGCGGCGATCATCTCCTCCGCCAGACTGCCCTCGCGCCCGGGCAGGTAGACCTCTGGTGTCAGCGCGTCGGGCGAGATCTCGAGCCCCTCCGCGCCCAGCGCCGTGGCGAGCGCCGCCGGACCGCATTGGTGAGCTTCCTGCGGATAGAACGGCACTGAACTCAGCTCCGCATGCGGCGGCAGCCCTTCCGGACCGCGCTCGAGCAGCATGCTCGTCTGCGGCGCCGCGCAGCCGGCGAGCAACGCCACCAGTACGAGCGCCGCCCGGCGCATTACTTGATCGGCCTCGTGAACGGAAATATCTTCGTGTAACCGAGGATGTCGGTGATCAACAGCACGAGAAACACGATCAGCAACACCTCGAGCACGCCGTCTCCGCCCGCCGGCGCCGAATCGATCTTCGCGGCGAGGTCGGCGGCCTCGCGATCGGTCAGCGCATCCACGCGCGCGCGCGCCGCATCGGCGTTCACCCCGAGCGCTTCCATCCGCGCCCGCACGTCCGCGCGCTCCAGGAAGGTCTTGATGCGATCACGCTCGGCACTTGCACGCTGCACCTGGTCCGTGGCGACCATTCCGGCCGATGCCGGCAGCGGCACTCCGATGCCGATCATGCAAACGGCAAGTGCGCGCGCGATACAACGCCTGAAACCTTTCATCGCTTGTCCTCCCGTAAACAGGTGGGGCGAAAGGATGAATGTTCCTCGAATTGCGAGTCAAGTGCGAGCCGCGACAGTTTCGGAAATCTTCGATGCGCAGAAAAAATCGTCGCTGACCAGCGACAGTCGAAAGTCGGTCACGCGCCGCTGCTACCATAAGCGCCCCAACAATCCGTGATTTCGGGAGGAACAATGAGCCTGCTGCAGCGCATATTCGGGAATGTCTTGATTGGCCTGTCGCTGGCGATCATCGGATTTCCGGTGAAAGCCGCGGACTCGCCGTCCACGCTCGACGCGATCATCGCCGCCGGCGTGCTCAGAGTGGGCACGACTGGCGACTACAAGCCGTTCAGCTATCAAGCGCCGGGAAGTGACGGCTTCGAGGGGCTCGACATCGACCTGGCCAACGATCTGGCCAAGACCTTGGGCGTGAAGGTCGAGCTGGTCAAGACCAGCTGGCCGACGCTGATGAAGGACTTCGAGGCCGGTAAGTTCGACATCGCGATGGGCGGCATATCGATCACCCTGGACCGACAGAAGAAGGGCTTCTTCTCCGCTCCGGTGATGCGCGACGGCAAGACGCCGATCGCGCTGTGCGCCAACACCGGCAAATACCAGACGCTTCAGCAAATCGATCAACCCGGCGTGAGAGTCATCGTCAACCCCGGCGGCACCAACGAGAAGTTCGACCGCGCCCACCTCAAGCAAGCACAGATCATCGTGTATCAGGACAACCGCACGATCTTCGAGCAGATCGTGGCCGGCAAGGCGGACCTCATGATCACCGACGCAGTCGAGACCCGCCTGCAGCAGAAGCTGCACCCCGAACTGTGCGCGGTGCACCCGGAGGCACCCTTCGACTTCTCGGAAAAGGCCTACCTGATGCCGCGCGACATGCCGCTCAAGCTGTTCGTCGATGAGTGGCTGCATCGCATGCAGGAGACCGGGGTCTACAAGGCCATTTACGACAAATGGCTTAAATGAGATAGCGTCTTAAGGAATTGGTGGCCAAGGGCGGAATCGAACCACCGACACAAGGATTTTCAGTCCTCTGCTCTACCAACTGAGCTACTTGGCCGTGCCGGACGCGCCCCGGTACGGCGGCGCGGTTTGAGAGCCGCGAATTATACGAGCAAAGGCCGATCAGCAAAAGAAAAAGGGCGCCGAAGCGCCCTCTGGTGCAACAGGATGGGGTCCAGGGAAAACCGTGGGTTTCCCCTGTTCCCGCGGGCTTACATGTCCATGCCGCCCATGCCGCCCATGCCACCACCCATGCCGCCCATGTCGGGCATTCCGCCGCCGCCCTTCTTCTCCTCGACCAACTCCGCCACCATCGCGTCGGTCGTGAGCATCAGGCCGGCCACCGAAGCCGCGTTTTGCAGCGCGGTGCGCGTCACCTTGGTCGGGTCGATCACGCCCATCTCCACCAGATCGCCGTACTCGTCGGTCTGCGCGTTGAACCCATAGTTGCCCTTGCCTTCGAGCACCTTGTTCACCACCACCGAGGGCTCCGCGCCCGCGTTGGCGACGATCTGGCGCATCGGCTCTTCCAGCGCGCGCAGCACGATCTTGATGCCGGCTTCCTGGTCGTGGTTCTCGCCCTTGAGGTTCTTGAGCGCCTGGCGCACACGCAGCAGCGCCACGCCACCGCCGGGGACCACGCCTTCCTCGACCGCAGCGCGGGTCGCGTGCAACGCGTCCTCGACACGCGCCTTCTTCTCTTTCATCTCGACTTCGGTCGCGGCGCCGACCTTGATCACCGCCACGCCGCCTGCGAGCTTGGCCACGCGTTCCTGCAGCTTCTCCTTGTCGTAGTCGCTGGTCGCTTCCTCGATCTGCACGCGGATCTGCTTGACGCGCGCCTCGATGTCCTTCTTGTTGCCGGCACCGTCGATGATCGTGGTGTTTTCCTTGCCGGCCTCGATCTTCTTCGCGCGGCCGAGGTCCTTCAGCGTCGCGTTCTCGAGCTTCAGGCCCAGCTCTTCGCTGATCACCGTGCCGCCGGAGAGGATCGCCATGTCCTCGAGCATCGCTTTGCGGCGGTCGCCGAAGCCCGGCGCCTTCACCGCGCAGGTCTTGAGGATGCCGCGGATGTTGTTGACCACCAGCGTAGCGAGCGCCTCGCCCTCGACTTCCTCGGCGATGATGAGCAGCGGCTTGCCGGCCTTCGCGACTTGCTCGAGCAGCGGAAGCAGCTCGCGGATCGACGAAATCTTCTTGTCGTGCAGCAGGATGTAGGGATCATCCAGCACCGCGATCTGTTTCTCGGGGTTGTTGATGAAGTACGGCGAGAGGTAGCCGCGATCGAACTGCATGCCTTCTACCAGCTCGAGCTCGTTGGCGAGCGACTTGCCGTCCTCGACGGTGATCACGCCTTCCTTGCCGACCTTGTCCATCGAGTCGGCGATGATCTTGCCGATGTCGGCGTCGGCGTTGGCCGAGATCGAGCCGACCTGCGCGATTTCCTTCGACGTGGTGCAGGGCTTGGAGACCTTCTTCAGCTCCTCGGTGACGGCGAGAACCGCCTTGTCGATGCCGCGCTTGAGGTCCATCGGGTTCATGCCGGAGGTGACGTACTTCATGCCCTCGCGCACGATGGCTTGCGCCAGCACGGTCGCAGTGGTGGTGCCGTCGCCGGCCACGTCCGAGGTCTTGGAAGCGACTTCCTTCACCATCTGCGCTCCCATGTTCTCGAACTTGTCCTTCAGCTCGATCTCCTTGGCGACCGAGACGCCGTCCTTGGTGACGGTCGGGGCGCCGAACGAGCGCTCGAGCACGACGTTGCGGCCCTTCGGGCCGAGGGTGATTTTCACGGCGTCGGCCAGGATGTTCAGGCCGTGAACCATCTTGGCGCGCGCGCTTTCGTGGAAACGTACTTCTTTGGCTGGCATTGCTCTATCTCCTAATACGATTCGATTCGGGTTGACGGTCGCGGGATCAGGCGCCTTCGATGACGCCCATGATGTCTTCTTCGCGCATCACGAGCAGCTCGTCGCCCTTCACCTTGACGGTCTGGCCGGAATACTTGCCGAACAGCACGCGATCGCCGACCTTGACGTCGAGCGGGATCAGCTTGCCGTCGTCGCCTTTCTTGCCTTTGCCCACGGCGACGATCTCGCCCTGGTCGGGTTTCTCGGCTGCGGTATCCGGAATCACGATGCCACCCGCGGACTTGCGCTCCTCTTCGATGCGCTTGACGATCACACGGTCATGTAAAGGACGGATTTTCATACCAATCTCCACTTTGACATTTGTTTAAATTCAACGGGTTGGCGCTTTCCAACCCGCCATGGAATCGGGGTGCTGTTAGCACTCACCCGTGGCGAGTGCTAATGATAATGGCCCGGCACGGCCTTTTCAAGATGTTCTTATCCGCTCCTCTACAATCACCCCCCGTGCGCCAGTTCCTTCGCCTTGCGGCCCGCTTCGCATTGACCTTCGGGCTGGCCGTGGCCGTTGGATCCCCCGTCAATGCGCGCGAGAACCTGCCTCCGGAGGTGCGCCGCGCGCTGCAGAGCGCCGGCATTCCGGTCTCCAGCGTGTCCGTCGTAGTACAGCCGGTCGGGGCCCGGCGCCCCGCGCTCAGCCTGAACGCCGATGTGGCGAGGAATCCCGCCTCGGTGATGAAGCTCGTCACCACCTACGCGGCGCTCGAGCTGCTCGGTCCGGCCTACCGCTGGAAAACCGAGGTCTATGCCTCGGGCACGCTGCAGGACGGGGTGCTGAGCGGCGAGCTGATTCTCAAGGGCTACGGCGACCCGCACCTCACTTTCGAGGACTTCTGGCGCATGCTGCTCGGCCTGCGCGAGCGCGGCCTGCGCGAGCTGCGCGGCGATCTGGTGCTCGATGGCAGCTGGTTCGAGCCCGGGCCCTACGACCCGGCGGCCTTCGACGGCAAGCCGTTCCGCCCCTACAACGTCGGCCCGGACGCGCTGCTGCTCAATTTCAATTCGGTTCGCTTCGAGTTCCTGCCGGACGCGGAGCGCGGTGCGGTGCAGGTGATCGCCGAGCCGCACCCGCCGGCGCTCGAAGTGGAGAGCGCGCTGCGCCTGGGCGCGGGGCCTTGCGGCGACTGGGAAGATCAGCTCGGGGAGCGCTTCGATCCCGTGGCGGGCAACGTCGACGGGGTCGCGCGCCTGCGCGCGTTGTTTGGCGGCAGCTACGCCCTGAGCTGCGGCGATAAGAAGCGCAACTTCGCGCTCTTCGCTCACCGCGACTACGTGGCCGGCGTGTTCCGCCAGCTCTGGGAGCAGCTGGGCGGGAGCTGGACGGGTAGCGCGCGCGAGGGCACGCTACCTGAGGGCGCGCGCCTGGTGCTCACGCACGAGTCGCCCCCGCTCGGCGAGATCGTGCGCTACATGAACAAATTCTCCAACAACGTGATGGCGCGCCAGGTGTACCTCACGCTCGCGGCGGAAAGCGCGGGGCCTCCGGCGCGCCCCGAGGCCGCGCACGCGGCGGTCGCCGCGTTGCTCGCCCGGCAAGGGCTCGCCGCGCCGGAGCTGGTGATGGACAACGGCTCGGGTCTGTCGCGCGACGGGCGCATCAGCGCCGGCACCCTGGCGAAGTTGCTGCAGGCGGCTTTCGCCAGCCCGGTGATGCCGGAGTTCGTCTCCTCGCTACCGATCGCGGGGCTGGACGGCACGCTGCGCAAGTACATGAAGGACGATCCAGTCGCGGGCCGGGCGCACGTCAAGACCGGTTCGCTCTCCGACGCGCGCGCGATTGCCGGATACGTGGACGACCGCGCGGGCCAGCGACAGATCGTGGTGATGATCGTAAATCACGAGCACGCGCGCGAGGCGCAAACCGCGATGGAGGCGCTGCTGCGCTGGTGCTACGAACGGGGAGCGGGCGGCCGCTAGAGCCCCAGCTCGCGCCACATCTCGTCGACGCGGCGCTTGACGGCCGGATCCATGGCGATGGGGCGGCCCCATTGTCGGCTCGTCTCGCCGGGCCACTTGGCGGTCGCGTCGATCCCCATCTTCGAGCCCAGGCCCGCGACCGGGCTGGCGAAGTCGAGGTAGTCGATCGGCGTGTGCTCGGCGATCAGCGTGTCGCGGGCCGGGTCTACCCGCGTGGTCACCGCCCAGACGACTTCCTTCCAGTCACGCACGTCGACGTCGTCATCGGTGACGATGACGAACTTGGTGTACATGAATTGGCGCAGGAAGCTCCAGATGCCGAACATCACCCGCTTTGCGTGGCCGGCGTACTGCTTTTTCATGCTGACCACGGCGAGCCGGTAGGAGCAGCCCTCGGGTGGCAGGTAGAAGTCGACGATCTCGGGAAACTGCTTTACGAGCAGCGGCACGAATACCTCGTTCAGCGCCACGCCGAGCATCGCCGGCTCGTCCGGCGGTTTGCCGGTATAGGTCGAGTGGTAGACGGGATCGCGGCGCGATGTGATGCGCTGCACCGTGAGCACGGGAAAGCGCTCGACGTCGTTGTAGTAGCCGGTGTGGTCGCCGAACGGCCCTTCGAGCGCAGTGTCGTCGGGGCGGATCGCGCCCTCGAGCACGATCTCCGCGTTCGCGGGCACCTGCAGATCGCTGCCGATACATTTGACGAGCTCGGTGCGCGCGCCGCGCAGCAGCCCGGCGAACTGGTATTCGCCGAGCGTGTCGGGGACGGGGGTGACGGCGGCGAGCAAAGTGGCAGGATCGGCGCCGAGCACGACCGCGACCGGGAACGGCTGACCCGGGTGCGCCAGGCTATGGTCGCGGAAGTCGAGCGCGCCGCCCCGGTGCGCCAGCCAGCGCATGATCACCCGGTTCGGCGCGATCACCTGCTGGCGGTAGATGCCGAGATTGACGCGCGGCTTGTGCGGACCCCGCGTTACGGTGAGACCCCAGGTGATGAGCGGCCCGACGTCCCCCGGCCAGCAGGTCTGCACCGGAAGCTTGCCGAGGTCCACCTCGGCGCCCTCACGCACCACTTCCTGGCAGGGCGCCGAGCCGCGCACCTTGGGCGCCATGTCGAGTACCTTGGAAAGGAGATGGCGCAGCTCCGGGAGTTTGTCCCAGATGTCGCGAAATCCCGTAGGTGGCTCCGGCTCGCGCAAGGCCGCGAGCAGCCGGCCGATGTCGCGCAGCGCGGGCGCGGGCGACACCCCGGCGTCGACCCCCATGGCGAGCGCCACGCGCCGCACCGTGCCGAACAGGTTGCACAGCACCGGCATCGAGTAGCCGGTCGGGCGTTCGAACAGGATCGCCGGACCACCGGCGCGCAGCACGCGGTCGCAAACCTCGGTCATCTCGAGCCGCGGGGAGACCTGGGCGTACACCCGCTTGAGCTCGCCCAGGGCCTCCAGCTGCGTAACAAAGCCGCGCAGGTCGTCGTACCGCACTAGCGCTTCGCCTTCAGCATGCGTTCGCCCAGCACCTCGCTAAAGTCGAACAAAAGCGTGCTGCGTCCGCGCACCGAGTATGCGCGCTCGGCCGCCCCGAGCGTCAGCGTGAGGGTCGTGAATCCCAGCCAGCCGAGCGCGATCGACGCCGCGCCCCAGACGAGCAGCGCCCCGCCGAGCACGGGGAGAAGCTTCGCCGCGGTCTCCATCCCGCGAAAGGCGCTGACGAGGATGTCGGCGACGGTATGTGAGCTTGCACCCGCCGGGCCGCGCGCGTGCGTCATGACCTCGTTCGCGGCGGCCCCGGCCAGCGACACGAGCGGGCGCGACAGCGCAAACACGACGAGCGCGATTGCGGCCAGCACCGCGCCCCAGCGCAACCGGCGCGGCTCGCGTTCGAACTCGATGCGCAGCGCAGCGATTGCCGTGATGGGAATCGTCTCGTGCCGTTGCGGGCCGTGGTGTACGACGCACGCCGGATAGAGCACCAGGTGCGAGCCGCGCAGAGCGCCGCTGGTGAAATCGAAGCTGGAGACCGGGGCGTCGGCGTGGTTCATCGCCAGTGCGCGGCGGAAAGAGGGAGCGAATAGGACAGGACGATGCCTGCGAAGATCACGGCGCCCACCCAGTTGTTGTGCCGGAATGCCTTGAAACAGCCCTCGCGCGAGCGGCCGCGGATCAGGAAATAATGATAGCCCATCAATATGGCCGCCACCCCGAGGCCTACATAATAGGGCCAACGCAGATGCAGGTAGGTGCCGACCCAGGCCAGCAACGCGATCATCGCGGCGTAACACGCCATGACGGCGGCCACGTCGAAGCGGCCCAGCGTGAGCGCCGCGGTGCGGATTCCGATGTTGCGGTCGTCGTCGCGGTCGACCATGGCGTATTCGGTGTCGTAGGCGATGGACCAGAAGATATTTGCCGCAAGTAGCGCCCAGCAGTCGAGCGGCAGCCGGTTGAGCACCGCGGCGTACGCCATCGGGATGCCGAACCCGAAGGCGATTCCGAGATAGGCTTGCGGCAGTGAGAAGATGCGCTTGCTGAACGGATAGCTTACCGCGATCGCCAGCGCAACCAGCGACAGCAGTATGGCGAAGCGATTCAGGAACAGCACCAGGAAGAAGGCGAGCAGCGCCAGCAGCGCGCCGACCGCGAGCGCTTCGCCCGGCTTGATCTCCCCGGTCGCGAGCGGCCTCGTTCGGGTGCGCTCGACGTGCGGGTCGAAACCGCGATCCGCGAAATCGTTTACCGCGCACCCGGCCGAGCGCATCAGCAGCGTGCCGACCACGAACACGATCACCACCGTGAGCGTCGGGCGTCCATTGGCCGCCAGCCAGACCGCCCACAGGGTCGGCCACAGCAGGAGCAGCGTGCCGATCGGCTTGTCCAGCCGGATCAGCCGCTCATAGGCGTCGAGCTTCTTGGCAACGGATGCTAGGTCCACGGGACTAGGATAGCTCAGACCTTTGCGAAATCCTGCCGCCCGCCGAGCCAGCGCGCGACGTGGCGCCGCGCGCACTGCGGGTCGGCCGCAAGCAGTTGCTCGGCCGCATCGCGTGCGGCGCGCAGCAGCGCTTCGTCGCGCTCGAGGTCCGCGAAGCGCAGCAGCGGCGCGCCGCTTTGCCGCTCGCCCAGGACCTCGCCCGGCCCGCGAAGAACGAGGTCCTGGCGCGCGATCTCGAAGCCGTCGTGGGTCTCGAATATGACCCGCAGGCGGGCACGCGCCGCCTCGGACAGCGGCGAGGCGTACAGCAGGATGCAGGCGCTGTCGCGCGCGCCGCGGCCGACGCGGCCGCGCAGCTGGTGCAGCTGGGCCAGGCCGAATCGCTCGGCGTGCTCGATGACCATGAGCGAGGCATTCGGCACGTCGACCCCCACCTCGATCACCGTGGTCGAAACGAGCAATTGCGTGCGCCCCGAGGCAAAGGCTTCCATGGACGAGGCCTTCTCGGCGGCCGACAATCGCCCGTGTACCAGGCCCACGCGAAGTTCCGGCAGCTCGTGCGACACCGCCGCGAAAGTGTCGAGCGCGGTCTGAAGGTCGCCCTCCTTCGAATCCTCGATCACGGGGCAGACCCAGTAAGCCTGCTGCCCTTCGGCGCAGGCCGCGCGAATCCTCGCCAGCACCTCGGCACGGCGCGCGTCGGACACCAGCCGCGTCGTGACCGGCCGCCTGCCCGGCGGCAGCTCGTCGATCACCGACACGTCGAGGTCGGCGTAGTAACTCATCGACAAGGTCCGCGGAATCGGGGTCGCGCTCATCATGAGCTGGTGCGGCACGAGCGTCTCGCCCTTCTTTCGCAGGCTGAGCCGCTGCTGCACGCCGAAGCGGTGCTGCTCGTCGATCACCGCCAGGCCGAGCCGGGCGAAGCTTACGCCGTGCTGAAACAGGGCGTGCGTGCCGATCGCGATCGCGGCCTCGCCGCAGCCCACCGCGCCGAGCGTCAGGCGCTTGTCCTTCGCCGCCAGTCCGCCGTGCAGCCACGCGATCGGTACGCCCAGCGGCCCGAGCCAGTCCGAAAACTTCCGGAAGTGCTGCTCGGCGAGAAGCTCGGTCGGCGCCATCACCGCAGCCTGCCAGCCCGCATCGGCCGCCGCGAGGCACGCGATGGCGGCGACGATCGTCTTGCCGCTGCCGACGTCGCCCTGCAGCAGGCGCTGCATCGGATGCGGCTGGGCGATGTCCTGCAGGACCTCGGCGACGACGCGCGCCTGGGCCTGCGTCAGGGGGAACGGAAGGCCGGTGCGAAAGCGCCGCTGCAGCGGGCCCTCGGCGGGCAACCTGGGCGCGGCGCGGCCGCGCCGCGCGCGGTAGGCGAGCCTCATCGAGAGCTGCTGGGCGAGCAATTCGTCGAACTTCATGCGCTGCCAGGCATCGTGCGTGCGCCCGGTGAGGGCCGAGATATCGGCTCCCGGCGGAGGCCGATGCAGCAGGCGCACGCTGTCACCGAAGCCCTGCAGCCCGTAGCGCCGGAGCAAGTCCTCCGGCAGCGTGTCCTCGAGCGAGGAGGAATCGAGCGCCTCGAGCACCAGCTTGCGCAGCGCCTGCTGAGGCAAGCCCGCAGTCGTCGGGTAAACGGGGGTGAGCGCCTGGGCGAGGGGCTCGCCCTCGCGCACGAAACGGCAGCGCGGATGCGCCATCTCGGCGCCGAACCAGCCCGAGCGCACTTCGCCGAATGCGCGCACGCGCCGATGCTCCTCGGCGGCACGCTGAAACTGCTTCAGTTGACTGCCGTAGAAATTGAAGAAGCGCAGCGCGAGCGCTTCGTCGCCGCTTTTTGCGTGAACGATGAGCTGACGCTTCGGCCGGTACACGACTTCCGCGCGAACGACCTCGCCTTCCACCAGCGCCGCCGCTCCGGGCGGCGCGTCGCGCGGCGACGTGAGCGCAGTCTCGTCCTCGTAGCGCAGCGGCAAGTGCAGCACGAGGTCGAAGCTCGTCCGTATGCCGAGCTTCGCGAGCTTGCCACGCAATGCCCCCCCGATCACCCCGCGTGCAGGATCGCGTCGATTTCCACCAGCGCGCCGCGCGGCAGGCTGGCCACGCCGACCGCCGCGCGTGCGGGATAGGGTTCCCGCAGGTATTTCGCCATGATCTCGTTCACCTTCGCAAAATGGCCGAGGTCCGTGAGATAAACGGTCATGCGCACGGTGTGCTCCAGCCCGAGACCCGCCGCGCCCGCCACCGCGGAAAGATTCCGGAACACGCGCTCGATCTGCGCATCGATGCCCTCGACCAGCTGCATGCTCACGGGGTCGAGTCCGATCTGCCCGGAGAGGAAGACGGTGTCTCCGGCGC
>Ga0316620_10000304_pt1 | contig 19544 bp, 14 predicted proteins | sample OWC_Aug_M1_C1_D5_FD_207651 | JGI IMG/M metagenome (GOLD analysis project Ga0316620, IMG submission 207651) | Wetland soil microbial communities from Old Woman Creek delta, Ohio, United States - OWC_Aug_M1_C1_D5_B | ecosystem: Environmental > Terrestrial > Soil > Wetlands | place: USA: Ohio... | reverse complement strand
CGGCAAGATGCACGCCATCCTCTGCCGCGGATGGGGGACCAGGGTCAAGGGGCGCGACTGGTACGACCTGGTCTGGTACGTCGGCCGTGAGACGTCGCTCAATCTGGCCCACCTGGAGGCCAGGATGCGGCAGAGCGGGCACTACGCCGATGAGGCCACGATCGATGAGGGCAGGTTTCGATCGCTGCTCGAGCGGAGGATCGGGAGCCTGGACGTCGATGCCGCTCGATCCGAGGTCGAGCGCTTCCTCATCGATCCAGCGACGGTCCGGGTATGGTCGCCAGACTTCTTCCGGGCAGTGGCACAGAGGATCTCGATCCAGAGATAGCGGAATCGGGAGAAGTGCCAGGTCCGCTATTCCGCTATTGTCGAGTCGTTTACTCAGCAGGTGCAGCCAGCTCACGGTCCAATCGCTGGAGGCCAGCCAGAAACCCGGCATCTGCGTTCCTTCTGCGAGCTCCTCGGGCGTTCAGCTGCGTCACCCCATCGGGTGTCTTGAGGAGCACCCTTGCAAGGTCCTTGACCTTGAGTCGGTAGCGTTCCACCCCGAGCACCACGAGCAGCTCCCGCGCACGCACCACCTCCCCGCCTCGACGATTGGACCGCAGCTCCTCCATGTCGACGCCCAGCCACTCAGCACCCCGAGCGACAAAGTCCTCCGCCCCGATCGCTGGGCGCCAGTCAACCCCCGCCTCCTCACGCGCTCGCCGCTCACGAACGGCCGTCTCCGGGTCTTCGTCCTCATCCTTGGCTGGCTGCCCGAACCGCCACCAAGGCAGACCGCCCGGCGCCTCACCGATCCACTCCTTTGCGATCGCCCCCTTGAGCTGACGCACGTAGGCCGCCCGCGCCGCCCGCCGGGTGCTTCCAAAGACCCGCAGCACCTCATCGACGTCAACCACCCGCATGCTGGCTCTCCCCAAGAGCTCCCGATGACCGCTCCAGCGATACTCAGCAGGATCGTCCACAACGCCTGCCACGACCGGGTTGAGGTGAACGTAGATCATCAGCTGATCCAGATAGCGCTGGTCCTCGACCAGCTTGGCCTTGTACCGACCCTGCCAGAGCGGGCCCCAAGCCCGGCTTCGCGAGTTCACGCCCTGCGTCACCCTCTGCTGCAGGCTGCGCACCGGCCGATCAAGAGCCACGACTCTGGTCCGGACCGCCAGGTGATAGTGATTCGACATCAGGCACCACGCGAAGACCGTCAGCTCGTCGCGTTCCACGACATCGCGCAGCACGGCAACAAAGGCGCTGGCCTCCTCCTCCCGTTCGAAGACCCGCTCACCGCGAGCGAGTCGGTTGTACACGTGGTACACCCCACCCTCTACAAAGACCCTACCCGCCCTCGGCATGACCTGCCTCCCGCCATCGATCCTACCACAATAGCGGAATAACGGGCCTGGCACCGATTGTCTACCACAATAGCGGAATAACGGGCCTGGCACCGATTCCGTTCGAGGAGCGCGTTGAGGGCGCCCGCTGCCTGGACCTGTCTGCAGCGGCGGCTCAACCGCCTTCGGTCAAGGGACGAGCCGAGCGCGCGCTCGAGCAGCCAGGCGTTCACCCCGTCAACCGCCGAGCGCCAGCGCTGCCACCCGCCGAGGCGTTCCGCGAGCAGGTCCTCTGGGCTGATCACCAGCAGGTCGAACCCCTCGAGCTGCAATCTGACGGCCGTCTCCTCGGGATCGAGCGAGCCGCTTGGGAGCTCCAGGTACACCTGGCCGGCCTCGTGCAACCAGTGCCTGCCCTGGTGCTCGAAGCCGGCAGCGACGAGCTGACGTGCCGCCGAGGCCGGCACGGGTCCGACGAAGTCGAGGTCCCCGGTCACGTACGCGCCCCCCGTCAACAGCTCGACCGCCGCGCACCGGCGCCGGCACCGCGCCGTCCACGCCGCGCGGACCCAAGGCGGCGCTCCGCCAGTCGCGACACGAGGCGCGCTCCGAATCGCCGCTGCGGGCGGTGGTCGCGCGCGGCCGCGACGGCTTCGGGCGGCGCTCGATGTGCGCGCCGCTGGCGACCCGGCACCGGGCGCCATCTACAATGACGCCGCGATGAAGACGCTGCTGCTCGACCTCGACGACACCCTGCTCGGCAACCCCATGGAGACGTTTGTTCCAGCCTACTTCGACGCCCTGTCGCGGTGGGCGGCGCCGCGGGTGGCGCCGGACAAGCTCATCGCCGAGCTCCTGCGCTCGACCCGCGTGATGGCCGCCAACGACGGCAGCCGGGGGACCAACGAGGAGGTCTTCGCGAGCGAGTTCTACCCGGCGCTGGGCCGGGATCGCGCCGAGCTCGAGCACTTCTTCGCCAGGTTCTACGCCGAGCGGTTTCCGGACCTGCAAGGGCTGACCTCGCGCCGGCCCGAGGCGCGCGACCTGGTCGACTGGGCGATCGCCCGCGGCCTCGAGGTCGTGATCGCGACCAATCCCCTGTTCCCCGCGGCCGCCATCGAGGAGCGGCTACGGTGGGCCGGGCTGCCGGTCGCCGAGCTCGACTTCGCCCTGGTCACCACCTACGAGAACATGCACGCCAGCAAGGCGAGCCCGCTCTACTACCGGGAGATCCTCGAGGTTGTCGGCAGCCGGCCCGAGGAGTGCCTGATGGTCGGGGACCACTGGGAGTGGGACGTGCTGCAGCCGGCACGGGCCGGCATCCCGGCGTACTGGATCGCCGACGCCGGCGCCGCTCGACCCGACGCCGAGGCCGAGCCGGTCGGACAGGGAACCCTGGCGCAGCTCGTCCCCTGGATCCGGCGGCGGGCAGGCTGACCGCACTACCCCGAGCAACGACGTCGTGAGGACCCCGACTCTTGGCCGGACTCCTTCCGCTGCGAAGAGCTGGCGCGCCTCCTCCCGCCGGCCGCGGCGCCTCCACTCCCGTAGGGCCGGGATTCAGCGCCCGCAGGCGCTGACTGTGCTGGATCCCGGTCTCCATCGATCACGCTGGAGGAGGTTGTAGCGCCGGCATCTTGCCGGCATCGCCCCGCCGTCGGCGTGTGCTTCTGTGCCGGCAAGGGCCGGCGCTCCAACGTCAGCCGCTCCGATGCGTGGGTTCAATTGGCCCCCGCGACAGATCTGGACTGCGGCTGGGACGGAGGCTGCCGCGGTGGAGGCGGCGGGGAGATCTCCCACGGCAGGACCCAGCGCTGCACCTTGGCCAGGGCGAGGCGCTCGCGCTCGCAGTGGGCTTTGGCATCCTTGCCCTCGAGCCACTTCATAGTGCCGTCGCTCTGCCTTATCCCCACGCGGACATCATCGGGCACGTAATCCCTGGACCAGCGGTGGGCCTCGCGCAGCTCGCGTTCCCTGTCGTCCGGGTGCACGAGGGTCAGCGTGCAGCCCCTGGGCGCCGTCGGGTCGAGGACCTTGGCGCCGTCCGGGAGGTCGAGCAGTGGCCAGGCCGAGAGGGCGCCGTGCTCTTCCTCGGCCGTGACGCCGGTCCACGCCTCGTGGAAGGTCGCCCCGAGGCCGTACACCAGCCCGATCACGGCCCGCAGCGAGCAGCTCGGCGGCGAGGGCAGGAAGTAGAGGGGATGCTCCCGCAGGTACTGGTGCAGCCGCCCCATGCGGCGGTGGGCCGAGGCCTCGTCCGGGGCCTGGACCACGAACTCGTACTGGAAGAGGCGGAAGGAGTCAGCCGGGCAGGCGGCGGCCAGGGCGCGCTCGAGGCAGATGTGGAGGAGGTTGCGGAACGGCTTGTCGTACTCGTCGCGGAGCCGGACGATGTCCTTGATCGCGAGAGCCACTTTCACGGGCGCGAGCCTCCCCCAAGAGTTGAGCTTTTCGTACACGTCGCGGCAGGGAATGGCCTCAAGTGTTTCCCTCCACTCCGGGATCCAGGCGGTTTCGTCGGCGGTCATCGCCGGGCCCTCGCCGGGGCGCACCCTGCCGGTCGCTCGGGTCTGCGGGTGGAGGGCGGTGCGATGAGCCTCATGGGTCGGCCTCGGTCTACGGCGGAATGTCGACCCAGGTGAACGTCAAGAGGCCCGAAACCTCTCCTTCGGCGATCCTCCCCTCGATGCGATCCACGAACAGCCTCAGGTGGATGGGAACGCTCTCGAAGACGCGACACCCTCTCTCCTCGCTCCAGACCCTGCGCAGGCGTGCGATGCGAACTCGTGGCCCGTCGTCGCCCGTCGGCAGCTCGCTGATGAAGACCTCCGTTGGCGGCGGTATCCCGTCCTCGGGCATGAGCTTCATGATCAGGTGGTGCGTGTACTTCATGCGCAGCGTGAAGGTCCTGAGGTCGAACGGCGGCTCCTCGCCGGCAGCCAGATACTCGTCGTGGAGACCGCAGAACGCGCCGTGCAGCTCGCGGACCTCGCCGGCCAACTGCAGGAGCCGGTCGTGCATTGGCTGGGGCTTCGGGGGACGCGGTCGTCCGCGGGAGGCCATCACCCCTCCCACTCGCGCACGCGGTGCTTGGTGCCGTCGCCGAGGATGATGACCTTCTGCGGCGTGGTCGACTGGTTCTCGGGCAGGGGCTGCTCGCGCTTGCTCCGGCCGAGCTGGATCACGCTCTTGAGCTTGGCCAGGAGATCGGAGCCGGCGACCGCCGGCAGCTCGGAGTAGTGCTCGAACCAGGGCAGGCCGTGCTTGCTGTAGTCCGCGGCGGTCAGCGGCAGGGCGGGCGGGGCCTGGCCGGTGATGGCCCGCCAGACCATCGAGTTGGTGATGTGGACGTAGCAGCGCAGGCCGTGCCCGGTGTCCCAGTCCGAGAGGTAGTAGGGATCGGCGTATATCCTCTGTCGCATGCGGCCGCCCGGGGCCAGGCCCATGGCGGGGCCGGCTTCACAGACGCGCTCCATGAGGTACAGATCCCCGAAGCCTTCCCTGTGTCTCACCTTGGCGAAGCGCTCGTAGAACACCCGTCGCTTCATCGGGAAGACCATGATCTGCAGGCCGCCGTGAACGCCGGCGCCGGTGAGCTGCTCCTCGGCCGAGTAGCCGGCGCCCAGCGGCATGGCCACGAACTGGCGGATGATGCCCTCCTCCACGCAGTAGCCGTCGAGCCACGGTTGGTCGGGCGAGACCAGGTAGTCCTGCCGGGGGCGGCGGTGGAGCTGGTTGGACCACTCCTCGCCGGAGACGGCGTCGACCTTGCCCGCCGCCACCTTGATCGCGAACGGGTAGGAGCTGTCGAAGCCCTCGACCTCGTCGCTCTCGAAGCACAGCCACAGCGCCTCGGCCTGGTACATGGGGAGCATCACGCCGCCGTGCTCGACCCACTCGGAGGGAATGCCGTGGGCGAAGTCGTCGACGTGACGCAGCGGGAAGCGGCCGAGGCCCGGCGGGAGCGGGTAGTCGCGGCCGTCGTCCGGGATGCGTAGGGTGCGCTGGAAGTGGATGTGCAGCCTGGCCTCCGGATGGACCTCCGGGAACGTCAGCTCGAGGGCGTCGCCTTGAAGCTCGATCATGATGGCCTCCAATCACCAGTTGCCGTCGCGCACCTCGCGCACGATGCGGAAGACGGCGTTGTCCGGGGCGTCCTTGAGCGTGCGGATGAGCTCGGCGAAGAGCTCGGGACGACGGCGGATGGTCTGCTGCAGGTCCGAGGACACCTTGCCCGCCATCGCCAGCATGGCGTCCGGGTCCGCGCCCAGCACCTCGGCCAGGGCCAGGATCTTGGCCTCGGACGGCGGCGGCTGGTCGCCGCGCTCGACCTTGCTCAGGTATGAAGGCTCGACCCCGATCCGCGCCGCCACCCTGCGCACGGAGTACTCGCGGTCCCTCTTTCGCAGCTCCTCGCGCCGGCTCCGCACAAACCTGCCGAAGGGGTTGCTCATGGTGTGTAGTATATACGACACACTCTACGCTGTCAAGGGCTGCCGATGAGCTGCTCCGGGCTGCGGGCGGGCAGCAGGCTGGGCGCCGGGCTCGACCAGCCCGGCAGTCGCCCGGGCCACCTCGCAGCGGGCCCCCCCGGCACCGCGAGACGTCGCTTCTGCGAGCCTGGGTCAGGTCGTGGACGAAGGTCCTGTCCGGCCCGAGGAATGTCAGAATCGATCGACACCACCGCCGAGAGGGCGAGAAGGGGGACGAGATCCATGGCTGGAATCACCCGCTACGAGCTGCTGACGGCTGCGGACACTCAGGAACTCTCACGGAGGGTGAACGACAGAATCCGGGCTGGCTGGGAGCCGTTCGGAAGCCCGCTGGCCCAGGGGGGCGACCTCTTGCAGGCGATCGTGCTGGCCGGCGACAAGGAGAAGCGCATCCGCAAGACCAGCGAGGACTGAGTCGCGCTGTGCTGGATCCCGGTCTCCATCGATCACGCTGGAGGAGGTTGTAGCGCCGGCATCTTGCCGGCATACAGGCACTTCGGCGATCGTAGCGGTGTGCCGGCTGGAAGCCGGCGCTACAACGACGCGCGACCTCTTCGTGCGCAGCCGGGTGCTGGTCAGCGCCGATGGGGCTCATCCCCGGCCGTCGGGTCAGCCCGGGCCCGCAGCCGCCCGAATCCGCTTCCGCACGCTCGTCAGCGTGTACCATGGGAGGTGGCGCTGCTGAGCGGCGCCGAACCCCGGTCGCAGGCGCACACGGCAGACGCGGCCGGATACGGAGAGGAGCTCGAAATGAAAGTTCGTTCGATGGTTGCGCTGCTCGCGGTGCTGGTGATGGCGGGCTTCGGCCTGTCGTGCTCGAAGGCGGAGATGAAGAAGTCTGCCGACGAGGCGAGCAAGTCCATGGAGGAGGCCGCCGACAAGGCCGGAGACGCCATGGAGGAGGCCGCGGACAAGGCCGGAGAGGCCGTGGAGGGCGCCGCGGACAAGGCCGGTGAGGTCGCCGAGGACGCCGCGGACAAGGCCGAAGAGGCGTGGGACGACACCAAGAAGGCGGCCGGGGAGACCTACGAGGAAGCCAAGGATGCCGCGGCCGGCGCGGTCGAGGATGCTGCCGCGGCGGTCGAGGACAAAGCCAGGGAGGTCAAGGAGAAGGCCGCCGGCGACAAGTAGACCAGCACTGACTCGACATCGCGACGGGGCGGCCGATCGGCCGCCCTTTCCGTCGGCTGCGCCGGTGGTCGCGGCGAGCTGTCAGGCGCCGGCTCGCCGCATGGGATGCGCTCTGGCCCACCGTTCAACCCATGGACGTGGAGGTTGCCATCCCTGCCTGCCGCGGGTGGCCAGGGCCCAGGCCCCCTCCCGGCAGGCTGGGGGCCTGCCTCCACCTTTCGGGGTCTGTCGTGGTGCGACCGAGGTCGAGTCGGCGGGCAGGGCGCAGTGCTGCGAGCAACGTACACTGGGGCGCGGGAGGCGAGGAGGCGCTTGGTCACGGTGGTCGGGTCGATCGTGAAGCGGACGGCCGCATGGCTTACCTGATCAACGGCCAGGGTCTGGGCGTCAGCTACGGCGCGCGAGCCCTCTTCGAGGGGGTGAGCCTGACCGTCGACGAGGGGGACCGCATCGGCGTCATCGGGCCCAACGGCGCCGGCAAGACGACCCTGCTCCGGGTCCTCGCCGGCGAGCTCGAGCCGGAAACCGGCACCGTCCTGCGGCGCCGGATGCTGCGGGTCGCCCACGTTCCCCAGGAGAGCAGCTTCGACCCGGAGGCGACGGTCGGCGCCATCGTCGGCGAGGCAGCGGCAGTCGCCGCCGCGGGTTGGATGGAGGACGAGACCGAGCGCCGGGTGCGGGTGAGCAAGGTCCTGGCGCAGACCGGCTTCGCCGACCCCGAGGAGCGGGCGGGCAAGCTGTCGGGAGGCTGGCACAAGCGCCTCGCCATCGCCGCGGCGCTGGCCCGCGACCCGGCGGTTCTGATGCTCGACGAGCCCACCAACCACCTCGACCTGGAGGGCATCCTGTGGCTCGAGGAGCTGCTGCTGGCGGGGCGGATGGCGGTGCTGGTGGTCAGTCACGACCGCACCTTCCTCGAGCGCGTCGCCACGCGGGTGCTCGAGGTGGCGCCGCGTTACCCGGGCGGGGTGTTCAGCGCCGCCGGCAGCTACAGCGAGTTCCTGCACAAGCGGGAGGAGTACCTCATGGCCCGCGCCCAGTACCGGGACAGCCTCGCCAACCGGGTGCGGCGCGAGCTGGAGTGGCTGGGGCGGGGACCCAAGGCGCGCACGACCAAGGCTCAGGCCCGCATCGAGGAGGCGCAGCGGCTGCAGGACGAGCTGGCCACGCTCGGCTCCCTGGAGCCGGGCCCTGCGGCCGGGATCGAGATGCTGTCGTCGGGGCGCAAGACCAGGCGTCTGCTGGTGGCGAAGGACGTCGGCAAGAGCCTGGGCGAGCGCCGGCTGCTGTCCAACCTCGACCTCATCCTCCAGCCCCGGTCGTGCCTCGGGGTGGTGGGGGCCAACGGCAGCGGCAAGAGCACCCTGCTGCGGCTGCTTGCCGGGGAGCTCGAGCCCGACCAGGGCTGGATCCGCCGCGCCGACAACCTGCGCACGGTCTACTTCGACCAGAACCGGGAGCAGCTCGACCCGACGACGACCCTGCGCAAGGCGTTGGCCGAGGGGTCGCAGGAGGTCATCTACCGAGATCGCAGCATCCACGTGGTGAGCTGGGCCAAGCGCTTCCAGTTCTCCCCCGAACAGCTCGACCTGCCCCTGAGCGAGCTGTCGGGGGGCGAGCACGCGCGGGTCCACATCGCCCGCCTGATGCTGCGCCCGGCGGACCTGCTGCTGCTCGACGAGCCGACCAACGACCTCGACATCGCCACCCTGGAGGTGCTCGAGGAGAGCCTGCTCGACTTCCCCGGCGCCCTCGTCCTGGTGACCCATGACCGACTCCTGCTGGAGCGGGTGACCTCGCTCCTGCTCGGGCTCGACGGCCACGGTGGCGCGACCTTCTTCGCCGACACCGAGCAGTGGCTGCGCGAGCGGTCGAAGGCGGACCGGGCCGAGCCGCGCCGGCGCAGCCCCAAGGCCGAGCCGCGGCGGCGGACCAGGCCCGCGGGGCTGACCTACCTCGAGAAGCGCGAGGTGGCGGGCATGGAGGCGGCGATCCTCGCGGCCGAGGCCGAGCTCGAGGCGGCCGCGGCGCTGCTCGCCGACCCGGCCGTGGCCTCGGACGCCGAGCGCGCCCACGCCGCCTTCGTCGCCCACGAGGAGGCGCGGCGCCGGGTCGACCACCTCTACCAGCGCTGGGCTGCGCTGGAGGACAAGGAGCGGCAGGCGGGGTCGGACGACGCCCCCGGCCGGCGGCCGGAGTGAGACGGGTTGGGCGTCGCGCCAAGCGCACCTCAGATGGAGACGCGCGACTTTCGCGCGCCCCCGAGACGCCCTGGGGATCGAGCGCGCTTCGCGACCCGAAAACCCTGGGGGCGCGCGTGAGACGCGCCCCTCCACCACCTCCGGTGTTGGAGCGCCGGCTTTCAGCCGGCACTCCCTCGCCCGCAACCGTCCCTGGCCCGCCGACGTATTACCCGCCGGAGGTCGAGACGCCGACGAATCCCACGTTTGCATGGGTCTTTCTGAGCCTGGTCTGGGGCTCGACCTGGCTGTTCATCAAGCTCGGTCTCGAGGACCTGCCGCCGTTCTCCTTCGCCGGAATCCGCTTCGTCATCGCGCTGGTCCCGCTCGGGCTGGTCCTCGCCCTCAGGCGGCAGCGCCTCCCCCGCTGCCGTCGCGACTGGGCGATGGTCGCGCTCACCGGCGTGCTCCTCTTCACCGTCGACTACGGCCTGATCTTCTGGGGGGAGCGGCACCTGACCTGCGGGCTGACCGCGGTGCTGTTCTCGACCACGCCGCTGTTCGGTCTGCTCTTCGCACACCGGCTGGTGCCCGACGAGCGACTCACGCCGCGCATGCTGCTCGGAGTGGTGGTGGGGATCGGCGGCGTGGTGGTGATCTACGCCCACCAGCTGCACCAGGAGGACCCGCTGGCCCCGATCGCCAGCCTCGCGATCACCGCCGCTGCCGCCAGCGCGGCCCTCTCCAACACCCTGGTCAAGGCGCACCTGACCCACCTCGAACCCTTGGTGGTCACAGCCGGGCAGATGACGGTCGGGGTGGTTCCCCTGTTGGCCCTCGGCCTCGCAACGGAGGGCAATCCGGCGGCCTTCGACTGGACGCCGCTCGCCCTGGCGTCGCTCGTCTACCTGGCGCTGGTCGGCTCCACGCTCAGCTTCCTGCTCTTCTACCGCCTGGTGCGGTCGGTCGCGGTGACGCGGGTCCAGCTCCTGATCCTGGTCAACACGCTGGTGGCCGTGCTCTTGGGTTGGATCGTGCTCGGCGAAACCCTGGGTGTGCGCGGCCTCGTCGGGACCGCCGCGGTGCTGGGTGGGCTCGGGATCTGCTTCTGGGCGCCGCGCAGGGCGCCGCGCGGCGCGCGCCTCGCGCCAGCGCAGGGTTGTCCGGAGCTGCGGCTCGCTCCGCCGTCGCCGGTGCCCGAGCTCGCACCGGGGTGTCGCCTGGACCCGGGCGGCCACCCGTCCGGGTCGACGTGCCAGCCGTCCCGGCGCGGATAGCCCGACCTCGGCCCTGGCCCGCGTCCGCGTCCGATGCGGCACCGCGTCCCCGCGGCTCGCCGCGGTGAGACCGGCCTGGCGGTGGGGCGACCGCCTTCAGTCGACCCCGAAGGCCTTGGCCAGCTCGTCGTCGGTCTTGCTCAGGTCGAAATCGCCGGCCTTCACCAGGTTTCCGCCCTCGGTCACCTTGTAGACCTCGCCGGCCTTGCCGGTGACGTCGCCGACGCTGTGCTCGGCTCGGAACACGTAGAGGACACCTGGCTTCCTCAGCTCGGGCTCCATCTGGCCCGAGGCCGGATTGATCGCGAAGCTGACCTCTCCCCGGACGGAGGCGCCCTCACCTTCGCCGAGGATGACCAGGGTCTCGCCGTGAATCCGGTGACACGCAACGGTCGCGAGCAGCAGGCTCAACAGGAGGGCGAGCACAGGGCGGCGGCACGGTTCGGCAAAGCCGAGCATTGTGTCCTCCTCTCACGCAGACGTCTCGCTCAGGCTACGCCCAGAGCGCGTAGTGGTCAATCGAGCGCGCTTCGCGACCCGAAGCCCCTGGGGGCGCGCGTGAGATGGGCGCCTCCACCACCACCCTGCCATGTCCGGAAGTGTGCCGCTTGACGTGACCATGCTCACGGTACCAGATTGCCTGCAGCGGTAGACTGGAGCTCCGGGTTTCCCGGTCCGCTCGAGTGAGCCGCGGAGGTGGTCATGAAGTACCTCGATTCCAGGGGCATGAGGCGTGGCACGCCCGCTCTGGCGCTGATCGTGGCCCTGCTCGTGGCGAGCACGCCCTGCTTCGCGCAGGAGAACGAGTGCTTCGAGTTCGAGCCGCCGCTGCTGCTCGACACCACCGACAACTGCGGCGCCTACCCGACCATCCCGCGCGCGATCCAGACCAAGATCATGTACTGGAACGGCAAGACCGAGCTGGTCTACAACCGGGGCAACGAGCTCAGCATCGTCGACATCACCAACCCGTTGTCGCCGATCTTCAGAGGGTCATCCTCGTTCAACGTGCCCCCGGCCGGCGACCGTGACCAGAACCTGTTCAACTACGCGATCTGCGACGACTGCCGCTACGGCATGGCGGGGTTCTCGGAGATGGGTGCGATGCTGTTCGACCTCGGCACCGACACCAGTCCTGGCTTCGTCGACTGGCAGTACCACCCCGACGCGGCCGACATCGGCGCGGTGGCCTTCGAGTCCGGCGGCCAGGAGTACATCCTGGTCAACCGCTTCCCGGGCTGCGTCGGCACCTCCGGCCTCTACCGCTTCAACGGCATCCAGGCCGCCGACCTCCAGCTCGTCGAGTGCGTGACCGCGGGCAGCGGGACCCTCGACGTCAACGGCGGCTTCTACCTCCCGGGCTCACCCTCCTACCTGTGGGTGGTCGACGGCGGCGAGTACGGGCACATCTACCGCATCGACGCCGGTTCCCCGATTTCGCTGACCTACCTCGGCTCCCCCTTCCGTGCGGCCTTGAACTGGGACCAGGGCCTAGCCGTTGACCTCAACGCCGACCTGGCGGTGACCGCCCGCAACGGCATCATCGACCTCTACGACATCAGCTCGCCGGGCAGCCCGGACGTGCTCGCCCACTGGCAGCCCAACTCCGCCCGGCGCTACGGCTCGGTGGCGATCAAGTACCCCTACCTGTGGGTCGGTGAGCGGGGCCTGCGCGAGACCCTGACCTACAGCATCGTCAACCCGGGGACGCCGGTGCGCATCGGCGAGGAGTTCTGGGAGTACACCGGCGACAACCCCCAACCGTGGAACACCTACCCCTGCATGGACAACCGCCACGCGGTCTTCACCGACGACGCGGGCTGGCTGTTCGTCGCCCGCTTCTCGGTGCTGGAGCGCTTCCAGGTCCTCGACTCCTGCCTCGACAATGCCCCCCGCGCGATGGTGTCGGTGACCCCCGCCGAGGTCTTCCCGGGAGACCAGGTGACGGTGACCAACACCACCACCTCCCCCTACGAAACCGCGGCGGTGTGGGTCGAGGACCAAGCTGGCGCGCTCGTGGTCGGCAGCGGCGTCATGTCGAGCGCGGAGCCGACGTCACGCAGCTTCGAGGTCCCGATCGCCCCGCCGGGGGGAGCGGCCTACACCGCGTGGGTGGCCGTGGCGACCACGGCCTACCCGTGCGCCGACCCGCTCGACAATCCCACGGCCTGCGGCGACCAGGTCGTGAGCCAGGCCATCACCATCAACCGGCAGCCCGAGGCGATCATCGTCGTGACGCCGTCGACGGCGGTCACCGGCGACACGGTCGAGCTCGACGGCAGCTCCAGCGAGGGCCACCCGCAGAGCCTGCTGTGGGAGATCTCCCTCGACGGCGTCGGCTACACGCCGCCGCCGCCGTTCGACGACGGCGCCGCGGTCAACCAGCTCGAGCTGGCGCAGTCCGGGGAGTGGAGGTTCGACCTCACCGCCAGCTACGCGCACACCTATCAGGGCAGCCCGTGGTCGCACACCGACACCGAGCTGATGGCGGTCTCGTCGGTGGCCGCCGACTTCGAGGTCGACACCGCCGACCCGGTCAACACCGCGGAGATCACCCTCTGCTTCACCGGCATGATCGCGCCCGACGTCTCGAGCGTGGACTACGGCTGGGAGGTGGCCGACAACGCGGACATGTCCGGCCTGCGGTGGTCGTCGTCGAGCTGCACCACCGTGGCCGGCTGCGCCGACTGCGGGGTGGTGATCCCGGCCGAGACCCTGCCCGGCGTCGACCACACCTACTGGGTCGAGCTGACGCTGGAGAACACCGACCCGAGCCACGGCGGTTTCGGCGACGTGTCCACCGCGCAGAGGTCGATGTCCGTGAGCGGCGACCCCTGTACCTACACCATCACGCCGACCTCGGCCTCGTACGGCGCCGGTGGCGGCACCGGCTCGGTCACCGTCACCGCCAGCGCCGCCGGCTGCACCTGGACGGCGACCAGCGCCGCGAGCTGGATCACGATCACCGCGGGCTCGAGCGGCTCCGGCAACGGCACGGTGCTCTACGCGGTCGCCCCCAACACCGAGTGCGGGTCCCGGACCGGCTACATGACCATCGCCGGCCGGACCTTCACCGTCACCGAGCAGGGCGCGAGCTGCGAGGTGAACTTCACCTACACGCCGAGCAACCCCCAGATCGGGGACACGGTGACCTTCATCGTGGAGGGCAGCGTCACTCCTGTCAGCTGGGACTTCGGCGGTCTCGACTGTGACGGCAGCGGCCCGACCATGAGCTGCACCGCCTGGCCGAGCCTGTGCATGATCGTGGAGTGGGAGTACGCGACCGCCGGAGCCAAGAGCGTGACCTTCACCGCCCAGGAGGGCTCCTTGACCAGGAGCGTCGAGGTCGGATCCGCGGGCACCTGCGACGAGGGCTGCGAGGCGGACGGGCCGCCGGTGGCCAGCTTCACGATGGCGCCCGACCCGGCCCAGGTGGGCGAGGTCGTGACCTTCACCGACACCTCGGGGAAGAAGAACCTGGCGGTTGACTTCACGTGGAGCCCGGTCAGCCCGATGATCGGCCAGAGCGTCACCTTCCACATCTCCGGCGTCGGCTCGGTGACCTCGGCGGTGTGGGATTTCGGCGCCGACGGCTGCGGCGGCTACACCCAGAGCACGACCTGCACGCCAGCCCCGCCCTTCGTGGACTGCATGTACCAGCCCTACGAGTACGGTGAGGGCGGGACCTTCAACGTCAGCCTGCGGGCGAGCGGCGGGGCGGCGATCACCAAGCAGATCTCGGTCCAGAACACTGGCTCGTGCGGCGGCGAGTGCACCTACTCGATCTCGCCGACCTCGGCCAGCTTCCCGGCTGCCGGCGGCTCCGGCAGCGTGTCGGTGGCCACGGATGCCGGCTGCGGTTGGACCGCCACCGCCAACGCCTCGTGGATCCAGATCACGGCGGGCTCGACCGGCAGCGGTCCCGGCACCGTCGCCTACACCGTGGACGCCAACACCGGGATCCAGCGCGCCGGCACCATGACCATCGCCGGGTCGGTCTTCCAGGTCACCCAGGCCGCGGGCGGCGGCGGGGAGAACACCGCGCCCACCGAGTGGCAGTGGACGATCAGGCTGGGCTCGGAGGTGGTCGTGACCTCGGAGGAGCAGAGCTTCAGCCACGCCTTCGACGCGCCGGGTGACTACGAGGTGACTCTGGAGGCCGGCAACTGCGTCGGGTCCGACACCGAGGTGCAGACCCTCGTGGTGACCGGGGATGCGATTCCGGAGGCATTCGTGGTGCCGGCCGCGGCCCACGTCGCGGGGCTGCACGACACCCTGTGGCGGACCGACCTCGCGATCTTCAACCCCGGCGCCGAGGAGGTGACCGCCACCGTCGTGTTCCTGCCCGAGGCGACCGACAACTCGGGCGGGTCGAGCTACAGCCTGGCCCTCGCGATACCGGCCAGGGGGACCGACGTCCAGACCGACCTGGTGGGCGAGATGGGGGCGGGGGTGGACCTCAAGGGATCGCTCTGGATCACGTTCGAGGAGGGCGACGGCACGACCCCGGTGATCATGTCGCGCACCTACAACGACACGCCCGACGGCACCTATGGGCAGTTCGTGCCGGCGGTGCCGGTGCCACCGTCGGTCGGGGGCGAGCTCCACCTCTCCGGGCTGTCCCACAACGACGCCTACCGCACCAACCTCGGCGTCGCCAACCTCGACCAGGCGGAGGCAGCAACCGTCGCGATCCGGCTGACCGACGCCGCCGGCGTCGAGCTCGGCTCGTGCTCGAGGCAGGTCCTGCCCTCGAGCTCGCTCCAGGTGGTCAACCTGCTCACGGCCTGCGGCGCGACCGCGCCCGTCGACCTCTACTCGGTCGAGGTCTCGGCCGGCGAGCACGACGTCGCGGTCTACGCCTCGCTGGTCGACAACGCGACCGGCGACCCGGTGCTGTACGTGCCGTACCTGCTCGCGGCGAGCGACGTGTACGTGCCGGGCGTGGCCCACCTGCCGGGCGCCAATGGCTCGCTGTGGCGCTCGGACATCACCTTCTTCAACCCCACGGCGGAGGCGATGGCGGCGAGCCTGGTGTACGTGCCCGAGACCGACCTGGGTGAGCTGCCGGACGTCTCCCTCGACCTCGACCCGGGCGAGGCTCTGTTCATGCCCGACGTGCTCGGCGACCCGGCGGTGGTGGGCGGCGAGGTCGAGACCAAGGGCTACTTCGTGGTCAGCTCCGAGGACGACGGCCCGGCGCCGATGACCGCGGCCCGGACCTACAACCAGGCGCCTGAGGGCACCTTCGGGCAGGGCCTCAAGGTCTACGACAGCGCGTTCCTGGTCGCAGAGGGGGGGACGGCCGACATCCCGGGCGTGGTCCACAACACCGAGTTCCGCACCAACCTCGGGCTGCTCAACTCGAGCCCGGACGCGGCGGCCGCGGTCGCGATCAGGGTCTACGACCAGCTCGGCACCCTGATCGGCTCGCACGCGGGCTACCCGCTCGCCGCCGAGCAGTACGTGCAGTTCGACCTCTTCGCGGCGGTCGGGCTGGGCGAGGCCGAGACCTACGCCTCGGTCGAGCTCGAGGTGGTGTCGGGCGGCCCGGTGGCGGCCTACGCCTCGGTCATCGACAACCGCACGCAGGATCCGATCCTGGTCCCGGCCCAAGCGGCCTCATCGTCGAGGTAGCAGCCGCGCCGGCATCCTCGATAAGGTGCCTGCTTCGAAAACGGCGGCACCGACCTTCATCCTTCTTGGTGGCGAGGTTCCGTCATGACCGATTCCGATCCCCGTCCCGATCCGGTTCCCGATCCGGCCGGCTCGAGCGAAGCCTCCGCTCGGCAACGGCAACGGCAACGGTAACGGGCTCGGGCTCGGGAAAGGGGATCGGTCAGGGTGGGCGCTTCGCCGACTGCATGCTTCGAATGCGGCGGCCCGGTTTCCCACCCTTCGTGGTGACGAAGTCCCGTCATGAACAACTGGCACCACACTATAGTGTTTCGTCTCGCGCTCAGCTCGTCTTCTTGTCCTTGTCGGGCACGAAGACCGAGAGCAGCACCGAAACCACGCTGACGATCAGGGCGCCGAAGAAGGCCGGCCAGAAGCCCGCGACCTGGAAGCCGAAGCCGAGCGCCTGGGCGATCACGGAGGCGAGCCACAGCATGGCCGCGTTGATGACCAGCAGGAACAGGCCCAGGGTGAGGATGATCAGCGGGCAGCTGAGGAGCTTGAGCACGGGTCGTACCAGCGCGTTGACCAGGCTCAGGATCACCGCCATGACCGCGTAGGCGAGCCAGGCCCGACCACTCACAGTGATGCCCGGCACCAGCCAGGCCGCGGCCATCAGCGCCACCACCGACACCAGCCAGCGAGCCAGCAATCTCGTCATCGCTGCACCTCCCGCAGCGCCAGCTTAGACGATCCGGCCGCCGGCGGCGCCCCTCACGCCACCGGCGGCGGTTGGCGCTCCTGCGATCAGGTCGTGCCGGCGCCTCAGGTCGAGCCTCCTCCCCGGCAGGACCTGGCGGTGAAACGGTCCACGTCGTCAAGCAATGGTGCGGCGAGCGCGCGGCGCGTCTCCTCGTCAACCCGGGCCGGCAGGCCGTGGAAAGGCTCGGCAATCGCCCCGGCCATGCAGCCCTGGGTGTCGTCGGCGTCGCCGCCCGGGGAGCCGACCAGGCGGTGGCCGGGATGGGCTACATTGAGGCATGCCTGGCCTCGATCGACCGGGTCGTCCGCCACGGCCGCCGGACGGTGCCTGAGTGGCGCCGCGACGAGCGACCGCCGGCCCGCGCCGTCATCCGACGACTGCGCCCGAGCCCGCATCCGGCTCGAGCCGTCCGCCCTGGCAGGTCGCCGTGGCGGTCCTGCTCGTGATCGGGCTGGGGTTCGTGGCCTACAGCAACTGCCTCGACAACCCGCTGATCATCGACGACCGGATTCTCATCGAGGACGACGCGCGGGTGCAGGAGGGTCGCTACCTGGAGCTGGTGACCGGCGAGTACTGGCCCGGCGCCCGCGGCAACCAGCTCTACCGTCCCCTGACGTCGCTCTCGCTGGCCTTGAGCTGGGCGTCCTCGCCGCAGCCGCGCGGCCTGCGCCTGCCCAACCTGCTCCTGCACATCGCGAGCGGCCTGCTCGTGCTCCTCCTGGCCCGCCGCCTGAGCGGGTCGCTGGCTGGCGGGGTCGCGGCCGCGGCCCTGTTCGTGGTCCACCCCGTCCACAGCAACGTCCTCAACTCGGTCGTGGACCGGGCCGAGATCGGCGCGACCTTCTTCGGGCTACTCACGCTCCTGCTCGTGTGGCCGCCTGCGCGGGCGCTCGTCGAGGGTCGCCGCGACCAGGCCCGCCGCGGCCGGCCCGCGCTGGTGGCGCTGGCAGCGTCGGCCGCCTTTGCCATGGCCCTCCTGTTCAAGGAGAACGCCATCACCATCCTCGGCGTGGTCCTGGTCGCCGACCTCTGTCGCCTCGACAGGATGGGTGGCGCGGCCGCTCCCGCTCGCGCCGCCCGGGTGAGCGACGGCCACAAGACGGGGTCGGCCACGGGCTCGCCCTCCTGGCGTGCGTGGTTCCCGGCCCGGCTCCTCCGCTGCTACCTGCCGCTGCTGGTGGCGGCCGGCGCCGTATTGACCGTGCGGGCCGCGGTCCTCCACACGATGGCGCGTCCGGCCGCGGAGATCGCCGCGGTCGACAACGTCATCGCCCAGCCGACCTACGGCCTGGCCGAGGGCGAAAGCCCGTTTCTCGCCCGCTGGGGGACTCCGCTCGCCGTTTTCGGCAAGGCCGCAGGGCTTCTCCTCCACCCCGACCCTCTGTGCTGGGACTACTCCTGGGCCGCCATTGACAGCGTCCACAGCCTGGCCGACCCGCGCCTCGGGTGGGGAGCACTGTGGGCGCTGGTCGTGTTGGCGGGCATTGCCGTCTCCTTGGCCCGCGGCCGGCTCGTCGCCTTCGCCCTCGGCTTCATGGTCATGACCTGGTCGGTGACCTCCAACTTCTTCGTGGTCATCGGGACGATCTTCGCCGAGCGCTACCTGTACCTGCCCAGCGCCGGATTCTGCGTGCTCGTCGGTCTGCTCGCGGCGGCAGCGGCGCGCCGCGTCCGCACGGCCGGAGGCTGGGCCGTGCGCGCCGCGGCCGCGCTCGTCCTGCTCGGGCTGGGCGCTGGGCTGGTGTGGTTCACCGGCCTCACCATCCGGCGCAACCATGACTTCGTTTCCGAGGCCAACCTCAACCGGGTCGACCTCGCGACCAACCCGCGCTCCTGCCGCCTGCTGAGCGCGGTGGCCGGCGACCACTACGCGGCCGGCGACTTCGACGCCGCCGCCGATTACGCCGCGCGGGCGATCCAGATCTGCCCCGAGCTCACCCCGGCCTGGCAGCTCGCCGGTCTCGCCCACTGGCGGAGCGGCCGAGCGCGGGAGGCGTTGCCGCGACTGGAGCGGGCGGTTCGGCTCGGCGCCGTTGCCAGCGAGCAGGTGGCGGTGGCCATCGCCGACATCCACCGGGCGGCCGGCGACTCCCGGACCGCGATCGACGTCCTCGAGCGCTTCATACGGCAGGACACCGCCCGGACCGCCGCCGCCGCCCGCAACAACCTGGCCTGGTACCTGATCACCGCCCAGCCCGCGGAGGACCGCGACCCGGCCCGAGCCCTCCCCATGGCCAGGCAGGCGGTCGAGATCGAGCGGGGGCAGCCCGACTATGTCGACACCCTGGTCTCGGTCCTGGTCGCGCTCGGCCGCTCCGACCAGGCCATCTCGACCCTGGAGGAGCTCCTGCCGACGGTCGCGGACAGCGATCCCGGTCGCCAGGGGCTGGTCGAGAAGCTCGCCGCCCTCGAGCGCGAGCGCAGCGCGCAGAGGTCAGCGCGGGGCAGCGACGAGACCGTACCCCGCGACCAGCCGTAGACCCGCCCTCGCGCAGCGCGTCCAGCGCCCGATCAGGGCCGGGAGCACGCCTGCCCGGTTCGCGCGGGGCGTGGCGCACGCTGGTAAGACTGGGACAGAACCGGTCCGGGACACGAAAGCCGGTTGCGGGTCTGTGAAGATCCGCGAGAACGTGATAGCGTTCCAGAGGGCACAGAGCTCTGAACCAAGGAGGAGGTATGACGAGGAACGCGATTGCAATCAGCGCGGCGCTCCTGGTGGCCATGCTGGCCATGGTCCCGGAGGTCGCGAC
>Ga0316620_10000303_pt1 | contig 19566 bp, 13 predicted proteins | sample OWC_Aug_M1_C1_D5_FD_207651 | JGI IMG/M metagenome (GOLD analysis project Ga0316620, IMG submission 207651) | Wetland soil microbial communities from Old Woman Creek delta, Ohio, United States - OWC_Aug_M1_C1_D5_B | ecosystem: Environmental > Terrestrial > Soil > Wetlands | place: USA: Ohio... | reverse complement strand
GTCGCCGACACCCAAGCCCGCAGGCCGCCAGGCAGGAGCACGTCGCCGCCGCGGGCGGCCAGCAGCGCGAGGGCCGCGAGATGCCGACGCGTGAGGCCGTGTTCTCCGCCCGTCGCTCGTCGGAACGCCTCCTGGAACAGCCGACGTGCCACCGCGGGCGGAGCCGCGGATAGGGCGCGCACGCTCACCCCGACCGCCCGGCTGCGCGCGCGAACTGCCGTAGCGCCCAGCGCCGCGGCCTGAGACGTCAACGCGTCGTCGTCCTCGCGCGCCTCCGCCGCCAGCGCCGCCAGCGCCTCCGCGATCCGCGGGTTGTATTCGCGGGTCAGCATCGGCAAGAGCTGACGTCGAATCCGGTTGCGCCGGTAGGCGACCGATCTGTTGGAGGGGTCCTCGCGGAAGCGCACGCCGCGCGCAGCGGCGTAGCCCTCGATCTCGGCGCGGGAGACGGTGAGGAGGGGGCGCAGGATGCGCTCGCGAACCGTCGGAATGCCGGCCAGGCCGCGCGGACCCGCGCCGCGCAGGAGATTCAACAGAACGGTCTCGGCCTGGTCGTTCCGGTTGTGCGCCGTCAGGATCCACGCCGCTCGGACCTCCCGGCGGATCACCTCCAGGCCGGCGTAGCGGGCCGCCCGGGCCCACGCCTGCACCGACGTACCCCGCGTCCGCGTCGCAGCCGTCAGCCGCTCCACGCTGACGGGCAGAGCGTAGCGGGCAGCTTCAGTGGACACCAGGGCGGCGTCCCGATCCGCCGATCTGCCGCGCAGGCCGTGGTGGATGTGCGCCACGTGCAGCCGCAGGTCAAGTCGCGACGCCAGGCGGACCAGGACGTCCAGCAAGACCATGGAGTCCACTCCGCCCGAGACCGCCACGACGAGCCGGTCTCCGCGCCGCACACCGGCATCGGTGAGCGCCCCGGCGACCGCGGTGCCAAGCGCCCTGGGCACGCGCCCCTCCTTCAGCAGGTTGCTGAAAAGGTCCATCTGCCGCGTTGGCGCGCCGGGTACCCATCATCCCGATGGGTGCGGCGCTGCGTGGCTCGACAGGCTCACCACGAGCGGGATGTGCCTCGCGCCTCGGCGGGTACTCATCCGTAGGATGGGTGGCGCCTCCTTGGATCTGGACCATTTGGAGCCTGGGAGAATCCGGTCTCGAACACCCTGTGAAAGCGCACCAGGGTGGAACGCGAGGTAGATTACTCAAGCCGCCGATCCTCGTCAACGCAAAACCCCGGACAACCCGTGAACGACGCGCCCTTCGGACGCGAGGTCCGGAGGGCGCCATGCGGGGGCCGAGAGAGCGTGGTTGCGGAGGACGGTCAGGATCCCACGGTCGTCGATGGCTCGGCCTCGCCCACGCGCTCCAGGGCGATCTCCCCTCCGGCAACGTCCACGCGGATGCGATCGCCCTCTTGGAACTCCCCCTCCAGGACGCGCCGGGCCAGCGGGTCCTGCACCAGCCGCTGTATCGCCCGCTTGAGGGGCCGGGCGCCGTACAGCGGATCGAAGCCTTCGCGGGCCAGGTGCTCCCTGGCGGGCTCGGTCACCTCGATCTCGAGTCTCCGGCCACCCAGGCGCCGCTGCAGGATGCGGAGCTGGATGCCGACGATCTGCTTGATCTCGCGCGGCGAGAGCCGGTGGAAGATCACCGTCTCGTCGATCCGGTTGAGGAACTCCGGCCGGAACGCCGTCTTGAGGAGTTCCGTCACCTTGTCACGGATCACCTCCTCGTCGTGCTCTTCCTGGATGAACTGGCTCCCGAGGTTCGACGTCATGATCACCAGCGCATTCTTGAAGTCCACTGTCCGCCCCTGGCCGTCGGTCAGCCGCCCCTCGTCCAGGACCTGCAGGAGGATGTTGAACACATCCGCGTGCGCCTTCTCGATCTCGTCGAAGAGGATCACCGTGTACGGCCGCCGGCGCACCGCTTCGGTGAGATACCCCCCTTCGTCGTAACCGACGTATCCCGGCGGAGCCCCGATGAGTCGGGCCACCGAGTGCTTCTCCATGAACTCCGACATGTCCAGACGGACCAGGGCCCGCTCGTCGTCGAAGAGGAACTCGGCCAGCGCCCGTGCCAGCTCCGTCTTGCCGACCCCCGTCGGGCCCAGGAACAGAAACGACCCCAGCGGCCGGTTCTCGTCCTGCAAGCCGGCCCGTGCCCGCCGGATGGCGTTGGAAACCGCCAGGATGGCCTCCGCCTGACCCACCACGCGCTCGCGCAACCGATCCTCCATGGTCAGGAGCTTCTGCGCCTCGGCCTGGAGCATCTTGGCCACCGGGATACCCGTCCAGCGCGAAACCACCTTGGCGATGTCCTCCTCGTCCACCTCCTCCTTCAGCATGCGCTCTTGCCCGTGGAGGGCTCCCAGAGCGTCTTGCTCACCCCGCAATTCCTTCTGCAATCCCGCCACGGTCCCGTAGCGGATCTCCGCCACCCTCCCCAGATCCCCCTCGCGCTCGGCCGTCTCCGCGTCGAGCCGCGCGGCCTCGATCTGCTCCCTCAGGGCCCGGATCCGCTGGATGCTGGTCTTTTCGCGGTCCCAGCGGCTGCGCAGCTCCGTGCGCCGCTTCTCCAGCTCGGCCACCTCGGCCTCCAAACGCTCCAGGCGCTCCAGCGTCTCCGGATCCGTGTCGCGCTTCATGGCTTCGCGCTCGATGGCGAACTGCCGGATCTTGCGCTCGACCTCGTCCAGCTCGACCGGGAGACTGTCGATCTCCATCCGCAGCATGCTGGCGGCTTCGTCCACGAGGTCGATGGCCTTGTCCGGCAGAAACCGATCCGTGATGTAGCGGTTGGACAGTGTCGCGGCAGCGACCAGGGCCGCGTCGCGGATGCGCACCCCGTGGTGGACTTCGTAGCGCTCGCGCAGCCCGCGCAGGATCGAGATCGTATCCTCCACGCTGGGTTGCCGCACCACGATGGGTTGGAAGCGCCGCTCCAGTGCGGCGTCTTTTTCGATGCGCTTGCGGTACTCGTCCAGCGTCGTCGCCCCGACGCAGCGGAGCTCGCCCCGGGCCAGGGCCGGCTTCAGCATGTTGCTGGCGTCCACCGCCCCCTCGGCCGCGCCGGCGCCCACGAGGGTGTGCAGCTCGTCGATGAACAGAATGACGCGACCCGCCGCCTCGGTGACTTCCTTGAGCAACGCCTTCAGCCGATCCTCGAATTCGCCCCGGTATTTCGTCCCCGCCACGAGGGCACCGAGGTCGAGCGCGACCACCTGCTTCTCTTTCAGCGACTCGGGGACGTCGCCGCGGATGATCCGCTCCGCGAGGCCCTCGACGATGGCGGTCTTGCCGACGCCCGGCTCCCCGATCAGGACGGGATTATTCTTCGTCCGGCGGGACAGGACTTGAATGACCCGGCGGATCTCCTCGTCCCGCCCGATGACCGGATCGAGTTTGCCCTTCCGGGCCAAATCGGTGAGGTCGCGGCTGTACCGCTGCAGCGCCTGGTACTTCTCTTCAGGGTTTGGATCGGTGATCCGCTGACCGCCCCGGACGGTCTGAAGCGCCGCGTAGACCGCATCCTTGGTCACGCCGCTATCGCCCAGCACCTGCACCGCCGCGCCGGACGCGTCGCCCAGGATGCCCAGCAGGAGATGCTCGGAGCCTATGTACTCGTCCTTCAGCCTCCCTGCCTCATCCTGCGCCCGCTTGAACACCTCATTCAGGCGGGGTGTCATGTAAATCTGGCTCGGTCCGTAAACCTTCGGGAGTTTTCCCAATTCCTGCCGGAGCGACGCAGCAATCTGTCTGGGGCCGGCGCCGACCTTTTGGAGCACCGGAAGGAGAATCCCGTCGGTCTGCTCCACCAACGCCAAGAGGAGATGCTCCACGTCCACCGCCTGATGCTGCATCTCTTCGGCCTGTTTCTGTGCAGTTTGGATGACCTCTTGGGCCTTGAATGTGAACTGATCGAATCTCACGTTTCCCTCCTTAACCTCCTCAAAATATCCTCTATTTCTTTATACGTGTTGAAATATATAACCTGAGTCGATATCTGTCAAGTTAGACAAAAAAAATATCCTCGTTCCATGGTTTAAGATCAAGATTTTTGCCCGGTTGCTCCAGATACTGACGCTGGGAAGCGATAGCTGTGAGTCTTATATGCGTAAGAACTTACCGAGAATGGAGGAATCCCCTGCCATTTTTCGCACGTCACCTTCATGCCTGACGTGCCCTTTCTCCAACACGTAGGCACGATCGCTCACCAAGGTGGTGAACCGGACGTTCTGCTCCGAGAGGACGATCGTCACGCCTTCTTCCTTCAACTGTAGTACTTGGGCGGCCAAGGTTTGAACCACCAAGGGCGCCAGGCCTTCCGACGGCTCGTCCAAGAGAAGGAGCGTCGGGTTTCCCATGAGGGTCCGAGCAATCGCCAGCATTTGCTGTTCCCCCCCACTCAGGCTTTCGCCGCGGCGATCGACCAGCGGCCCGAGGGCCGGGAACAGCGCGCACACCCGCTGCACGTCCCAGCGAGGCTCCCCTCGCCCGGTGTGCCGTCCGACCTCCAAGTTCTCTCGGACTGTGAGGTCGGGAAAAATTCGCCGATCCTGCGGGACGTATCCGATGCCCGCCCGGGCGATCAGATGCGACGGCAAGCACGACACGTCCCGGCCGTCGAAGACCACGCGGCCGGTCGTCGGGCGCAGAAGCCCCATGATGGTTTTGAGCGTCGTCGTCTTCCCGGCCCCGTTGCGTCCCAGGAGCGCCACGACCTCCCCGCACCGGACGCGGAGGCTCACACCGAAAAGGACGCGGCCCATCCCGTAGCCAGCCTCGATATTCATGACCTCCAAGAGCGCTCGCCCTTGCGCGGCGGCGACCTCGCCTTCCGTTTCTGGCCGCGGCTCGGATGTCACGACGCGCCTCCGAGATACACCCGCTGGACCTCGGGGTTCTCCCGCACCGCGGCCGGCGTCCCCTCGGCCAACACGCGTCCCTGATGCAGAACGAGGATTCGCGTCGCCGTGCCGAACACCACATCCATGTCGTGCTCGGTGAACAGGACCGTCAGATTCCGCTCCCGAACGACCCGGACCACCGTCCCCATCAGATCCGCCCGCTCGTCCGACGACATGCCCGCCGCCGGCTCGTCGAGCAGCAGCAGGGCCGGCTCGCTCGCCAGCGCCAGCGCCAGTTCCATCCGCTTCAGATCGCCTAAGGAGAGCGTCCCGCACTCATCGTCCGCATACGCGAGCAGCCCGACTTGTGCCAGGACAGCCGCAGCCGCGTCCTCGAAGAGCCGCGCCGCGTGGGCCACCAGGTTGCGACTCCTTCCACGGCGCGACAGCAGCACCGTCTGCACGTTCTCCCGCACGGTCAGGCTCTGAAACGTGGCCGGGACCTGGAACGTCCGGCTGATCCCCTTCCGCCAGATCTGGTGCGGCGGGGCTCCATCGATCCGCTCGCCGCGGAACAGGATGCGTCCCCGGTCACAGGCCAACTGCCCCGTCAGGAGATTGAACAGCGTGCTCTTGCCCGCGCCGTTCGGCCCGATCACCGCCTGCACGTCGCCCGGGCGCAGTGTGAAACTCGCGCCCGCCACGGCCTGCACGCCGCCGAAGGCCTTGGAGACGTCGTACACTTCCAGGAGGGAATTCTCAGCCATGCCGCCCCTCCTGCGCTGCGCGCCGCCGCCGTACCAATCCCATGACGCCGTTGGGGAACGCCAGCACCACCGCGAGGAGCACGCCGCCGAGGAACGCCTGCCAGTACTCCGTGTAGAGGGTCACCAGGGTGTCCAGTCCCTTGAACACGGCAGCGCCGGCGGGCGCGCCGGCCAGACGCTGGATCCCGCCGAGGAGGACCATCACCAGGGACTCCACCGACATCGACACGGACAGATAGTCCGGGAAGACGCTCCCCTTCAGAAAGGCGAACAGGCTCCCCGCGAACCCGGCGAAGAACCCGGCCACCACGAACGCCAAGAGGTGGTGGGACCGGACGTCCACCCCGACGGCTTCGCAGCGAAGCGCGTGATCGCGCGCCGCGCGCAGGGTGAGCCCGAAGGGCGAGGCCGTGATTCGCCGCAAAACGAGCAGGCCGCCGCCGCCGACCGCCAGCGCCAGGTAGTAGTAGCGCGCCGCCGGCGCCACGATCGGCGCGGGCCAGATGCCGAGCAGACCGTTGTCCCCCCCGGTGATGGCGTACCATTGATGCACGATCGCGTAGGCGATCTGGGCACAGGCGAGCGTCAGCATGGCGAACGGAATCCCTCGCAGCCGCACGCAGAGACAGCCGAAGACGAGGGCTGCACCCGCCGCCAGGACGGGGCCCAGGAGGAACGCCGCGGGCATGGACCATCCCCCGTATTTCATGAGGAGGGCGGCTCCGTACGCCCCGAGGCCGAAGTAGGCCGCATGGCCGAAGGAGATCATTCCGCCCGTCCCCACCAGGAGCTGCAGACTCCCGGCGAAAAGACCGAACGCCAGGATTTCGACCAGCACCCAGACGACGAACGTCGGCGCGGCCAACGGCGCCGCCAGGAGCAGTACGCCGCCGGCGGCGAGCGCCCACCGCGGCACCGCTCCCGGGCCCCCCGACGGAAGCGCCGTGCCGGCAGCGGCAGCGCCCACTGCCGGGGCCTTGCCGAGAAGGCCCCAGGGTCGCAGGACCAGGACCGCGGCCATCAGCACGAACACGACGGCGAGGTGGAACTCCCGTGGCAACCACAGAATGCCCAACGATTGCAGGACGCCGAGGAGCACCGCCCCCAGGAAGGCGCCGAAGACGTTTCCCATCCCGCCGATCACCACCACCACGAACGCCTCCACGATGATCGCGGCGTCCATCGTGGTGGTGAGCGCCTGCCGCGGGACCTGGAGCGCGCCCGCCAGGCCCGCGAGCCACGACCCCACCAGGAACGCGCCCGTGAAGAGCCGCGCCTGACTGACGCCCAGCGCCCCCACCGTCTCCCGATCGGAGGCCGCGGCACGGAGGAGCACGCCCCATCTGGTACGGTGGAGGAGGCCCCAGAGGCCCAGGGCCACTGCCGGCCCCATCGCCAGGACTGCCAGGTCGTAGGTGGGGAAAAGCTGCCCCAGGATCGGCACGGAGCCGTCGAGGCCCGCCGGCTTGAGGCCGATACGGTTCTCGGCGCCCCAGAAGAGCTTCACCCCATCGCCGATGACCAGCACCAGCGCGAACGTGAGGAGGAGTTGGTAGAGTTCCGGCGCCCGGTATACGCGCCGCAGGAAACAGATTTCGATGAGCGAGCCCAGCAGGGCCACGCCCAGGGAGGCGGCCAGCATGGCCGCGTACACGTTCAGCGCGCCGAAAGGCAGGGCGGAGGCGAGGGAGACGGCGAGATAGGCGGCCAGCATGTACAGAGAGCCGTGCGCGAAGTTGATCGTCCGCGTGACCCCGAAAATCAGGGAGAGTCCGGACGCGATGAGGAAGAGGATCATCGCGTGCGTGAGGCCCGCGAGGATCTGCAGGAGGAGTGGGATCATGGATGTCGTGGCGTCCGCCCCGGATCGGGGTGGCGTGTGCGCCCGCGGCGTTCGGGCGGAGAGATCACTGGCTCGGCCGAGGCCAGGTCATTTGCCGGCCTCTCGCATGCGCCGCACCTCGGCTTCCGAGGGCAGGACTTTCTCTCCCGGCACGTATTCCCACTGGGTCATGACCGCGACGCCGCGCGCCGCGTCCAGCTTGGTCGTGCCGACCCACGCGCCCATGGTGGACTGGTGATCGAATGGCCGGTAGGTGATGGGACCGATGGGCGTCTCGACCTTCAGCGCCTCCAGCGCCGCCACCAGACTCTCGGTGTCCGTCGTCTGCGCCTTCCGAATGGCAGCGAAGATGGATTGGAACGTGACGTAGCCGACCAGGGCGCCGGCCACGGGATGCCGGCCCGTTCGAGACGTGAACTTGTCCACGAATGCCTTGTGCGCCGGCAACGGGATGTCGTACCAGGGGTAGCCGGTGACCAGCATGCCTTCCGGCGCTTCCAGTTTCAACGGGTCGAGATACTCGGGCTCGCCCAAGAGGATTCCCACGGTGAAGGTCTTCTGGAACAACCCACGGGTGCCGCCCTCGCGCGCAAAGGCCAGCCAGTCGCTCCCGAAGAGGGATACGAAGAGGGCGTCCGGCTGCTGGCTCAGGAGCGCGGTGACGTACCCTCCCGGCTCCAGCTTGGCGAGCGTCGGCCAGTGCTCCCCGACCATCTGCACGTCCGGTTTCAGCTCCTTGAGCCGCGCCCAGAACGTCTCCCAGGCTCGCCGGCCGTACTCGTAGTTCGGCCCGATCACCGCCCACCTCCGGTACGGCAGCCGGGCGGCCCGCTCCGCCAGCATCCGCCCCTGCGAGTGGGTGTTGGGTCGGACGCGGAACGTGTACCGATGCCCCTGCGACCACGTAACCGCCTCGGACAGGGGCTCGGCCGCCACGAAGAGCACCTTGCGCATCTTGGCGAAGTCCGATACCGCCAGACCCACGTTGCTGAGATAGGTCCCGGCGAGGAGGCTGACCTTCTCCGCGACCACCAGTTCCTGGGCGTACTTGATGGCTTCGGCCGGATTGCCCTTGTCGTCGCGAAACACGACGTCGACTTTTCGGCCCAGCAGGCCCCCGGTCGAATTGACCTCGTCGACCGCCATCTCCACGGCTTGTCGATAGGGTTGCGTGAAGCCGGCGGCGATGCCGCTATAGGAGTTGATCTCGCCGATCCGGATGGGCGGCTCCCCGGCTTGGCCGATCGCCCCGAACGCAAGCGCTGCCAGGATGCAGCCCGCCAGCAAACTCCCGCGCATGGTGTACCGACCTTTCCGTCGAACGGGCACCGTCCAAGGGTCCCCGGCCGACATCCCATCTCCTCCGGCCGCTCGTCGGGCAACCGGCCCGGACGGACATCCCGGCCGCTGACGCGTACCCCTTTTCATAAAGCAGCCCGACGGAATGGTCAAGGGAAATGGCTCCTGAGGCTCCCGACGCGGCACCGTCTCGCCGGTGTGCGCAGGCGGATTCGCAGGCCGGCGCTCCGCTCTCGAGCGCACGCCCCGTGCGTCCGCCAGGCGTCCACGAGGGCTCTGTGGACCGGATCGCCTGTCGTCGGCCCCGCCCGGCCGCCACGGCGCCGCCCGCAACCCCGCAGTTTTCCACAGCCTGACGCGGCAGTTTTTTTTAGGAAAAAGGTTCTTGACACCGACACGAGGCCTGCGCTAAAAGGTGTCCCTGGTTATATCAAGTACAGAAAACCTTTTATTTTCAATATGTTCCAAATAATCTCGCATATCCACACACGCGTCGATTCTGGGGACAATTCCGCTAGGCTCAAGGAAGAATGGACGTTCCGGTTATCCACACGTGTGGAGAAAGCTGTGGATAACTTCGGGAAGGCTCTGGAGGCGGGTTTTTCAGCCTCCCTCCAAAACCGATGGCCAGTTTCCAACAAGTTAACCGGCTGGATGGACTGTGGATAAGTTGCTCGGAGGACGTCAGATGCAGATGATGACGAAGGGAGCGGCGTCGGCGAACGTGCGGGAAGTCTGGGAAGAGGCTCTGGCTGTCATTCGCGGCCGGATCAGTCGGCAGAGTTTCGAGGCCTGGTTCCGCCCGCTGACACTCGGGGCGGTCGAGGAGAATCGCGTCCAGATTCTGCTCCCCAATCGGTTCTTCAAAGAATGGTTCGAGGACCACTATCTGGGGCTGCTGCGCTCGGCGCTGGAAGACCTGCTGTTCAACAAGGTGGACATCCGGCTGGTGCTGCCCGACAAAGACGCCGGCACCGTCAGCCTGGGACAGGACGAGCCGGCCGAGCGGCGCGCTCCCCGTCGGCCTCGGGATGCCGGCGCCCAGCTCAATCCCAGATATACCTTTGACTCGTTCGTTGTCGGGACGAGCAATCAGTTCGCGCACGCGGCCTGCATGGCGGTCGGCGAGCAGCTCGCCAAGACCTACAACCCACTCTTCATCTACGGGGGCGTGGGTCTCGGGAAGACCCACCTCCTCCACGCCATCGGTCATCACGCCCGCCAGCGCGACCCGCGCATTCGCGTCTCCTACGTGTCGTCGGAGAAGTTCACCAACGATCTCATCAATGCCATCCGGTTCGACGCGACCGTGGAGTTTCGCAATCGGTACCGCAGCCTGGACCTGCTCTTGATCGACGACATCCAATTCATCGCCGGCAAGGAGCGTACGCAGGAGGAATTTTTCCATACGTTTAATGACCTGTACGACTCCTCCAAGCAGATCGTCATCAGCTCGGACCGGGTGCCGCGGGAAATCCCCACCCTGGAGGAGCGCCTCCGCTCGCGCTTCGAATGGGGCCTCATCGCGGACATCCAGGCGCCAGACCTGGAGACCAAGGCCGCCATCCTCCGCAAGAAGGCGCAGGCGCAGGGGGTGCGACTGCCCGATGAGGTGTCCCTGTTCATCGCCAAGCACGTCAAGTCCAGCATCCGGGAATTGGAGGGCTCCCTTGTTCGCCTGGCCGCCCAGGCCTCCTTCACCCACCGCGAGATCAGCCTCGGGCTCGCCCAGGACGTGTTGAAGGAACTGAGCGCCGAGCAGCAACGGCTGCCCACGATCTCCTCCATCCAGAAAGCGGTGGCGGACTTTTTCGGCGTACGCGTGGACGACCTGCGCTCGCGCGGGCGAAACAAATCCATCGTGCTGCCCCGCCAGGTGGCCATGTACCTGTGCCGGGAGATCGTCAAGGCCTCCCTGCCCGACATCGGCGACGGCTTCGGCGGCAAGGACCACTCCACCGTGATCCATGCCTGCGAGAAGGTCAAGCGGAAGATCGCCGGCGAGGAGATGTTCCGAAAGCAGGTGGACGAACTGACGGTGCGCCTTTCGCCCTAGCGGCCTGGGCAAACGCGAGTTTTTTCAGCGACCTCCTATACCAGCTGTCCGTCCGGTACGCCAACGCCAACGGCGGCCCCTTCCTGGGCCGCCGTTGGCGTTTGCCTGCCGGGTCCGCCGCTCTACCGGCAGCGGATGTTCTTGTCCCGCGCGAGGCGCGCCTCGCGGGTCTTGCCGTGCTTGCTCATCAGTTCGCAGAACGCCGCCGTGGCCTGCCTGGCGTCGCCCAGTTGCGTGTAGGCCTCTCCCTGCTTAAACAGGGCGCTGGGGACTTTCGGGCTGTCCGCGTGGTCTCGAATCACCACGTCGAACTCGTCGATCGCCTGCTTGTAGTTCTTCTGGCTGAAGTAGCACTCCGCCAGCCAGTACTGCGCGTTGGGAGCCAGGCTCGTGCGCGGGTAGGTCTGCAGGTAGCTCCGGAAGCCCGTGATCGCCAGGTCGTAATCGCCCTTCGTGTAGTCGCTCAGGGCCGTCTTGTAGAGGTCCTCGGGCGGCAAGACGGGCTGGGGCCGGGCCGGCGGGGGAGCCGGCGCCGGCGCCGCGGGAGCGGCCGGGGGCGCCGCCGGGGCCTGGACCGCAGGAGGAGCGGCCGGGGCCGGCGGACTCACCGGCCCCGCCGGCGCGGGCTGCGCGACGGGCGGGAGCACCGCGGGTACCTGTGGCGGTGTGGGCCCGACCGCCGCCCCGGGCGCCTGCGGGGTCGGGCTCACCGGCGCAATCGGTGGCGCGGCCGGGGCCGGCACCGCCTGCGCCTGCGCCCGCACCTGCGCCTGCTCCAACGCCTGCACGCGCGGTCCCATGGCTTTGAGCTGCTGATCCAACGCCTTGGTCTGCTGGTCCAAACCGTCTACGCGCTGGCCGGCCTGGCGGGACCGCTGGTCTACTTCGTCCAGCCGGTTCTGGGCGTCGCGCAGGACGGAGGCGTTCTCCTCCAGCTTTCCCTGGACGAAACGGGTCTCGGTCGTCAACTCTTCCACCCGCTGGTTCAGCGCGACGCGCGACCCCTCGCTTTCCTTCATCGAGGACTCCACGCGGCCGCGCATCTCGGCCTCCACCTTTTGCAGGCGCTGCTCGGTGAACTCTCGTGCGCTCTGGTTGGTCCGCGTGAGCGTCGCGACCTCGTTCCGGAGCGCCGCCATGTCGCGACGCACGGCGAGCACGTCGTCGTTGGTCGCGCAGCCTCCGAGAAGCGCCGCCGCACCCAGGCCCAGCATCGTCCACCACCCCAGCCGCCGCCCCGTCTCCCTGGTATCTAATCGCACCTTGTCACCCCCACAGCGTCCCCGCGGATGCGCGCCGCGCGGCACCCGGGAGAGCTCGTCCGACGTCGATCCGTCTCGTACACAGACCCCCGCGCCACGGGCGCGGTGGCGGATTGGCCTACGGCGACCAGTCGGGCAGGTAGCTCTCGCGGCCGTTGTTCGTCACCCGCCGTTGATCCGAGCCGTCCGCGTGCATGACGAACACCTCCCGCTGGCCGGTTCGCGTGGACGTGAACGCGACGTGCCGCCCGTCGGGCGACCACGTCGGTTCTTCATTCCTCCCGGCGGAGGTCAGTTGCTGAAGACCGGACCCATCGGGATTGATCAGGCAAATCTGATACCCGCCGGCCTGGCACATGAAGACGATCTTCTCTCCGCGCGGCGACCAGCGCGGCGAGGCGTTGTAACTCCCCTGGAACGTCAGGCGCCGCAGGTTGGAGCCATCCACGTCGACGATGTAGAGCTGCGGCGTGCCCCCCCGATCGGAGTTGAAGACAATCTGGCGGCCGTTGGGGGAAAACGAGGGGGACACCGAGATGGCGGGGCCCGTCGTGAGCGCCTTCGGCGTCCCCCCGCTCTTCGGCATCAGAAACAGGTTGGTCCCGCCGCCCGCACTCATGGCGACGACGAGCCACTGTCCGTCGGGCGACCAAGCGGGTGTCGCATTCAGCCCCGGCTTCGCCGAGAGCACGTCGCGTCGCCCGCTGTCGAAGTTCAGCACGAACAGGTCCGGATTCCCGTTGCGATAGGAGGTGTAGGCGATCATCCGGCCGTCTGGGGACCAGCGCGGAGACAGATTGATGGACTGGTTCCCGGTGAGCGGCGACGGGTTGACGCCGTCGTAGTCCATGACGAAGATCTCTTTCGCCGTGCGGCTGACCGAGGACACGTAGGCGATGCGGGTCTGGGCGACCCCCTTTTCGCCTGTGAGGTTGAACAAGATGTCGTCGGCGAAACGGTGCACGATCAAGCGGTAGAACTTGGGGTCCCCGACGTACCGCTTCCCGAAGACCATGTTTCCCGTCGCGGCGTCGAACAGGCGCCCCTCCAGCACCGCCTCTCGCCCGCGGCTGGAGACGTAGCCGACCGCCAGGTGCTGAATCTTCAGAGCGGCGAGCCCGGGCAGCGCCACGCGCTCCTGATCCGGCTGGATCGTGGTGGGGTCGAACGGCAGGATACCCCCTTCCATCACGTCGAACACCGTGGTGAATTTGAGGTCACTGGACAGCACCGAGGCGCCGAGCTTCCCGAAATCCTCGCCGTTCATGGGAAAGGGCGCAAACCCGCCGATGGCGATGGTGAACTTCTGCGCTATGCGCTCGCGCAACTCGCGATCGATCACCTGGCCGTGGGCCTGCACGGCCACCACCGACACAATGGCCAAGACCGCCCCGTAGGCGATCCACAAAGGTTTTCGCATCATCCGCGCTCCATCACAAAAGTGTACCGCAAGTCCAGAAACGGCTCGGTCAACAGATTGGGAAAAGGCGGCAGGGGAAGGCTCTGCCGAATAGCGCGCAGCGCCGCGTTGTCCAACCCGGCGTCGCCCGAGCCCGCCTCCAACTCCACATTCCGGACGTTCCCCGAGCGCGAGACGCGGAAACGGACGATAACCACGCTGTCCCGCGTCCCTCCCGTCGCCACCGGGTTCCAGTTCGTGCTGATCTTGTAGTCGACCAGGCCGAGGTAGTAGCCGAGCGCCGACCCGCCGCTCCCCTCGCCGCGGTCCCCGCTGGCGAGCTCGACTCCACTGGCTTTCGTGGAGCCCGCCTCTGCCGGTCCCGCCGTTGCGGCAGCCGGCCCGGCCGAAGCCACCGGAGGAGCCGGGGCGACAGTCGGTGCAGGCGGTGGCGGGGTCTCCACAGGCGGCCGCGGCCTGACATCCGTCGGTGCCGGTCGCTGCGTCTCCCGCCCGGTGACCGGCGGCGGCCGCAAGGAGGGCTCGACGTCCGCAGGCTCCTTCCGGATGGGCCGTTTTCCGGGGAGCGTCAACTCTTCGCTGGAGGGTGCAGCCGGCGCTGGCGGGGGCGTCGGCGCGGCCCTCGGTGCCGCAACGGGCGGGCTGGGGCGCGGCGCCGTCGTCGCCGGCGCCTTCGCTGGAGCCGCCGGCGCCTTCGCTGGAGCCGCCGGCGCAGCCCGACCACCGGGCGTGGCCGACACCAGGTCCACCGTGTAGCTGACAGGCACGTTCACGTACGTGCCGAGCCGAAACCGGGGCATCAGGATAACCACGGCCAGCAGCACGCCATGGAGGACGATGGACAGGCCGAGAGTCAGCCACAGCTCCTTGGGGCGTGGACCGGCGCCCGTCAACCGGTCGGCCAAGGCCGTCATGGCTCTGTCAACTCCCGCCCGGGCCGACCGGCTCGGTCACCATGCCGACGCGATCGATCCCCGCCTTCTTGATCACGTCCATCACCTTCATGACGGTCCCGTACGCGACGGCCTCATCGGCCTTCAGAAAGACCGCCGCCTTCGGGTTTCGCTTCACCATGCCGGTCAGAACCTTCGAAAGGCGATCCAGGCTGATGGGTTGATTCTCCAGGTAGACGCCCCGCTCGCGCGTGACCGCCAGGACGATCCGCTCCTCGGGTCGCGAGGTGCGCGTCTCCGTCTTGGGTACGCGGACGTCGATGCCACCCAGCATCATCGGGGCCGTGATGAGGAAGATCACCAGCAAGACCAGCACCACATCCACGAAGGGCGTGATGTTGATCTCCGCCAAGGCGGGGCCGAGGCGGGTGTCCCCCCCGATGTCCGCAGATTTGGGTGCCACTGCCCCTCCTGCAGCGCCGGGAGCTGCGGCGTCCGCTAGCCGCGATCGGCGCGGTGGACGATCCGCTCAGCCGTCCCGAGGAATTCCAGTCCGAACAAATCCATCCGCGTCGCGGCGCCCTTGATCCGATTGAGGAAGTAATTGTACGCGATGACCCCGGGTATGGCCACGGCTAATCCGGCCGCCGTGGTGATGAGGGCCTCGGCGATGCCCGGGGCCACCGCCCCAAGATTGGCGGATCCCGTCATCCCGATGCTGTGGAAGGCGTCCATGATGCCCCAGACCGTTCCGAAAAGTCCGATGAACGGCGTGATGTTCCCCGTCGTGGCCAGGAAGATCAGGGATCGCTCCAAACCGGAAATCTCGCGCAGGCTGGCGTGCCGAAGGGTCCGCGACAGCCGCGCCAACATGTCGTCGGGCGGAAGCTCCATGGGCTTGACCGTCGCCTCGGCGCCGGTCTGACCGCCCGTGCCTGGATTGCCTTTCAGCATGTAGCTCAACTCTCTGTAGCCTTCCCGGAAGAGCGCGGCCAGCGGGCTGTGGGGAAGCCTGCGGGAGTCCTCGTACATGCCGGAAAGCTGCCTCCCCTCCCGGAACAGCCTGAGGAAGCGCTCGTCCTGTCGATCCGCCCGACCCAGAACGCGGAACTTCAGAAAAATGAGGGTCCAGGACGCAAGCGAAAAGACGAGGAGGAGCGCCAAGACGCCTTTGGCGACGACACCGGCCTGCAAAATGAGACTCAGAGCGTTCATATGCGATTTCCCATCTGGTTTTTATAGCAAACCCATGAAAGGGACGTCAAGGAAAACCCTCGACATTTCTCGACTTTGCCGATCGCGCAAGTCACATGGCGCACCGGTCCCGCCCGCAGTGCGCCTCCCGGAACCCATGGCTCGCCATCCCGCGACCCGTCCGGTTGCGCGGAGGTCCCGCGCATCATATTCTCCTATGACAGGCGTCGCACCGAGAGAGTTCCGCGGCTTGGCGCTTCGCGGACGATCCGGTCTCCTCCCTATGCGCCCGGGCGTGCCTTCGAAGGCTGCGCGCCACCGAGGAGCGCTCCCCATGCCGCAGAGCGCGCCACCGCGCCTTGCCGTTTGGGGTTTCCTCTGTTACGCTGAACCGGTTCCGCGGCCGTGCCGGCCACCGGGCCGGTACCCTTTGGCCGTCGACTGTGGCAGGCGGGCTGGTGAGTCGGCTGACCTCTCGAGGAGATCATATGGCAACCCTGGACCTCCGCGAAGTGCCCGGATTCTCCTCCTTGATCCTGGACTATGTGCACGACTTCGGTCGCCTGTCCTCCTATTACGCCCGGAACCCGAGACGCGACGACGAGTACGCGACGCTCGCGGGGCTGTGCGGCGACCGCGACTACCGCCGGGCCGATCTGCGCGCCACGCTCTTGGCCCAGCAGGCCGCCTGGGACGCGCCTGCCGCGGTCCGGCAGCGGATCGACGAACTCTGCCGCCCCGATGGCTTGGCCGTCTGCACCGGGCAGCAAACGGGTCTCTTCGGCGGCCCCCTGTTCACCGTGTACAAGGCCTTGACGGCCATCGCATTGGCTGAGCGTCTCCGGCAGAGCCTGCGACGGCCCGTCGTCCCGCTGTTCTGGATGGCGTCCGAGGATCACGACGTGGCAGAGGCGGACCACGTGCACGTGGCCGATCGCAACGCGAACCTCGCGCAGGTTCGACACACGGCCTGGCAGTCGCCGCACGGGTTCATGCCGGCCAATTTGCAGCTGGGGCCGGCGATCCGGGAAACCCTGGAGCACCTGCGGGCTCTCCTGCCGGTCACGGAGTTTTCGGATGCCGTCTACGATGCGCTGGCGCGCGCGTACGCCCCGGACCGGACGCTTTCCCATGCGTTCGCGCACTGGATGACGCATCTCTTGGGAGAGACCGGTTTGGTGCTCGTGGATGCCGCGGACCCCGATCTGAAACGTATGGCGGGCGGCGTCTTCCGGCGTGAGTTGGAGGAAGCTCCCCGAACCTCCGCCGCGATCCTGGAGGTCAGCCAGTCCCTCCGCGCGTCCGGATATGCGGCCCAGATCGAGGCGCGACCGGACGGCGTGAATTGTTTCCTGCTGCAGCGGGGACGCCGGCCGCTGGTGCGGGACGCCGCGGGCTTCAGGCTCCGGGACACCGGCGAGACCATTCCCGCCGCATCCCTCTACCGGACGGCGCAGGAATCACCCGAGCGGTTCAGCCCGAACGTGGCCCTCCGCCCCATCGTGCAGGACACGCTCTTTCCCACCCTCGCGTATGTGGCCGGCCCGGGCGAGCTGGCGTACTTTGCCCAGCTCCGGCCGCTGTATGCGGCCTTCGAGGTCCCGATGCCCGTGATCGTGCCCCGAGCCACGCTGAGCCTGCTCGAGCCGCGCATCACCCAACTCCTGACGCGCTTCCGGCTGGGGTTGCACGACCTCACGGCGGAGCCGGAGCAACTGGCCAGCCGCATTCTCCGCGCGCAGCTGCCGCCGGATCTGGAGGCCACCCTCGCCGCCGCCCGGCAGGGTGTGGACGAGATCTTCCGCCGGATCGGGGACGCCGTGGCCGCGGTCGACCCGACGCTCAAGGCCACCGCGGGCCAGGCCGGCGGACACATCAAGGGGCATCTGGACCAACTGGCGAAGAAGGCGGTGCAGGCACTGAAGCGCCGCGAGGCGGACACGGGACAGCAGCTGCAGCGCCTCCGTGAGGCCCTCATGCCCGGCGGCAAGCTCCAGGAGCGGGTCTACCCCTCTCTCCCCTATCTCGCGAAATACGGCTTTGCGCTCGTCCGGACCCTGCGGGAGCAGATCGCCGGCCCCGGCTGGGCACACCAGTTGGTGCCCATCCCGAGCGACGCCCACAGTGCGTCGGAGTCTCGGGCGACGGCGCCATCGGAGTCCTCTCCATGAAGATCGGCGTCACCTGCTACCCGACGTACGGGGGGAGCGGCGTCGTGGCCACCGAGCTCGGCAAGGCCATGGCGCAGCGCCAGCACCACATCCACTTCATCAGCTACGCCTTGCCGTTTCGCCTCCAGCACTACGACGAGCGGATCTTCTTCCATGAAGTGGAGATGGTGAGCTACCCCCTCCTGGAGCACTCGACGTACGCCATCGCCCTGGCGGCCAAGATGTCCGAGGTGGGCTCCCAGGTCGGCCTGGATCTCTTTCATGTCCACTACGCCATCCCCCACGCGGTCTCGGCGTTCCTGGCGCGCTCCATCCTCGGGCCCCACGGGCCCCGCATCGTGACCACGCTGCACGGGACCGATATCACCCTCGTCGGGAACGACCGCTCGCTGTTCCCGATGACGCGCTTCGCGTTGGAGCAATCGGACGGCGTCACGTGCGTGTCCCGGTATCTGCTGGAGAAGACCCGGGAGGTGTTCAACCTGGACCGTCCCATGACGGTGATCCCCAACTTCGTGGACACCCGACGCTTCAGTCCCACCCCGCGATCCACGCTGCGGGAGCACCTGGCGCCGCGGGGCGAGCGCATCCTCGTCCACCTCTCGAATTTCCGGCCCGTCAAGCGCGCGCCGGACGCCGTGCGGGTGTTCGCCAGGGTCCGCGCCGCGCTCCCGGCGCGGCTGCTCCTGATCGGGGACGGCCAGGATCGGCCCGAGGCCATGCACCTGGCCGAGACGTCGGGACTCAAGCAGGACGTCATCTTCCTGGGGAAGCAGGACGACGTGGAGAGCCTCCTGGCCGTGGGCGACGTCCTCCTGCTCCCGAGCGCCGACGAGGCCTTCGGCCTGGCGGCGCTGGAGGGGATGAGCTGCGGCGTGCCGGTGGTCGCCACCGCAGTCGGCGGCGTGCCGGAGGTCGTGGAAGACGGCAAGAGCGGCTTTACGCTTCCGGTGGGGGACGTGGACGGCATGGCGCGGGCGGCGCTCGCACTGCTCACGGACGATTCGCGTCGCGCCGAGTTCGGGGCCGCCGCGCGGCGGCGGGCCGTCGAGCACTTCGACACATCCCTCATCGTCCCGCACTACGAAGCCTACTACCGCGAGGTGCTGGGCCGCTGACGGCCGAGGCCCTACCCAAGCATCCGCGCAACGGTACCCGGCCCGCAGACCATGGTTTCCCGCAGCCTCGCCCCGGCTCCGGGTAGTCCTTCGATTTGTGCGTCTTGTGCTTCTTGTGGCGGACCCGTCGGGTCAGTTGACCCGCTTGTGGAAGCTCAGGACGGCCCAGTACAGGAAGACCACCACGAACCCGCCCAGCACGGTCACGTCCTGCCAGATCTGGACGAGGTCCGCCGCGCGCAGCGTCACGGCCCGCACGGCCCGCGAAAAATACATCAGCGGGAACAGATACGAGATGGGGCGGATGTAGTCCGGGATCGCCTCGATGGGCGCGTACGCTCCGGAGAGCATGAACACCGGGAGCACGTAGAAGACCGCGATCTGGACCGCCTGGAACTGGGTCCGGGAGACGGCGGAGATGAGCAGGCCCGTGGCCAGCGAGGTCAGCACGAACAGGCAGCACAGCAGCAGCAGCAAGGGCAGCCGCTCGGCCACCGGGATGCCGAACCAGCGGTCCGCCACGAACAGGATCGTGGCCACGTTGAGCACGGAGATCCCGAAGTACGGCAGGAGCTTGCCCAGGATGAGCTCGGTGCGGGTGATGGGCGAGGCCATGAGCTGATCCAGCGTGCCTCGCTCGCGCTCCCGCGGGATGGTGATGGCCATCAGCATCACGGTGAGGAGTTGGAGCGTGAGG
>Ga0316620_10000302_pt1 | contig 19667 bp, 16 predicted proteins | sample OWC_Aug_M1_C1_D5_FD_207651 | JGI IMG/M metagenome (GOLD analysis project Ga0316620, IMG submission 207651) | Wetland soil microbial communities from Old Woman Creek delta, Ohio, United States - OWC_Aug_M1_C1_D5_B | ecosystem: Environmental > Terrestrial > Soil > Wetlands | place: USA: Ohio... | reverse complement strand
CCTGCCGGGGGGGATGCTGCTGCGCACCCACACCTCGCCGGTCCAGGCGCGGGTCATGGAGCGGCGGCAGCCCCCGATCCGGATCATCGTGCCCGGCCGCGTCTACCGGCGCGACTCCGACCTGAGGCACTCGCCGATGTTCCACCAGGTGGAGGGGCTGCTGGTCGACGAGGGGATCACCTTCGGCCACCTCAAGGCGACGCTCGAGACCTTCCTCCGCGCGCTGTTCTCCGAGGAGGTGGCGGTGCGGCTGCGGCCCGGGTACTTCCCGTTCACCGAGCCCTCCGCCGAGGTCGACATCAGCTGCATCTTCTGCCGTCAGGCCGGGTGCGGCGTGTGCTCGCGCTCGGGGTGGATCGAGATCCTGGGGGCAGGCATGGTCGATCCCCGGGTGTTCGAGGCGGTCGGCGTCGACCCCGAGCGCTACACCGGCTTCGCCTTCGGGATCGGGCTCGACCGCGTCGCCATGCTGGTCCACGGCATTCCCGACCTGCGCCAGATGTTCGAGGGTGACCAGCGCCTGACGAGGCAGTTCGCATGAAGTTCGACCTCGGCTGGCTGTGCGAGCTCGTCGACCGGGCTCCGGATCCGGACACCATCGCCGACCGGCTGACCGCCTGCGGTTTTTTGGTCGAGCTGCGCGAACGCGCCGCCGACGGCGAGGTCTGGGAGGTCGAGGTCACCACCAACCGGCCCGACGCCATGAACCACCGCGGGCTGGCCCGCGAGCTCGCCGTCGCCACCGCCACCACCCTGCGACCGCTGACCGTGGAGCTGACCGAGGACGCGGAGCCGGCCGCCGCTGTCGCGGCAGTCGAGGTCGTCGAGCCGAAGCTGTGCTCGAGGTACGTGGCGAGGGTGGTGCGCGGCGTGAGATTCGTCGAGTCGCCGGGCTGGCTGAAGCGGCGCCTCGAGCGCTGCGGGGTGCGGCCGATCAACGCCGCCGTCGACGTCACCAACTACGTGCTGCTCGCACTCGGGCAGCCGCTGCACGCCTTCGATCTGGAGCGTCTCTCGGGGCGCAGGATCGTCGTGCGTCGCGCCGCGCCCGGGGAGCGGCTGACCACCCTCGACGGCGAGCCGCGGGAGCTCGATCCCTCGATGCTCGTGATCGCGGACGCCGAGCGGGCGGTGGCGCTGGCCGGCATCATGGGCGGCGCGGACTCCGAGATCTCCGCCGGCACCTCGGACCTGCTGATCGAGAGCGCCCACTTCGACCCGCTCACCGTGCGCCGCGCCGCCCGCCGGCTCGGCATGCACACCGAGGCCTCGCATCGCTTCGAGCGCGGCTGCGACCCGGAGATGGCGGGAGTTGCCTGCGACGTCGCCGCGGCGATGATCGGGAAGCTGTGCGGTGGGCGGGTGTGCCGGGGCCGGATCGACGTCGACGCGCGTCCCTCATCGCCGCGCACGATGGCCTTCTCTGTGAGCGGGCTGTCGCGCTTCGCCGGCCTCGACATCGCGGCCTCCGACGTGCTGCGGATCCTCGACGGTCTGGGGTTCGCGCCGAAGGCGGAGGGCGACCGGGTGGTCGTGACGAAACCCTGGCACCGCGTCGACGTGGAGCGGGTTGCCGACCTCTACGAGGAGGTGATCCGCCACGTCGGCTACGGCGCGGTACCGGCGCGGCTGCCGGTGCTGGCGACCTCACCCGGCCACCGCCACCCCAACTGGGAGCTCGTGGACCGGGCGCGGGACGCGGCGGTCTCGGTCGGGCTCGCGGAGGTCATGACCTTCGCCTTCATCGACCCCGACGACGATGCCCTCGCCGGTGAGCTGCCGCTTCCGGGCGGGCCGCCGCTCCTCATCGCCAACCCGCTCGCGCGGACCCAGAGTGCGATGCGGCGCTCGCTGTTGCCGGGCCTGCTCGCCGGCGCGCGCGTCAACCTGAATCGCGGCGAGCGGACGCTCGCGATCTTCGAGCAGGGCCGGGTGTTCGCCGCGGGCGATGGCGCGCCGGTCGAGCGTGAGCGGCTGGCGCTGGCCCTGGCCGGCTCGCGCGAGGCTGGGGCGGTGTCGTTTGCAGTGCTCAAAGGTTTGGTCGAGGAGCTCGTGGACCGGGTCGGGTTGCCGGAGGTCGAGTGGCGGCGCGGCGGCGCTCCGTGGCTGGACGAGGCGGAGGGCGCGGTGCTGGTTGCCGGTGACGCCGTGATCGGCCTCGCCGGGCTGCTGGCGGCCGGCCCTGCCTCCCGCTGGGAGCTCCGCCAGCCGGTCTACCTCGCCGAGCTCGAGCTGGCGGCGGCCGGGGGGCGGCCGCAGCCGGTGCGCTTCCAGCCGGTGCCGCGGTTCCCGTCGGTGGTGGCAGACATGACCGTCGAGCACCCGGCCGGGTTCCCCTTCGCGACGCTCGTGGGCACGGTCCGGGAGCTCGCGGACGGGCATGTCGAGACGGTCGAGCTGCAGGCCAGGTTCATCGGCGGCTCCCTGCCGGCGGACCGGGTGCGGACGACCCTGCGGCTGGTCTACCGACATCCCGAGCGGTCGCTGACCCAGGATGAGGTCAACGCCGCCCAGGCCGAGCTTCGGGAGCGGCTCGGATCGCGCCTCGGGGTGACCTTCGCCTGATGATCACACGACCGGAGGAGCTCGAATGTCACTGGATTCGGTGCTGAAGAAGCTGGAGTCGAGGATCGAGGAGTTCGTCGAGGCCCACGGCAAGGCGACGGCACGGATCGTCGAGCTGGAGGGCCGCATCAAGGAGCTCGAAGGGCAGCTCGGCGGCAGCGGCGAGCTCGAGGCCAAGGTCGCCAAGCTCGAGTCGCAGCGCGGCGAGCTCGCCGAGCGCCTGGGCAAGGTCCTGGGGGCGCTCGACAAGGCGCTCTCCTCGGCGTCCCACTAGCCCTCGGCGGCCACTGACCGGCCGGTCGGAGCCAGGGGCGGCGATGCCTCGTTCCCGTTCCCGAAGGGTTTGGGGTGGCGGGGCATTGACTCGGCTGGGAACCAACGCTGTCTGGCCGGTTTCGGAGGGCTCCGTTCGGGCGCGGAAGCGGGCGCGGAAGCGCTCCGTGGGGGTCTGAACCGACACCTCTTGATGCTGTATACTGGATCTGGAAAGGGAGCACCGATGACGACCGTTCGGGCCACCGTCGAGATCTTCGGACAGCGGCTCGGCCTGCGGGCGGACGGGGACTCGGCGCGCCTCGAGGAGCTGGCGCGTTTCGTCGACACCCGGATGCGCGAGGTCGCCGAACGGAGCTCCAGCGTCGACACGGTCAAGATCGCGGTCTTGACCGCACTCAACATCGCGGACGAGCTGTTTCACGAGCGTGAGACGGATCAGGATGTCCGGCAAGAGCGGTTGGAAGAGCAAGCAGAAAGGCTCGTTACGAAGCTCGAACAGGCCATGAGAACCGGGGAGGCCCGGGAATGAACACTGGACTCGGAGGTCCCTGCGCGGTTAGTGATGAGTGAAACTATCGTTGAACCAACACCTATTTGACGGGCTGCCGCGTTCCTCCATTCGGAGGCTCGCCGCACGGTGGGAGAAGGGTGGAGGACAGGCGCCCACCTGTGGTTGCGCAGGTTCAAATAGGGTTGCTCACACGGCCGAAGCGGGGACCTCCACTTTGCCTCCCTAGAGGGCCTGCCGACCTCCAAGCCGGTCACCCCTGATTGCTCCTTGACAGGGGGGACACCGTGAAGCTTCTGATTGCAGCCATCGGCGTGCTGCTGGTGGCGATTGTCGCTTTGATCGTGGTGTGGGCGCTGTGGCGAGCGTCCCGCCTGGCTGGGCGCCGCCTGCTCGCGAACGCCGAAAAGGAGGCCCGCCGGATCCGGGCGCGGGCCGAGATCGACAGCCAGCGAATCCAGAAGGACGGCGAGATCCTGGTGCGCGAGCGCCTGCTGGCGGCGCGCACCGAGTTCGAGCACGAGACCCGGGACCATCGCATCGAGCTCGACGGCCTCGGCCGGGAGCTCGACCGGAGGGAGCGCGAGCTCGCCGGCACCCTCGAGGAGCTCTCGGCGCGGGAGGAGACTCTCGGCCGGCTGGAGGCGACACTCGGCGGCCGTGAGACCGCCATCGTCGAGGCCGAGCGGCGGCTCGAGACCGCGGCCGCCGAGCAGCGGGCCCGTCTCGAGCAGATCTCTGGCATGACCGCCGACCAGGCCAAGGCCGAGCTGATGCGGGGCATGGAGCACGATGCCCGGATGGAGGCCGCCGGCATGATCCGCCGGGTCGAGGAGGAGGCCTCCGAGAAGGCCAAGGACAAGGCGCGCCGGGTGATCTCGATGGCCATCCAGCGCATCGCCTCCGAACACGTGGTCGAGAGCACAGTCGCGGTCGTCGACCTACCGTCCGACGAGATGAAGGGCCGCATCATCGGTCGCGAAGGGCGGAACATCCGCGCCTTCGAGCAGGCCACCGGCGTCGACCTGATCGTCGACGACACCCCGGAGGCAGTGATCCTGTCCTGCTTCGAGCCGGTGCGGCGCGAGATCGCGCGGCTGGCGCTGACCAACCTCATCCAGGACGGCCGCATCCATCCCGGGCGCATCGAGGAGCTGGTGGCCAAGGTGCAGACCGAGATGGACGAGAAGCTGCTCGCCGACGGCGAGGCGGCGGCGCTGGAGGTGGGCATCCCGGACCTCCACCCCGAGGTCCAGAAGCTCATCGGCCGCCTCCAGTTCCGCTCCTCCTACGGCCAGAACGCTCTCAAGCACTCGCTCGAGGTGTCGTGGCTCGCCCATCACATGGCCGCTGAGCTCGGCGTCAACGCGAAGGTGGCGGGGAGGGCCGGACTGCTGCACGACATCGGCAAGGCGGTCGACCGCGAGATGGAGGGCACCCACCTCGAGCTCGGGCGCGAGCTGCTGCGCAGGCACGGCGAGAGCGACGAAGTCATCCACGCCATGGAATGCCACCACGGCGACGTCGAGCCGCACTCGGTCGAGGCGGTCCTGGTGACCGCGGCGGACGCCCTGTCGGCGGCGCGTCCGGGGGCGCGGCGCGAGATCCTCGAGAACTACATCAAGCGACTCGACACCCTGGAGAAGCTGGCCAACGACTTCAAGGGGGTCGACAAGGCCTACGCCATCCAGGCCGGCCGCGAGCTGAGGATCGTGGTTGAGTCGGACAAGATCTCCGACGAGGAGGCGCTGTGGCTGGCCCGCGATGTGGCCAAGAAGGTCGAGGCCGAGCTCACCTACCCGGGCCAGATCAAGGTGACGGTGATCCGCGAGACCCGCGCCGTGGAGTACGCCAGGTGATCCGGATCCTGTTCATCGGCGACGTCATGGGCGGCCCGGGCCGCCGCGCCGTCGAGGCCCACGTCGAAGGCCTGGTGGACCGCGAGCGGATCGACTTCGTCATCGCCAACATCGAGAACATCGCCGGCGGCTTCGGGCTGACCGCCAAGGTGCTCCAGGAGCTCGAGGGGCTGCCGGTCGACGTGTGGACGTCGGGCAACCATGTCTGGGACAAGAAGGAGGGGGTGCCGCTGCTCGACGCGCACCCGTCGCTGCTGCGGCCTGCCAACTACCCCGACGGCAACCCCGGGCGCGGGTGGTGCGTCGAGGAGACCGCCGCGGGGGTGCCGGTGGCGGTGATCAACCTGCAGGGACAGGCGCTGATGGCACCGATCGACAACCCCTTCCGGGTGGCCGACCGGGTGCTCGAGGAGATCCGGCTCAAGCACGAGGCCCTCCGGATCATCGTGGTCGACATGCACGCCGAGGCCACCTCGGAGAAGCAGGCGATCGGGTGGTACCTGGACGGCCGGGTGACGGCGGTGCTCGGGACCCACACCCACGTGCCCACGGCCGACGAGCGGATCCTACCCGCCGGCACCGCCTTCCAGACCGACGTCGGCATGACCGGCCCCTACGAGTCGGTGATCGGGATGCGGCCGGACAAGGTCATCGAGCGCTTCCTGCTCGGCACTCCGCGATCGTTCGAGCCGGCCAAGCGGGACGTCCAGCTGCGGGGGGCGATTGTCGACGCGGACGAGGAGACAGGTCGGGCGCTGGCGATTCGCCGCCTTCGCGTCGATGGCCCCTGACGCCGCGGCCTCCGCCTCCGTAAACGGAAAGGAGCCATGGAGAGCAGCCTGCCGACGCGGATGGTCATCGATCTTCCCAACTGGGTCGGTGACCAGGTCATGGCGCTGCCGGCGGTTCACCGGCTGGTGACGGCCAACGCCGGCGGCGAGACGACCCTGCACTCGCGCCCGGCCGGGCGCCGGTTGTTCGCGTCGCTGTTCCCGGCTGTGGCGGTGGTGGCGAGCCCGCCCAAGTGCTCCCCGATCACGACCGCGCGTCGGCTGTGCCGCGGCGGCGGCCGCTTCGATCTCGGCGTCACGCTGCGCCATGCCCCCCGCGCGAAGATCTGCCTGCGCCTGACCGCGCGGAGGTCGCTCGGCAGCGACGGCGACGGCGGCCGCCTGCTGCTGACGGAGCGCTACCCGGTCGACCGCAGCCGCCATCAGGTGTTCGACGCCGATCCGATCCTCGAGGGGCTGGGGCTGCCCGGAGTCGACCCCCGGTGGCGGCCCGCGCTGCCGCTCGCGCTGGTCGAGGAGGGCGCCCGCCTGCTGCGCCGTGCCGGGGTGGCACGTGAGGGCGCGATCGGCGTGGCGCCGGCCTGCGCCCGCGGCGAAACCAAGCGCTGGCCCGCGGCGAGCTTCGGCAAGCTCGCCGGGAGGATCCGGGCGCGCGGGCTGGAGGTGGTCGTCGTCGTCGGTCCGGGCGAGGAGGAGTTCGGCCGCCAGGTGGCGGCGGCCGCGGGCCGACCCCTGCCGATCGTCGGCAGCGACGTCGACGTGGCGGGCCTGGCGGGAATGCTCGCCCGACTGTCGGTGCTGGTGTGCAACGACTCCGGCCCGATGCACCTGGCGGCGGCAGTCGGCATCCGGATGGTGGCGCTGTTCGGTCCCACCGACCCGCGCCGCACCGGACCGCTCGGCGACCGTCACGTCATCCTGCGGCACGACCTCGAGTGCGCTCCCTGCCGCGCCCGAACCTGCGGCCTCGGTCACGCCGCCTGCCTGCAGGAGCTGCCCGTCGACCGGGCCGAGCAGGCGCTGCTGCGGGTCCTGGGCGGCAGCTAATCGGGTCGCGCGTCCCCGACGGGCGCGATCGTCCTTACGCGGAGACAAATCACGAAGCACAGGGTGCAGCGTGGCCGACCCCCGAAGACTCGCGCCCTCCTCACCAGGGCCGCCCCTGCGAGAACCGGCTCGCAGCGTCGGCTACACTTGGGGCCGTGATCGAGCCGCGACAGGGCACCACCAGGAGCGACATCCTCACGCTCGTCCTGATGACGATCATCGCCGGGATCCCGCTGCTCGGGGGACGCGCGCTCGGCGGCCACGACATCATCAACTACCTCATCGTCGCTCAGCAGACCGCGGCCAACCTGCGTGAGGGAATCGTCTTCCCGGCCTGGGCCGGCGGCTTCAATGCCGGCTTCGGCTCGCCGCTCCTCATCTTCTTCCCCCCACTCACCGGTTATATCCATTCGCTTTGGGTCCTCGCAGGAATCCCGGTCGCCGCCGGGGTGTGCATCTCCGCCGTCGTTGCCCATTTCCTCTCAGGACTCGCGATGTACTGGTGGCTCCGCTCGACCGGCGTCGGTCACCCGGCACTGCCTGCGGCCGTGGTCTACATGGTCGCGCCGTATCGTCTGGTGGACCTCTACTTCCGAAGCGCTCTCGGCGAGCACTGGTCATTCCTGTGGCCGCCGCTGATTCTGGGCGTCGCCAGCTCTCGCCGCCTCAGCGCACCGGCACAGGCCGCGCTGCTGGCGCTACTGATCGCGGCTCTTGTCACCACCAACCTCCCGCTGGCCGTGCTCTTCGGTATTGGCCTGGCGGCTTGGTTTCTGATCTCCGACCAGCTGCAGAACCTGCGGGTCCGGATCGTCGGAGGCGTCATCCTCGGCTTTGCCATCGCAGCGTTCGCCTTGGTGCCGCAGGCGCTCGCTCCCTCCTACCTGAATCTCGATGCCTGCTTCGGCAGAGCAGCGACCAGGATGCAGCCTTCGACCAACACGCTCTTCGCGGACGGGTTCACGATCTGGAACGTGAACACCGTGCTCTCGGTGGTGATGCTGGCGAGCTTTGCGCTGGTGATGGTCGCGCACTTCCTGACCCCTGAGCCGGAGAGACGACGCCGAGGAGCATGGCTGGCGGCCCTCGCCGCAGTCGCCTGCCTGATGGCCGCGACCGGCCCCGCGGGCAGGGTGTGGGATGCGCTGCCAGTGCTCTCCAAGCTCCAGTTTCCGTGGCGGGCGACCGCGGTGATGACGCTGCTTGCGGCCGCCGTCACGGGCCGTCTTCCCTTACGTCGCGCGTGGTTTGTCGCAGCCGTCGCCGCCACTTTCTCGATACCAGCGTTGGTGTGGAATCGCACGCTTCCGATCTCGAAGTTCCGACCGGATCGACCGCCGCACTTCGAGCGCGGCAGCATGTTTCCGGACCCCGAGGCGGCGTGGGAGACTGGCAGCCGTGGATGGTACTGGCGTCACCACAACCTCGTCGAGCTCTGCCTGCTTCCCAAGAGCATGAAGCCGTCGATGATGAGGGAGCTTGCCGGATCGCGGATGCCTGCCTTCGATAGCATCCGCGGCCGTGCCGTTACCGTGATGGACGCGCCATCAGCCTCGGTGAAAGTCCTGAAATGGGGCCAGGCTCATCGAGTGGTGGAAATCGACTCGCCGACCGACAGCACGCTGGTCTGGAGGGTACTCGACTTTCCGGAGATGATCGTGGCCGTCGACCGAGCTCAGGTCCCGGTCAAGGGCGACCCAACCACCGGGCTCGTGAGTCACCCAATACCGGGGGGTCGCCACATGGTGTCATGGTCCTGGCGCCCGTTTCCGGAGCTGGTCGCAGCGCGAGTCGTGTCGCTCGCCGGCGCTGTTGCGACAGCGTGGCTCGCATTCACCGCGTGGGGCGGCCGACGAGCGAGGAGGCACTTGAACGAACCCAATCCCCGGATCGGGCAAGGCTGAGGCTCGCGTCACCGATCGTCAAACGCGAAGCCGCGCGGCAAGAGAGTTCTGGCGCGGACCCGCGTCAGCGAGCCCCAGATCGCAGAGGCATCCCTGAACTGAGACCTTCGCTGGAGACCGAGCACGAAAGGTCAGATCTCATGTGTGCGGCGGCCGTCGCGGACCACGACCCGGCCGTCCTTGACCACATGGCGGATCTGGTTGACGCCGTAGTGGTAGACCAGGTGGTGGTAGGTGGGCGCACCCAGCACCACCAGGTCGGCGCGCTTGCCGACCTCGAGCGAGCCGATCTCGTCCGCGCGGCCGATCGCGGCGGCGGCATTGAGGGTGGCGGCGGTCACGGCCTCCTCGATGGTGAGCCCCATCCCCAGGCAGGCCAGGGCCAGGATCGTCGGCATCGACTGGGTCGGCGACGAGCCCGGGTTGCAGTCGGTGGCGACGGCCACGGCGCATCCCGCCTCCACCATCGCTCGCGCGGGGGCATAGCTCGAGCGGAGGAAGAACGAGGTGCCGGGGAGCAGGACCGCCACCGTGTCGGAGGCGGCGAGGGCGAGGATACCCGCCTGCGAGACGTGGACCAGATGGTCGGCCGACAGCGCGCCGAGCTCGACCGCCAGCTCGGCGCCGCCGAGCGGGCTGAGCTCGTCGGCGTGGAGATGGATCCGCCAGCCATAGCGGGGGGCGTCGGCGAGCAGCCGCCGGGTCTGGGAGAGGTCGAACACGCCCTGCTCGCAGAACACGTCGACCGCCTCCGCGAGCGAGCTTGCGGCGATCGTGGGGTGGATCTCGTCGATCAGCCGCCGGACATAGCACTCGGGGTCGTCGCGGTGCTCGGGCGGTACCTCGTGGGCGGCCAGGCAGGTGGGGTGGAGATCCACTGGGTGGAGCCGATCGGCGTCGCGGATCACCTCGAGCAGACGGAACTCGGTCTCCAGGTCGAGGCCGTAGCCGGACTTCGCCTCGATCGTGGTGGTGCCGTGCTCGAGGAAGGTGTCGAGACGGGCCAGGGTCGTTGCGAGCAGCTGATCGTGCGTCGCGCCGCGGGTGGCGCGCACGGTGGCGTTGATGCCGCCGCCCGCCCGCGCGATGTCCATGTAGGTCGCCCCGCGCAGCCGGCGGTTGAACTCGTCCTCCCGGGAACCCGCCCACGCCGGGTGGGTGTGGGGGTCCACGAAGCCGGGCAGGACGCAGCCGCCCGCCGCATCGAGCACGACGTCCGGCTCCGGGAAGCTGCGGTCGTGCTCCGCGGGATCGCCGACGAAGGCGATTCGCCCGCCGTCGCATCGCACCACCGCGGGCGAGTGCAGCTTCAGGCGACCGAGGTCGGCCCCGCGCCGCGCGCGGTGGCCCGTTGGGGTGGCGACCTGGGAGGCGCCACGGATGAGCAGGGTCATCCTGAGGACTCCGAGGAGCTCCCCGTGCGGCGCTGCAGCACCGCCAGCTGCGGGGTAGCGCGCTCCTCCTGCTCGCGCTTCTGGTCGTCGCGCACGATGCCCTCGAGCACCTCGACCACCCTCATCAGCTCGGACCGCGCCTCGCGTCGGCGCGAGCGCAGCTCACAGAGCAGCGACTCGATGTTCTGGGCGCGCTGGCTGGCCTCCTCGACCAGCCGATCGGCGAGCGCGTGACCGTCGTCGATGATCTTCTGGCTCTCGGTCCGCGCCGCCGCGACCGTCGACTCGGCGGTGCGCTGGGCCGCGACCAGCGCCTCATGCAGGGCCGACTCCCGCTCGCGGTAGTCGGCGAGCTCCTGCTCGAGCCGGTGGACGCGCTGCTTGAGCTCGCCGCGGTCACGGGTCAGCCCTTCGACCGACGTCGCGACCTGCGACAGGAACTCGTGCACCTCCATCGGCGCGTAGCCGCGCAGGCGCCGCGAGAACTGCTTACCGAGGATGTCGAGGGCCGAGAGCTCTGTCATGCTGCACCTTCCCGGTCGAATTATCGCACCGAACCCCGCCGAGCCGCGGTGATGTGGAGCATGTGGCACCCGGGCGCGGTTGCAGTGGCCGAAGATACCGGGGTTCCGAAGCGGAAGCGGGCGCGGAAGCGGGTGGGACCAGCCCGAAGATCCTAGCCCCTAGCCCCTGGCCGGGTGGGGGCTATACTTCGACTGCGATCGACCCGGGCTGGAGGGACTGGTGGCGGATGTCGCGCTGAGCGTGGAGGGGCTCTACAAGAGCTTCGACCCCGGCCTTTTCGAGCGGCGGGTCGACGTGCTCAGGGGACTGTCCCTGGAGGTACGCCGCGGCGAGACCTTCGGCTTCCTGGGGCCGAACGGCGCCGGCAAGACCACCACCATCAAGGCGATCACCGGCCTGATCCGGCCCGATCGCGGCCGGATCACGGTCTGCGGCCTTCCCCACGCCCGGCTCGAGGCGCGGGCCAGGACCGGCTTCATGGCGGAGCAGCCGTACGTCTACAATCACCTCACCGGTCGTGAGTTCCTCGAGTTTCACGCCGAGCTGCTCGCCCTCGACCGCGCCCGGGTGGCGGGCCGGGTCGACGAGGTGCTCGACCTGGTGTCGATGGCCGGCCACGCCAATCGCGGTATGCGCACCTACTCCAAGGGCATGCAGCAGCGGCTGTCGCTCGCCCAGGCGCTACTCGGTCGACCCGAGCTGCTGATCCTCGACGAGCCGATGAGCGGCCTCGATCCGGTTGGGCGGCGGGACGTGCGCGACATCATCCTGGCCGAGAAGGCGCGCGGGACGACCGTGTTCTTCTCGAGCCACATCATCCCCGACGTGGAGACGATCTGTGACCGGGTCGCGATCCTGGTCGACGGCACGGTGCGCGCGGTCGGCGAGGTCCGCGAGCTGGTGGCGCAGGAGGCCGACGCTTACGAGCTGACGTTCGTGGGCGGCGCCGGCGGCGCGCTGCGGACGCCGCTGCTCGCGAGTCACGAGGGCAGCGACGCGTGGTGGGTCCGGGTTTCAGGCGAGCACCGCGACCAGCTGATCCGGGAGCTCGCCTCCTCCGGCGCCCGGCTGGTGGCGCTGTCGCCGGTCCGCAGCAGCCTGGAGGAGTTCGTGATCCGGCACTACGAGGGCGGCGGGCGATGAGAGCGGTGGCGGCGATCGCCCACAACACTTTCCGCGAGGCCCTGCGCGACCGCGTGCTCTACCTGTTTCTCGGCTTCGCGGTGGTGCTGCTGGCATCCTCAAAGCTGTTCGGCCTGCTGACGGTCGGCGACGAGGGGAAGGTCATCAAAGACCTCGGCCTCGCCGGCATCCAGTTCTTCACGATGCTGATCGCGGTGATGATGAGCGTGCTGCTGATCAGCCGAGAGGTCGACAGCCGCACGATCTACAACATCCTCACCAAGCCCGTGCGGCGGTGGCAATTCCTGATCGGCAAGTACCTCGGACTGCTGGCCACGGTGGCGTTGAACCTGGCGCTGATGACGGCGGTGCTGCTCGCGGTGACGGTGGTGTACCTGGGCGAGTTCGATGCCGGGCTGCTGTTCGCCGCCGCGATGATCTTGCTCGAAATGGCGCTCCTGACCGCCTTCGCGACCCTGTTTGCCGTGCTGACCCGACCCATGCTCGGCACTGTCTTCACGCTCGCGGTGTTCGTGATCGGGCACGTGTCCGAGGACATCTGGGTGCTCACGAAGCACGTCAACAGCGGCCTGGTGCGACCGCTGGTGGCCGCGCTGTATGCGGTACTGCCCAACCTCGAGCGCTTCAACTTCAAGTCCGAGGTGGTGCACGACGTCGGAATCTCCTCGGGCGAGGTGGCCCTGACCGTGGCGTATGGCCTCGCCTACACCGCGATGGTGCTGGTGCTGGCCTGCGCTCGCTTCCGCGCCAGGGACCTGGTGTGAGCCGGCGGCTCCTGACCTTGGCGGCGGTGCTCGCCCTGGGGTCGATCGCCGTGCTGTGCGGGAAGCGCCTGGAGGCGATTCCCCGGGCCGACGTGCTCGGCAAGCAGCTGCTGTACCTGCCGACGCCGGAGATCCTCAGGCTGGCCAGCCTGGGCAACCAGGGGCTGATGGCCGACCTGCTGTACGTGTGGTCGATCCAGTACTACTCCCAGTTCGCGCTCGACGAGAAGTTCCTCTATCTCGAGACCGTCTTCGACCTGGTGACCGACCTCGACCCGCAGTACTTCGACGCCTACCGGGTCGGCGCCATGATCATGTCGCTGCAGAAGTACGGCGACCCCGCCGAGCACAAGGCAGCGATCGTCCGGCTGTATGACAAGGGCCTCCGCAGCATCCCGGACAGCTGGGAGCTGGCCGAGGTGGCGGCCTGGGACGCCCACTTGGTGCTCAACGATCGCGAGCTTGCGGTGCGCTGGATGAAGATGGCCGCCGAGCGGCCCGGAGCGCCGCCGGAGGTGAAGCGGGTCTACGGCCGGTGGCGGGACGACATCCACGGCTGGACGATCGAGGACTCGATCGCCTACTGGGAGGAGGTCGTCGCCGAGGCGAAGCGCAAGCCGGACGTCAACCTCGCGACGAGCCACCTCTACGACAGCTACGTGACCCTGGACCGCCGGCGCCTCGACCCGCTGCTCGTCCAATTCCGCCAGCGCACCGGGAAGTGCCCGGGCTCGTGGCAGGAGGTGGTGGAACGGGGCCTGCTGGCGGAAGCGCCCATCGACTACCTCGGCAATCCCTACGGCATCGACCCGGCGAGCTGCGCGCTGGTGGCGCGCAAGCGGATCCGCTGGGACTGACCCGGTCGCGCCGTCTGGGAGCGTGTGGGGCAGCGACCAACAACAAGGACCACTTCAGGACCGCATACAGGGGTCTAGGCCCCACACGCTGCTAGTGGCTCGACAGGAGCTGCTCGGAGAGGCTGAGCGCGCGCTCGCAGTCGGGCTGCTCTCTGAGCTTGCGGGCGAGCTCGGCAGCGGCGATCGGGCGGAGCGCCGGGTCGGCGGCGATCCTCGCGACCAGCGCCTCGGCATCGTCGGGTCGGACGATCCGGTAGGCGAAGCGCTCGAGGAGGGTGGGGTCGGCCTTCGTCCGGTCGAGGAGCACCATCGCGGTGTCGTCCCAGTAGACGAGGGCCCACCGCTCATCCGGGAACCACAGCGCGGAGAACCCCCGCCGGCCGATCGTCTCCCCGTCCGGTCGAACCACGGTGAACGGGGGGTTGTAGCGGAGCAGCGCCACCTCGATGCCATATCGATCGAGCATCGACTGCCAGGCTCGAGGGTCGCTGCTCCCGAGGAGGGCGTGGATCTCGGCGAGCAGCGGCTCGTGGATCTCGTTGCGGTCGTCGAGGAAGGCCCGTCGCTCCGGATAGAAGTGCCGGATCAGGAAGCCCCCGAAACGGACGTCGTTGTAGAGCGACGCCCCCGCGAGGCCCTGCTGCTCGATGAAGGCGAGCGCCCGCACCGGGTAGAAGCGGTCCGAGAAGGACAGCGCCGGCCGCCGGCCGGGCTCCGCCGCCATCGACGCCACGACGAGCGCCGCGAGGGCCACCGCCGCTAGCCGCCACGCCGCGTGTCGTGCGGAGGCGCCGGCGCGGCCGAGCGCGGGCAGCGAGGCCAGGGCCGGGGCGACCGCGATCGGCAGCAGGGCGAAGAAGAGCCCGACGTTGCGGACGTAGCGCAGGGCGAGAGCGGAGGTCATCACCAGCAGCGTCCAGCGGGCGAGCCGGCGTTCGCGCAGCGCGAGCAGCGCGAAAGAGGCTGCAATCGCGACGTAGAGCGGCGGCACGTCGCGGAACGAGGGTGAGATCCACTCGGGGTTGGGGATGTGGGGCAGGCCGACTAAGTGGGCGATCTCGATTGGGACCTGATAGAGCCGCCAGCCGTAGGGGTTGAGCATCGGTGCGGCGGCCGCGACGGCCAGCCCGAGCGCACCCGAGGCGAACGGACGAGGGTCGCGCCGCGTCCACAGCCACTGCAGCGACTCGGCGGCCAGCAGGCCGGCGAGCAGGAAGGGCACGACCAGGATGCCGGCGTGAAGGTTGGCGCCCGCCGCCATCAGCGCGCCGATCGCGAGCGGCCACCCGCGGCCACCGCGATCATGGCGGTGGAGGAAGATCCACACCACCGCGGGCGCGAGCAGCAGCGTCGCGAGCTCGGGCCTCAGGAAGAAGCGGATCCGGGCCCCGTACAGGCAGAGCACGGCCAACACCAGGGCAGACGGCGGCGACAGGCCGCTGCGAAAGCCGAGCAGCAGCAGCAGCACGGCCAGCGCCGCGACCAGCACCGCCCGCGTCAGCACGAGCAACGGCGCGCCGCCGAGGTGCTCGACGGCGGCGAGCATCACCTGGAAGCCCCACTCGTGGTCGATCCACGGGGTGCCCTCGGCGGTGGTCGAGAAGGGGTCTGAGCGCGGAACCGCGCGGTGGTTGAGGACCCAGTGGCCGGACGCGAGATGCCAGCCAATCGAGGTGTTGGCGATCGCGAACGAGCCGGCGATCAGGCCGAGCGCGGCGATCACCGCCAGCGTCGCCCAGGGGGGGCGCTCGGGGACGATAGGGTCAGTCGTCGTGCGGGCCTCCGTCGAGCACATAGCGCTCCCACTCCGGCTCGAAGGCGAGCGACGCGGGGGAGGGCATCCGGTCGAGGAACACGATGCCGTCGAGGTGGTCGACCTCGTGCTGGAGGACCCGGGCGTGGAAGCCGTCCGCGGTCAGCGAGACCAGCTCGCCATCGACGGTGCGCCCCTTGAGCTTGATGCGGTCGGCTCGCGGCACCAGGCCGCGCAGGCCGGGAATCGACAGGCAGCCCTCCCAGCCCTCGAGGAGCTGCTCGCCGATGGCGCGGATCTCGGGATTGACGACCACCGTCGGCGCGAGCTCGTCACGGTCGTCGGTCGAGGGCAGCCAGTAGACGAACAGGCGCAGCGGTTCCGCCACCTGCGGCGCCGCGAGACCAACCCCCTCCTGCTCGAGCATGGTGCGGACGAGGTCCTCGCCGAGCTGGTGGAGCCGGCCGCTCCCGAACCAGTCCTCGGGCACCGGCTCGGCCATGGCCCGCAGCACGGGGTGGCCCAGGCGGACGATCTCGAGCAGGCGGGCGGACACCGGGGGGCTGATCAAGGCTCAACCGCAGCTGCAGCCGCTGCATCCCCCCGACTCCGGAAGGTCCGGAAGGTTCGGGTTGTCGACGGTGAAGCCGGCGCCGCGGCCGTCCTCGACGAAGTCGACGGCGGCTCCCGTCAGGTGGGGCGCGCTCTGCGGGTCGACCAGCACCTTGAGGTCGCCGCTTGACACCACGGTGTCGCCGTCGCGCTCCTCGTCGAACGTGAAGCCGTAAGAGAAGCCGCCACAGCCCACGCCCTGGATGAACATCCGCAGATCTTTGCCGGCGGACTCGGGCATCTGCCGGGCGTACTCCTTGACCTTCTCGACCGCTCGCTCGGAAAACGAAATCATGCTTCCCTCCACGCGCCGAAGATGCAACCCGGCAGGCCCGAGTCGGTATTCCGCCTTGCCGCCGGCGGTCGTCACTCGAAACCCTGCGCTGCCAGCCAGCGCTCGGCCTCGATCGCGGCCATGCAGCCGGTGCCGGCCGCGGTGACCGCCTGGCGGTAGGTCGGGTCCTGCACGTCGCCGCAGGCCCAGACCCCGTCGACCGAGGTGCGCGTGGTTCCGGCGACGGTCGTGATGTAGCCGACGTCGTCCATGGCAATCCTGCCCCGGAAGATGTCGGTGTTGGGCCGGTGGCCAATGGCGACGAAGACGCCCTGCGTCGCCAGCTCGCGCTGCTCGCCGGTGACCGTGTCCCGCAGGCGAACTGCGGTGACGCCGCCCTGGCGGGTGCCGATCACCTCGGTGATCACCGAGTTCCACGCGAACGCGAGCTTCGGGTTGTCGAAGGCCCGCTGCTGCATGATCTTCGAGGCGCGCAGCTCGCCGCGGCGATGGATGACCGTCACCGAGGTTGCGAACCTGGTGAGGAAGATCGCCTCCTCGATCGCGGTGTCACCGCCGCCGACCACCACCACCTCCTTGTCGCGGAAGAAGAAGCCGTCGCAAGTCGCGCACGCCGACACCCCGTACCCCATGAGCTCGGCCTCTGAGGGCAGGCCGAGCAGCCTGGCCGAGGCGCCGGAGGCGATGATCAGGGCGTCGCAGGTCCACTCCCCGCTCTGGGTGGTGCGCACCCCAAACGGCCGCCGGTCGAGCTCGACCGCGGTGACGTCATCGAACAGCAATCTGGCGCCGAAGCGTTCGACCTGGGCCTTGGTGCGCTGCATCAGCTCGGGGCCGAGGATGCCCTCGGGAAAGCCGGGGAAGTTCTCGACCTCGGTGGTGATCGTGAGCTGCCCCCCCGGCTGCATGCCCTCGAAGACGACCGGCTCGAGACCGGCGCGCGCCGTGTAGAGGGCGGCGGTGAGGCCGGCCGGCCCGGAGCCGATGATCAGGACCCTGGCGTGCTGCGGTGCCATCGTGAGCTCCTTGTCGGCCCGGGCACTGGCCGCGCTGAATGCTCCCGCTCGAGCTGCGGGGCGTGCCCCGGATCGCGGCGCCCGCGCGGCCCTCCGCCGCGCGGCCGCCGAGCGAATCCGCATTATCCACGAAACCAAGGTGTGAGCAACATCGCTGCGGTCGGCGGCCGGCAGTGGTAGAAATGATGGGAGTGAGGACGACGCATATCTGCTGGCTGGTGGCAGCCGCAGTGTCCGTGACCACGTGCCTTCATGCCAGCTTGGTGGAGCTGGCGGACAGCGGCCAGTGGGAGCGGCTGCTGCTGGTTGCGAACCGGCGCGCCGAGCAGCTCCCGCTGCAGCCCGAGGAGGCCCTGCTGGCCGCGAACGCGGCCCGGGTCGTCGGCGATCTCCCCGCGGAGCTCCGGCACCTGCGGCAGGCCGCCGAGGGAGGGCCGCTCGCGGACGTCGCCCGCCTCGAGCTGGCCGAGGCGCTGGTCGGGAGCGACCCGGCGCAGGCGATCGATGTGGCCCTGCCCTACCTGCTCCGGGCCGAGACCCGGCCGATGCAGGAGTCGGCGGTCGCCGTGGCGGCCGAGGCGCTGTCGGGCGGAGTGGACGCGACCGCCCGCGCGGCGGTCGAGCGGTCGCTGCGAGGGCTCCCGGTAGAGGACCGCCGGCGGCTCGAGTTCGCGCTCGCGCGTGCCGACGCGGCCGGAGGGCGAGCGCGCCTCGTCCGCCTGCTCCAGGCCTCGACCGCCGACCTGGTGGCGCTGGACGCCGCCCGCGCGCTGCAGGCGCACGGCAACCTCGCCGCCGAGGAGCGGTGGCTGGTGGCCCAGAGCCTGTTCCAGCACGCCCTGTACCGGGAGGCGGAGCCGATCCTCGAGGGGCTGGACGGTGCAGCGAGCCGCGCCATTCCGTCGTGGGAGGTCGCCTTCCTCACCGGGCGGTGCGCCTTCCGCGAGGGCCGGTTCGACGAGGCGGCCGCCCGCTACCGTGTCGCGGCGACCCGGGCCGCCGGCGCCGAGCGGCGCGCCGAGCTGGAGCTCCACCTGGCCCGTGCCCATGAGCTGGCGGGCCGGCTCGACGAGGCGGTCGAAGCTGCCGTCCGCGCGGTGGCGACGCGGCCGGACGACGACCGGCGCCTCTACCTCGCCCGCCTCCGGCTCCGGCTCGACCAGCCGGAGCGGGCGAGCGCGGGCATCCAGCATCTGCGCGGCCGCAGCGCGCGGGCTCGCGGCGAGCTGCTCCTCGCCACCCATGACCTGCGCCACCAGCGGTGGGAGGCGGCGCGGCGGCGGCTCGAGGGCATCCGCCGCGGTCCGGCGCGGGGACCGGCGGCGGTCCTGGCCGCCGGCCTGGCGGCCGATGCGGGAGACGCCTCGGCGGCGATCCGGCTGCTCGACGAGGCGGCCGGCGAGCTCGATCCGTTCTGGGCGGAGCGTGCCCGCGCGCAGATGGCGAGGCTCGAGGGGGCCGCGGTCGACGCGTGGCGGGAGCGCTGCGCCCGGGCGTTGGCGACGGCCGACCCGGCGTCCCGCCGGAGGGTGTTGGCGCGGTGGACGACACTCGAGATCGATGCGGAGGCGCTCGGCCGGCTCCGGCGGGAGGTCGGCGCGGGCGCCGGGCTGCTCGAGCAGGTAACGACACCGGTCTTCCCCGAGGGCACGGCCGACCGGCTGTGGCGCAGCGGTCTGCGCCAGGCAGCGGTGCGCTGGGATCCCGCAGGCCTTCCCATGCGGAGCGCGTCCGAGGCGCTGTGGTCGGCGCAGCAGCTGCACGCGCTCGGCGTCCCCGACCGCGGCCTCCGGGTCGCCGACGCGGCCTGGCGGCTCGCCGGATCGGACCTGCCGGCGCGCGCCTACCCGGAGCCTCTGCAACGCGCCATGCACCCACTGCCGTTCCCGGAGCAGACGTGGCGCAGCGCGGTTTCCGGCTCGGTGCCGTGGACGCTGGTCAGCGGGGTCGCGCGCGAGGAGTCGCGGTGGGAGGCGGCGGCGATCTCGGGGGTCGGGGCGCGGGGGCTGATGCAGGTGATGCCGGGCACCGGGGCCGAGGTCGCGGCGCGGCGCGGCCTGCCGCCGCCGGCGCTCGATGCGCTGCTCGATCCCGAGCTCAGCCTCGAGCTGGGGGCGCTCGAGCTCGGACGCCTGTACGGGGCTTTCGACAGCCAGCCGGCGCCGGTCGTGGCGGCCTACAACGCGGGTGAGGCCCAGGCCCGGCTGTGGCTTGCCGAGTGCGGCGCGCCGTGCCCGAGCGAGCGGTACGTGGTCAGCATCAGCTTCGCCGTGACGTCGCGGTACACGCGCGACGTGCTGGCCGCAGCCGCCGCCTACGCGGACCTCTACGGCCCCACCCCCCCGATGGCGTCGGAGC
>Ga0316620_10000300_pt1 | contig 19703 bp, 39 predicted proteins | sample OWC_Aug_M1_C1_D5_FD_207651 | JGI IMG/M metagenome (GOLD analysis project Ga0316620, IMG submission 207651) | Wetland soil microbial communities from Old Woman Creek delta, Ohio, United States - OWC_Aug_M1_C1_D5_B | ecosystem: Environmental > Terrestrial > Soil > Wetlands | place: USA: Ohio... | reverse complement strand
GGCGGCCCAAGCCGCGGGCACCGTCTGCAGACGGTCGCGGCTTCCGAGAGACGCAGTCTCGAGGGCGTGCGCAAGCTGGGCCCTTTAGGGCCGAGCGCAGCGCCAACGTGCGGGTCGCCGCAGGCGGGGTACCCGCTCGCGCGGGGGGACCGTAGGAGGGGATCTCCGCAGAGATTCCCGACTCGGTGGGCCCCGCGAGTAGTGCGCCGGCGCAGTGATGGTGTGGGGCTGGCGAGCCCCACGGGTCGAGGAGGGGCGGGACGTAAGTGTGTCGGCAGCGCGCCGTATCATAGCTGTGCTCCTGCTGCGCGCACTTCCCGGGAGAGCTTCGTAGAAACGGCTTCATCGCCGCGGAAGGGGTCCGGGGAGCGAAGGGCTCCCCGGCCGCCAGAGGCGCGGGAAGGCTCGGAAACCGAAGCGGTTTCCGCTCTTTGCCTCTGAGCGAGGCCGCAGCCGAGGGATGAGGCAGTCTAGGCGCAACAGCGCCGTAAAAGAATACTAGTAGTCTTGTAGGCGAGCCTTTCCTTTCTTTTTCTTCTCTTTCTTTCTTCGTGGGAGACTTTTACTTTAGTATGGTGGATTGTTCTGTTTGACTTCCAGGCTATCCTAGGCGAGTAAATTTCAACGATCTATGCCTGGGAGGTATAATCTATCCTTCCTGAAGAAAAGATGCGTTTTAGGTCAAATGGCTGAGTTTTCTTATAGGCTATGTGAATGGACCTGCAGGAAAGCCAGGGTTCTCCTGGCGGAAATAAGGATCTGAGTTTCGCATGGTTATTTATCCTAGCGAGTGCATAGTTACGTTTTGGTCGTGATGTCGGACGCGGCCTTCCAGATAGCCAGATTTCTTTCTGGCGAACTCGCGCGGGGTTCGGTTCCTCCTTTCCTCGCGCCTTCTGATTACTGTGTCCTAAACCTGCCGTCAGGGAAAAGACGGTGAGACCAAGGGGCTATACGGGTGACTCTCTATGATTCCATTGCGTTCCGTTCCATTCCTTTCCTTTCCTTTGTGGAGGTGTTATATGACAGTTTATGTTGTTACCGAAGGCAATAATGGAGTCCAGCGTGTCGTTGGTTTTGAGCAAAACACCATCGATGAAGTAAGAGATTTTGTCTCTGAGGCTATGGGGAACGCTCCCTTTGTTGGAAGAGTCGGTATTCCTTCGCCGATTACTTACAGGGTTTATGAGGAGTGAACATGAAAACTGAAGAAGAGATTCGTCGGCTTTGTCGTGAAGCAGAAGAACATTGGAAGAGCCAAGGTTTTCTTTATGCCTGCTCAATGCGGGATAACGATCATGAAGAAGCTGCTCGTCGTATGCGTGGCTTCTTGTATTCAGAAGCAAAGCTTGATGCATATGATGAGGTTCTCAAATGACTAAACGAGAAATGGAAGTCATACTTGACAAAATCCAAAGACTCGAAAAGCAGTATGACATAAGACCTGATTGCAGTATATTGGGTCAAATAGAAGCTCTAAAATGGGTAAGGAGCGTGTTCGGTTAAATGAACTATGATTTAGTGTCTCGATGGTTTAGCGTGTTATTGATTTCGCTTCTTGCGATTTCTTTAGCTTCGTTTTCCTATATGTGTATCGCTATAGGATTGAATAACTTTAGAGGGTGTTAAACTATGACTATGATGACAGAAGAAGAAGCAACCAACTTCTTGGCTGTTCTCCAGGAGCTGGATGATTACAAAATAATAAACACCGATGCCGCGAGAGGAGTTCTGCGGTATGTTCTTGGACTTGGTAAAGAAGGTAAGTAAATGATGACTGAGAAAGAGATTCGTAAGTATCGAGAAGATATCAAAGCGGGTATTGAGCATCATTCTGTTATGATCGATACTTTAAAGGTCAAGCTTTCTGCGGTTAATACGATTCTTGGAAGTGAAGAGTAAATGTTGTCTGAAGGTGATGTTAAGGATATCCTGAATAACTTTCTTTTCATGGAGCTTAACGGCTTTGGTAACTTCAATATTGAGATTCATCTTCTTTCTGTTATTCTAGAGATGGAGGAATAAAATGGTAAAGTTATATAAAGATACGGTTGCTTTGTTAGAAAAGATTTCTTCTCTTGATATTGAGAGTTGCTCTTCTTATGATACTATTAAGGAGATCATTGGAGAAGCTCGACGGATATTAATGGAATTGCGTCATATGTAATTGGAGGACTGAAACATGGATATATACGAGCTTGCAGATGCGCAGAAATTCTTCAACTGTAATAGGTGTGGTACTTGTTGCCTTCAAGGTGGTGACATCGCCATAACTGACGCTGATGTTCACCGGATCGCTGACTTTCTTGGATGTCCTGAGAAAGACAGGACTATGATACCTTTAGCAAAAGATCGAGACAAGAACGGCAATCTATATTTTCATAGATCGCATCCGTGTTTCTACTATGACAAGGATCTTAAAGCCTGTCGTATCTATCCTGCACGTCCTACAGCTTGTCGGCAGTATCCTTACTTGTTGTTCGTTCTTAACGGCTGCACAAAAGAGGCTATGGAGCTATGCCCGCAGGTGAAAGATGCCAGGACAAGAGTTTGAGAGAGATATGGTTCATGCCTGGAACGCTTACGCAGAGACTTATGGAAAGAAGCTTATAGCGTACAGACATTACCAAATGAGATATCAACCTCAGCTTTTTGATGTTCTTGTTGACAGTAGACCGAATGAGTTCTATTTAGCTTTAGAATGTAAAAGCATAGATCCCTCTACAGTTTCGCAGCTTTACTTTAAACAGCACTTCTCTGCACCGAAAGGGATTCATCAAGTCATAAGAGAAAGTGAATGGCTTTCTCTATCCGGTAGAAATGGGTTCTTAGTCGTAGAGCTTCGGAGAGGCAAAGGTAAACATACTTCTTGCTTTTTCGTTCCCTGGCGATCAGTAAGCTATAACTTTAAGGCTGGCGAAAAGGGAATAGACAGCGAGATAATCACGCGTTGCCCTTCCTGTGATAAGAGAGGCGGAAAGTATACCTTTGATGATGAGTTCATCGAACAGGTTGTGAGGATGTTAGACAGCTATCCTAAAGATGCTAAGAAGGCGTATAAGAAGAAATGGAGCAAATAGATGAAACTATACCTTAGCTTTGGAGTCGTTAAAGACGACGGCTCGACAGAAAGGCTATTTAGCCTTGAACAGCCATTAGATAAAGCAAGCCTGGGTAAACTGGCTACGTTCGTTAAAGATCAGATATTGCCCTGGTAAGAGGTTATGAAATGCCACCAATACCTAAGACAGAGAAAGAATGGTTAGAATGCTTAACTTTACCTGAGTACCTCCAAATGATCCCAACTGGCCAGATCCGGCCTATCGTTGGTCCGGTCATTTGGATAGACGGTAACGGGAATAAGCTAACGACTGCCGGTTACATTGAGAAGTATGGTATCGATCCTCAGCAGGTCTGGGATGCCATAAAAGAGTACAGGAAACAGCACGGTAAAAAAGATAAGATCGCTTACTTGTAGATCTCTTTTCTTATTTTTCTCTCAGAATTACTTGCTTATACCATTGCTCAAAGTTCGTAGGCTTGTAGATCTCCACATCAATTCCTTGAGATTCTATAAAAGCGTGTGTAACATCATCGACCATCGCGGCAACGACTTTAATCTTAACTGGCAGGTCTTTGTATTTTACTAGCATCGGTGTCTGAGGAACTAATTGGCCGTAGTGGATAAGCTGCGAAACTACAGCAGGCTCCGCTTTCATCTTAAACTCTATAACCAACGTGTGATCTGGCAGATGAATAACACAATCGGCCCATCTTCTCGTCTTGGAGTAAATCAGGTCTGTTGAGCCGTTTGGCATCGGTCCTACTTCAAGTCTGAACCAGTGAGGTATACCTTGGTAAAACTTTTCAACATACTCATATGCAAGCAATCTTTCCCAGTTTACCTTTTTCCTTGTTGTCTGCTTAGTTGGTGTTATCAGTCCTCTTGCTATCATTGTTGCTATAGCGGACTCTGTCACTTCTGCAACAGAAGCATTTGCTACGAGTTCATCAGTCATTTTCTTTTCCTTCCTGGGCCCATGGGCCGTACTAAATTATTGTTTCATTAGTTATAACTTTTCTTACTACGGACATATTCAGGAGTAATCTTAGTAGGGATATACCAAGCACTCTAGGTTAGCTCTAGCAAAGCTGTGATGAGCTTAGAAGGCCAGATCTCTAGTCGGATGGTAGATTATACCTTCCTGGGTGTTGCCTCTGTCTAGTGACCTGTAGAGTGCCCTGTAAGTCATCTGCAGTTAGGAGATATCGAATATGGTAGATGTCAAGTCTAAGGAAGTACGCAAGGCAGCTTATATCAATAGCCTTGGTGCTGTGCCAGGTGCCTATAAGGCAGGTATCGATGCAACTCAGGGCTGGAAAGAGAAAGCTCTCGCCGGCCAGGGACTGTATGAGCAGAAGATGCAGGACGGAAACGTACTGCGACGCCGGCAGAAAGCTCTCGAGAAAACCTCAGAGGCTGACTGGAAGGCCAGAGCTTCTAACCTGGGATCTGTTCGCATCGCGGACGGTATGAGAAACAGCGCAGAGAAGCAAGCTGCCAACTATGAGCCTATCGCTGCTGCTCTCCGTGGCCTTGATCTGCCTCCCCGAAGCGCTGACCCGATGGCCAATATCGACAACAGGGTTAAGGCCGTTGTCCGTACTGTCATTGCAGCTTCCCCTAAGAACCAGTGAGGCTAGACTATGGTAAAGCTTCAACATAGCATACTTCGCTCTAGGGAGGTGCAGACGAGCAATCTCCAACTCTACCGATTCGATCTTCCTAAAGCCGGGTGCTATTCTGCCCTGGATATTTCTTTCAGGATACAGAACGGCGCAACTTCCGCTATCAACCTAGATATCCTTGATATCATCAAGCATATCTCACTTGTAGTCAATGGCAATGATTACCGCTACCATATCAAAGGCCAGGATCTGTTTAGGTATCATTGGCAGAAGTACGGTAGACCAATGCCGTATACCTTCACGGAGAAGGGTAGCGCTACTCAGGAGGTCTGGTTCCGTCTGGCGTTCGGCAGGTTCCTCGGTGATCCTCAGTTTGGTCTGGATCTGTCTCGGTTTGCTAATGTTCAGGTTCAGATTGACTATGACGCTGTTGCTGCCTGGGGTGCTGCTGCTGCTGGCACATTCACGACTGGTACTTGCGCCATAACTCTCGTAGCTCATGAGTTCCCGCGTGCTTCCCGGCCTTCGTTCCGCGGTATGATCGGAGTTCGTGAGTTCTGGACCGGTACGACTGCTGCATCTGGAACTATCGAAGAGAACTTGCCCACTGCTAACATGATCCTTGCCGTTGGTGTATCCTGTCTCGAGGATGGCGTAGCCGAAGCTACGGATATTACGGATATCAAGATCGGCAAAGATAACTATAATGTTGTCTGGATCGACGGCAAATGGTATCTGTACCAGGATCTCATCAACAACGAGCTGGACGTGAGAGAGGAGCATTACGACCTCTACGTAGCATCTACTCAGGTCAAGGATACTCATCTCGCGAACATAAAATCTGCTGTAGTAACTCCGCGGGTTCATACGGTGCCAACTTAAGGATTGAGGAGGTGACTATAAAATGGCTGCTGCTGGAAGTATGAGTATTTGCGCTGTAACCGCGATTACTGGAAATGAATGCACGTTCACGGGCTCAAGTTCAATAGGAAACGCTGCCGCAGGGTTCGTTCCTGCGACCACTATCATTCCTCAATGGGCTGGGTTTGATGTAGTGGGAGATATTCACGGTCTGCTTAGGTTTGCCTTTGCCGATCCTACTACCTTTGAGGGCGCTTTGCCTCCTGTAGATCTCGCTACGGCTCAGATCAAGCTAACTGAGGGTGGAGCTGATGGTGTTGTAGCTCTCCTCTGCGAAGAGGTATACAACTACTAGGGAGGCTAAAGCCTCCCAGGAGTCTTTTTATGCACCCATTCATATTAGAAGCGGGGGTTGTCGCTGCTGCTGAAGTCACGACTCTTAAGACTGAACCAGTACCTAATGGTCATATGTTTACTGCTCTATCTGTTGTTGCTATGGATGAGGATAGTGCAATAGCGACCTATATCATGATCGGTATAGCTTCAGGTACTAAGCTTATTCCTGTTGATTCTACTCCTGGTGCGTTCGCTGCCCTTACATCCATGACTATCTATTGGCCGTTCATGCTGGCTCCTGGTCAAGCCGTCTTTGCTAAGTTTGCTACTCCCTCAGCTGGTGATCACTTAACTTTAATAGCTCATGGCGTATTAGCTGCATTAGAGGAACCAACTTATGAAGAGAGACAGTATCACGGGGATGCAGAGTGCCATCTATGACCCTGACCTCGACGGAGTAGTTGAGACAACCAAGAAGATAGTATCGGATAGTGATGATCCCTCGAAAGAGGGAGAAATTAAAGTTGTATCGGGAGAAGTTAAAGTATGTATTACGGAGGCATCTTAAAATGGCTGCTGCTGTTGTGAAAACCCTAGCTTATAAAGACGAAGTTGCTGCTCTTACGAGCGATGCACCAGAAGCGGTTGGTACTGTTGCTGCAGTCGGTGATGGTACGACTGCTGCAAGAGATAACCATGTTCACATTCTTGGTGCTGATTGTGTTGGTGCTGCGAATATAGCTGATGATGCGGTCGGATCTGAGCATATCGAGGCTTTGAGTGATGCGCTTGACTTTGCACATAATCAAGCGACTGGCATGGCGTTGGAGAATGCTGCCTCTGATCCTGCTGCGCTTGTTGTAGGCCAGATCTGGTATGATACCGCTACTGAGGAAGTTAAGGTCTGTAAGACTGCTGCCGTATAAGTCCAGGGAGGTAGATATGAGCGATGATGTATCTTCTGAAGTAGCAGCGAAGGCAGCTTTGTACGATCAACGCATGTCTGAAATTGATAAGCTTGTTGCTTCTCTTACTGAGATAAAGAAAGAGAATGAAGTAGAGAGAGATGCCAGGATAGCAAGGCTAATTAATTCAATCGATGACTGTCTGATTGCTCAAAAGCCTAATATGTATGACGCTTTGGCCGCGTTGGAGTTTGTTAAATCCCGATGGGCACAGCATACTATCAGGGTAAAAGTGCCTGTAGAGCCGTCGTAGGAGTTAAGCATGGCTGCTGCAGTCGTGCGAAAGCTCCTTATGGTAGTTGCTACAGGCTCCGGGACGGGTACGGGTAATGGCAGCTCTCAAACTATAGCTCATGGTCTGGGTGCTGCTCCTCAGATCGTTTCTGTAGTTCCTACCGAATCACCAGGAGCTACAGTCACCGGCCTTTATGTCGATGCAACTAACATCTATGTGACCGTTACCAGTGGCATAGATTATAATTGGTTTGCTATGAGGGTTTGATTATGACTCCGCCTATCGTCATGTTAGCTTCTCCTGTAGACGTTACACCAGCAACTACGGGAAGTTTTCAGGATGTAGACCTGGATACTTACATAGCAGGCTTACCGTCTGGTTTAACTGGTGTTCTTTTGCGTGTTGAGAATACTTCATCAGATACTGCTTATTATTTTGATTGCAGAAAAAAGGGTTCTACTGATGCGTTAGAAGATTATGTTGATTACATGGACGACGCGGTCAAGTACAAAACCTGTCATGCGTGCGGTGTAGATGCAAATAAGATATTCCAATTAAATTTAGAAGATAAAACATACCTCAAGGTCTACGTTATTGGGTATTTTACTGCAGGAGTTACGTTTTTGACTAACATGGTCAATAAGTCCATCTCTGCAACTTCTACATGGACCGATGTAGATTGTTCTGCTTCTGCTCCTAGTGCTGCGGCTCTTATCTTTCGATTATTCAATACTGGATCAACGAATCGAAATGCGGGATTAAGGAAAAACGGTTCAACCGATGCCAGGACTAATATCGTAAATAGTGGCGGTGGCGCTGTTGCGATTGTTGGTTGTGATAGTTCGCAGATATGTGAGCATTACATAAGCAATGCAGAACAAGACCTATATCTTATAGGTTATGTAACTGCGGGTTGTACTATGCTTACTGATGGCACGAACATTTCTCTTTCTGGTGCTGGCTCTTGGACTGATCTTGCTGCTGCTCCTGCCGGTGCTACTCATGCAATTATCGAGGTTATCACGGCAAGTACTTCGTATTACAATTTTGGGCTTCGAGAAAATGGAAGCTCAGATGAGTCCGGTTATGCTGAGTTCCTCCGTCATTCTTGGGAAATTGTGAAGCTAGATGCTAATCGTGTTGCAGAAGCTAAGATTGAGAATACTGCTGTAGATATGTTTCTTATAGGTTACTTTCATGAGCCTGTAACATCTTCCTGGGCCGGTACTTGGGGTGGCTAATGCACTACTCTTATGCTGTTACGGTTCTCACGACTGAAACGGTAGATAACTACAATCTTAAAGTCATTAAGCTAGGTTCAGGTATCTTAAAAAGGGTTGAGATTGTCTTTCCTCTTGGGTGCGCTTATACTATCAGATCTCAGCTTTGGAGTTCAGCCAATCAAGTATTACCCACGAATCCAGATGGCTATTATAGCCTGGACGGTGACAAAGTAGTTGCAGATCTTCATTATGATCTTGATGTTCACGGCAATACTCTTTATCTTGTTTCGTGGACTACGGGCTCGTCCTATGATCACGGCTTAACTGTCCACCTTGAAGTCCAAGGAGTTGATGAACCTGATGTAACCAAGCTTCAGGATAAGATGATCGAAACCATAAATAGGCTGATAGATCTATGCAAGAGCTTTTTCTAGGTGGCTAAGTTATGGTTATGGAAACGAGAGACGGGACGTTGGCAGATAGATACGCTCTGTACATGCCTGTTCCTATCTCTCCGTTTAAGTCTGAGATGGATTATCTTGTCATAACCGCAGCCGGGACGGTTTACACTGCTTTTATGATACCTGATGATGGCTTTGTATGGTCACTTTGTAGCTTTACAGTTATCCCTTCTGCCGTTGCCATCCTCCGAGCAGGGATCTCTATTAATTGGACTACAGTATACGACAGTTACCAATCTAGGGCAGTTAGTTGGATTCCTGGTTATCAGCGCGCCGTAAGACTCTATGCCGGCCAGGAGATTATAATCTTTATAGAGCATATGTATGATGGAGTGCCGCTTTATTATTATTGGCAGCTTAACTTTTGGAGAGAACCAAAGGTTTAGGAGATTAACTTAAATGACTCAAGATTATCCGGACGGATTCGGCAGGACTCTCCCCGGTCATACTGTAGACTTGGAGTCTGGCTTTGCTAGTCCTTGGTATAATGGCACATCTATAAGCCTAGCCGCGAGTGCTTCTGTCTCTTATAACTTGACAATAGGAGACGACACCTATATCTATTTCGTGGATATGATTTCAGTAACACCACAAGCGAATACTAACTTTATGATCATAGCGAAAGTGAACGGTATTCCGTATATTTCTGCATCAGGCCAGGGATGGCTTAACCTTCCTCTCCGGCAGAACCCAAGTATCTGTTTTACTGATGGTGACATAATCGGTGTGGAGGTCTATAATCTCGATACATCCACAAGGGTATTCAGCATTAAACTGAATGGTACAAAGGTACTTAAGCCATCTACTTATGGGCATCTCCCGGCAGCGTATTTCACTGCTGATAAGTCGTATATCTCTGCTGGTGATACAGTCACTTTCTCAGATCTCTCTGCTTATTCTCCAACGAGCTGGGAGTGGGATTTCGGTGATTCCAGTCCTGTAAGTACCGATCAGAATCCTACTCATATTTATGCTGCTGCTGGCACTTATACAGTTACTCTGAAAGTCTCTAATACCTACGGGTATGATGTTTATACCTGGACTAATTGTGTTAGTGTCTTAACTGCTGTGCCGTTTACTGTCCTTACCGAAGTAGATCCTGTGGCTTATTTCACCATATCAGACAGCGAGATAGTAGTTAATGCTCTGCCTAATAATGTATCTGCTTATGTTTATGTAGATGCAGGAGTCGATTTCTTTACTGACATCTTTGCTAAACTGCAAGCTAAGATACTAACTCCATCGGGTACTAATGCTAAAATCTATGTTGTAGGATTCAGTAACTCTGTAGGTGACTTATACACTGGCACAGGCATTAAGCTTACTGTGTATATGCAGTATTACAGCGGATCCTATATGCTCTATATGGTACTATACAATGGTACTACAGTATTAGCATACGATTACTATACTATAGCTGCTGATACTTACTTCTATCTTATTCTAAAGCATACTGCAGGTACTAGTGTCTGTACCTTGGAGGTCTACTCTGATGCAGGGTTTACTACCCTTGTAGATACCTTAACATTAACTCATGCCTCTGCTAATACTGCTTGGAGGTATCTGTATGGTGTATCAAGCGGAGACTTTGCTTTCACTCATTACTTATCAGGAAGCATCAAGAACTTACAGGTGGTCGTATGAATGAATTTGAATGGATACTTCGCATAGTTGATGAACAGGGTATTATTGCTGCCCTGCTAATACTCCAAATGCTACAGAGCCATAGAGACAGAAAAGCATTGATGTCTAAGAACTGTGAGCTAACTAGATATATCATGCACGTATTAGACCATAAGATAGACGAGGATCTAGTTAAGAACGGAATAGCTCCAGAGCTCGCCAAGTCAAGCCAGACGCAAGATTACTATGATTAAGGTATAATCTACCGTCTGACTAATAAGATCGATCCTAAGACCCGTGGAGTACCCTACAGAGGATGTGTAAAGTATATGGAACAGATTGCCGTTAAGAGTGATAAGAAGAAGCCTACTAAAGCTTCTTCTAAGTTTGATGATGAGATAGCAAAGAGAGTTAAAGAGCTTCAAGCTTACAAGGGGGAAAAGTAAGACTATGGGAGCTGCTGACTCGTTAGCCAATGCAATACCGATTGAGCAAACCGATATAGGCGAGTTTATGTCAATGATAAACGAGTCTATGTCTGAGCTTGACAGCATAACCTTAGAACCTTATGATGCAAAGTCATATACTGATGTTCCAACTGTAGACTTCCAGGCCCTTCCTGCAGAAGGAATAATGCAGGGCGATAGAGTACTTACTAAATCTGATACTCCTGCGGGCATTGTCCAAACTGACTCTATGCGGATTGCATCAGCATTAAAGAGTATACCGATTCCAGACCAACAAATCAAGGTTAATCTTGCTGATGGCAGTTTTGTTTATCTTTATCGGTTAGACAGTGGCAATGTGGTCTATAGCCATCAGACCGCTAAAGGTGAAATGATAGAATCCTATGTCATGGTTACTTCTGGGGCTACTATCAATGATGTTCTTGATGCCAGGAGTAGCGAATCTATGACCGGCCCCGGTGATGTGACTATATCCGGTCCAAAAGTGGTTCCTTCTGAAGGCCAGGGGGCAGAGGACTTAATTGAAACACTTGCCGCTAAAGGCGAACTATCCTCCATCTCTGTACCTTCTGAGATGAAGCCTTTATACTCAATTCCTACACTGTCAGAAAGCATAAAGCTACCTAGCCCTTCACCTTCCGATCCTGATTATTATGATAAGTTGGTCACGTTCCTAAAAGCTGAATCTGACGCTATCAAACCAGGAGATGTTAAGGTATCTTGGGAGTTGCCATCTGCGGAAGACATCAAGAAAGGTGTTACTTCCGTTGGTTCTGTTGTCGGAGAAAAGCTTTCTTCTGGTGGAGAATATCTATCAGAGAAAGGAGGCGAAATAAAAGAAGCTGTGCTAGGATCTGAAGGAGTAACTGATACTATAACAAAAAAAGTCAAGACGGATGTTTCCTCCGTTCCTGTCGTTGGAGATCTAGCTTTAGGATCTGTTGATATTGTTGGTGCATCGTTAGAATATGGAGAAAAGGGTTTAGATGAATCTGCCGATGTGATGAAAACTCCTATTCCTACGAATATATCAAACCTTCCTGATACTACATCAGAAGCTAGAGAAGGTATATCTCGGACTTATGAAGGAGATTATCCGGTTACTGATGCTGATAAAATGGCTGCATCTCTTCAGTTTCTTGATATGAAACATCCTGAAGGAGCAGGCCAGGGAGGAGATAACGAGCTTGTAGCTAAGTATTTCTGGATGTACGTCCCGGCCATGAGTCAGCACGGATACGATTATGATAAACTCGTTGGTGCCTGTAAGGATTACGAGTTTGTTATGACTCAATCCACATCTGATATATCTAGTTATTTGGGTCTCGGCGATATTGATCCTAATTCCCCTGGTGGCAAAATGAAGTTATATCAGCAACCAACAACAAACCAAGGGTACTATATCACTGAGTTAAATAAAAGATGGCTGACATCTGATATTCCTAGCCCTGTTATTGCCATGTTTAACGCTGGCATTGCTGCCAAGCCAATGGAACAAAGTAATGATCCTTCGGTTCAGAACTGGATTACTCAAGGCGGATTGCATGATAGCATCACAAAAGATACTTATTGGATGTATGAGAACGACTTAACCGATTTCCTCAAGTCGGACTCTGGTAAAGCTGCCCTGGGCGTAGGTATGGGCTTAATCGGTACTGTCGGCGCGTTTATGGCTGCTGGCCCTGCCGGTGCAATGGTAGCAACTCAAACTCTTACGTTCAATTCGTCTGAGCTTGTCCAGAACTTTGGTTCTTCTCCCTGGAAGATCAAAGGTACTCTTGAATTGCAAGGTGAATTAGGAACTGCTCATAGTACTCAATACGATCAAAACTATACATCTGCTACTAGTCTAGTATCCGGCATCGGATACAACAAAAGCTTAAGTGATCCATCTATTAACCTTCAAAATATCAAAATGGCTAAAGAAGCCCTGGATACCCTTAGAAAGTCTCTAGGTAAAGAGTACGTCTACATAGCATCGACTGGTTCATATGATGCGGAAGTCATAAGAGTACAAAACCTGTCTAACGCATTTGAGCAGAACAAAAGCCAATTCGATGCTGAAGGCAACTACATAGCAAAAGATAAGCCTCCCGTATATCTTACATTTAATGGTGTTCCCGAAGGATGGACGGTTACTTTCGGATTGGCTAAAGCTGGGTCTGGTGATCCAAAAGTAGGAAAGTTCACAGAAAAGACCACAGCAACGGTAATTGCTTACGGGCCTAATGGAGAAAAGTATGTCGGGAAAGAGCTTACCTTAGATCCTTTCTCTGGTGATCAGAATTATGATGTTGCGGGCCTAATCGCTAATAAAGGCCAATATATCAAGTCGTCAGGTTATGAGCAGGCGACCTACATAAGAACTGTCTATTTGCAGCCTGGCCAGACTATGGATGTAGGTACCAAAACATACGGCTATTCTGACAGAGGAGCAGCTTTTGATGTTGAGGTAAAGGAAGGCTCTAAGGTCAAGGTGGTAATTCATCAGGAAGGCAAGAAAGATGATGTTATAACCTTCATGCCTCAAGGAGCAAAATGGCTCGGTTACACTCCTACGATGGAAGCAGAGTTTAAGGTAGCTGCAAAAGCTCCTACGCAGCAGGGCTTTGAGCTTTTAACTTCTCCGGGCACTAAGGTATACATCAATGGCAAGCTCTTCCAGCCTTCAGGAAGTCAAACCGTTGTCCCAACTTCTCCGGGCGTTTATCTGGTTAAGATCGTGAATAAAGACGGTACGACTACAGAGAAGAACTATACGATCTATGCCGGTTCTACCATGGCTCTTTCCGATGCAGCCAAAAAGGAAGAATACGAAAAGTCTAGCGGTGGAGGTGGCGGCGGAGGAGGCGGCGGAGGAGGCGGAGGCAGTGGAGGTAAACCCGGAGGTAACAAAGAGCCCAACGAAACCCCAGGTTGGATTATCTACGGGCTCACTTGTGCAGGTGCAGAGATAACGCAGGACGGTAAACGAGTAGCTCCCGAGCTCGGCAAGAAGTATACAATAGATCCCGGATATCACGCTATCGAGCTTAAAAAGGCTGGATACCAGGATTGGATTAAGACCGTGTATATTGCTTCAGGAGATACGATAACTGTATCTCCTGCTTTTGAGAAAGCTGAAGTTCCTGCAGCTACCGTAGTAGAGCCAGAGACTCCTTTAGTACCTGAACCACGTGTAACAAGAGTATTCGTCAATTCTACGCCAGATGGGGCGAAGGTTCTCCTTAATGGAGGAGCAACAGGAGAATGGACACCTTGCTATCTTGACCTGCTAGATGGCTATTATCAGATAACCACGAAGAAAACTGGATACAAGGAACAGGTTCATCCTCTTTACGTGGGGGATGTCGTAGCCTGGGATAATACCGCTATCGAGCTTGCAACCTTAAGAGGATGGGTTTAACATGGCTGAAATATTACCAACTGATGAAAACACCCTTGACGCGGTGTTAGAGCTGGAAGAAGAAGAAACAACGACTCCAACGGTTACAGAAGATCTTACCGGAGCAAATAGTATCTATCTTGCTTCTATTGCTGAAGTGCCGACATACTCAGAGTACCAAGCTTCTCAGCTTAGTTCAGAGACTCCGAGCATACCTAAAGTAGCTTACACTATCGGTAAGAAAGTGCTATCTCTGGATGTTGAAACCACGGGCCTGAATCCCTGGGAGTACAAGCTTATCGTTTGTACTGTGTGGGATCTTGACGAACCCAAAGGAAGCATGAGAACCTTTGCAGGCTGGGATGAACAACTATTATGCGAAGAGATGTTTGACTACATCAAAGGTAAAGAGCCTGATGTCATTTTAGCGTTCAATGCCAAATTTGAATCTAGGTGCTTTATTACGCGCGCTATGCTCTACCACATAAAAGCGCCATGGATCTGGTCTGTAGAATGGCATGATATGTTAACCATGCTCGAGGGAGGCTGGAAGAATGGATTATCCGGTACGATGCCGGCAGGGTCCGAGGAGAACTGGCTTAAGTTCTTCTTCAACGAGGTCAAGCCCTTTAACATCGAGGAGTGTTTCAACGGCGTGCGTGAAGGTCGATTAGATGAAATGATTATTCGTAATCGTACCTGTGTCCAGGGCCAGGGCGACATGTACCAGTTATTCATGTATTGCCAGAGCCAGGAAGAAGGCCAGGTACAGGAAGAAAAGCCCTCGGCCACCAGGATAGACGAGCTTAACCAAGATGCCATTATTTTAGTTAATTGCGAAGTGTGCAGCGCGGTTAATGAAGTTAGAGACGTGTCCGATCCTGGCCAGTGTTGGAGATGTCTGGCTAATCTCCCTAAGCCTACAGCTAAGAACATCATAAGAGAACAGGTTAGATCTGTAGATTGGAGCTTAACAGGACTTTCCGGAGATGCATTAAAGAAAGCAAAAGCGGCTTTAGCAACGAATAAGTCAGAGCTAGAACTTCAGTATGTAGGCAATGAGAACGCAGCGAACATTGCTATAGAAAGGTTAAAGGAGTTGGGCATAGAGCCCCACTCCGCTTAATCCTTTTTTTCTGTCACTACATGCTCTTTACAGCATACTGTACATCGTGCCATCTGCTCAGTCGTTGGTGACTTAGCCATCAGATTATGTACTCTCATGCCTTTGCCATATGCTTTATCCTGGTATTCGCTCTTGCAGTCACATTTTAAGAGCATTTATTCTTCCTCCTTGGTGTTGGTACCTTCTGAGAGTAGATCTTCGTTTGTAGGCTTCTTGGCTGCCTTCCGGGCTGCTTTGGCATTGCTTCCTATCTTGGCTTTGATATGCGCTCTGTCTCTCTTCGGATCAGGCCACCATGCCCTTAGAAATTCATTGTTTATATGAACCTCTTCCTCGTCTCCGTAAGTGCAGATAGTTTCCTCGTCTGTTATCTTAACGATCTTCACTTCTTGCACTGCGATACCTTCCATGAGCAGATTAGCATATCTGCCCTCCATCTCTTTAGGTAGCTTCATGGCCTTAAGGTGGCATCATGCCACAAAAATAATATACTATCTCGTCTCTATCACTCCATTTTGCTATTACTGCACAATCCTTACGACAATAGATTGGATTATTTAGATCCCTTGTCATGACTGGACAGAAGTGTTTGCCGTCTGTGATCTCTGACATATTACTCCTTGTGTCCTTTTTTCGTAGGTGTCTTGTCTAGGGTCTGGTAGACCGGGAAGAGGTCTTTAAACTCTTTGTTCATTGCTTCTACTATCTCTTCGAGCGATGCCACATCGGCCAGGATAAGAGTCTGGCTCTTTCCGACATTCTGAGCCTTGCCGGAAGTTGATACGGTTATTCTTACTTTCATACTTTTGCCTCTATCTGTTCTTCCAATTTGGGAGGAAGAAGCCCTTCATACATAGACTCGATTGAGTCCATGAATATGATTACTGTCTCTTTGTTTACCATTTCCATGATCAGAGCATTGTCATAGATTGCTGTCACGGTTCCTATGTATCCTGCTCCTGACTTACTGCGGATTCTCCATTTACCGATCAGATCAGATGCTAACAACTTGGATTCTTTCTTAGCTGCCATTGTTTAACCTCATTGTCTTTAAGCTGCTGCTACACCAAACATTATTGCCAGGATTAACTTTTCATTCATTGGTATAGGCAGACTCTGTATCCAATCAATACACGGAAGGATAGCTTCTTTTATCTTTTTCCCTTTACACTTCTCCTCAATCATAACAGCAAGTTCTTTAAATCTCTTGTCGGTAATTCCCCAAACGTTTAACGTCATATCTTCAATCATTTCTGTCCCCTCTTTTCTTGTTCTTTCTGGTATTCTCTCTTTAGCTGTTCATACTTATAAGGGAAATATGGATTCCCCTTATGTGATTTATCACAATTCACCATTTTATAGCTTGTAACTCCATGCTTGATGTTCTGTTCACATGACCGAGCGCAGGTTAAACACTCTGTCCAGAATGGCTTTCCCTGTTTAATCCAACGATCTTTCTTAAGCTGGATTGCTTTCTTCTGTGATTCCGTCAACCTTGCCATCTGCATCTTTCTCCTCTTTCTTCTCCTCCTGTACCTTGGCCTTCTTAGCTCTCTTTGCTACCTCCTTCTTGAACTTCTCCTTAGCTTTCTTGTCTTGCTCTTCTACGTCCGGTATCGCTTCCGGTTCTGGCTCTGGTTCTGGCTCTGGTTTCTTCTTGCCGCCCCATTCTTGTTTAGCTGACAGGCCGGAAACGATACGCCTTATCTTCCATTGAGTCTTTTTCTCCGGGTTGAGGCATTTGATCAGCAATTCCGAGCCAATTATTGGTTCTTCGTCGTCTTCTTCAAGCAATTGCGTCAAGAGAGACTTGTTAGGCTCAAGTAACTTAGGCTCTCCTTCTTCCTCCACAGGAAAAGACATTTGGAAATATGTATCTCCTTTTTGTCCGGGTATGGTACTTGTCTTTTCTACCTTTGTCGGCTCTCCCGCGAATACTAATGAATGCTGTGGCGTTTCGGAACTAAACTTAATCCATTTTCCAGCAGCTACTTTCCTGGCTTCGTCTTTCCATGACATCTTTAGTCCTCCTTGCATTCGTTCTGTTGCAGCAATCGCCCGAATAGCAATCCTGTATAAAACACTTGGTTGGCTGGTATCTTCATTTCTGTCACAGTCGCTATAAGATCTTTCATCGAATCTGACACATTAGTACCATCTGTCTTTTCCCTGACCATTTCAAGCAGCATGTAAGTGGTTTCGCCATCTATTCCGCATGTCTCACTTATACAAGGCATATTCTCATTTCCTCCTCAATCTTGATCTGCTATCGCAAGATACAGGTTATTCTTTTCATCCAGTTTCGGCACGTTAAGTTGCCCTTTTTCTGATGCTGTTACTAACATATAATCAATCGCTACTCGATTTGAAGGAACTCTGATGTTGAGCTTCTTGTGCTGTGTTGTATATATTTTGAACAATTGCTTTGCTATTGCTGAAATAGCAGGCAGTGAAGCCTTAGATACTCTCATTTGAGTGTTCTTCGTATGCTTCTTCTTAGATCCTTTCTTCTTAGCTGTCATTTCTTCAATCCCCTCTATTACCTCGTTTATGTGCTTGCAGTTCTCTCCTTTATCCATTCGCCGGTATCGGAAGTCTGGACAATTACATATCCAACGTTTAAGCATCTTTGAGTAAGCAACATGCCATTTTATAGACATATGGCGTAATGAATAGACACTATAGCCGTTCTTCTCCTTCCGGTACATCCTCAACCTCTCGGAACTCGTATAATGTTGATTTGCCGAAATTTGGATAACGGCCAAAGAAATCGCTCCATCTATCACGAGCTTCCTCTAATGTTTTCTCATAGACTTTAACCCATGCTCCCCAATAATTAGGAAACTTAAATCTTATCAGTATCATTGCTTTATCTCCTCAAATCAAAATCACTATGCTTACCACAACGAACACGATAAACAACAAATAAAATATCATTGTTCGCATATACGCTTCCTCTCTGATGGTCTTATTCTCTTGCCTCCTCTTAATACCGGGAGATCACTATTCAGTCTATGCACCTCTAGCTCTTTACAGAGCTGTTCTGCTACCTGGAATATCTTCATACTCAGATCACAATCCTATGCTTTCCGGTGTTGGATAAATCGTTTCATCGAACAGTGGCATAGCGAAAGTGAGGTTAAAGTCAAAGTCCGACACATTAAATAGACTCTTCATGCCGATTATGGCAATTACGAATATTACTTGCATTAAGTACATTTCAGTCTGCCCCTGCCAGAGTCCCGCCCTGACAATAGGTAGATAGGCGTGATCAGCTTAAATAACTTGTGGTCTAGTGTCATGCCTTTATACCGTAATCAGTTACCTTTATATCCTAATTACACATATAAGGTAGCTGTTAGGCCGGTAATTCCTGTAATACACCTCTATTCTCCCTTTGACCGGCCTGGCCCCTTATTCACTGCGCGACACTGTATCTTAGTACTTACTTAAGGTCCGTATGCGAAGCATTATCGGCAATAGATCCTGAGTCCCTTTTCTCTCTCAGCGAAGCGTAAATCTCTTTCTTGTCTACTGTGCATCCTTAACGCAGTCACGTAACATAGACCTCCGCAGAAGCATTATCGTATAATGAGTCCGTCGTCCGGCGACTTTCTCAAGGCCGCTATGCCTGTTTAAGCAGCCAGGGCCGGTAATGGCTCCGCCGGAGGGTAGCGCCGCAGCGCCGGAGCCTTTACCCGCCCTGGATGCAAGGCATAAGCGGCCTGATGTCGCCGGTAAGGACTCATAGATAATGCTTTACTATGCGGTCTAGTTATTGCTCATCTTACTATCCTATGCACCATAATGTAACTGTACTGCATAATACTATCTAACCTAAACCTTCTAGGGGCTGCCGGGTGAACTCCTCACTTCGTTCGTCGTTATATAGCTCCTATAGTGTTTCGTATACCTTAACTAGTATCTCTCTCTCTCTCTAACTAGTCTATCTCTCATTTCTTTGACTTTCTATCATGTACCAAAAGATTCCTAGTAAGCTTTTTTGTTCTCTTTCCTCTTACTCTTCTAGTTTGGTCTTATTCCTTCTCTTTGTTTCTCTTTCCTTCTCTTTGTCTGCTCTTTAGAGCCTTACACGAAGTGTAAGCGTGCCATTGTACCGGCTCGGTAGAGCCTTAGACAACGGCACTTACTTGCTTTGCAGTCTATTTTAAGGTAGGTTGCAGAGCTTCCACCGGGCCGCCAGAGGCGGCCCAAGCCGCGGGCACCGTCTGCAGACGGTCGCGGCTTCCGAGAGACGCAGTCTCGAGGGCGTGCGCAAGCTGGGCCCTTTAGGGCCGAGCGCAGCGCCAACGTGCGGGTCGCCGCAGGCGG
>Ga0316620_10000299_pt1 | contig 19706 bp, 22 predicted proteins | sample OWC_Aug_M1_C1_D5_FD_207651 | JGI IMG/M metagenome (GOLD analysis project Ga0316620, IMG submission 207651) | Wetland soil microbial communities from Old Woman Creek delta, Ohio, United States - OWC_Aug_M1_C1_D5_B | ecosystem: Environmental > Terrestrial > Soil > Wetlands | place: USA: Ohio... | reverse complement strand
ACCGCATTGGCTGGTGGAGTTGGTATTACGGCTGCTGTTTCAATCTATATCGAGAAACTGTAATGCCACGCAATCGCCTTGTACTGGGCGATTACAACGCAGAATGTGATCGCTGCAGATTCAAATATAAAGCCAGCGAACTTAAAAAAGAGTGGACTGGCTTGATGGTTTGCGTCCATTGTTGGGAACCTAGGCATCCTCAAGACTTCATCCGTGGGGTCAAAGAAGCTGAACCTCTTCCTTGGACTCGTCCTGTTCCAGTTCTTACTTATATCAGTGTCACTTATAGTTATGGTAATGGAAATAACGAAAATACCAAACCGACTGGCACTTCTGGTTGTTCACAAGGATAGATTAAATGGCAAGCTCTGGATCATATGATTTTAGTGTAACCCGGGATGAGATTATCGGGGTTGCATATCAGCACATTGGTGCTGTAGCAGAAGGGGGAACTCCTACTTCGGCTCAGGTGACTGAAGCTGCTCGCCTGTTGAACATGATTGTCAAACTCAGGGCTGCTGATGGTATGCCGAGTTGGGCTATTAAACGTGGGTATATCCTGCCGTTCACTGGATCATCGTCCATCAATACGGATAGCCACGTAGTAACTACCTACGGACAAACCACTGTTAATGGTGCTGTAGCCTCCGGTGTTACTGCTATTGTTGCTACAGATGGCACTGTATTTGCTACTGGAGATGCAATTGGAGTATCCCAAGACGATGGGACAATGCTCTGGACTACAGTAACAGTGTCTGGAAACAACCTTACTCTCGCAACTGCGACTACCGATACAGTAGCCGATGGAAGTTATCTATATGGGTATACGGCTGCCACTGATCGTGTGCAGAAACCCATGCGTATTATTAATGCTAACATGATGGATCTTGCTGGTCCATTTAGTTGGGAAATTACCCAAGTTAGCCGGGAAGACTACTATCATCTTGGAAATCGGGCCAGTACTGGTGTACCGAACCAATTCTTCTATGATTATCGTCCAAGTTCCGATACAGCCTTAGAGACTAATGGAACTTTTTATGTCTATCCTAGATTCCAAGCAGGAGCTAGGATCATCGAATTTAGTTACGTTCGTCCATTTCAGGACTTTGATGCAGCGTCTGATACTCCTGACTTCCCTCAAGCATTCTTTCTGCCTTTGTCATTAGAACTGGCTGCTTTGCTTGGACCAAAGAATGGAGTGTCTATTCAAGAAAGAAGTGCTCTCTTTAAAGAAGCGGCAATGTACCGTGAGATGGCACTTGAGACAGTGACTACAGAAGGTAGTATCTTCCTTGAACCTAATACTATGCGGGATCCTGTAGCCCATGGCTAATGTTGAACAAGATATTGTCAATCAAAGACTTCCTTTAGCTGCTCCACTCGGTTCACGTAATGGAACAATTACTAAAGATGCTTTGATTACTAACGGTTTCGTTGAAGCCTCACCAGATGGTAAAGGTGGACGAATTTATAAACGTCCCGGCATGACTCAATTGTTTAATTTGGGTCTTGGTGGTGGTAAAGGAATGACCAGTTATGTTGATACTGCTGGTGTCGAACGCCTATTAGCTGTAGCTGGAAATACTTTATCCATTCCTAGTGCATATAATATCAGTGCAAGTTCTCCAACTTGGGCGTATAAGGCTGGTCCTGTATCAGGAACACGTGGATGTTTTTTTGTAGATAATGATGTATTATATTGTGTAAGTTGTAATGCCGCAGATGGTGCTGCTACAGCTAATAATCTTTATAAAAAAGCATCTCCTAGTACTACTAGTTGGACATTAGTAGCAAGTAATGTTTTCTCAAGTCCAGCTACTCATCAAACCATGATGACTCACATTAAATTTCAAGGTGCACATTTTATTAGTGTAAACGATGATAATGGAGAAGTCCATGTCTGGCGTTCATATAATCTATTGGCTTGGACAAGATTAAGTGCTCCTCCATGGAATCCTGATGGTCCTGGCGGTGATTTAACATTTGCTTATGGTAATTATCTATGGCACATTGCCTCTAATGGAACTGACCTAAATAAAGTTTGGAGGTCGTCTGATGGGGATACATGGGCATTACAAACATCAACACCTACATTTACGCCTGGTGGTGGAGTACCATTGCAGGGTATGGCAGTTATTTCAGCTAATAATAAAATGTGGTTAGTTGGAGGTTTTTATTCAAGTACTCCAAATCTTAAAGTTTATTCATCGACTGATGGGATTACTTGGACGACAGAAGCGACAGATTGGGGTATCGGAACCAGAACATTTCCATTGTTCTATCAACTTTCATCTGGACAATTTGTAATTCAGAGCGGTAGAAATATAGATGGAACTGTACTTTATGAAGATATTTGGACAAGTAATGACTGTCTTACTTGGACTCAAACACAAACTACTACAGTTGGAACTGCTCCTTATGGTTCAACTGGTGCCTCTACGAAATTCTGGAATCATGCTTCTCAATTTACAAATGGAACAGTTGTAGTAAGTACAATGTTTTCAGCAACTGATTATCCATATATCTATGGATCTCCTTCTGCAACTAGTTCTATTACTGTAAATTCGAGTGTTAGTGTTGCTGATTCTGGTATGCTTGATTTTGCTACTGACTACCTAAAGACTCAAATTATGGTACGTTCAGATAACGTATCTTATAAGTTTACAATTGCAGATCAGACATTTACACAAATTACAGACGTTGATTTTCCTACCTCTACTGTTAGAGGTTGTGTTTATTTAGATGGTACCTTCTATGTCATGAATTCTGAGGGAACTATTTATGGATCTGATCTTGATAATTGCACATCGTGGAATGCAACTAATTTTATAGCCGCTGAATTTGAACCTGATGGCGGAGTGTTCCTTGGAAAGAAAGATGCATATGTTGTAGCATTGGGAACTTATACAACCCAGTTTTTTTGGGATGTTGGTAATGCAACAGCTTCTCCATTAGCTCCTGTACAAAATGGAGCTTTTAATGTTGGATGCGCCCACGGAAATTCAGCACAGCAACTAGAAGCGACCATTATTTGGGTGGCTCAATCTAAAGCTGCCGGAACGTCGCACCAACAAGGTAGATTTGTAGCTTTGCTTACTGATTTAGGATATAAGAAAATCTCAACTGCTGATGTTGATAGGGTGATCAATGCTGATAATTTTAGTACAGTTTATTCCTGTACTTCTAATGATAACGGACATACCTTTTATCACCTAATCCTTGGTACTACTGGTATCACTCTTACGTATGATCTTACCTCAGAGATGTGGTACACATGGACTAGATCAACTGCCGCTGCTGCTGTCTCTGTTTCGGCATTGACTCAATCTAATGGAATAGCAACGGCTACGGCAACTAGTCATGGTTTCGCTGATGGAGATGAGGTTGTTATTGCTGGTGCTACTCCAAGTGGTTATAATGGTACGTTTAACATTACCTATGTAAATGCTAACTCGTTTACCTATCCTGTCTCTTCATCTCTAAGTTCGACTGTTACTGGGACAATTACTGCTACAGGATCAACTGAAAGTTACTTTGATATGGTAGCCAGTTGCAGTTATGATGGACATACCGTTTTCCAAGATCAGGCAGATGGTATCATTTGGCAAATGGATGAAGCTAATACCCAAGACAACTCTGTGAGTATTAACTTCAAAGTACGTACTCCTGTCTATTCGATGGGAAATAACAAGAATAAATTCTGCTCACAAGCAGTGTATGTTGGTCTAGTTAATTCATCTGCTGATGTAGGATTGCTTCGCTATACTGACGATGATTATGCAACTTATTCTAATTATCGTCAAGTAGACTTAACTAGTGACTTTGCTAACCTAAATGCTCTAGGTAAATTTAGGAGACGTGCTTGGGAATGGAGACATACTCGCGCCCAAAAGCATTATATTGATACTATTGAAGTTGATTACAAACAAGGTATTGCATAATGACTTTAGCTCAAAGTCGTAGTGTTTCTCAGCCACCTGCTAAATATGATCCGAAATGGATGTTTTGGTTCTGGCAAAAAGTGGTAGAAGGAGCACCGATCTTAGTTGCTAACACGGTACCTTATGCGGACAGCACTGGAACCTTAACATCTGCAGCTAATACACTGACTTGGGATGGTTCTACTTTTACGTTAGGTACAGTAGACACCATGACTATTCATGGTAGTCTAATAACAAGTACGTTTGTTGCAAATAGTGATACAAGGTCCATTGTTGAACTACATTCACATTCTGATACTGCTTTTAATAGTTCTGTTGTATATGCGGCTAGAACTCGTGGTACTACAACAGCACCAACGATTGTTCAAAACGGGGATCTAGTTTTACAACAAGCAGCTACGGCATATGATGGAACCGACTATGAATTGCTCGGTTACACACAATGGGAAGTGGATGGTGTTCCCGGTGCTAATGACATGCCAGGAAAATGGGGAGTCTTTACAACCCCAGATGGAGATTTTAATCCGATTCGACGTTTGACAGTCGATAATGCAGGAAACGTTATCATTGGTGGTGATACAAGTGCCACTGAACTGCGTTTATTGGAACCTTCTGGTAGTGGTACCAACTATACAGGATTCAAGTCTCCTGTTTTAGCTGCTAATGTGATTTATACATTACCAACAGCAGATGGAACATCTGGTCAAGTCCTAAGTACAAACGGATCTAAAGTCCTTTCTTGGACAGCGGCTGGTGCTGCTTCTGTTGGTGGGTCTAACACTCAGATCCAGTTTAACGATTCGAGTGCTTTTGGTGGTGATGCTGATTTTACTTGGGATAAAACTAATAATCTTCTTACTATTGGTGGAACTACTACAGCTAGTGGATTAAAGTTTTCTGGTACTAATCAACGATTACAAGGTGACTTTTCTACTGCTACAATTGTTAATCGTTTAGCAATGCAAACGAGTACTGCTAATGGAGCAACTTGGTTCACGGTAGTACCAAATGGTACAAGTACAACTGCCGCTGTTAACTTAGAAAATGCAGCTTCTCCTGCTAATAACACGGTCCTGACATTTAATATACAAGGAAATACGGCTTATATTGGAACATTTGTTCGTGGTACAGGTACATTAACTCCTCTTTTACTTGTTTGTGGAAGTACCAGTACTACGGAACGAGGTAGAATAGATACTACTGGTAATTTTGTATGGAGTACTGCTGCATTAGGTACAACGGCTACAGATGGTTTTATTTATATGTCTAGCTGTGCTGGTACTCCAACTGGTGTACCTACTGCTTATACAGGTAGAATTCCATTAGTTTTTGATAGCACAAATAACAGATTTTATACATATAGTAGTGGTTGGAAAACACCTTTTCCTTTTGACGGTAACTTCTCATACAGTACTAGTACTGGTGTTCTGACTTTAGGAACAACGACATCTTCGTCTGGAATTACATTTGCTGGTACTAGTAATAGAATTAAAGGTGATTTTACTAATGCTACAATTGCTAGTAGACTTCACTTTCAAACCTCTACAGCTAATAGTAGTACCTTTGTAGGCATTATTCCTAATGGAACTGCCAATGTGGCTGGTATTTCTTTAGAAACAGATTCAGCAGTTACAAACAGTGCCACGTTGTTGATTTATATGTACAATACAACCACTGCAATGATTCGAGCACGCTCACGTGGTACTGGAACTGTTCCGTCACTGCTCTTTACTACAGGAAATAGTGAACCACCTACTACGATTGGAACAATGGATCCTAACGGAAACTTTGTTTGGAACAGTGCAGCAATTGCTACTACAGCAACTAATGGGTTTATATATATTCCGACTTGTGCTGGAACCCCGACAGGAGTACCTACAACTTATACCGGTCGTGTACCCCTAGTCTACGATTCGACTAATAATAAATTGTATATCTACAATGGAGCATGGAAAGGAGCGACATTCGCATGAAGATCACCTTAACCGATTTGAGTCTTGATGAAGTTAATCTTATTCTGGCAGCACTTGGAAAACTTCCCCTTGAGCACAGTGTTCAGTTGTGGGCCAAAATTAAGCAAGAAGCTGAAAAGCAGATGGAAGAATCGAAGGCATAAGTAGGAGATTGTAATGGCGTTTCAATTTGGACAACCAACTAGTGGCATTTCTCCGCTAAATTTTGGAAATACCACTACGTACAAATATGGCAATGATCCCGCTTTTTCGTATGGGGAAGGGAGTTACTTTGCCAATCAAGGTTGGACTGATCCAACGACAGGTAAATTCTTTCAAGATCCCAATGCAAATCCTTATTACGTGATAGATGTAGGAGGGTTACCTAATTCTTCTCAAGATAAGACTTATATTGATCAGGGTACCTTAAGTCAACTCCAAGGTTGGGCACCTAACGCCTTTCAACCTGCTCCACAAAATCCATTTGACACTACTCAGATGGGTACTGGTATGACTATGGATCAGGCCATGCAGAAGATTGGCCTGAATCCTTATTTTTCTACTGGACAGTTAGCTGCAAACCAAGGTGGTGACCAGAACTTTCAAAGCATTGTTCAAAACCTACGTAATGCTGGTTTAAACGATCAACAGATTGTCCAAGCTGCAGCTACTAATGCTAATGGTCAAATTGGTCAAAATCAATTTGATTGGGGTGATAACTACAATCGTATTCTCCAAAATGCTCAGAATCTATATGGGTCCAGTGTAAGTGGACTCAGAGGTGTGAATCCTTTAAGTCAAGACATCATTCAAGGATCACGTAACTCCGCTGGTGCGTTAATGACGCAACTACAACAGTCAGCTAACAGCAAAGATCCAATTGGTGATGCTCTTATGATGGCTGGCACTGCTGCTATTGGTGGTCTAGCCTTTGGTGCTTTTGGTCCTGTTGGAACGGTTGCTAGTGGGGCTAGTGATGCTGCCTCTAATTTAGCTACGGCTTCCGAATTATATGGTGGTGCTGATATTGGTTCTGGAGTGGCATCGGATTTAGCTGCTGGACAAGGTGCCATGTATGGAGCAGGTGGATTAGGTAATCTCACATCTTCACTGGCTGATGCTGGTATGGATTGGGGAAGTACAAGTACAATGGGAGATCAAATTGCTTCTGGCATGAATGCTGCTGGAGATGCTACTTCTAGTGGAGGTAGTAGTCTGTGGGATACAATTAAGAATGCATATAGTTCATATCAAAATAGTCCTCTTTCTAAAATTAAAAGCGGCCTTGATGCCGTAAATCAAATAACTGGTGGTGGTAAAATGGCTGATCCAACACAACAAAATACAGGTTTACCGTTTGGCAACGTTATCGGTGGTCTAATTGGAGCCTATGGAGCAAATAAGGCTGCTGGTCAATCAGGCGACCTGATGAATACCCTCATCAACTCTGATCTTTTCCGTAGCCAACAACCTAAATACTTTGATCCCCTGTACAATGCTGCCACTGGTGGATTGGGGAATACTGCCTATGGTAAATCTCTTCTTGATACTATCATGAAGAAAGATGCAGCAAGGGGTATTACACACAGTGGTAACTTTACTAGTGATGCCCTTAGTGCCCTAAATTCAGGTACGGTTGATTACATGAATGCCTTGAGACCTCTAGCTATGGGTAACAGCCCTTATACAATAGGTTCTACCCTTGGTGGAATTGGACAACAACAAATTGCTCAGGGGCAACAAACAATTGGTGATCTATCATTTACTGGTAATCAATTAGTAAATCAACTTCCAGGTGTTGTAAGTGGAGCTAAGAGTCTCTATGACACCATTTCAAGTTTCTTTTAAGGATTAATCATGGCTGGCGAAACTATTTATAATCCGGCAGTTCAAACTCCTGCATACGATTTCAAACCTGGTGGTGGACTGGGCGGTTGGTTGTATGGAAATGATCTATCTCGTGCTCAAGCAATGCAACCTTATCAAGATCAAATGACTAGAAATGCGGCTGCAGAATCTGGTATTAATCTTGAGGATCTTAGTGCTACCCATGCGTTAGCTGCTCAAGCACGTAATGCCCAAAACCTTGCTGATATCGCAACTGTTGGTCGTTCTAAAGAAGCAGCCACTACTTCCGCCGAAGCAAAGGCTAAACAGGATAAAGAAACTGTCGATGCTAAGATTGCTACTACCTTGGCTGAAGAAGCTGGAAAACAAGGTGATCTTGGTCTCCAAGAACTTGATCGTGGTGTTTCTAAGATGTCAATGATTTCTCAGGCTATGAAGGATGCTGGCCCTACTGGACCTCATAGTAGGGCAGCCTTAGAACAAGCTTTTAGGACACATGGTATTGATACCAATGATCCTCTGTCACAACAATTTCTTCAATCAGATCCACAGCATTATCAAGAAATGGTAGATCGTGTGCATAAAGCCTATGATACTGCTTCATCCCAAGTACGATCTTCCCGGGCTTTACAAGCACAGAAAGATGCTGCCGCGATGGCACGTGTTCAAGAACAAGGTCGTACATCTAGGGATGTGGCTACTATTCAGGCTAATGCTAGGATGGCTCAACTTCGCGATTCATGGTCTAGTGCTCTAAAGAGTGGTAATCCCACACAAATTATGATTGCTGGTCAAACCTTGTTAGCTAATCCTGAATTCAATGATCCTATTGCTAGGAGACAAGTGGAAGTTGCTATTGCTGCGGCTGATAAAGCCCGTAGGACTGCACCTACGAATCCTCAGCGGTTTGATATTAAAGGTTTGACGACTCTTCCTCCGGAAAGTGGATTGCTTACTCCCCCACCGCAAGGTGGTCCAGTAGCGGCTCCTGTTGGTGGTGGACTTCCCCCTGGTTGGTCAGTTAGATAATTTAGGATTTTAAATGCCTACCTTTACGTTTACTTCCCCTGAAGGGAAGGATTATACGATTGATGGACCTGACGGAGCTACTCAGGAGCAGGCTTTTGGTATTCTACAACAATCCATCCAAAGTCAAAAACAGGGTATTACTGGTGATTTTGGAGCTGCAGAAGAGAATACTGTAGGTCGGGCTATTGGAGAGAACGTTCGTGGAGGTATTACTGCTGCTGGTGATCTTATTGCATCTGCCCCGGGTATGTTGGCAGCGGCTATTCCTTCAGCTATTGAAGGCGTTACTAGTGGTCCTGAAGCTGGTAATAAGATGTTTGGACAGATTTCTGAAGCTTTAAATCCCTTGAGTCAACAATTTGCTCTTGGTCATCCACTTCCTGGAACTCAAGCTTTAGAAGCAGATAGGCAAACTGGTGCCTATCAAAATCTTAATAAACCTTTTGAAATGATAGGTCAGGGATATGGCAATATTGGGGCTGCTGTAGCTAGTGCTGCAGGTGCTTCAGATGAGCAGGCAGCTAAGGCTGCTGCTGGTACCCAACTTGCCCTAAATGTAGGGATGGGATTGGCAGGGGGTCTAGAAGGGGCTATAAAAGTCAAGGAAGCAGCGAAGATTGCTGCAGATAGGGCTAAACAGGTAGAACTTGAAAATGCAGCCACAGACGTTATAAATCAAGCTGCGGCCAAAGACAAGGCTATTCAGGATTACCATCAGGCTTATCAAGATCTAGATAGTCAGATGCTCAAGTACCCGAAGGATTACCAAGCCCCTCAATATGGACTAGGCGGTAAAGTCGCTAGGGTTCCAGATCAGGTTGGTAAACCTAAGACTGGGATTACTCAAGAATCCTTTAATGCCGATCTTCAAAAAGCAGCGGAGGATTCTGCTGCATGGGAAGCTGCTCAAGCTCAAAAAGCGACTGCTCCCATTGAGTACACTCCTAATGCTCCAGAAATGGCGCCTACGACTCCAGACATTTATCAAATTGAACGTCAACGTGGTGCAGGATCTACCTTAGAACAAGGTGGAACTGCTGTGGAAAGTCGTCCTACAGGACAACGAACCATTAGTCAATTGGGTCTTGAACCTATTGCTACGGATCGTGGAGTATCCTTTCCGTACAAGGATACCTTGGAGTATCCTCAAACTAAACCACGTTTGTATGGTCCAGAAGGAGAAGCTGTACCTGTTGAAGCTCCTGCAAAGATTGGATTGAGGGATTCATTTAATGGGGATCTGTATAATGCTCAACAAACAGGAAAGAGTATTCGTGAGCAGTTACAAACTATTGCTAATGGACCACATGAAGATTTAGCTGGTCTAGCATCTCACCTTCTCAAACAAGGTGATCTTTTGGATCCTGAATTTGGTTTGAAGATGAAGGTGCATCAGACCCCTACCGTGTTGACTAGGCATGGTAAGGTAGCAGAAGCCATGTATGATCCTACTACTGATGTTATTCATATGGCATCAAAAGCGCATGGTGATGCAGGTACCTTAATTCATGAGATCGGCCATGCTCGTACTCAAGCAGTAATGCATGGAGTAAGACAAGGAGTTTCTAAGTATCAATGGGCTAAACCCTATGTAACTCGTTTAGAAAATCTATATAATGTTGCTAAACGTGAATTAGCAGGACAGACTCATTACGGATTGGAGAGTTTAGATGAGTTTGTTTCAGAAGGATGGGGAAATAGGGAATTTATGGATTCCCTACGACAAATTAAATCCCCATATGGGGGAACTGTTGCTTCTAAATTTATTGACACAGTTCGTAAGATCCTAAAACTTCCAACGGAATATAAATCAGTTCTTGAGGATCTACTTCATACTTCAGAAGAGATGGCCTCTAGAACTGAGGATTTGCAACGTCGTGGTTACTTTAGATATGATGCTCGTGAAGAGTTAAAAGATTTGATGCAAAAGGAGAGGAAAGGATTATCTTTTGGAGAGTTTGTCCAAGGGATGGAACGTCAGGGTCATACTGCATCTACAGAAGTAATGCGTGGTTTGTACGAAAAGATGATGCAAGATACCAAACCTCCGAAACCTAATACTGGGAATTCTGTTGCTCCCAAAGTCGATGCTGTTGCTAAAGTACCGGGACTTGAAAGACTTAAACAAGAACTGGTAGACAATCGTCCACGTGAGGAAGTCGTTGCCCAAACTCTTCAAGTTCCCGATATGTCTCTTCCTGATGCTAAGATTTATGGTAACGTTGCCCCTCCTACCTTTGCTGCTAAATTAAACCCCTATACTAGATGGGTAAGTTCTCAGATTCATCGTATTAAGGATATGATGGATCTTCGTGCTAATGAGAAACTTAGTGGGGCAAGTCGTAAGAATCCCACTCCCGGAAGTTATAATTATCTCTGGACTAAACTCAAACCTGAGAGTCGTGTTTCCGTTAACGATCTTGGTCAACATCTGAATAATGAAGGTACTTGGCTTGGACGTGAAGGTATTCAAGCGAAGGCTCGTGAACTTCTTGGTCGCACTTTAACACCTGATGAACTGCAATCTTATCTAGACAGACTTCGTATTAACAGTGAAGTGTTAAAGGATATCAATAAGACTATTGTTGCTGAAGGTAGGGAACCTATCCATGATCTACCTCATTACTGGAGTCCTGCAGAATTTGAAGGTCCGTTTCTTACATTCTTTAAGAATCCAGGAGAACATGAAGCTGTTTTAGTGAAGAGTTCCTATCTTCGTCCTAATGTTAAAAAACTACAAAAGGCTTTTCCTGAGTATGAAGTAACCTTTACTGAGAAAGGTCTTCGGAATACCATGGACTTTCAGCAGTTTGAACAAGCTCTTAGGTCACTTGGTAAATCCCAACGAGATCCGGCTGCAAGGGCTTTGTCTGAAGCTCTTCGTCGTCGTGGCTTTATGCGTCATGGCGTGAAACGTTCAGGGACTAAAGGTGCTTTAGGTACTGAAGGTGGATTTAAGGGGATGAGGAAATATGAAGAAACCTCTGAAAAGTATATCCGTAATTCTTATGATTACATTGGTAATCGTCAATTAGACGATCTGTACAAAAAGACAACGGATGATGAGGCTCTAAAACAACGTCCTAATGCGCGTGAATTCTCATTGGAAATGTTGGATACGGCTCGGGGTGGTGGATGGGCTTGGGCAGATCAAGCAGGTTCGGCCATCGCTAAAGGTCTAGGATTAGCGGGTAGAATTGCTACCTTCGATAAAGTGGGTCTTCCCGAACGGTTTCTAAATGATTTGGGTAAACTCGGAAACCGTATGGCTACGGCTACCTTGTTGGGATTTGGAAACATGACCTATCTCATGGCAAACATTGTTCAAGGTGAATTCTTTGCTCCTGTAAAAATGCTTGCTCTTGCTACAGAACATGGTAATAAGAACATTGTGATGGCCCCAATTACCGTTCTCAAAGCATGGTCTAGGGCACATGCCAATCTGATGAATCCATATCATCCTGATATTGTTCATCTGGATAAAATAGGTGCTCTAGATTCTACATTTAGATACGACTATTCTTCCTATGCTACTAGTGTGGCACATTCTAGATTGAGTAGAGTAGTAGATCACGTTTCTGGACGATCCATGATGGCATTTGTGGAACGTAACGCTGTACGTCGTCCAGCTTCTCTGATGTTCTTAGAAATGATTAGGGAACTGGGAATCGATAAGACTTTGCCTAAAGGTGATGAATACTTCATGGCGAAGCGACTTACAGATCAATACATGGTATCCATGAAGTGGTATGAAAAAGCCCAAATGTTTAGTCGTACTGGTATCTTAGGAACCTTTACTGGTGCTCTTCAAAGCTTTACAGCTACATGGGCCGGAATGTTTACGGAATATACTAGACTTGCTACTGAGGGTGTATGGAAGAATCCGGCGAATGCCCTTCCTTTAGCAGCATTTCTAGGTGTAACTTTCATGTCGGCGGGACTTATGGGTCTTCCTTTAGTCCAAGAATTAGACAGCATTGTTGGATTAGTTAATAAATATATGCATACTAATTACCCATCGGCGACGGAATTGATCTTTAAAGCCACTAAGAATCGCAAGATGCGCTATGGTGTTTTTTCAGATATGACCGGTATGAACGTCGGAGCTAGTATGGCTGCTCCATCCGCTACTGGTACTGCTGCTCCGGGAGCACAATATCTTGGAAAGTTGACTGATTTAGCAGGTACTGCACTTGGAGCTACCGGTATGTTTGGAGAGTTGAATAAGCCTACTCAGACTGATTGGAGGGATGCTTTAGCTGGTGTTGCCCCTAGGTTTACTCCATTCCCGGGTGGTGTTGGCTCTAAAGGATGGATTGAACAGCAGTTTACTCCTCCTGGAATGCCTTATGCTAGGCAATCAGGAAGTGCTGGTCCTGTAACTAGAACTCCTGAAGATTGGAGAGCTAGAAGGTTTGGTACTCATTCTATTGCCGAAACTGAACAACAAACCAATGCATATATTGGGCAAGAGCATGCTCAACAACGTGGTGCTATGCTAAAAGAGGCGATGGATCAGGCTTCTGACCACATTCTATTTGGAAAGGATCCTGAAAAAGAATTGAATGTTCTTATTCCGATTCTTGTCAAACAAGGTTATACTGGGGATGAGATCAAATCCAGTCTCATTAATTCTATTAAATCTAAAGTCATTGACTCACAGACTAGGGCTATTGGACAAGCGCATTCTAGTGGCCAACGTAATCTACTTCTTCTAATGCAACAACTTGGACAGAGCCAATAATGCCTATTACCTCGCCTCCCCCGCTTTGGGGATTAACCCAAGCCCTTACTGATACTCCTAATGATCCATCAGGAGCACCGTCTAATCAACTAGACGCGGTTATACAAAGATTGAATATGTACAAGGATGACAGGATGCAGAATGCTAAGCGCGATGCTGCTTATCCAAGTACACCTAATGATATGAAACCAGAGGATGCGGCATTCCTATCGCAATTGATGATGATGGTGGATCAAAGTCAACGTAGTCGTGGACTACAAAGAAATTGGGATATGATGAAGCAGATGATTGAAACCCCGGGTGGAGTCACATACATACCGGGAACACACAAAGGCAAATTTGGACCGTGGATGTAAGATATTATGGATACGAACCGCGAAGATATATTGACCGATCAAGTTAATCAGCTAGTTAACCAGATGGAAGAAGTACGAAAAGACATCAAGCTGATGATTGAACAACACAATGAGTTGAAACTCAATGTTGCCCTTAAATTCAGAACAGCAGAAACTGTGCTTAAAACCATTAAGTATTTGGTTCTAGCCGGTTTCGCTGTCCTGACCTTTAAGTTTGGAGATCTATCTAAGATTTGGCACGATATTAGTTAATGGTAATGATTACTTCCTCAGTAGCAGCTTTCACCTTTTCCTTTAGATCTCGGACGGCTGGACGAGTAGATCCATATTGGATCTTAATTGTTCCGTCTTCCTGATCTGAAGTCCTATAACCTAGAATTAAACAACCTTCGGTATCTTTTTCAGTGTTGCCAGAATGAATACGAATATTACTAAAGCCCGGAACATCATTGATGGTCATGGTATCGGGTCCAAACTTTGGACTTTCTTCCAACGTAACCTTATATGTTCCTCGTGGTATAGCAGTTACGCCTTTTACCTTCCATTCTTCAACTGGTTTCCCAACCTGTTCCCGTACCACATCCTCTAAGGTAAAGCAGAAAAACTCCCCATCAATATACATCTGCCCAATTGTTCCTTGCGGGTAGAAGCGGTTTCTTATTACTTTAATTTCCATAGTAAGTATTATAAATCAAAAAGTATAACATTAGTAGAGTAACTGCTGTTGCCGTTAAGGTTATCGTAGCAAAGAACCAAGCAAAGAGTTTCATTAGTTATCCATATTAATCGGAGCATGAGTGACGAGTCTAATTGACTTCATTCGGCCAATGTCAGTAAAAGTGATTTTATGGATTCTAAATCCATATCGATTACACTCTCGACGAACTGCCGTGGCAACCTTATCCTCGGGAGGATTTGATACGAGTTCGTTGTAGGCAGTTTGACTAATGTTGGTCCGAATTGCGCCCATTGATACGTCACCGAGTACATCATGCTGATCCCATATCTCCGTAAGGTAAGGTTTAATATCCTCGATTTGATACTTTACGATAGCAGCTACAACCACGGCAACTCCATCCAGCGTCGTAAGGGTCTGCGGCTCTAGTCGCAACGTCGTTACACAGGTATTGTGCGTGTTTACCTCTTCGACGAATGGGATTTTGAGATGAAATCCTGGCTCCAGAGTACGGTGATAATTGCCTAGACGAAAGATCCCGCAGTGATGTCCTGCGTCCACGATTGTCCAAGGAAGTAACTCCTTCCAAAAATTAAGTAGTAACTCAAGAATCTTCTCGAAAAACATCTTCATCCTCCTGATCAAAGAACTGAGCTAACGCTAGTTCGTACTTCTCAGGATCGTCTTCAATCAAATCCATGCAACGATCTACTAGATCCTCCGAAGATAGGCCGAGGATCTCCAACAAGGTCGTTTCTTCAATTTGTTTTAACTTCTCGGCCATTTCTTGGAGTGTGTACATTTTAGTCTGAACTCTTTCTAAATACGTTTGCGACTGTGGTAGCAACTCCGGGCATGATCTTTTCAGCAGACCTTCCAATTACATAACCACCCAGTCCTAGTTTAACAATTCCCCACAATTCAAGATATTCCTGTGGACTCAGATTAGTAGCAGAATATCCGAACCAGCGGGCAGTAATAAGACCAACAAAAATCAACATGGTAAGTGGTCGCCAACTACGGGTAAGCCAACTACCACTCTGTGCTTCAGCAATGACAATGTTAGCCTGAGCTTGGAACATGGTAAGAATAAGTTGAACCTTGTTCTTAGCATCTTCTCCAGCATCAGGCCAAATTTTGTCAATGATACTCTTGCCTAAATCTAGAGCACTACTAATAGGATCAAGAGCCATGCGGATCTCCTAGATAGATAATAGCAAGACCAAGCGCCTCTGCTGTAGCTACTTCAGCCCTAGCACCCTTACTATTCTCCCACCCGGGCAAGACAGCAACTGCATCAGCAGACTGACAGATCCACTTAAGATCAATACCTAGGGCATCCCTAAGAGAGAACCCATATTCCTTAGCTGCTTCCTCAAGAGAACCCGTCTTGTTTGTTTGAGCAAAATTATCTCCATGCCGTTCCAAATCCTTACGAGCAGGATTAAATACAAAGTATCCCATTTCAGTAAGTTTCTTTTCTGCAGCAAAAAAGGCAGGAAAATTAAACTCAGGAATGCCCCTCATTGGTCCTGCTAGATAGACGTTAATTGTCATCCCTAATACTCCTATAATGAAGACCAGCTTCCTCACACATTTGACGAGACACAGCAATGGACTCATTCCATCGCTTTGTGCGTTCATCGTCTGGATCTGGTTCGTATCCAACAATTTGTTTAATCCCTGACTGAATCACCAGTTTAGCACATTCATTACAAATAGGAGGCAAGGCAAATGATGGAGATACATAAAGGGTACATCCTTTTGCTTTCTCTCCTGCCATCAGAATTGCATTAGCCTCTGCATGAACCACCATGGCGTACTTAGTATTACGATCCTTGTAGCGTTCTTCGGAATCATCTACATCCCTAGGAAAGCCATTGTAACCAAGACCAACAACAATGCGGTCCTTGTTTACAATGACTGCTCCCACTTTAGTAGAGGGATCCTTGGACCACTGGGAAATATGATTAGCCAGTGCTAAGAACCGACGATCCCATTTACCTGAGTGCATCAATCAATGCCTCCGTAGAAAAGAACACCCCATTAGTAAACGCATACATTACGTCCCAACGTTCAGGTTCACGGTCAAATAGAACATAAGTAGGTTTCCCGCGGCCAACAAGGTAACCAAGCTCCAAGTGACCACTCTTACCGGCAGGCATGACGAGAATCCCAATATCAACCCTATCCAAATGGTACTTATCGAACTCAAAAACGTGTTGAGCAGCATAACTACGGATAGCAATGTCATAGTGTACTCCTTTACCTTTTTCGTATTCCTGCCAAGAATCATCAGCAATTGGTCCAGCAGCAAACCAATCATCAAAGACTTCAAAACCAGCTTCTCTAATTTTGGCAGCAATAGCCGGAATTTCAGGGTTCCTAAGAGAACCGATCAAGTACGCAGATTTCATTTAAAGTATGCCTGAAGTGCAAATCCTGTGTTAGTGATAAAGATACCAAAGTATACAAGAAAATTATTCCAATCATGATTACCAGCAGCTCCAACCGAAACCCACAACCAAACAAAACTGATCGCAGTAATCAATTGCCAACCCATCATTGTTTCCACCTATCGTCCATATCCGGACGGGTTTTCATCATGTTACTAAGAAACATCCAACAACAGCCAAGGTGGTCAACGTGAGGAAGACCTGATTCGCTATCCACATCTTCACCACGTAGGATGGCGAAGGTGTGTCGGAGTAAAGCTCCAATAAGCCTAGAATAAGTGATCCCACCACGCCAGTTATGAGCAGCGTACTTATTTGCACCAAAAGCCAAAACACGAGCTAGTCCTTCAAGCGCACTTGGATCGAGAAGATCTGTGCGAGGTTTTTCAGAATCATACTTTACTCCTGGTCCTTTGGAAATCCAAGCATCGGGAACTTTCACAGAAATGGGTGCTGGAAAAGGATCCTTAGCCATTCTGTTCACCAAAACGCATCTTCAGATAACTAAGACTAATAGGCATTTCGTCAAAACTTCCATCGTTTACTTGATGGAGCATCCACAGACCCCTCCAATGTTTGTTTCCTTGCCATTTCAGATACGCTTCATCATGCTGATAATAACCACCGACAAATAGACCAGTAATCTGAGTCCCATCTGCACGAGTACCATATGCGATTTGACGTCCTTGCACGTGACCCATAATACAGGATTGGTGTTTCTTACTGACCAAAGCAGCAGCACTAGTAACAGGTTTACCCATTACACCACTAGTAAAGAAATGACAATAAGCAATCCCATCAATAATCACAGGTTCAAGATATGGATAGACTTCCCATCCAAATTTCTCGTACTCAAGATCAGAAAGAGACAGGACTCCCTCAAGTTTGGGATCAGCTTCAACTGCTCTGGAAATTCGATCCTCATGGTTGCCAAGAGTAAGGACTAGTCTAGGTTTGTATAGTTTCTCTTTATTCTTACGGGCATTGGCATTGAAGTCATTCAGAGGTTTCAAAAGCATTTCCATGCCTTTATGAGCAACCTCAATATCACTTCGATACCTACGTCCCTCAAAGGATTTCTTACCAACATCATACATACCTAGACTTTCCATATCAGCAAAGTCACCGATCATGACAACCACGTCGGGTTTTTTCAGAACCATGTATTTTCCTGCCCAAGTCAAATGATCCAGAGGGACTCCAGGTTTGACCTGAGTATCAGGAATAATCATGTGTTTGCTCATTATTTCCTCTTAAAATTCATTATTGTTGGAGATCCCCAACACCTTCGTGCACAATCATTCCTTTTTCTTCCTCAATACCGGCATCAAATGGCATCAATCCTTTCATGATGAGATCACGAATCGCATATTCAACAAGGAATTGATGTTGATCTGCACTAAGATCGGCAGTAAATTCATACATCCCATCAGCTTTTTCGATTAAAGCTTTAATTTTCATTCTTTTCCTTTTTTGTACCAGCTTGAAGGGATTCCATCTTTGGTGAAGTCTGCCCACTCGAAGCCGTTTTTTGTTGCCCAATCTCCGTAACTTGTTGGGCTTCCCTTTCTAATTTTAGTTTCTGAGCGTTGGAAGAGGATAACAAGGCGCAAGTCGGGATGTTGCGCTTTGACCCACAAGAGTTTGTCTCTGTCGAACTGCGTGAGTCTTCCTTTGCATTCCACATAGATACCAGTTTCATCAATGAAGAAATCTGGAGTGTAGTTGCGGTTTTTTGCCGGTTGGACGAACGGGAATTTTTTCGTTTCGTAACCATGCTTGACACGCCTCCTAGTAAAAGCAGCATCTACTTTTCTTTCCAGTCCAGATTTAAAGGTCGATTGCATTAGAAATAATCACAAGTAGTACAAGAGCAAGAAAAATATAGATCATACCATTAAGTCCAATGAAGTTTCATGAGTTTCATGTACACGCCCACTTTTATCCCAACGATGGGGATACCAAGTATCTACACCGTCAAAGTAGGCACCAAAAATATAACCACCTAGATCACGACTAAATATTTTTACTCTTGCACCGTCTCTTGTTCTGGTTTCGTCCATTTATCCTGTTCTGACCTCCGGATATATAGGAGTTGGGCGTTAAGATTCAAATTAGGCCACCACTGATCAGGGACATCTTTATATGCTACTTGATATGCGGCTTCAACTGCCTTATAAAAATCTACCTCGGAAATGCATCCTGAAAGAATTTTAGGAGCTTTGACTTTGCCGATTCCAGGACACCCTTTGATGTTATCCGTAGGATCGCCAACCAATAGCTGGTAGTAGAAGTTATATAGTCCTTCATGTTCAGATACTTCAGTGACATTGCATTTGACAAAGTTGTAATGTAACCCCGGAAGTTGGAGTAAATCCTTGTCAATAGAACAGATAATTGAGTCATCATTATGCTCCATGGCCATTGCATCATCTGCTTCATATCCATTTACAATTGAAGCATCCCATTCAGTTACCAGATATGATCTGATATCCTCAAGATGCTTAGGTTTAGGTTTGTCTATCCGGTTAGCTTTATATTGAGGATAAATCTCATATCGGAAATTCTCTTCACCACTGATAAAAACTTTCCAATCATCCGCATCAATATCCTCAAGAATGCGACGAATCAGTTCATCAGTCTGCCATAGCGCAAGGGGTAGGTCGGCATTTTCACATACCGCCCCACACCTATACGCTACGAT
>Ga0316620_10000298_pt1 | contig 19731 bp, 11 predicted proteins | sample OWC_Aug_M1_C1_D5_FD_207651 | JGI IMG/M metagenome (GOLD analysis project Ga0316620, IMG submission 207651) | Wetland soil microbial communities from Old Woman Creek delta, Ohio, United States - OWC_Aug_M1_C1_D5_B | ecosystem: Environmental > Terrestrial > Soil > Wetlands | place: USA: Ohio... | reverse complement strand
ACCCGGGTCCGGCTCGGCTCGGTGGTCACCGAGCGCCACTTCGGGCTGATGCAGATCCAGCACGCCGAGCAGGGCGAGGTGCTGGCCGCCGGCCAGGCCGTGCTCGAGCGCACCGGTCTCACGATCGGCGACCGGTCCCTGGTCGAGCTCTTGACCAACAAGGTCATTCGCGCGGTCGAGCAGGACCACGCCATCTCCTTCACCGGCACCTCGAAGGGCAACATGGTTGTGGCCGGCGAGAGCCTGCTCATCCTCGAGACCACGCCGGCGGCCTACCTGACCCTGGCCTGCAACGAGGGCCTCAAGGCGGCCCGGGTCAAGCTCATCACCATCCGGCCTTACGGCGCGACCGGGCGGCTGGTCCTGTCCGGGCCGGAGAGCGAGATCGACAGTGCGGCCGCGGCGGCCATCGCCAGCCTCGACCAGCTCAACCGGGAGACCCGTGAGGCGGGCGGCGGCCAGGCCCGGGACGAGGGTCGCTACGCCCGTTAGGAGGAGGCCATGGCCAAGCAGGGTTTCGAGCTCCGCGCCTACCTGTTCATCGACAGCCTGCAGCCCCAGCTCGCCCAGTACATCGCCAAGGCCAACAAGGTCTACGACCCGGCCGAGTACGACGCGGTGGTCATGGTCGAGCTGCACCCGGCGATGGAGATCCACACCATGATCGACCTCGCCCTCAAGGCGACCAGGGCGCGCCTGGGCTCGGTGGTGACCGAGCGCCACTACGGCATGATGCAGGTCCAGCATCGCGAGGAGGCCGAGGTGCTGGCCGCGGGCCAGGCCGTGCTCGACGCCGCCGGTCTGACCCTGGCCGACCGGGCCAAGGTGCAGATCCTGATCTCCAAGGTCATCCGCTCGGTCGAGCAGGACCACGCCATCTCCTTCACCGGCATGGCCTGGGGCGACATGGTCACGGCCGGCGACAGCCTCCTCATCCTGGAGGCCGAGCCTGCCGCATACCTGCAGCTGGCCTGCAACGAGGCCCTCAAGGCGGCCGAGGTCAAGCTGGTCACCATCGTGCCGGCGGGCGCCACCGGCCGCCTCATCCTGGCTGGCACGGAAGCCATGATCGACACCGCGGCCGCAGCCGCCATTGCCTCGCTCGAGCAGCTCAACCGCGAGACCGACGCCGCCAAGGGGAAGTGACCGCGGCCGCCGGCCGGTCAGCTCAGGAAGCGGCTGCCGCCGCGGCGGCGTCGGCGAGGCGCACGAAGCCCAGAGCCCGGGCCTCGGTCTCGATCGCCGCCAACCGCTCTCGGGCGGACTCACCGTCGCGGGCGAGCTCGAGCTCGGCCAGAGCCAGCTCCGCCTCGAGGCGGAAGGGGACGATCCCGCGCCGGGTCGCCTCGGCCGCCGCCGCCTCGAGGTGGGCCACCGCCTGCGGGTGGCGGCCAAGGGCGGCCTCGACCCGGCCGCGCACCACCTCGAGCTGGAGGCGGGGCCGCGCGAACGAGCTTTCCTCCAGCCTGGCCACGGCCTGCTCCACCGCGGTCAATGCCTCGGCCGCCCGTCCGCTGGCGAGGAGAGCCAGGGCGCGGGACGAGACGATTGCGGCCCGCGCGTCAAGGGTCGCCTGCGGTACCAGATCCTCGATGAGCGCGCGGCTGACCGTCTCGGCGGCCGCCGAGTCGCCACGGGCCAGAGCCAGCCGAGCCTGGATGCCGCGGATCGAGATCGGTGTGCCTTCGTCGGCCAGGCCGGCGGCGGCGGCCTGCTCCTGGCTGATACGGTCAGCCTCCGCGAGTCGTTCCTCGGCGAGCTCGAGCCGCCCCTGCTCGAGGGCAATCCAGGCCAGGAGCTCGAGCTGGATCTCCTCTCCCCAACGTCGGCCGACCTCCCGCGAGATCACCAGCGCCTGCTCGACGCTGGCCGAGGCGGCGGTCACCCGGCCGAGGTCGAGCTGGATCAGGCCTAGCTTGCGCAGCGCCTCGCCGATCTCGGCCCGCTGGCCGGACTGCTCGCAGACCCCGATCGACTCGGTGACCAGCTCGATCGCTTCGCCCCCGTCGCCGCGCTGGTAGAGGGCGAAGGCGAGGTTGTGGAGGAGAGGGCCGAGGTCGCCCACGCTCCCGAGCTCGCGCACGGTCGCCATCGCTTCGCGATAGGCAGCCACCGCGGCCTCGAGGTCGCCCTGCTGGTAACGGAGGTTGCCGACAATGTTGCGGACCCGGGCGAGCTGGCGCCGGTTGCCGACCTCGGCGTAGAGGCGGCCAGCCTCCTCGAGGGCAGCTGACGCGCGTTCGAACTCGGCCAGGGAGCGGTAGGCCGAGCCCTGGATGTCGAGGGCACGGGCGAGGATGAGGCGGGTGCCGAGCGCCCGTGCCCTGGCCTCGGCCGTGCGGGCCGCCTCGAGCTGGCGCCGGTTGTCGGACAGGAAGTAGTGGGCGCGGGCCTCGATCAGGTCGAGGCGGGGGTCGTCGCGGCGCGGCGGCGCCAGCCGGGAGCGGAGCTCGGCCACGGTGGCCAGGGCGGCGCGCGGGTCGCCGCCAGTGACCTGCGCCTCGGCCAGACGCAGGCCGTGGTCGAGGTCGTCAGGGAACAGCTCGCACAGTGACCGGTAGACCTCGACCGCGCGCGGCAGGTCGCCGCTCAGCTCGTGGCACTGACCCTCGATGACGAGCCGTTCCTCGCGCGGCAGGCCGGCGGCCGCGGCCAACGCCTGGCGAGCCTGGTCGCTCGCCTGCTGCGCGTGGCCGACCGCAGCCAGGGCGCGAGCCAGGGCACTGCGGGCGAGGGCGAAGCTGGGGGCCACCGTCACCGCCCGCTCGAGCAGGGGTAGGGCAGCGCCGGCGTCGAACTCCCGCAGCCGGTCGAGCCCCTGGGCGTAGAGCTGGTTGGCCTCCAGGCTGGCCGACAGGCCGGTGGTTGGCTGCGCCTTCGCCACCTCGCCGCCCCCAAGCCGCTCCCGCAGCCGAGCTCCGGTGCGGGCGAGGAGCTGGAGCAGGTCGGTTTCGCTGCCCTCCTCGACCAGCTCGCAGACGGTGGCGCCGGAGTCGGTGCTCTGCACGGTCAGGTTGAGGCGCAGTGTCCGCCCGGCCGCACCCGGCAGGGCCAGGTAGGAGCCGGACACGGTGATGTCGGCCCCGGTCCGCGCCCGCACCTTGGCCAGGGTTTCCCGGCGCAGGGATCCCCCGTCGCTCAGGCCGAGGTCTTGCTTGAGGCGGGCAACGTCTTCGCCCGAGACCCGCTGCAGCTGCTCGCCCACCGCCAGCTCGAGGCCCAGGCTCTCGGCCAGGGCGGTCTCGAGCCAGGCGGCCCCGGGCGAGCCAGAGAGGTTGGCGAAACCGAGCACCGCCACCGCCCTGCGACCGGAGACCGTGCCCTGCTCTCGCTTCGCAGCGGCCCGGGCGGTGAGGAAGCCGGCGGCGGCGGCGCCCAGCACGAGCGCAGCGGCGGCGATGACGGCCGAGATCCGCCAGCGCCGCCGGCGGCGGACGAAGGGCGAGGTCTCCAGCGACTCGCCGGTCAGCGCCTTGACCACCGCGGCAGCGTCGGCGAAGCGCGCCGTCGGCTCGCGCTCGAGGCAGCGCGACACGACCTCGTCCCAGGTCGGGTCGAGGTCGGGTACGAGGGAGCTCGTGCGAGGCGTTGGCGCGGTCAGCCTCCTGAGGGCGACCTCGACGGCGGTGCCGCCGCCGAACGCCCGCTGTCCGGTCAGGAGCTCGAACATGACCAGACCGAGGGCGTAGACGTCGGACGCGGCCGTGACCCGGCTGCCCTGGACCTGCTCCGGCGCCATGTAGGCGGGGGTGCCGATGACGCCGGTGCCGGTGAGGGCGGTCTCGGCCCCGGCGCCGACCGCCAGGCCGAAGTCGGTGACCACCGCCTGCTCGCCGAGCGAGCCCTGGACCAGGATGACGTTGGATGGTTTGAAGTCGCGGTGGATCACGCCGACCTCGTGAGCGGCGGCGAGCGCGGCTGCCATCTGCCGGACCAGGGGCAGTGCTTCGGCCGTGGCCATCCGCCCGCGACTGCGGATCCGCTCGGCCAGGGTCTCCCCTTCGAGCAGAGCCATGGTCAGGAACGGGATCTCGCGCCGTTCGTCGCCCGGCCCTGCGAGCTCGAGCTTGCCGACGTCGAAGACGCGGCACACGTTGGGGTGACTGACCTTGCGCGCGAGGCGGATCTCGCGCCGGAAGCGGGCCAGCGCAGTAGAGTCGGCACCGAGCTCGGGCTTGAGCAACTTGAGGGCGACGCGCTCGCCGAGCTCCGAGTCCTCGACCTCGAGCACCTGGCCCATGCCGCCGTGGCCGAGCGAGCGGATCAAGCGGTAGCGGCCGGCGAGGAGCGCGCCTGGCCGGAAGTCGGCGAGGGTCGACTCGCCGAGCGGAACCGGGGCTCCACCGGAGGTCGGCGCCGACGACAGCAACGTGGCGCTGGCGGAAGCCGCGACGCACGGGCAGGCGCCCTCTTCGGGGAGGGGCTTGCCGCAGCGCGGGCAGGGCTTGGTCGCGGCCATCGGTCACCATTATCGTCGGGAACGGCGCGCGCCAGGATGGTCCGAGGCATCGACCGTCGGCGGGCGTCGCTATAGACTCGATGACGTGGGGTGGAAGAGCGCTCACTGGCGCTTGGTCGTCGCGGTGGTGCTGCTCAGCGCGGCGGCGGTGGGGACCGTGGCAGGAGGGGAGAAGGCTCCGCGCCGTTTCACCGCCGCCGACTTCGAGGGCAAGCTGCCGCCCGAGCCCAACCCCTACCTGAGCTTCCTGCCGGCCGGGGTCGAGCCGGACTGGGAGTACTGGCGGGCGCGCATGCAGTGGCAGGCTCTCGCGCGACGGGAGGCCCGCGCCGGAGAGGCCGGCGCGCGCTTTGACGTGGTCGAGGTGGAGGAGGCGGGCTTGATCGGGGTCAACGACCTGCCCCTCTTTGGCCAGGCGATCGACGGTTTCGGGACCACCGTCGGCCAGAGCTCCGAGGTGCGGGTCTTCGGCCACCTGCAGGTGATGCCGCGCCCGCTCGGCACCTTCTCCGAGCCGGACGGCGCCATCCCCCTGGCCCATCAGCTGACGGTGGTCGCGGGCGAGCGCGTGATCCTCGACGCCTTCATCGGCGACGGCGCCTACGGCAGCTCGGGCCCGACGCCGAGCGGCGACTTCGACTTCTTCGCCGTCGAGGCTGCGGCCGGCCAGGTCATCTCGGCCCGGGTCCGCACGCCCGAGCCGCTCGACGACCTCAACCCGATCCTCGGCGTCTACGACGGGGCGGGTAAGGTGATCGCCTTCAACGACGACTTGCCCCTGCCCGGCATCGTTTCCTCCTATGACGCCTGGGTGTCGGTGGCGGCGCCGGCCGACGGTTGGTACTTCGTGTGCGTGGGCGGCTTCACACCGTGGGGCATCGACCTCGAGCTGCTGCCGGCCGACCCCTTCGACCCGGCCTCGGGCCCCGGGGCGGGCAGCGAGGGCGAATACGAGCTGATCCTCGGGCGCGACTTCCGTGACCCCGGCGACGTCGACTTCTTCCGCTTCGAGCTGCGCGAGGGGGACGTGATCGGGGCCACGGTGGCGGGCGGCGGGCAGCGGGCGTCCCTGGTCAGCTTGGATTCGGGCGAGCTGGTCACGGCCGACCGTCGCGACCTCAGCGGCATCTACCCGGAGGCCTCGCCCCTGCCCGGTGGGGGCCTCGGTGCGGTGGCCTACGTGATCGAGGCAGCAGGCAGCTACGCGGTCGGCATCGACCGGGTGGAGCTGGGCTCGACCGGCGACTACGTGCTCGAGCTCGGGGTCTACAGGCCCACCCTCGGCCTGGAGGAGGAGGAGGCGACCCAGATCCTGTTCCTCGACTTCAACGGAGCGACCATCGACCCCAGCGGCTTCGGCTTGCCGCCGGGCCTGGTGAACCTTTCGCCGCTCGAAAGCTTCCTCCCCGCCTGGGGGCTGTCGAGCGCCGAGCTCGACGCGGTCATCGAGGCCATCGTCGCCGAGGTCGAGGAGAACCTCTCCCGAGATGTCCGCCTGCGCGGGCTCAACGGCGACCACGACGCCTCCGGCATCGACGGCGAGTTCGACATCGAGATCCGTTCCAGCCGGAGCTACCCCGATCCCTTTGGCCAGGCCAACGTCAGCCGGGTCATCGTCGGCGGAACCTGCGACGAGCTCGGCTTCGTCACCATCGGCATCTCGGAGGCGATCGACCCCGGCAACTTCGACACCGCCAAGACCTCGGTCGTGCTCCTCGACCTGCTCAGCGCCCCCTGGTACGACCCGAGCTCGCTCAACGGCATTCCGCGCGACCCGGCCTTGGCCATGGTCGAGCTGGTGGGCCACGGCGTGGGCCTGGTCGTGGCCCACGAGGCGGGCCACCTCTTCGCCAACTTCCACACCGCGCGGGACGTCGGCCCGGCCACCCTCATGGACCGCGGCGGCAACATGCCGCAGCTGCTGGGCGTGGGCGCCGACGGCGTCGCGGGCAGCGTCGACGACGAGGACGTCGACCTCGGGCCGGACCTCTACGAGCCGGTGGAGGCATTCACCGGGACCGAGAACACCCTCAACGCGGTCTCCTTCGACCTGCCGGCGGGCGGCCCGCGGCCCGACATCGCGGTGGTACCGGCATGGCTCGACTTCGGCGCGGTCGCCGTGGGCGATCAGGTGACGCGACCGGTGGCGATCTCCAACCAGGGCTCGCGCGACCTCACCCTCTGGCAGCTGCTCGTCCTGGGCCCGGATGCTGGCGACTTCGACCTCGCCGGCCCGGCCATTCCGCAGGTGCTCGCCCCGCTCGAGCTGACCTCGGTGGACGTGACCTTTGCTCCGACCGCGCCGGGCCCGGCCGAGGCCACGCTGGCGGTGGCGAGCGACGACCCTGACCAGGGACTGGTCGAGGTGGCGCTGGCCGGACAGGGTGGGGTGCCGAGCATCTCGGTCACGCCTGACGCCCACGACTATGGCGAGATCGTGTACGGCGACGCCGGCGCGAACGTGCCCTTCACGTTTACGGTCGCGAACACGGCCGACGGCGCCCTGCAGGTGACGGCGAGCGTTGTCACCGGCGCCGACCCGGACGGCTTCACAGTCGACGCCGGCGGCGCCCCCTTCACCCTGGCGGGTGGGGAGAGCAGGCCCGTCCTCGTGAGCTTCCGTCCCGCAGGCCGTACCGGCGCGATGAGCGCCGTCCTCCGCTTCGCCAGCAACGACCCGGCCGTGCCCTACGCCGACGTGACTCTCCAGGGCCTGGCCTGGGGTCCGGACATCGACGTCCAGCCAGCGTCGCCCTTCGTCTTCGGCGCCATGGTGCCGGGCACGCATCTGTGGCACGACTTCACGGTCGGCAATCTCGGCAACTCCGACCTGGTGGCCGCGCGACCGCAGATCGTGGGCCCCGACGCCGCGGACTTCGCCATCACCAGCGGCGCTGCACCCTTCACCCTCGTCCCGGGTGAGAGCTGGGAGCTCAGGGTGAGCTTCGATGCCGATGCCCTCGGCGAGCGGACCGCGACCCTGCGCATCGCCAGCAACGACCCCGACGAGGACCCGCTCGACGTGCTCCTGTACGCGCTGGTGGCCTGGCCCGAGATCTGGGTCTTCCCCGAGGCCCACTACTTCGGCGAGGTGCCGGTCGGCGGTGTGGCGAGCACCCTGGTCGTGGTCCGGAACCTGGGTGGCGTCCAGCTCACGGCCACCGCCTCGCTGACCGGGCCGGACGTGGCCGAGTTCACCCTCGACAGCGGCGGCGGCTTCTTCGCCCTCTCGCCCGGGGGGTTCCGCGAGATCGGGGTCAGCTTCAGGCCGACGTCGCCCGGGCTCAAGCGGGCGGTCCTGCGCCTGGAGAGCTCGGACCCGGAGCGGCCGGTGGTCGAGGTGGACCTGATCGGCGGCCGGGCCGCCGCCATTCCCGCCCTGTCGCTGACCGGCATCGTCGTGCTCGTCGCCCTGCTGGCGGCCGCCGGGCTGCTGGTCCTGCACGGCCGCCCGTTGCTGCGCTCAGGTTGACCCGTGAAAGCCGAGCGTCAGCGCGTGGGCAAGGAGGAGGTCGTGCGCCTGAGCGGGCTGCGGCGCACCTTCGGGGAGGTGGTGGCAGTCGACGGCATCGACCTCGAGGTGGGGGCGGGCGAGCTGTTCGGGTTTTTGGGTCCCAACGGAGCCGGCAAGACGACGACCATCCGCATGGCCACCGGACTGCTCCGTCCCTCTGGCGGCGAGGTGCGGATCTTCGGAATGGACCCCTGCCGGCAGCCGATGGAGGTCAAGGCACGCATCGGCGTGGTGCCGGAGGAGGCGCCGCTCTTTGAGCGGCTGACGGGTCGCGAGTCGCTCGAGCTGGCGGCCCGGCTCCACCGGTTCGACGCCCGAGAGGCCCGCCGCGCGGCTGGTGCCCTGCTCACCTGGCTCGGCCTGGAGGAGTCGGCGTCGCGGATGATCGTCGACTACTCCCAGGGCATGCGCAAGAAGGTGGCCCTGGGCTGCGCCCTCATCCACCGGCCGCGGCTGCTATTTCTCGACGAGCCCTTTTCGGGCATCGATCCGATCGGCACCAGGGCCATCAAGGACGTGCTCGTCACCATGGTGGCCGACGGCGTCACCGTGTTCTTCTCGTCCCACGTCATGGAGCTGGCGGAGCGGCTGTGCACGCGCCTGGCGATCATCCACCAGGGACGCATCCGCGCCGTCGGCACCCTCGCCGAGCTGCGCGACCGCGCCGGCCTCGGCGACGGCGCGACCCTGGAGCAGGTCTTCATCGCGCTGGTGGGCGAGTCGATCGGGGCAGAAGGTGACGCCGGCTGACAGCGAGCGGGCGCGGACCGGCGAGCTGCAGCGGCTGGGCGCCCTGGTGCGGCTCCACGTCGTCCTCGCCTACCGCCAGGCCTCGGGGTCCTCGCGCGGCGAGCGCGCGGCCGCCAGCGTTGTCCTGGTTTTGGCCCTGGTGTGGACCGCGCTCCTCGCCTTCGGGCTGGGCAGGATCACGTTTCGCGTCGGGCAGGACTTGGGCCCGCACACCTCGGCGATGCAGGGCGTCTTCGTCGGGTTCGGGCTCGCCTTCGCCCTTCTCTTCACCATTTGCGGCATGTTCGAGAAGGGCATGGGTGGCGGCATCGACCTGTCCCGGCTCTTTCACCTGCCAGTGCCGTCCTGGGCCATGGTCGGCTCCGGGCTGACGGCACGCTTCGCGGCGCCGCACATGGCCCTGCCCGCTGGCTTCGTGGTCGGCTACCCCGTGGTGGCGCTGACCACCGGCCACCCCTGGTACGCCCTGGCTTTCGTGCCCGCGGCCCTGCTCTGGTTCGTCCACCTCAACCTGATCCTGACGGTGGTCAGCCTGCTCACCATCCGGGTTCGCGCCTCGCGTCGCCTGGTGGAGGGGGGCGCGCTGCTAGGCATCATCCTCTTCTTCGCCTACATCGCCGTCGCGGCGACGCCGGCCCAGGCCCGACTGGATCACGCCGTCACGGCGGCCATCGGCCTGGTCAAGGGCTACTGGGACGCGGTCTACCCGATCCTGCTCGTGCTCCCGGGGGTGTCGCCCCTGACCTGGGTGCACGACGGCGGCCGCGGCGCGCTCCTCCTCCTGCTGGCCCTGGTCGAGGCCGTTGCCATGTTCCTCTTCGCCCGTCGCACGGTCGACCGGCTGGCCGTCACCGGTGCCACTGCCGGCAGTGCCGCGCGCCGGTCGCACCACGCCACGCAACCGATCCACGCATCGTTGCTCGAGCGCATGGTGCGGTGGCCGCTGCTGGCCAAGGACCTGAGGATGATGGTGCGCGATCCGACGACCAGGCTCGAGTCGGTGGTCTTCTTCACCCTGCCGCTGACTTTCGGCCTGCTCCTCGCCGGCCGCGACAGCGCCCACGGCGAGCAGCTGCTGCACCACCTGTTCCCGCTGCTGGTGGTCTTCATGCTCAAGGACCGTATCACCAATCACCTGTGCCGCGAGGCCGACGGGTTGCTGGTGATCCTGGGCTCGACCTTGCCGCGGTGGCGCATCCTGGTCGAGAAGAATCTGAGCACCCTGGTGGTCGTGCTGCTCCTGATGACGGTCCCTGCCGGCCTGCTCGTGTGGCACGGGGCGACCGCTGTTTCGATCCTGCTCGACTACGTGTTCGCGGTTTCCTTCGCGCTCCTGTTCTTCGGCGCCGGCAACCTGCTGGCCATCCTGGTGCCGATTCCGATGGCCGTGAAGAAGGGCCAGCTGACCACCAGCGTTCCCCTGGCCAGGGTGCTCCTCAGCGAGCTCGTCCAGCTGTGCGTGCTCGGCCTCATGAGCTGCGTCGCGCTGCCGCTTTTCGCCGTGCACCTGGTGTTCGTGGAGGTCGCACAGCCGGCCGGTTCCACTGTGCTCGCCATGACCGGCATGCTCGTCTACGGGCTCGGGACCTATGTCCTCCTGCTCCGCGGCGCTGCGGCGCTGTTCGGCGTCAGCGAGCCCGAGCTGTACGAGAAGGTGATCCGGGCGCGGGGTTAGCTAGGGGTACGCGGCCAGCGGAGGGGCGCTGAATCCACCGACGAGGGTTTCGATGCGGAGGGCCGCGGCGAGCAGCTCGCGGTCGCGACCCGGCCGGGCGACCACCTGCAGGCCGACCGGGAGGTCGTCGACCAGGCCCATGGGCAGGGAGATGGCGGGCTGGCCGGTGAGGTTGAAGGGGCAGGTGAAGGCGAGGTAGGTGTGGGGGTCGGGCGAACCGATGGGCCGGGCCGGGTGGGGAGTGGTGGGACTGACCAGGAGCTCGAGGCCGCGTCTCGCATCGGCCACGGATTGAGTGAGCGCTGCCATCTCCTCGAGGGCCTCCTCGTAGCGAGCCGGGTCGCCGCCGAGGCCGCGTTCCAGGTCGCGCCGCACCAGCTCGCCGAAGCCTGCGGGGTTCTCCGCCAGCCGCGAACGGTGGAAGAGCGCGGCCTCGCGGCCGTAGATGCGGGCCAGGATGGTGATGGCGCGGACCAGGCCGGGCAGGCGCACCGGCACCAGCTTGGCGCCATCACGCTCGAGGAGGTCGAGGACCTCGGTGAAGCGACTCGCCACGCCCACGTCAGGCACCACGCCGAAGCCCTCGAGCACGCCGATGCGAAAGCCGGCCAGGGAATCGCATCTGGGAGCCGTCTCCTCCCCTGCGGGTGAGAGGACCTCGAGCAGGGCCTTGACCTCCTCCACGGTGCGGGCCAGAAGCCCGACGTGGTCCAGGGTAGGGGACAGGGGCATGATGCCGTCCAGCGGCAGCAGCCCGCGGCTGGGCTTGAAGCCGACCACGCCGCACAGCGAGGCGGGGATGCGGACCGAGCCGCCGGTGTCGGTGCCGAGCGCGGCCAGGGCCGAGCCGGAGGCCACGGCCACGGCCGAGCCTCCGCTCGAGCCACCGGGGTGGAAGCCTGGCCGCCACGGGTTGCCAACCGCGCCATAGTGGGGGTTGGTGCTGGTCACGCCATCGGCGAGCTCGTCCATGTTGGTGCGGCCGAGCACGATGGCGCCGGCCTGGCGCAGCTTGGCCACGATCGCTGCGTCCTCGGCCGCGATCCGATCCTGGTAGGCGGCGCAGCCGGCCGGGCAGGGCAGGTCGCGCTCGGCGATGTTGTCCTTGACTGCCACCGGCACCCCGTGCAGGGGTCCCAGGGAGGCGCCATGGGTGCGCGCCTGGTCGGCCTCCTCGGCGGCGGCCAGGGCCTGCTCGCGGTGGATCCGGAGGTAGGAGTGGAACGCGGCCCGCTCCGCCTCGGCGGCGTCGAGGGCAATGCGAATGGCCTCGATCGCCCGCAGCTCGCCGCTGCGCAGCATGGCCGCTTGCGAGGGCACTGTTCGTGGCGCGGACATGATCCCATCTATTGTACCCGCTATCATGGAGGCGGCATGGCCGGAGCTCAGACTCGACGCTTCGATCGCTCGCTCGTCGGCCTGGGTGGGGCTTGGCGGGGCCGGGTGGAGATGCGTCGTGCCACATCGGCCGTGGCCCACCGGCCGGCCGACGGCTCCCTGCTCACGCTCCTCGCCTGCTCCCGCGCCCTGGTCCCGTGGAGTCTCCACCTGCCGCCATGCCTCGACCTGCCCGGCGCGGGGGACGAGGTGGTCCTGGAGCGCCGCCGTGTGGGCTGGCATGGGCAGGTCGTCACCCTTTCCGGGGCGGGCGTTGAGCTGGGGCTCCCGGTCGCGCTCTCGCTGAGCCGGCAGGCCCTCGGCCGCCACCTGGACGAGCTGCCGGTTGCCCCCCGCACCCGCGCCCTGCTCGAGGCCAGCGGCGGGTCCGGGCTCGACGACACGGTGACCCGGCGCGCCGGCCTGGGCCTGCGCCGGCTCTGCCGCTGCCTGATCCGGGACGACGCTGCCGAGGCGAAGATCGGGCTGGCGGTCGCAGCCATGGCCGGGCTCGGTCCCGGGCTGACCCCGACCGGCGACGACCTCCTGGTCGGGGTGGCCGGGGCGGCGCGCCGCCTGGCCGGCGCCAGGGGCCTCGGCCGCGGCCGCCTGGAGGCCCTGGCGCAGGCCCTGGATGCCCTTCCCGCCGTCACCACCACGCCGGTCGGCCGGCAGATGCTGTCCCACGCTGCCCGGGGCAGGTTCCCCGAGCCCCTGCCCCGCCTGCTCGCGGCCCTCGGTGACGCCGACGTCGAGCCGGCGGCCCTGGCCGGCCTGGCCGAGGCTGTCGCTGCGCTCGGCTCCTGGTCCGGGTGTGACATGCTGGCGGGAGCGCTGGCCCTGACCCGCGAGTGGCTGGAGGCCGGCACCGGAGCGTGCCCATGATCGAGCGCGTGCTGGTTCGCCGTGGAGCGTGGTACGACTCCGCCTTCCTGATGCGGGTCTCGCGCCGGCTGGGCGAGCTCGACGGGGTCATGGAGGCGGTGGTCATGATGGGTACCGAGATGAACCGCCGCCTGCTCGAGGACGCCGGCTTTGCCGGACAGCTGCTGGCGGCGGCCACGGCGATGGACATGGTAGTGGCGCTGCGGGTGGCGGCCGAGGCGCGAGTCGAGGCGGTGGAGGCCGAGCTTGAGCGCCTGCTCGAGGGCGGGGCGGCCGCGGCGCGCGGCGCCCGCGCCGAGGAGCGCCCGCGGACCGTGGAGGAGGCAGTCGCGGCCCGCCCCGCGGCCAGCCTGGTGTCGGTGGCCGTGCCAGGCGTCTACGCCGCCTTTGTCGCGCGCCGCGCCCTGGCCGCCGGTCGCCACGTCTTCCTGTTCAGCGACAACGTCTCGGTCGAGGACGAGGTCGACCTCAAGCGCCGGGCCCGGGAGGCCGGGCTCCTGGTCATGGGCCCGGACTGCGGCACCAGCATTCTGAGCGGGGTCGGGCTCGGCTTCTCGAACCGGGTCGTCCGCGGCCCCATCGGCCTCGCCGGCCCGTCCGGCACCGGCATCCAGGAGCTGTGCTGCCTGCTCGCGGCCCAGGGCCAGGGGATTTCCCACGCCATCGGTACCGGCGGCCGCGACCTGTCGCGGCCGGTGGGCGGGGTGATGACCGAGCTCGCCGTGCGCCTGCTCTGCGCGGACTCTGCCACGCGGGTGGTGGTGGTGGTGGCCAAGCAGCCCGACCCGGAGGTGGCCGAGCGCCTGCACGCCGTCCTGGCGGCGGGCGGCAAGCCGGCCGTGGTCCGTTTCCTGGGTCAGCCACCGCGTCCGGCGCGCGACGGCGTGCACTACGCCGCGACCCTGGACGAGGCCGCCGACGTGGCCGCGGCGCGCGCGCGGGGCGACGAGCGGCCGGCGATGATGTTCTCCACCCCGCCCGCTGCGCCGGCGGAGCACGAGCGAGCTCCGATCCATGGCAGGCTGCTGGGCCTCTTCTCGGGCGGCTCCCTGGCCGCCGAGGCGCGCGAGATCCTGCGCCGCCACGGCGTCAACGCCCGGGTTCCGGACCCGCCGCCGCAGCCGGGGCAGCCCCTGCCAGCCGATGACAACCTGGTCATCGACGTGGGCGGCGACGTCTACACCCGCGGCCGGCCCCACCCCATGGTCGACCAGGGCGTGCGGCTCGGGCTGCTTGCCGCGGCCGGCCGCGACCGCTCGGTGGGCGTCGTGCTCCTGGACCTCGTCCTGGGCGACGGCGCCCACCCCGATCCGGCGCCGGAGTGGGTTCCGGTGCTGGCGGCGATGCGGCGCGAGCGCGGGGCAGGGGCCCCGCTGGTGGTGGTGTCGCTGTGCGGTACCGCGGCTGATCCCCAGGGCTTGAGCCGCCAGCGCGCGGCGCTCGAGGGGGCCGGGGTATGGGTCCATACCTCGGCAGCCCGCGCCGTGGCCGCGGCGGCGCGCCTGATCACCGGAGGGGGGGCGGCGTGAGCCTCGACCGCGCCAATGTGCTGCTGGAGCGCGTGGATGGCGTCATCCATTTCGGGATCCCGAGCGTGGTCGAGGGCGCGCAGGCGGCCGGGGTCGAAGTCACCACGGTCGACTTCCAGCCCCCGGCCGGCGGCGACCTCGAGCGGATCGCGTTGCTCGAGGTCGTGCGCGAGGCTGACCTGGCCGCCGCCATCGCCGCCGCCAACCGGGAGGCGTTGGGCCGCTTCCTGGCCAGCGAGCCCCACCTGGTGGGGGTGGGCGTGGCGGGCGAGGTTATCCCCGGCATGGCTGACGACCTCTTCCTCCACGCCGGGCCGCCGGTGACCTGGGAGCGGGCCTCGGGACCGCTGCGCGGGGCCGTCATCGGCGGCCTTCTGCTCGAGGGCCGGGCAGGGAGCGCGGCCGAGGCCGAGGACCTGGCCGCGCGTGGCGGCGTCCGACTCGAGCCCTGCCATGCCCACCACGCGGTCGGGCCGATGGCCGGGCTGGTGACGCCGTCGATGCCGGTGTGGATCCTCGAGGACCGGGGCCCGCGCTCGGGCGAGCGCTTCTTCTGCACCCTCAACGAGGGGCTGGGCAAGGTCCTGCGCTACGGCGCCTTCGGCCCCGAGGTCCTGGAGCGCCTGCGTTTCATGGCCGAGATCCTGGGGCCGGCCCTGGCCGAGGCCCTGGCCGAGCACGGACCGATCGACCTCAAGCACCTGATGGCCCAGGCGTTGCACATGGGCGACGAGGGCCATAACCGCAACCGTGCCGGCACCTCGCTCCTCCTCCGCGAGCTGGCCCCGGCCCTGGTCCGGGTCGAGCGCAGCCGCGACCAGGTGTCGCGGGTGCTGGCCTTCATCCACGCCAACGACCACTTCTTCCTCAACCTGTCGATGCCGATGGCCAAGTGCATGCTGGCCGCGGCCGAGGGGGTGCCGCTGGCCTCCATGCTCACCGTCATGGCCCGCAACGGCACCGACTTCGGCATCCAGCTCGCCGCCATGCCCGGCCGCTGGTTCACCGGCCCGGCCCAGGCCGTCCGCGGGCTCTACTTTCCGGGGTTTGGGGAGGCCGACGCCAACCCCGACATCGGCGACAGCGCCATCATGGAGACCGCCGGCCTGGGCGGCTTCGCCATGGCCGCGGCCCCGGCCATCGTCCAGTTCGTCGGTGGCAGCGTGGCCGACGCCGAGGCCACCACCCGCGAGATGGGTCGCATCACCTGCGGCTCGAACCCGGCCTGGACCATCCCCAACCTCGACTTCCTGGCCGCGCCGGCCGGCATCGACCTGCTGGCGGTCGAGGAGAAGAACCTGCTCCCGGCGATCAACACCGGAATCGCCCACCGCCAGCCCGGGGTGGGCCAGGTCGGCGCCGGCCTGGTGACGCCGCCCTGGGAGTGCTTCCACTCCGCCCTCGCCGCCTTTGTCCGCCACTGTGACAAGGAGAGCCCATGATCCCGATCGACCTGTCCGTGCCCCTCGGCATCGCCACCCCGCCCTGGCCGACCTACGAGCCGCTCCAGGTGAAGTACTTCAAGCGCCTGGCCCCGAACGGCGCCAACGGCCAGCTCCTGACCCACTCCAACCACGTCGGGACTCACCTCGACGGCGAGATCCACTTCTACACCCCGGGCCGCGACATCGCCTCGCTGCCCCTCGACTACCTGATGCACGAGGGGGTGGTGGTCGACCTCTCGGACGCGGTCGGCGACTACGACGTCTACACCTCGCGAATGGTCGAGGAGCGGGTCGAGGTGCGTGAGGGCGACATTCTCGTCATCCACACCGGCTACCACCACTTCGGCTGGGACCAGCCGACCGCCGACGAGATCAGGTACATGGTCCAGCACCCGGGGCCGGACCGCGAGTTCGCGGAGTGGGCGCGGGCCAAGAAGCTGCGCTGGCTGGCGGTCGACTGCGGCAGCGCCGACCACCCCATGAACACCATCATCCGCACCTGGATGCCACGTCAGGCGCGAGCGGCCGACGCTCACTTCCGAGCCAGGTACGGCATGCCGCTGGAGGAGTTCTTCGACGACTCCAAGTACCAGCTCATGCACATCGAGCTGTTCAACCACGGCATCATCCACGCCGAGTGCCTGGGCGGGGACATCGACCTCTTGCTCAACCGGCGGGCGGTGATCGGCGCCTTCCCGTGGCGGCTGGTCGACGGCGAGTCCTGCATCTGCCGCATCCTCGCCTTTGTCCCGGACGACGAGCACGCCGAGCTGATGGCGACCAAGGCCAGGGCCAGGCTGACCCGTTACGGCGACGTCGCCGGCTCGGCCAACCCCTGGCTGCACGAGCAGGGACGGGCCCGGGCCGGGAAGAAGGGCTGACGCCGCGGCGCGATTCGGCCGGACGACCTTTGCCGGTCGATGCGGCTACAATTGACGCCTGAGTGTCGGTTTCGGGAGGCCCTGGAGTGAAGCAACCCAGCACGGGCAACGGTCCGGTCGGCCGCTCGGTGCTGCGCCTGGACGGGGAGGAGAAGGCGACCGGCCAGGCCCGCTTCGTGGCCGACCTCTCGCTGCCCGGCCAGCTCCACGCCTTCGTCTTCAGGTCGCCCCATGCCCACGCCCGGATCCGCGCGATCGACACCCGGGCGGCGCTGGCGGTGGAGGGGGTGTGGGAGGTGGTGACCGGCGCCGAGGCGCCGTTCGTGATCGGCGAGTGCATCCGCGACCACTCGGTGCTGGCCCGGCACAAGGTGCGCTTCGTCGGCGAGCCGGTGGCCGTGGTCCTGGCCCGCGACCCGGGCGCGGCGGCGCGCGGTGCCGAAGCCGTGCAGGTCGAGTACGAGGAGCTGCCGGCCGCGCTCGACGTCAGCCATGCCCTGGCCGCGGATGCGCCTTTGGTGCACGAGGACCTCGGCTCCTACCGCATCCTGCCCACCTTCCACCCCGAGCCTGGGAGCAACGTCTACCACTCCTACCGCGCCGAGCGCGGCGACCCCGACGCCAGCATCGCCGGCGCGGCCGTGGTCCACGAGGGCACCTACGTCTACCCCCACCTGGCCCACGTCCAGCTCGAGCCGCACGGAGCCATCGCTTGGTGGCGCGGCCCGGCCGACCTCACCCTGTGGTGCTCGGCCCAGTCGCCGCACACCGTGCGCAAGGTGCTGGCCGAGATGTTCGAGCTGCCGCTGACCGCGGTCCAGGTCATCGTGCCCTACATCGGCGGCGGCTTCGGCGGCAAGTCCGACACCACCATCGAGCCGTTGGTGGCGGCCGCGGCTCGGCGGGTGATCGGGCACCCGGTCAAGCTCGTCCTGAGTCGCGAGGAGATGTTCTTCGGTACCCTGCTCGGCCGCGGGGCCGAGGTCCGGATCCGCTCCGGCCACGATAGCGACGGCCGCTTCCTGGGCGCGGTGGCCGAGCTCGCCTTTGCCTGCGGCGCCTATGGCGAGTACGGGATCAACGTGGTCGAGGGCGCCGGGCACGTGGCCCTCGGGCCCTACAACGTGCCCGCGTTCCGCGTCGCCTCCAAGGCGGTCTACACCAACACCCCGTTCATCGGCGCCTTCCGCGGATACGGCCACCCCGAGGCCCACTGGGCCATGGAGCGCCATCTCGACCACGTGGCCGAGCGGCTGGGGCTCGACCCCACCGAGCTGCGGCGCCGCAACCTGCTACGACCGGGCGACCGTCACGTGACCGGGCAGGAGGTGGAGACCTCCCACGGTGACCTTCGCGGCTGTCTGGAAGCGGCGGCTGCCAGCCTGGCCACGGTCGACCTCGCGTCCCCGGACCCGGAGCGGGTGCGTGGCGTCGCCCTCTGCCCGTTGATGAAGGCGCCGGTGATGGCCACCAACGCCTCCAGCTCGGCCTTCCTCAAGCTCAACGGCGACGGCAGCGTGGACCTGGTGGTGAGCGGCACCGAGATGGGCCAGGGCTCGCGAACGGCGCTGGCCCAGATCGCGGCCGAGGCGCTCGAGGTGGCGGTCGAGCGCGTCTCGACCTCGCGCCTGGTCGACACCGCGGTCTCGCCCTACGAGTGGCAATCGGTAGGCTCGACCACGACCTGGAAGGTGGGCCAGGCCATCCGCCAGGCCGCGGCCGAGCTCATCGTCCGGCTCAAGGCCAACGCCGGGCTGCGCCTGGGCGTCCCGCCGGAGCAGGTCGGCTATGACGGGGACGAGCTGTGGGACTGTCAGTCACCCGCGCGCCGCGTGCGCGTGGCCGAGGTCGCGCTCAACGCCCTCCACCCCGACGGTCACGCCGAGGGGGGGCCGGTGGCCGCGTTCGGCGTCTTCACGCCCTCCGGTTTGACCTGGCCCGATGCCCAGGGCCGGGGCCGGCTGGCCGCCGAGTGGACCTTCGGCTGCCAGGGGGCGGTGGTCGAGGTCGACCGCGGCACCGGCGAGATCCGTGTCCTCAAGCTGGTCACCGCGATGGACGTGGGCAGGGTCGTCAACCCGGCCCTGGCCCGCGGCCAAGTCGCCGGGGCCATGGTCCAGAGCCTGGGCGCCGCGCTCATGGAGCAGGTCGTCTACGGCGGTGACGGCGCCATCCGCAATCCGTCCCTGACCGACTACAAGATCCCCACCGCCGAGGACCTGGCGGGCGTCGAGCTGGAGGTGATCTTCCTTGAGACGCCGTTCGACGAGGGGCCCTTCGGCGCCCGCTGCCTGGCCGAGCACGGGGCCGTGGCCCTGGCCCCGGCGGTGGCCAACGCGGTCCGCCAGGCCACCGGCTGTCACCTTGACCGGATGCCCCTGACCGCCGACACCGTGCTCGCCGCGCTGCTCGCGCTGGACCGGGCAGAGCAGGAGCGGTCGCGAGCCGCGACCAGGCAGGGACGGCTGGAGCCCGCCGGTGTTTGAGCCCTACCGCTACGCGCGGCCGCGCGACCCGCGCGAGGCCGCCGCCCTGCTCGCCTCCGAGCCGGGGGCCAAGGCGTTGGCCGGCGGCACCGACCTTTTGGTCGAGATGCGCGCCCGCAACCTCCGCCCGAGCCTGGTCGTGGACCTCAAGGGGATCGCCGGGCTGCGCGGCATCAGCCGGGCCGGAGGGCGGGTCCGGATCGGCGCCCTGACCACGGTCAGCGATGTGCTCTCCTCGCCGCGCCTGGCCGGCGGCCTGGCCGCGCTGCGCGACGCGGCCGCGGTCTTCGGCTGTCACGAGATCCGCAACCGGGCCACGGTCGGCGGCAACCTGGCCAACGCCTCGCCCGGAGCCGAGTTCAGCGTCCCGCTGATGGCGTTCGACGCCGAGGTCGTGGTCCAGGGGTCAGAAGGGCCTGCGCGTTCGCTCCCGCTCGGCTCGTTCCTGCTCGGCCCGGGCCGCACCGCGCTCGGGCCGGGCGAGCTCGTCACCGCAGTCGAGATCCCCGGGGTCGACCAGGACCTGCGCAGCGCCTACCGCCGTCGCGCCCGCACTCGCGGCATGGACCTGGCCTCGGTCAGCCTGGCCGTGGTCGCGCGCCGGGCCGGCGACCCGGCGCGTCGCCAGGTGGCCCTGTCGATGGGCGCGGTGGCCGGGGTGCCGCCGCGGCCGGCCGCGGCCGAGGCCGAGCTCTCGGGCGCCACCCTGACTCGGGAGCGCGTCGCCCGC
>Ga0316620_10000297_pt1 | contig 19751 bp, 13 predicted proteins | sample OWC_Aug_M1_C1_D5_FD_207651 | JGI IMG/M metagenome (GOLD analysis project Ga0316620, IMG submission 207651) | Wetland soil microbial communities from Old Woman Creek delta, Ohio, United States - OWC_Aug_M1_C1_D5_B | ecosystem: Environmental > Terrestrial > Soil > Wetlands | place: USA: Ohio... | reverse complement strand
TCCCGCCGACCAGCCGTTATTACACCCTCGAGACCGTCACGCTGGAGACGGCCGGCGGCAAGACTATCATCTACTTGAAGCGTCGCTTCGTACCGGCGCCCGATCGCTTTACGCTGCTGCAAGAACACGTGGTCACACAGAGTGAGCGATTGGACAACATCACGGCCACGTATTTGGGCGATCCCGAACAGTTCTGGCGCGTGTGCGACGCCAATGGCGCGATGCGCCCGGAGGAGTTGACCGAAACCGTCGGCCGCCGGCTGCGGATCACCTTGCCGGAGGGAATTCCCGGACAAACCCCATGAACCTGGGCTTCTATCTTACGTTGCTCGTGGGGCCGGTGGTGCCGGTGCCGGTGCCGCAGGTGGTGCTGGATGCGCTGACCAGTGTCCAGGTCACGAACAACACCGATGGGCCGAGCGGTTTCCAGCTCACCTTCACGTTGAGCAACAAGTCCCCACTGCAGACGATCTTCCTGCTGACGGCGGGCCAGACGCCGATGTTGCGGGTGATCATCGTGATGACGATCAACGGCACGCCACAGGTGCTCATGGATGGCGTGATGACCCGCAACGACATTGCGCCGGGCAGTCAGCCCGGCCAGTCCACGCTCACGATCACCGGCGAAGATCTGACCAAGGCGATGGACCTGATCGATTTCACCGGCATCCCATACCCGGCGATGCCGGTGGAGGCGCGCGTGGCGCTCATCGTCGCCAAGTACGCGGTCTTCGGCATGGTGCCGCTGGTGATCCCGACGTTGTTCACCGATGTGCCGATTCCAATCGAACGCTACCCAACGCACAAAGGCACCGACTTGCAGTATGTCCGCCAGCTCGCGGCGGAAGCGGGTTACGTCTTTTACGTCGATCCCGGCCCCGCACCAGGCATGAACACCGCCTACTGGGGGCCGGAGATAAAGGTCGGTGTGCCGCAACCGGCGCTGAATCTGGACATGGATGCGCACTCCAACGTCCAATCGTTGAGCTTCAACTTCAACACCGCGAACACGACATTGCCGATCGTGTTCATCCAGAATCAACTGACCAAGGTCCCGATTCCCATTCCGATTCCCAACTTGAATCCGCTGCAGCCGCCTTTGGGAGCGATCCCGGCCCCGATCACCAACGTGACTGTGCTGCGCGAGACGGCGAAGCTCTCGCCGATGGCCGCCATCCTGCGCGGGTTGGCGGAGGCATCGAAGTCCGCCGACGCAGTCTCCGGCTCCGGCACGTTGGACGTTGTCCGTTATGGCCGGGTGCTCAAGGCGCGGCAGCTGGTCGGCGTACGCGGCGTAGGCATGGCGTACGACGGTCTCTACTTCGTGAAGAGCGTGACCACGACGATTAAGCGGGGCGAGTTCAAGCAGAACTTCAACCTGACACGCAACGGTCTGGTCTCGATCACGCCAAGGGTCCCCGTATGAGCGAAAAGCACTTCGGCAAATATCGCGGCATGGTGCTCAACAACGTCGACCCGATGCAAATCGGACGGCTGCAGGTGCAGGTGCCCGACGTTGGCGGTCTCATCCCGTCGACCTGGGCGATGCCGTGTTTCCCGGTCACCGGCAAACAGATGGGCATGTGGTCCATTCCACAAATCGGCACCGGGGTGTGGGTCGAGTTCGAGCAAGGCGATGCGGACTATCCGATCTGGAGCGGCTGCTGGTTTGGGTCGGCGGCCGAGGTGCCGGCGATCGCATTGCTGACGCAGCCGCCGCTGTCGAGCTTCGTGGTGCAGACGGCAACGCAACACACGCTCCAGCTGAGTGACCTGCCGGGGCCGACGGGTGGCGTCTTGCTGAAGACTCCACTGGGCGCATTCATTTCCATCAACGATTCGACCGGCATCACCATTTCCGATGGCAAGGGTGGGATGATCAACATGATCGGCGGCGTCATCACCGTGAATCAAGGCGCGCTGTTGATCAAATAGCGGACGGCAAAGGACGAGCGATGCCAGGATTCCTTCTTCATGTCGGAGCACAGGTGCAATGCGCACATGGTGGCCAGGCACAGCCGACGGTGCCGAATCCCCGCGTGCTCGTGAGCGGCCAGCCAACCGTGACACTGGCGGCACCGTATGTCGTCGCGGGGTGTACATTCCCTCCACCACCCGCCGCGAACGGGCCTTGCGTGACGGCCCAGTGGATCACTGGCTCCACACGCGTCCTGTCCAACGGACAACCTTTGTTGTTACTCGACAGTCAGGCCATCTGCGCGCCGACGGGCACGCCCTTAGTCATTGTGGCGACGCAGACACGCGTCACCGGCATGTGAGGCGAGCATGAACATCGACTTCCCATTCCATTTCGACAGCCTCGGGCGAACCGCGGTAACAGACGACGACGATCACATCCGCGACATGATCGAGCAATTCCTGTTCACCAATGCTGGCGAGCGCGTGAATCGACCGGACTTCGGCAGCGGCCTGCTGCAAATGGTCTTTGCGCCCAACAGCCCGGAGCTTGCGGCAGCCTTGCAGTTCACCATTCAGGCCGGGCTGCAACGCTGGCTCGGTGATGTGATCGAGGTGCAGAAACTGGAAGTCACTGGTGAGGACGCAACATTGCGCATCGAGATCCAGTACGTCGTGCGGCGCACGGGTGAACAACGCACTGGGACGTTTGTGAAGGGCGGATCGCTATGAGCTCACCTACGCTCACCTGCCAGGACGAACGGCGGCGCCGCGCCGCGCGCGAACAGGGCCGCAACGGGATCGACTACGTGGAAGTGGATGACCTCGATCAGCACAATCTCTGCGTGCACTTATTCGGCCAAGTGCCCGAGGGGATTGACGTCCCCAATGTGCGCATCGAAGGCGGCCGGCGCATCCGCGATGTCCAGGTTACCAGCGTCCCAGTCGAGCCGGCCACGGATAACGAAGCGGACGAGTGCCTGCGGGTCACGGTCAACAGGCCGGGCGACTTCTCTCTCTACACGCTGCGCTTGGTCGAGGTCGTGGATGGCCGGGCGACGGATACGCCGCTGGCCGGATTCGATCCACGCTATGCGCAGGCCCAGTTCAGCTTCAAGGTCGGATGCCCCAGTGACCTGGACTGCAAGACCGACGCGGTCTGCCCGCCGCCGGTGCGCGATGAGCCGGAGATCAACTACCTCGCCAAAGACTACGGCAGTTTCCGCCAACTCATCATCGACCGGCTCGCGCTCATCATGCCGGATTGGCAGGAGCGCCACGTGCCGGACATCGGCATCACCTTGGTCGAACTGCTTGCCTACGTCGGTGACTATTTGAGTTACTACCAAGATGCGGTCGCTACCGAGGCGTATCTCGACACTGCCCGCCTGCGGACATCCGTTCGCCGCCACACGCGGCTGGTCGATTACCAATTGCACGAGGGCTGCAATGCGCGAGCGTGGATCACCGTGTGGACGGATCAAGATGTGACCGACGGGAAACTGAAGCTCGCGGAGGTCTACTTCACTACTGCCGCGGATGAGACCGCACCCGCGGTGTTCGAGCCGCTGCCGACCAAGCCGGGCGAGAATCTCGATTTGTACATCGCACACAACGAGATCAACTTTTACACCTGGGGAGACGAGGAGTGCTGTCTGCCACGTGGCGCAACGACGGCGACCATCGCAGACGCCTGGATGCCGGCAAAAGGACCCGAACCGAAACCACCGCCGCCGGGCGCAGCCACCACGCTGCAGCAATCGGTCGAGCAGTGCCCGCCACCGGCCCCTGAGGAGCCCACGCCCGAGCGCAAGCTTCGCCTGCAAAAAGGTGACTTCCTCATCTTCGAGGAAGTGAAAGGCCCAAAGACCGGTGATCCCGCCGACGCCGACCCGACGCGCCGCCATGTCGTCCGCCTCGTGAGCGTCGTGCCGAGCGAGGACCCGCTCTTCACGCAGAAGGTTCCGGGATTCGAGGAAGAGCTCCCAACTCCCGTTGTCGAGATTGAATGGGCCAAAGAGGATGCCTTGCCATTCCCGCTGTGCATCTCCGCACGACTTCCCGCGCCCGATTGCCGACTCATCAACGACATCAGTGTAGCGCGAGGCAACGTCATCCTCGTCGATCACGGCCACACGATCGACCCGCCAGAAGACTTGGATCAGGTCGGGATCAAGACGATCGCCGGGCAATGCGAATGCGAGGGCAGCGCGATTGATCTGACGTACCTGCCGGATCGCTTTCGACCCCCAGCTCTGACGCAAGCGCCGCTTACGTACCGCGAGGCGCTGGCACACGGCACGCCGCCGGCCGCACGTCTGTTGGATCAAGATCCTCACAAAGCGCTACCCGAGATCACACTGAGGGGCTTGCCCGGTGTGTCTCCCGAACCGGGAGCTCTGAACACACCAAGACCGCGCGGCGAGGTCGATCCGAACGATCCCAGTTGGATCTGGCACCCGCAACGCGACCTGCTCGACAGCCGCAGTCGGGACCAGGATTTCGTCGTCGAGATCGATAATGACGGCCGCGCCCATCTGCGTTTTGGCGACGGCGAGCTCGGAAGAATGCCGGATGCCGGTACCATCTTCACGGCGCGCTATCGCGTCGGCAACGGCCCTGTGGGCAACGTCGCCGCCGACACCATCACCGTGCTGGCTTTCCGCAAGACCCTGAGTGGCCTGACGTTGCGGCCGCGCAACCCACTACCGGCGCGAGGCGGCACAGCGCCGGAGCCGATGTCCGAGGCCAAGCTGTTTGCCCCACGCGCGTTCCTGAAAGAACTTCAACGGGCCATCACCGCCGCCGACTACGCCCGCCTCGCCGAGCGCTATCCGAAGCAGAAGATCCAGCGCGCCGGAGCCTCATTGCGCTGGACGGGCAGTTGGTACGCCGCGCAGGTCGCGATCGATCCGCTGGGCAGCGAAACTGCCGACAAGCACCTGCTCGGCGGAATCAAGGGGTACCTGCACCGCTATCGCCGCATCGGGCATGACGTCGAGGTGCAGCAGGCGCGCTACGTCCCGCTGCAGATCGAGTTGCAGGTCTGCGTGCTGCCCCACTACCTGCGCGGCCACGTCGAAGCCGCCTTGCTCGACGTGTTCAGCAATCGCGTCCTTCCCGATGGACGGCTCGGGTTCTTCCATCCCGACAACCTGACCTTTGGTGATGGCATCTACCTGAGCGAGCTTGTCGCCACGGCCCAAGCCGTGACGGGCGTGGAAAGCGTCCAGGTGACGACGCTGCAGCGTCTGGGCGAAGGAGACAACGGAGAGATTCAGAACGGCCTGTTGCCGCTCAGCCCGTTGGAGATCGCGCAGCTGGACAACGACCCCAACTTTCCCGAGCACGGCACGCTGAAGCTGACGATCGGAGGTGGACGATGACCGCCCCCTGCGGCTGCTGTGAAGGAACCGAGCCACTGACTCCCGTGCCCACGGCCAACCGGCCAGGTCTGCCCGCCCTGTCGTACCGCGTCGGTACGCACGCGACCTTCCTGGAAACCATGAAGGCACGTCTGTCGAATCTCTACTTGGAGATTCCCGAGGACGCACTCGACGAGCGCGGCCGACGGAACGTCTCGCGGATCTATCCGTTGCGTGATCTGAAAACGCGCGCCTCAGACGACCCTGCCATCGCGTGGCTGGATGCGTGGGCCACCGTCGGTGACGTGCTGACCTTCTACCAGGAACGCATCGCCAACGAGGGCTACCTGCGCACTGCGACAGAGCGCCGTTCGATTCTCGAGCTGGCGCGCTTGATCGGCTACACGCTACGCCCCGGCGTGGCCTCGACGGTCTATCTGGCCTACACGTTGGACGAAGACCGGTCCGTCACGCCACCGAAGCCCACAGCCGTCACCATCGCGGCCGGCGCACGCTCGCAAAGCGTGCCCGGCCCCGGTGAGCTGCCGCAATCGTCTGAGACATCGGAAGACCTGGAAGCGCGCTCCGAGTGGAACAATCTGCAGGTGCGCTTGCACCAGCCGCAAACGCCGGGCTCGATTCAACAGGGTGCAGATCAGGACCCGCCACAACCGCGTGTATACCTAAAGGGCATCGCGACCAACCTGAGTGCCAACGATCCGCTGCTCATCGACTTCGGGAGCGGCAATCCCGCGCTGTACCGTGTTGTCGACGTCACGCCCGACGCTGCAGCGGATCGAACACTGGTCCGGCTGCAGGAATGGGCCCAATCGACTCGGACATCCCTCGTGGCTGAAGTTGCAGAGATCGTAGCCCGGCATCGCGCCAAGGTGACCACACTGAGAGCCGGCAACATCGCCATCGTCAGACGAGTGGCTGGTCAATTGAACGAATTGGAAACGCATCTCGCAACGGCACCCCAGGCGGCCGAGCTGGCCGCACACATTGAAGCTGCCATCCTACCGAACATCGCTAAGGAACTGCCGAACGCCCAGGCGCATGCGCAACACGAGGCACTCACACCATTGCTGCAAGACCTCATCGGCCACCTCCAAGCCGCCGCCAAGAACGTCTCCGCATCCACAAACAACGCTGCAACAAGCGGTACATTATCAACGAGCGTCATCCAGACCGGTCAATTGCTTGGACCGCTGCTGAAGTCGGCATCGACTCCACCCGCGAGCGCGGTGCGCCTGAGCCGTGACGTCGGCCGGTCGCTCGCTGACAAGGCTGACAGCGGTCTGCAGCTGCTCCGCACGTTCCAACCGGCCTTGAGCGACACGCTTGCGACCGCGGTGGCAAACGCGAAAGCGACGCAAGACAACCCGATCAGAGTGTACGCACTGCGCGTGAAGGCAGCCCCATTCGGCAACAATGCGCTGCAACGTACCAAGGTCGACCAAGCAACCGGGGAAGTTACGGTCATCGGGGAGTGGCCGATCGTGCAGTGGGGGCTCATCCAACGAGAGACGGTCGTCGGACCGATCCTGCATGAGCATGAGAATGTACTGTCCCTTGACGCGAGCTACGATAAGATTCTCGGCAGCAGCGACACGAGTCCCAGCTGGATCGTGATTGATGCGAGCGCTTGGGAGCCAGGCGGTCAAGGGCCCCCCACACCGCAAGTCACGCCAGCGCAAAACCAATCGCCCCTCATCACGACGATCTCAGAGGTGCAAGCCAACGTCGCCCGCGCCGACTATGGGATCTCGGGCAAGACGACACGGATCAAGCTGGCTGATGCCTGGCTGACGATCAAACCCCAGAAGCCTGATCTTAAGGACTTCGAGGCGCTCCAAGCCGTTTACGATGTGGATTTCTCGGCCCTTCGCAATTCTGCAATCTATGCCCAAAGCCAAGAGTTACCCCTTGCAGACGAGCCCGTTGAGGACGACGTCTGCGACGGCACGGATGATCTTATCGAGCTCGACGGCCTGTACAGCGGATTGCAGTCGGGCCGCTGGCTGATCGTCTCGGGCGAGCGCACAGATATCACGAACGACGAGGGGGTGGTCGTGCCTGGCGTGAAGGCGAGCGAGCTGACCATGCTGGCGGCAGTCACGCAGGACGTGCAGACGATCGATCTGGGCGACGGCGTGCAGCTGTCGTTGCCCGGCGACAAAACGCACACGTTCATTCAACTCGCGACCGGTCTGGCCTATTGCTACAAGCGTGACACCATCGCCATCTACGGCAACGTCGTCGAAGCCACGCACGGGGAAACGCGTAACGAGGTACTCGGCAGCGGCGACGGCAGCAAGCCACTGCAGCAATTCACCCTGCGCCAGCCGCCGCTGACCTTTGTTTCCGCCGCCACCCCTGCGGGCGTGGACAGCACGCTCCAGGTGCGCGTCAACGATGTGCTCTGGCATGAGACCGACAGTTTCGCCGCATTGCTCCCGACCGATCGCAAGTTCATCACAAAGACCGATGACGACGGCAAGACGACGGTGATCTTCGGCACCGGCCAGCGCGGCGCGCGTCTGCCCACCGGTCAGGAGAACGTGAAGGCCGTCTATCGCAACGGCATAGGAAAGCCGGGGAACGTCAAGGCCGGCCAGATCAGCCTGCTGGTGGATCGGCCCCCCGCAGTCAAGGCGGTCACCAACCCGCTGCGCGCTTCGGGCGGTGCGGACAAGGAGAGCCGCGATCAGGCGCGCCAGAATGCGCCTTTGGCCGTGATGGCGTTGGATCGACTGGTGTCGACGCAAGACTACGCCGACTTCGCCCGCACCTTCGCCGGCATCGGCAAGGCCAGCGCCGTGCGGCTGTCAGACGGTCACCGCCAACTCGTGCACGTCACCATCGCCGGCGCCGACGACATTCCGATCGAGACGAGCTCGGACCTGTATCGCAATCTGTGCAAGGCCCTGCGCGCTTTTGGCGATCCGTATCTGCCGATCCAGGTGAGCGTGCGTGAGCTGCAGGCACTGGTCATCAGCGCCAACGTGCGGGTCCTTCCCGACTATCAATTGGAGACGGTCGAACCGCAGATCCGCGCGACACTGCTCGATGCGTTCGGCTTCCAGCGTCGCGAGCTGGGGCAAACGGTCTTCTTGAGTGAAGTCATCAGCGCCATCCAACGGGTCGCGGGCGTGGCGTATCTGGACGTGGACGTGCTCACCAGCATCTCGGAAGTAGAACTATCAACACCGAGTCTGCTGAAGACGAAACTGGACGCCCTGAAGAATACGTCCAAGCCGGACCCGTACGTTGCTGTGCACTTGGCGGAAACCGTTGCGCAAGCGGAGAAGGACAGACTAGCCGAGCCGGTCGACGGCATTTATTCCGCTCAGCTCGCGTTCCTGACTCCCGGCGTGCCGGCCACGCTCATCATCAACGAGGTCCCAGCATGAGGCCCGATCGTCTCTACGAGTTGTTGCCCGTCGTCTACCGGCAGCGCGACGCGGAGCGGGGCTACCCGTTGCGGGCGCTGTTGCAGGTCATCGCCGAACAGGTCGACGTCCTCGAAGCCGATATCGCGCAGCTGTACGAGAATTGGTTCATCGAGACCTGTGAGGATTGGGTGGTGCCCTACCTCGGCGACCTGATCGGCTACCGGCAAGTGCACGAAGCCGGCGAGCCAGGCGACCCGCGCGTGCCGCAAGCCCGTGCGCTCAACAAAATTCTCATCCCGCGGCGCGAGACGGCCAACACGATTCGCTATCGCCGGCGCAAGGGTGCGTTGGCGCTGCTCGAGGTTCTGGCCAACGACGTCGCCGGCTGGCCGGCGCGTGCGGTGGAGTTCTACAAGCTGCTCGGCTGGACCCAGCACCTCGATCACCAGCGCCCGCACCGTGGACGTACCGTCGACCTGCGGCACGGCGAGGCGCTGGACCGCCTCGATGGACCGTTCGACACACTGGCCCACACCGTCGATGTCCGGCGCATCAATTCGGCGCGCACCGTTGGCCGCTACAACATTCCCAGCGTCGGCGTGTTCGTGTGGCGTTTGAAGTCGTACTCGGTCACGCAGACACACGCCGACTGCCTCGACAAGAACCCGCACTGCTACACCTTCAGCGTGTTGGGCAACAACTCGCCGCTTTACACGCGCCCGCAACGCGAAACGGAGCCGACGCGGATCGCCGGTGAGTTGAACGTGCCGACGCCGATCCGGCGGCGCGCGTTTGAGCATTCCAAGGCTGACTACTACGGCGACGGGAAGAGCGTGCAGATATGGGTCGGCTCGCTGGAGAGCCCGATCTCGGCGCACGACATCGACGTGGCCAATCTTGCGGACTGGCACTACCGTCCCGCATCGGGACGCCTGGCCGTCGACCCGGTGTTGGGCCGTATTGCATTTCCGCATGGCCATTCGCCCAGAAAGCACGTCTGGGTCTCCTATCAGTATGGGTTCAGCACCGACATCGGCGGCGGCGAGTACGATCGGCCGTTATCGCAACCGGCCGGCGCCACGGTCACTCGCGTCACCGGCCACGACCAACTCAAGCGGGCGCTCGCGCCGTGGCAGGAGAACCAGCAGCCGCAAGAGCAACCGGCGTGCGCGGTCATCGAGATCGCCGACAGCGGCACGTATGTCCTGCCAATCAATCTGGGCTTTCAAGAGAACCGCAGCTTGCAAGTACGGGCGGCCAACGGCTGCCGGCCCGTCATCCGCCTGATGAACTGGCACACCGACCTGCCCGACGCGTTGAGCGTCCGCGGAGCGCGCGGCAGCCGGCTCACGCTGGACGGGCTGCTCATCACGGGGCGCGGCGTCCAGGTGTACAAGCCGGAGGCCGAGGCAACCGGGGCACGGCAATCGAAGGATGGTGATCTGTGCGACGTGACGATCCGCCACTGCACCTTGGTGCCGGGCTGGTCGTTGGATTGCGAGTGCGAGCCCTGTCAAGCGGAGGAGCCGAGCATCGAATTGTCCGGCACCGCGGCACAAATCAAGATCGAGCACAGCATCCTTGGCTCGATCATGGTGGACGCCGATGCAAACGCCGGAGAGCCGCTCCGTCTGTCCATCAGCGACTCCATCTGGGATGCCACCAGCAACGAGTTCGACGCGCTCAGCGACGACGACTGCAGCACCGCCCTGGTCACCCTGGCCATTGCGCGTTGCACCGTGTTTGGACAGATTCGCGCCCACGCGATCGCGCTGGCCGAGAACTGTATCTTCAGCGGCCAGGTCCACGTTGCGCGCCGGCAGACAGGCTGCATGCGGTTCTGCTACGTCCCACCCGATTCACGCACCCCGCGCCGCTACGAATGCCAGCCGGACTTGGTGAAGCAAGCCGTCAACGGCGACGGCGACATTGCCCCGGCCGACAAACCGGCCGCGATGCAGCGGGAAGTCGGTCGTGTGCGCCCGCGCTTCAACAGCGTCCGGTACGGCACACCGACGTACTGCCAACTCGCAGATTCCTGCGCTGCCGAGATCGCCCGTGGCGCTGACGACGAGTCGGAGATGGGCGCGTTTCACGATCTGTATCAACCGCAGCGCGCCGCCAATCTGCGCGCTCGGCTGGACGAGTACACCCCCGCCGGCATGGACGCCGGCATTGTCTACGCAACCTAGAAGGAGTCGGGAGGCGCACATGAGCGACAGCAATCAAGCCGGTGGGCAAGGAGAGTTCAGAGGTAACGTCACCCGCGATACGTTCGAGCCGGCCAAACATTTCACCCGCGTGCTCATGCAACAAGGGCGCGTCCAACTGGATGCTGACTGGAACGAACAGACCTCGATCTTGCTCTACTACCTACGCTCATTGGCGGCAGACTTGATTGGTCCACACGGCGGGCCGGACGAAGGCTTCAAGATCGAATCGGCAACAGTCGGCAAGGACAGCCTCACATTCAAAGCGACCGCGGGGCGCTACTACGTCGACGGCATCTTGTGCGAGACCGACGAGATTGTCTTCACTACACAGCCAAGCTTCCTTCCGTTGACTGCGAACATGCCGTACCTTGTGTTTCTCGACGTGTGGGAGCGGCACATCACCTGCCATGAAGATGGTGACATCTGCGAAGTGGCGCTGGGCACGCTCGATACGGCGACGCGCGCGCAGGTAGTGTGCCAAGTCATCGTTCCGCCCCCGATGTTTCCCGACAAGACTGAGCTGTATGATCAAGCGGCGCTGAAGACTGACGTCGGAAATCGGAACGCCGCAAATGGCCCCACCGCAATTCAAAAGGCTCAGAGGGTGCTCGACGGCTTCGCCGACGACGTACGAAAGAAGTTGGTCGCGCTCGGCAACGCCAGCTTGCGCGCGCGCGCCCGCGTCGGCGAAGTGGCCGATGCGCCTTGCGCGATGTCGCCTGCGTCGCAATACCGCGGCGCGGAAAACCAACTCTACCGTGTTGAGATTCAGCGCGGCGGCAGCGCGTGGGGTGGCGCAAGAGATCAAGAGACGAGACAGGCCGCCGGAAATGCGAGCCAGGCCGCGACGTTCAAGTGGTCACGTGACAACGGCTCCGTATTTTTCCCCGTTCGCACCATCGCAGGCGATTCGGTCAAATTGGCGACCTTTGGGCCTGACGGGCGCCGCAGCTTGAAGAAGGACGACTGGGTCGAGATTGTCGACGACGATCTCGCGTTGCAAGGACGGGCCGGGTTGCTGCGGCAGATCCAGGACATCAAGCCCGACGAAATGACGGTGATCCTGAGCGCGTCAGTGCCGCAAACATACGATGAAAAGAGCACCACTCATCCGCTGCTGCGCCGCTGGGACCAGTCACGCTCGGACGGCGACCCGGCGGACAATGCGCTGCTGCTCACGGAAAGCTCCGGAGAAGATGTCAGCAATTGGATCACGCTGGAAGACGGCGTGCAGATTCAATTCCCGCCCCCTTCGGGGGGCGCCACCTATCGCGCGGGCGACTACTGGCTGATTCCTGCGCGCGTGGCCACCGGCGACGTGCTGTGGCCCAAGCAGAAGACGTCAACAGGGGCAGTGGACACCTATCCGAGCGGCAACCCAATCCCGGCACCGCTGCCGCCGCACGGCGTCGAGCACCACTACGCGCCACTGGCCGTCATCAGTCTGGATGGCACAGGCAACATCACCGAACCACCAACCGATCTCCGCCGCAAATTCGGGCCAGCCGCTCAATGACCCTCGATCATCTCGATACCATCATCTCCTTCGTGGTGATCCTCACCGGCGTCAGCCTGATCGTCACCACGCTGACCCAGATGGTGTCGGCGCTGTTGGGGTTGCGGGGGTCAAACCTGCGCTGGGGAATCAAGACCCTGCTCAAGGAACTGAATCCGAATCTGGCGGATCACGCGGCGGCCATAACCCAGGCCGTGCTGCACCATCCGCTCATCTCGGATTCCACGCTGTCGTCGCGTTTCCACGGCTGGTTCACCCGGTGGAAACTCGCCTCAGCAGTGCGCCAGGACGAATTGCTGGAGATCCTGCACCGGCTGGCCCAACCACCCGCGCCCCAAGCGCCCGGGCAAGCCGTCGTTGATACCTGGCAAACCCGTCTGTACGCCGCACTGGAGCAGCTCGATCAAGAACCCGCGCAGAATCTCGTGCTGGCCGCGCCCGCGATCCGTCAGCTGTTTCCCAACGATCCCGCCAAGGCCGAGCAGGTGATCACACAGATGACGACGGCGGCAGAACATCTGTCCGGCAGCATCACCCAATGGTTCGATCCGATGATGGACCGCGTCTCGCAGCGGTTCATCGTGCATACGAGGATCTGGACGATCGTGTTCTCGCTGTTGATCGCCTTTGGTTTGCATTTGGATGCCTTCAAGCTGCTGACACAGCTCTCGGCGGATGCAGAGCTGCGCGCGCGCCTGATCACCAGCACCGACACCCTCGCCAAGAAGGCGGACGAGATGCTGGTCACTTCTCCGAACGCCGCCTCCGCCGTCTATGTTGCCGCGATGCAGCAGCTGATCGCCGCGCACACGCACGAGCTCGCCGGCGTCGGGCAGCCCGCTGGCTTCAACACCCTGGCTGGAGCCAAGCAATGGTTGGAGGGACAGTTGCAGGCCGCCAAGATTCCGGACGCTGACAAGTGGCAGCACCAATACGAGGAGCTGGTGCCGCAGGCCGCGCTGCGGACGGCGGCGGATGATTTTCATTCCATCTTGAACGACAAACTGAAGTTTCAGCTCATCCCCGATCCCTATCCCACGCCATTCTACAACTATTGGACCCCGAGCTGGCTGCACTTCTGGGGAATTCTTGGAAGCGCCGCGTTGCTGAGTCTGGGCGCGCCATTTTGGTTCAACATGCTCAGGACGCTCAGCAACCTCCGCCCCATCCTAGCAACCAAACAAGAGGAGGAATCGCAAAAAAGAGCGGGGACCTGAAACGGCGCTGGGGGACAAATGGGGTCAGGTTGTGACAATAGACTTACTGTAACGCCCGGTACGAGACAGCGACATGGCTCGGCCGCTGCGTGTAGAGTTCCCCGGCGCGCTCTACGATATCACCGCACGCGGCAAGTGAGCGGAAGCCGATCTACCGCGATGCGGGGATCGACGGCGTTTCGTGCAGCGCTTGTCCGAGGTTGCGCGCGCGCACCGGCTGGTAACTGCACGAGGCCGTTCGGCTGATCAATCGACACCCCGTTGAGAACCCTGAGCCGGGCTATGCTTAAAGTCACCATTGGCGAGCATGCCATCCGTATCGGCCCGCGTTTCGCGGTCTCGTTTCACCGGACACTGCGCATTCCCGATGATGGTCGTACCTATCCGTTGCCGCCGGGTCTCGGCGTGTTCCCGATTTTCAACGTGGAGGACTACGCGGAACGGGTTCCGCCGCTCTGGCGCCAGCAGGGCGGCGCATTCATTGCGATGTATCAGCGCGAGGCTCTCTGGCTCGGCTTCGATGCCGCACCCTGGAAGCCAAATGCCGTGCAGGTTGCCGTCGGTCGGATCAACGCCATTTCCGGGGAGGAGCATGGAGAAGGGCTGCGCCCGGATCCGCTGAACTACATCGTCTGCCCCGATCAACCCTGGCTGGACGGGGTCAAGACCGGGCCGGGCTCGGTGCGCCAGTTCGTCGCCATGCCATTGGGGCAGGGGTACACCGTCGAAGCGGCACTGCGCGGGACGGAAGTGTTCGGCGGCATTCAGATCACCGTCTTCGAACCAAAGCCCGGGAGGTTCCCGGACCAGCCGCCGATCGAAGCCGCAACCGGTCCGCAGCGACTTGCCGGAGCGAGACCCGCGCGTACGGCTACCCAAACCATGGGGCTCGGTGCCGGCGGCGTGATGAAACAAAAGATCTACTCAGACGCGTACGGCATCGACGCCTGGGACCTCGAGAACTACGGGCGTGTTGCTATTCACATTGTGAACAGCGAGCAGTTCTCCGACATCACGGGCATCGAACCGCCACCGCCGCCCATCGACGCGCAAACCTACACGGCACACGGCCTGCCCTGGTTTGATCTGTATGACGAAGCGCGGGCGGATCTTCCTCAGTCCGAGCGTCTGATCGGGGTCAAGACGATCGCCGAGAGAGATGCGGAACAGGGAGACGCGACGGCGGGCAACGCGTCGGTCGATATAGCTGAATCACAGATTGAGAAACTCCGGCCTGAAGCGCTTGGAGCTCCGGACCGTCCTGGTCGAAGCGAGTCGATCAAGCGGTCACGCAAGCGGAAATGAGTCGATCTCAAACAAGCGTCGCTCGCTCGACGCTCCGGAAAGGGAGGAAGTGATCATGGCTCTCAAGGTGTGCTTCGACAGAGTTCTGCCCGCTGACCTCCGTCGGTTTGCGCAGCCCAGCACAGCTGGCCGCCTGAGGATGGCGGTGCTGAAGGCGAAGAAATGGCCAAATGGGTCGACGCTGCGGGTCCGATTCCTTGGCGGCACTTCCGCCCAACAAAACATCGTCAAGCAGTTCGCTCCGCAGTGGAGCAACTTCGCCAATCTGAAATTCGACTTCAACAACGCGCCGGATGCGGAAATCCGCATCGACTTTCAGGACGACGGCGCGTGGTCGTACATCGGTACGGACTGCAAGGACATTCCAGTCAACCAATCAACGATGAACCTCGGCTGGCAGGACGAAGGCGTTGTCCTGCACGAATTCGGACACGCGATCGGCCTCATCCACGAGCATCAGAATCCGTTGGGCGGGATCCAGTGGAACAAACCCAACGTCTACCGGGACCTCGGCGGCCCGCCGAACTTCTGGGATAAGGCGACCGTCGACCACAACATGTTCGCAACCTACGCGGTCGAGCAGATCAACGGCACGGCACTCGATAAGAAGTCCATCATGCTCTACGCCATTCCAAAGACGTGGACGACCGATGGCTTCCAGTCCGAGCCGAACGAGGTGCTGTCGGCGACCGACAAGAGCTTCATCGGCGACCCGAAGAATTATCCACCCCAGACGCAGCCGGATGGCGGGGTGGTCGTAATCCCGGTCGTCGAGACGGCGACCATCGAAGGGCAAATCGGCCAACCCGGGGAACAGGATCTCTACAAATTCACCGCCGCAAAGGCCGGCCGCTATACGATCGAAACCGGAGGTCCCACCGACCTGGTCATGTCCCTCTACGGTTCTGACAGTCAAACCAAGCTGATTGCGGAAGACGATGACAGCGGCGTTGATCGCAATGCGAAGATCGTCGCCGACATCACACCGGGGACCTACTTCGTCCAGGTACGACACTACGGCGCCGGCGGAACCGGGTCGTACAGCATCAAGGTGAGTCTGTAGACGACCGCGAAACCCATACACGAGAGGTGTATGAGTCTGTCGGCGCGGTGGCACGCACAGAAAGGGGGGTGAAAGATGGCTTCAGCAACGAGCTCTTCGAGGAGTGCCGGGCCGCCGCCGTTTCCAGGGCGCATCGTGAAAGCGGGCGATTCGGATAGAGAGACCGTCAAGACGATACAGCGCCGGTTGAACGAAATCGGCTGCGGTCCGATTGACGTGGATGGGGACTTCGGCAAGCAGACAACCGCGGCGGTGAAGCTGTTTCAGGCCCGCTTCACGGACTCGGATGGCCTGCCGCTCGTGACTGACGGAAAGGTGGGGTCCATTACATGGGCGGCCTTGTTTGGCACACAGACGGTCCCGACGGTGCAGACGGCCTCGGACTCTCTCTTGGCCGAAGCACTCAAGGTGGCGCAATCGGAGATCGGCGTGATGGAGGATCCGCCGGGCTCAAACCGGGGCCCCCGGGTCGACGAGTACGTGCGCCGGGTCGGCCTCAGCCCCAAAGGGAAGTTCCCCTGGTGTGCGGCCTTTGTATACTTCTGCTTCGATGAGGCCGCGAAGACCCTGGGCCGCTCCAACCCGGTGATCAAGACCGCCAGCGTCCTCGATCACTGGAATCGCGCCGCAGAGGAGGGCGTACGGCGGCTGACAGGGACAAAGGCCGTTCAGAACCCGGAACTCGTGCAGCCGGGACACATCTTCATCATCGATACGGGCGACCCCGGCGGCGCTGGTCATACTGGACTGGTCCTGCAAGTCAACGGTGGAAAACTGGTGACCATCGAGGGCAACACCAATGACGGCGGCTCGCGCGAGGGGGTCGGCGTCTTTCGGCGCGACGGCCGCAAGATCGCGCAGATCAACAAGGGCTTCATCGACTACAGCGCTGCGTGATCCCCGAAGGGTATCGGGTGCTCCACAAGCGCGTCGCTTGTCGCCCTTCGTGATCATGTCCGTATGATGTCGCGGGCGCGGTAGAAAGGGGGCTAAGATGTTCGCACGGGAGATGCAGCAGGCGCCGCACCGCGCCAGCAAACGACCGGGAAAAGTGAATAGCGGCGAGAGGCACGCTTTCAACGTAGGACCGAGAAAGGAGGCTCCGATGGCCAGGTTGACCTACCGACAAGCCGGACTCATCCTGAAGAAGGGTGGCGTGATCACTCGACTACGACAAGTTCCTCGACTTGATGGGTACGAGAGATGGCCACTGACTCCACCGGTTCGTCGTCCCGCTGGGCATGCTACTCGCTCAGGCCGCTCACCCCTCCGACGGGGCGCGGCGCGGAATTGACCTTGCAAGTAGACGTTTCGAGAGGCGCACGTCCGGCTTCGAGTCGACAGAAACGTCAAGAGTTCCAGCAGCACATCGTGAACCACGAAGAAAGGAGAACGTGCGATGGCCAACCCAACGAAGAAGCCCTGGACCTTCATGGTCTACATGGCCGGCGACAACAACCTCGATCCGGACGGCGTCCAGGACCTGAAGGAAATGAAGAAGGTCGGTTCCACCGGCAAGCTCAACATCATCGCGCAGTTCGACCGCGCTTCGGGACACGTCGCCAAACGCTACTTTCTCCGCAAGGGCGGCAAGGTCGCTGCCGACGCCGTCGCCAGCGTCGGCAAGGTCAACACCGGTGATCCCAAACGCCTCATGGACTTCGTCAAGTGGGGTGTGCAGAACTACCCGGCCGACCACTACGTCCTCGTGCTTTGGAATCACGGCCAAGGGTGGGACGACACCGACATCTACGCCGACGAACGGCACCGCCGCCTACGCCGACTTGCCAGCGGTCGCATCCGTCATGCCTTCTTCCATACGCCGGTCCGCCGCGTGCTGAAGAGCGCTACCCGCGATCCTCAGGCCCGCGCCATCCTGCTGGACGATGATGCCAAGGATTTCCTCGACAACCAGGAGATGAAGAAGGTGCTCGCCGACACCAAGAAGCGGCTGAAACGCAAGCTGGACGTCCTCGGCATGGACGCCTGCTTGATGAGCATGGCGGAGGTCGCTTACCAAATACACGAGAGCGCCGCCTTCACCGTTGGTTCGGAGCAAACCGAGCCTCTCGAAGGCTGGCCGTACAATACCATCCTCGCCGAATTGGCAAAGAACCCGGCGATGGCGGCGCGAGACTTGAGCGCCTTGATCGTGGACAAGTACGTTGCCTCGTACACGAGCGACTCGGTCACGCAATCCGCCTGCGATCTGTCTAGAGCCGATGCGCTGGCAACCGCGGTCGCCGGTCTGGCAACGGCTCTGCAGGCGAACTTGAGCGACGCCACGACCCGGCAACACATCTTGGCGGCACGGACGCAGACGCAGAGCTACGACGTTGCCGACAACATCGACCTGGTGGACTTCTGCTCACTGTTGGCGCCGGCCTTGCCGGGCACTCAAATCGCCCAACGCTGCCAGGACGTCGTCAATGCCGTGCAGTCTGGCTACGTGCTCGCCCAACGGTACAAAGGCTCCGATCTGAAGAACTCCCATGGCGTGGCGATCTACTTCCCCACGCAAGCCGTCTCCCCGCTGTACGCCGGCTTGGACTTCAGCAAGAAGACCGGTTGGGACTCCTTCCTCAACGCGTATTTGAAGGCCGTCCGCAGCCGGTGAGGTGATCGTCAGCGGCAGGCCGATCAGGCGCCCCCGCTGCTGGCATGCGGGAGATCGACAGCGCTTCTTGCCGTGCTGGTCCAAGCTCGCAAACGCTTACCGGCGGTAGCTGGCAGGCCGAAGGGCATTCCGGCTGCCGGTCAACCGCGTGATCGAGATCGGTATGCAGATCCGGCTGTGAGCGGACGGCGCGCTCCCTTGGATCAACGAGAGGACCTGTAGGTATCGGCCTGTTTTGCCACCAGACTGAGGAGATCCTGCAGCGGCAGGTTGTAGTCGAGCAGGTGCAGTCCGAACCCGAGGTTCTCCACCACGGGATTGCGGATGTCGTTGGGCATGCGTTGGTCGCCGGGGTCCGTTTGCGTGCCGATCGCGAGATAGGTGACGCCATCGGCACGCGTGACGCATTCGCCGGTAAAGTAGTCGCGATAGAGCGTGAACGGGGTGTCGATTCCCGGCGGCCCGACGTTGATCTGGAACACGAGCTGGAACGAATGGTTCGGAAAGTAGCTTCCGGCGAAGCGGGCCTTGCCGCCGCCGAGCGCGGCGGGGTTGGTGCAGGCGGTCTGCATCCCCGCCGGCACCCCGCCGGCGATGCCGCCGTTCGGTGGGGGCGGCGACTCCTCGGAAAAGGAGTTGTAGCCGATGACGCAGTCGGTCTGCGCGTCACTCGTGCACAGGGGAATGTTCTGGAAGGTCCCGCCAATGGCTTTCCCCGGAGGGACGTACAACTCCCCGGGTGTGTCGCCGATGAGGAGGGCGGAGACGAAGCGCCCGCGCAGGCGCGTGTCGTCGAATTGCTCCCGCAGCAAGCGGGTCAGCATCATGGCGCCCTGCGAGTGGCCCATGAGGACGAACGGACGACCGTCGTTGAACTGGCCCATGTAGTGTTTGAACGCATCCAAGACGTCGCCGTAGGCGATGTCGAGATACTGTTGCGCGCTCGGGGACGGATTCTCTATGGTGCCGATCGTCACCTGCCGGTAGAGCGGCGCAAAAACACGGCAGAGGCTGGTGAACGGTGCCGCCTGGCTCAGCAGCGGATCGAGCTTGAGGCTGACGTCGGAGAAGTTGGTGTCGTTCCCTGGCGCCTGCGACAGATTCACCGTCGGGTAGACGTAGAAGCAGTCGAATTTCGGA
>Ga0316620_10000295_pt1 | contig 19840 bp, 13 predicted proteins | sample OWC_Aug_M1_C1_D5_FD_207651 | JGI IMG/M metagenome (GOLD analysis project Ga0316620, IMG submission 207651) | Wetland soil microbial communities from Old Woman Creek delta, Ohio, United States - OWC_Aug_M1_C1_D5_B | ecosystem: Environmental > Terrestrial > Soil > Wetlands | place: USA: Ohio... | reverse complement strand
CGGAACCAGTCGCGCCGGATGGGTGGCGTAGTACTCGCGATCCTCGGCGCTCACGCGCGCACCACCGGCGATCGCGGCGTCGAACAGGCGCCGGTAGAGTGTCTGAAGCCTCCGCTCCGCGTCCACACGGTCGACTCCTGGCCGCAGCCGCCCCAGCGCCAGGTACAGACTCAGATTGGGGGAGTCCCAGGAGAAGCCGGGCTGGGCGAGAAACGTATTCAGCCGGTCGATCATCCCGAGCGGCAACAGGAGTTCTGGCCGGCGGCGAACGCCGGTCCCCACGTAGCCTGGTGCCAGCACGCCGATCACGGTCACCGGGAAATCGTTCAGTCGGATGGTCCGACCGACGACGGTGCGGTCAGCGCCGAAGTGCTGGGTCCAGAACGCGTGGTTCAGCACGACCACGGGGGAGCCTTCGCGCACCGCGTCGTCGGCGGGCGTGATCGTCCGTCCGAGCAGCGTGCGGAGGCCGAGGGTCCGGAGGTAGTCTGCCGACACGTACTCGGCGAACAACTCGACGGCGCCCTCGCCCGAGGACAGGGTGAGCCGCGCGGGGCGATGCACTCCTGCGGAGGCGAAGACGTCCGGAAGCGCGTCACGAAGGGCTCCGAACTCCGGGTAGGAGATCCCCCGGGCGTTCCCTCCGCCTACCGAGAAGGTGGCGCCAAGGATGGGGAGCCCGGGCGTGTTGATGAGGACGAGTCGCTCGGGGTCCTCCACCGGCAGCGGTCGCAGCGCCACCCGGTCTATGAGCGAGAAGATGGCCGAGTTGGCACCGATGCCCAAGCCGAGTGTGACGATCACGAGGATCGTCGTGGCCGGGGACCGGAGGATACTCCGCAGGGTCAGACGCAGGTCGCCGGGAAGTCGGTTCATCGCTGATCTCGTCGTCGTGAGTGGCCCCAAGCCCTACGGCCGCGTGGTGTGCCGGGATTCCGCGCGGCTCTCGTTCGTCTGTGGAGGACCGGACGGAGAGGGTTGGAGGCCCCAGGGGTCGGCTGGCGCGGCGGGTCGTAGTGTTTCTGACGGCCGATGGCTGACGGCCGCTGCTATCTGATCCGCACCAGCTTCCAGCGCACGTCGATGGGTTGCGGTGGAGGGGACGGGACCTGATCGCCCTGGAAGTTCCGATACGCGGCGATGTCGAGGGTGATGCCGCTCCCACCATCCAGCAGATACGCGAAGAACGGGCTTCCGTAGCGGCGCTCGACCAGCGCCTGGTCGGGCTGCGCCGAGGTCAAGGTCGCGCTGGCACGCCAACCGGCCGTACCGGCGGGGATGTCCCATACCCGGAGCGACGTCCGGTCCTGGAACTCCGGGTCGTCGGTGAGATCGTCGGCCGCGTGGCTCAGCGTCCAGTCGAGCAGCGCCTCGGCCGGGTCCCAGCGGTAGTCGAGGAGCGCGCGCATCCTGCTCGCGAGGCCGGTCCGGTGGGTGATGCCGTCGTAACCATACCACCCCTCCACGGCGCCCCGCGCCACCGTGCGCACCGCGGCATCGACCGTCGCCCCCGAACGCACCAACTGGACGACGAGCCGACGCAGGAACCCCATCGCGTTGTCGTATCCCGCGGTGAACTCTCCGGTCGCCGGCTGGGCCCGGCGGGCGACGTGCCGCGCCGCGGCGTCGGCATCCGGGGCGCGCCAGTCGTAGTTCCCGTCCAGCGGTAGTCCGGCGGAGCGCCGCATTGTCTCGTACGAGAGGAGGTTCGCCCCGCCCTCGGTCCCCCACGTCGCGGCGCCGACCCTCGAAGTCGCCCTCAAGCCGCGCGTGGCGTGCATGTACATCCGCTGATAGGAGTGCGTCATCTCGTGCGCCAGCAGCGACGCCAGTCCCGTGGTCTGATACGCCGTGTCAACCTTGAGGTAGACCCAGGCACTGACGGTGTCGCCGGCAGCCACGGAGTAGGCGTAGCCGGCGTAGCTGCCGAGGGTGTCACGCAGGAGGATCAGGTACTGGCCGGAGCGCGCGCTGGTCGTCGGCGCCGCGTCCACGAACGTGCTGCGCAGCAGCGGGAAGGCGTGCTGCCGCACGACGGGGAACGCGGAATCGAGCCGCGGCAGCCAAGTCGAGAGCCGGGTCGAGTCGCCGTTCTCGAACCAGGCGACCACGTACCGCTCGTCGTAGATGCGGAGCACACGGGCGTTCCGGAGGTAGGACGAGATGTCGTCGATGACCCAGAACCGCTCGCCCAGGTTCCACGGGCGGTCGCGGTCGGCTGGGGAACCGCTCGGCTCGCCGGTCCGCTCGGCGTCCATCACATCGCCCGCATCCAGCGCTCCAGCTCCGGAGGCGCCGCGCAGGGCGAGGCCGGTCGCCGCTGCGGCGGAGGAGCCGCCCACGGTCAGCGTGACGACGTAGTCACTGAGAACGCTCTCCCAGGTGAGTTCTGCGTCCTCGATCGGCTGGGCGTCCAGCACCGCCAGCGCGTACTCGGCACCGGACTCGGCGGCCAGCCGGCAGGAGAGCGAACCTGCGGCGGGCCGGACACTCGTGCCGACGGGGACGGAGACGGCGGAGGAGCCGCAGACGAGAGGCGGGGACTCCGGGCCCACGGGTCCGGTGGGTTCGGTCGCGCACCCCGCGGCTGCGAGGACGAGGAGGGAGATAGCATAACGCCGCACGGGCCTACGGTACGGCCCGGCAGCCGGCGGCGCCAGGCGGCCGGACCGATGGCTGCTCATCCGAAACCCGGATGTCGGGGGCGTCGTAGAGCGGGCGTGGGTCTCGAACTGGAGTTGGCGATGCCGAAGGTCAGACGTCTGCTGCTGTGGGCGGCGTGCATGGTGGTCGCGCTCCCAGTCGTTCTCCTGCTCGCGGCGTGGATGGTGGTGACGCATCCCCAGATGCACGGGTCGCGGCGGATGCCGGCCGCGACGGCGGACAGCTCGAGGCTCCGGCAGGACGTCGAGACGCTCGCCGTCTCCTTCGGGCCTCGGGACCACGACCACCCTGAGAACCTGGACCGGGTCGCCGCCTTCGTCAGGGAAGCCTTTGCGGCGGCCGGCGCGCGCGTTTCGGATCAGAGCTGGCAGGTGGACGGCCGGACGTACCGCAACGCGGTGGGGCGATTCGGGCCCGAGACGGGGCCCCGTGTCGTGATCGGTGCTCACTACGACACGGTGCACGACCACCCCGGCGCCGACGACGACGCCAGCGGCGTGGCGGCGCTGCTGGAGATGGCGCGGCACCTCGGGAGGATGCGGTTGCCGGTCACGGTCGAGTTGGTGGCCTATTCGCTCGAGGAGACCCAGCTGCAGCACGTCGGAGCGGGCAGCATGGTTCACGCGGCGTCTCTACACGCTGCCGGCGTGGACGTGCGGTTGATGGTCTCCCTGGACGAGATCGGCTACTTCACCCCCTCGCCCCGAAGCCAGCGGTACCCCGTGCCCCGGTTGTCCGTGGTGTACCCGACGCGCGGCGACTTCATCGCCGTCATCGGGCGGCTCGACGGGGCGTGGCGGGACGTGGGACTCATCAAGCGCGCCATACGCAGCACCACCGGTCTTCCGGCCGTCGCGATATCCGTCCCGGTGAGCGTGGTGCCTTCGATCGACAACTCCGATCACTCGAGCTACTGGACCCACGGCTACCGGGCCGTGCTCGTGAACAACACGGCCGGCAACCGGAACCCCAACAAGCACGCGGCCGGCGACCTGCCTGCCACGCTGGACTATGGTCGGATGGCGAAGGTCGTGACCGGGGTGCTCGATGCGGTCGTGCAGTTGGCGAACCGGCCCCGGAGCTAGTCCGGGGCCGGCTTGAGGTTGTCGTCCTTCTGACGGCAGACGGCAGACGGCAGACGGCTGCCGGCTACTTCTGTTTCTCCAGCCACCGGTTGAACAGCCACAGCGAGAACGCCGACACCAGGCCGATGACGGTCAGGATGACCCAGCCGAGCATGTTGTTGGCTGGTACCAGCTCGAGCAGGCCGTCGGGCCGGATGGTCGCACCCTTCGCCATGATCTCGTTGAACAGGAACGCTCCCGCGAAGCCGCTGATCAGCGCGCCGACCGCCAGGGGCAGGTTGGCGTAGCCGAGGAACAGGCCCTCCTGGCCCTTGGGCGCGAGCGCGCCGATGTACTCGTACATCCGCGGCGACGTGAACAGCTCGCCCAGCGCCACCAGCCCGACCGTCAGGATGATGAAGATGGAGCCGAGCGGCAGCGCGTGGGCCATCACGGCCTGGGGGCCGCCCGCCGCGTAGATCGGCATCACGTTGATGAGCATCGCGATGCTGATGATCACCGTGCCGACCACCATCGAGAGGATCGGCTTCAGCTTGCCGAAGGCGTGCGAGAGGATCAGCTGGAAGCAGACGATGATGAACGGGTTGGCCGCCGTGTAGAGGTCCATCGCGGGGGCCGCCTCGACCACCCGCTTCACGTACAGCGGCATCACGTTGTAGACCTGGTTGTAGAGGAAGTAGAACCCGCTCATCACGACCAGGTACAGCGAGAACCGGCCGCTCCTGAGGACCAGCACCATGTCGAGCAGGATGCGGCCCACCGACCGCTTCGGCTTGGCGGGGGCGGAGTCTGCGGCGGGCTCGCGGTACAGGAACAGCACCACGAGGAACGCCGCCACCGATGCGAGCGCCGAGACCGCGAAGATGTAGGAGAGGCTGGAGGCGCCGACCCCGGCCTGCGCCGCCGAGTCGCGCCCGAACAGCCACGCCACGACGAGGGCCCCGAGCACCACTGTGACGGTGAATCCGGCGGTGGCGATCCAGATGTCCTTGCGCGTCCGCTCGCCCTTGGTGGTCTGGCGGACCACAGTCACGATGATCGCGGCCGCGAGCGCCAGCACCGCGACGCTCGCGACTATGGTCCCGAAGCTGGCGCCGTTGCGGACCACGAACGCCGTGCCCCGGCCGAACAGCGAGCCGATGTTGATCACCATGTAGAAGATCGCGAAGCCGAGCGTGGCCCTGAGGCCGGCCGTCTTCTGCACGGTGCCCGAGATGCACGGCTTGATGAACGAGCCGCCGATGCCGATGAGCAGGATCGCGCTGACGATCACCACGGCGTCGCGCGCCCCGACGGTGACCTCGTCGTGGATCTGGGGCGCGAGCGTGCTCCCGCCGAGCCAGACCGGGTAGCCCATCAGGAAGTAGCCGATGGCCAGCAGGACGAACGCGATCAGGAGCGAGGCGCGGAAGCCGATCTGGTCGGCGATCGTGCCCGAGAGGATCGGCAGGAAGAACACCAGGAACCAGAGCACGCTGCTGCTCAGGAAGCTGGGCCAGTAGTTGCCGAAGCCGAGCTGGCCCAGGTAGATGACCACGAAGCTGGCCATCGAGTAGTAGGCGGCCCGTTCGAGCAGCTCGGTCACGTTCGCCGTCCAGAAGACGGTCGGGAACTGCCTCACCTCGGCGGGTTGTCCGGTGGCATTGGCGGTCATGGCGCTCCCCGGGAGAGTCACTGTGTCCTGCGGGCAGGCCCGAGTATCGGGTGCGGATCGCGGTACGTCAACCTCTCCCGCGCGGCCGCCCGCCGGGGAGCGCATATTGAGGCATGCCCTCGTCGCTCCCGCGCTCCTCCTTCTCGCTACCCCCCGAACGTGGCGCCTTCACGCCGCGCGAATGGGCCGTGATCCGGCGCTACCGCACTCCGAAGCAGGTGCAGGACCTCCTCCGCGGCCTTCCGTACAACCGCGAGAAGCGGGGCGAGACGCTGCGGACCTTCAGGCAGGTGGTGCGCCGCTGGGAGGCGCACTGCCTCGAGGGGGCGCTCGTCGCCGCGACGATCCTCGAGCAGCACGGCCACCCGCCGCTGCTCCTCGACCTGGAGTCGCAAGACAAGCTGGACCACGTGCTCTTCCTGTTCCGCCGGGGCGGCCGCTGGGGCACGGTGGCGCGCTCGCGCGACCTGGGCCTGCACGGCCGCAGGCCGCTGTTCCGGACGGTGCGTCAGCTCGTGATGAGCTACGTCGACCCGTACGTGGACGGGTCCGGGCGCATCACCGGCTACGGGGTCTTCGACCTGCGCACGCTGAGCCGCTGCGACTGGCGGCTGTCGGAGCGGAACGTCTGGAAGGTCGAGCGCGCCCTGATCGAGTTCCGGCACAAGAAGCTCCGCACCTCGAACCGGCGCTACCGGAGGATGCTGCGGACGTTCAAGGCGTTCAGGCGCGCGCACCCCGACCGGCCCGCGGACTTCTACGAGGACAAGCATCTCTGGCTGTAGGCCAGGTGTCAGGTGTCAGGTGTCGGGTGTCAGGGAGGCCCGGCGCACCGGCGCTCAGGGCAAGGCGCGCTCCGCCTTCAGGATCTCCACGCGCCAGCCGAACTCCTCCGCCAGTTCCTCGCTCCAGCCGGTCTTGACGAAGGCGACACGGCCGACGCGATCCAGGAACCAGGTGGTCGGCCAGACGTTCACGCCCGCGCGGCTCGTGTACCCGGCGTCGAGCAGCACGGGAAAGCCGTACCGACGCCTCTCCATCCACTCGCGTAGCGCGCGCAGGTCCTGATCGTTGCTGATCGTCAGGAAGCGGACCGCGGTGTCCTGGGCCGCCTGAGTGGAGAACCGCTGTACCTCCGGCATCTCGGACACGCACGGCCCGCACCAGGTGCCCCAGAAGTTGATGACCACCACTCGACCTGCCAGCGAACTGGACTGCACGGTGTCGCCGGCCAGCGTGGCCAGCCGGAAGGAGGGCACGGAGTCCCGGTCCCGCGCCGCCCGAAGCTCCGCCGCGATCGCGGCACGGCGCCGAGCCCTGTCGATCTCCCGGATCCCGGCGTAGTACTGATCGTAGCCGTCCGCCGAGCCCCTGCGTGCCACGTAGAGCGCCCGCAGCGCGGCCCGATTCGGATTGGCGAAGGGGACGGGGATCATCGCGCCCCTTATGTAGTACGACTCGGCCGAGTCGAGCTGCCCTCCCGCCTCGAACAGCCGGCCCAGGTGATGGAACGCCGTATGGTTCCGGCGGCTGAGCTCGAGTGCCTCCCGGATCTCGCGCTCGGCCTCCTCCGTCCGCCCGGCGCGGAAGTGCACCCAGCCCAGCGCGTCGATCATCAGTGAGTTCATCCAGTCGAGGGCTTGAGCGTATTCCCCGATCCCCTCGTAGACCTGGCGCTGCGACTCGACACGACGTCTGCCAACCGTCTGGCCTTCACGCGCGACCCGCTCGGCCTGGTCCAGGTGCGCCCCCCGATCGGCGAGCGCGATGGCTCCCGCCGCGAACGTGATGTGGGGGTTGAGCCGCTCGTAGCGTCCCATCCCGAGCACGATGGACAGCAGGCTGTCGGGATGAGTCGCAGAATCCACGGTCATATAGAGGCTGAGGTACGCGTCGCCGACAAGCGACTCGAGAACGTGCGACGGTCGGGCGATGAACTCGCGCAGCATCCGGACGTAGGTGCCCTTCAGCGTCGAGTCGCGGACCGTCGTGTCCCGCATCGCGGTGCCCACGGCACGGTAGCGATTCACGAAGACCCACTCTGCCGAGGCCGAATTGGGGTGCTCGTTCAGCACTCGGTCCTCGGTCGCCCGCCGAGCCGCCGGCATCCTGAACGCCTCGTACTCGCTCGCGATGACCTGGAGGACCGCGGGATCGCCTCCGCGGGCCGCGAGCACGCGCTCGATGCCCGGCAGCGCTTCGGCCCTGGCCCGCTCGGGCTCCCGCGAGTGGAGTCCCCGCAGGGCGCGCCAGTAGTCGCGGTTCACTCCGAGCGAGAGCGGCGCCAGCTCGGAGGCGCGCCGCAGGAGCGGGTGAGCCTCTGCGGCCCTGTTGTCGTTCAACAGGCGGCTTCCCGCGGCGGCCCAGGCCAGCACGTCGGTCGAGTCCAGCGACCGAGCCCTGGCCCAAAGCGCGATGGCGCTGTCCTTGAGCGCCGGGTTCGGCGGTCGCGAGGAAGCCGCCACCGACCACGCGGCATTCCCGCGCAGCACGACGTGGCTGACCGACCGCGGATTGCGCGCGAGGAAGGAGTCCAAGGGTGCCAAGGCCCCACGTGCCGGGCCTTCGTTCATCAACGTTGCGGCGCGGAGCCAGACCGCGTCCGGATCGCGCGAGGCGCGGCGGTACAGTTCCTCGCTCGCGGCGACCGCGGCCGCCGACGAGTCGTTGAAGCCGTAGCCCAGGGCCGCGGTGCGGGCGAACCAGCCCCACGGCGAGTTCCGGTCGGCGGCCTGCAGCGAGTCCGCCAGCGCCAGCGCCGAGCGGCCTTCGTTGTCCCTGGCCAGCAGCAGGGCGAACCACGCCCGCGCCCTGGGGTTCCGCAGATCGCGAGCGTTCGCACGGGCTTCCGCCACGCCACCCGAGTAGTCGAGCGAGTAGTTGAACGCCCGCAACCGGTCCGCCAGGGCCTCTCCGGCGTTCTGGGCGACGAGCGTCGACAGGGGCACGGCGAGGAGGATCGGGACGACCAGATTGGAGCAGCGGCGGACAGGACTCATCGGTTCTCTCGCTGCGAAGAAGGCGGTCGTGTTCAGCGGCGGGATCGCACCGCCACGTCGACGGTGTCGGTCCGGGGCCTGAGGCACAGACGTCGCATACAGGCCTGGAAGGTGACGGCCACGGCCAGGCGGCTGTCGCCCCTCAGGGGAGGCGACCGGATCGCAAGCGGCAAGTGGAACGTGACCGAGTCGTCGTAGACCTCACTCATGATCCCGAACACGGCGTCAGGGATCGTGTCCGGCGCGGCGCGGCCGATCGGTCCGGCGAGGCGGAACGGCGATTCCCCGATGATCTCGATCAGCGTGGGGCGGGGGCCGCCGGGTGGCTGCGTGAGGGAGTAGAGATGCCAGCCGGGAACGATCCGGGCGCGCAGCTCGGCCACGTTGGCGACGGGCACGGACAGGGACCACCTCACCGGCCGCGGCGTCGTCTGCTGGGCCGACGCGGCCGAGCTCAAGGCGAAGAACGCGAAGCCGAACGCGCAAGGACGAGTGACCACCGCCGGCACCCCGCCCGCTCATCCGGAGGATGGGCAGGTCGTCTACCTGGAGAGCTCAATAGCTGTCGGGAGTAGTGTGCGAGGGCCCGGTCGGCACGTCAACTGAGCGGAGGGCCAGGCCGCTCGCGCAGTGCCCTGAACAGAGCGGCCCCGGGGTCTCCCGGGGCCGCTCGGCACGCTGGTGCGCTGGTGCGCCGGCGCGCTGGTGAGGCTAGCGCAGTCCCTGGAGCACGGTCTGCAGGTTCAGGGTGCCGGACTGCGTGCGGATCTGCTGCTCCACCCTCGGGTAGATCGTCTTCGCGTCCTGCTTGAACCGGTCGAACAGCGCGCGCAGGTCGTTGGCGCTGATCCGGCGGCCCTGTCGGTAGTACTGGTCCGCGACGTGGCCCAGGGCGTAGGTGGCGGCGAAGGTGATGGCCGCACCGGTCGCGACGCGGGTGGCGCCGCCGACCAGCCCGCCGAGCAGCCCTCCCGTGAGTCCGCCCGCGATCCGCATCACGAAGCTCTCCATCCCCTGCGCCACGGCGCCCAGCCCGAGGGTGGCGGCGAGGTCCTTCACCTGGTTGACGTCGAGCTTCTGGCCGTGGCGCTGGCCGATCTGGTAGACGAGGCGCAGCTGGAGCGGGAGCACTGCGATGGTGGCCAGCCGGTCGGGGAGGATCTCCAGCGCGCCGGTCAGCATCGCCTGCTGGAGGATCGTCTCGTCGAGCGCCCCGGTGGGCGGCGCCCCCGTATGCACCTCGGCGACCGGCGAGCCTGCCAGCCCTTCCGCCGTCTTCGCGGCGTCGGCCACGGACTCGGCGCTGAGCCCCAGCGCCTGGCGCAGCTCCTCGAGGAAGGCCCGCTCCGCCGGGTTCATCACACCGTCGGCGTTGCAGATGGCGAGCGCGCCCTCGTACGCCGTGCGCCGTGCCTCGTCGTCGGAGAGCCGCGACGCGAGGTCCGCGACGCGGAGCTGCCCGGCGGCGACACGTTCGGCGAGGCGGGAGACGTCCGGGTTGCCGATGCGCTGGACGACCGCGTCCACGGCCTGCTGCTCGGTGCTGTCGGTCCGGCCGTCGGCGCGCGCGGCCAGCATCGCGATCGCGATCAGTGGGGCATGGTCGGTGGTGTTCATGGGCGGAATGATAGCGTCCGTCCCGCCACGCGCCTAGAACGAGACGGCCCCGGATACGCTCGGAGCCGTCTCGGTGCGCCGGTACGCCGGTACGCCGGTACGCTGGTGCCCCGGTGCGCTAGTGCCCTACGATCCGCGCCCGCGCCTGCGGGTCCCAGGTCGGCCGCTCGACGGCGTTCGCGACCTCGAGGCCGACACGGAAGGCGAGGCGTGCGATCCGCGCCGCCTGCTCCACGTCCGCGCGGTCCACGTTGTCGCCGGCGGCGTGCAGATCCGGGTGGATGCCACTGAAGAAGAACAGCGCGGGCACCCCGCTCTGCGCGAACGGGAAGTGGTCCGAGGCCTGATAGGGTCCAGGATGGGCCTTGGGCGCCAGGCCCAGCTCCGGGTGCTCCCGGAGGACACGATCCACCAGGCCGCCCAGGGACGTGAAGTCCTTCTCCACCAACCCCACGGTGTCGCGCGGATTGCGCGCTATCATGTCGAGGTTGATGTTCGCCGCGGTCCGCTCGATCGGGATGAACGGATGGGCGACGTAGTGGCGCGCGCCGTAGAGGCCGCGCTCCTCCGCGCTCACCGCCGCGAACACGAGCGTGCGGGCGGGGCGCGGCCGGAGCGTGGCGAAGGCCTCCGCCATCTCGATGATGCCCACGGTGCCGGAGGCGTTGTCGTCCGCGCCGTTGCAGATCGAATCCGCGGGCAGGGCGCGGGAAGGCTGGCAGCGGCCACCCACGACGCCCACGTGGTCGTAGTGTGCCGTGAACACCACGGCCTCCTCGCGCAGGGTGCGGTCGCTGCCTTCGAGCACGCCGACGACGTTGGCGAACGTCAGCTGCTCGGGCGCGACCTCGGGGAGCGCTGCGGAGAAGGTGAAGCCGGTCAGCGGCCGGATGCCCCGGCGCTCCGGCGTGAAGATCGTGGCCGAGTCCTCTCCCGCGGCGCGCAGGAAGTCAGCGGCGAAGTCCAGCCGCACCATGTACAGCCCGACGATGCCGTCGGCGGCGCGTCCGGCGCCGTCGGCCAGGGTCCACCGGTCCGCAGCGGGCCGCCGTGCGTTCGCTTCCCAGATGCGAGGAGGCATGGCTGCGACGACGACGAGGGCGGCGGCCCCTTCGCTCGACGCGCGGACGGCCAGCGGACTGAGTACCGCTCCGGAGAGCTGGGCCAGCGGCAGGGCCAGCAGGACCGCCGCGCCCCGGACGGGCACGTCGCCGAAGGGTCGGGCCGTGTCTGCCGGGAGTCCCGCCATCAGCACGATGGGGATGTCGCGGCTATCCGAGGGCTGGCCGCCGAGGAGGATGAACTCCCGGCCGAGCGTCCACCGCGAGGTGTGACCGGGACCGGACACGGTGGTGGTGGACAGCGAGTCGAGTCGAGTGTGTCGGAGCTGGAACCGCTGCAGGAAGCCGCCGTCATCACCCGCGGGCCGGAGGCCGGCGTCCCGGAACCGGGCGGCGATCCACTCCGCAGCCTTGTCCAGCTCGGGGCTGGGGGTCTCGCGCCCGCGGGTGGAGTCGTGGGCCAGCGCGCCCAGCTTGGCGCGGAAGTCGGTCTCGGTGATGGTCCCGGCGGCGCGGGTCTCGGCGGCCGCTGAGGCGCGCCGCGGCGCGCGAACGGCGTTCGCCTGGGCGAGCAGCGCGGCGGGCGCGGCGGCGAAGAGAGCGAGCAGCAGGGCGGAACGGGTGGGGCGGTCCATTGGGCACCTTTCACGCAGCGTGGGAATGAACGGCGCAGGCCACTACGTCCGGCGGGCGTCCGCAGTTTCCCCCGCGCCCGGCCGGGTCGGGCTGGCATTGACCGCCGTCGAGTGGGAGATTGAGGCCGCAAGCCTTGTCCACACGAAGAGGAGTCCGATGATGCTCGTGTCAGCTCTTCTCGCGTCGGCTGCGCTCCTCGCAGCTCCGCTCTCGCAGCAGCAGTCACCGCAGCGGTCGCCGGATGACACCATCCCCACGTCTGCAGGGGACCTCGTGATCACGTTCGTCGGCCACGGGACCCTGATGTTCCGGCACGCCGGCAGGGTGATCCACGTGGACCCGGTGGGCCGGGAGGCCGACTACTCGAGGATGCCCAGGGCCGACCTCATCCTCGTCACCCACGAGCACGGGGACCATCTCGACGCGGCCGCGGTGCAGGCGCTCCGGAAGCGGGGCACCGAGGTGGTCGTGTCGAGGTCGTGCGAGGGGCGGATCCAGGGCGCCGTCACGATGCTGAACGGGGAGTCGCGCGAGCTGGCGGGTGTGCGCGTCGAGGCCGTTCCGGCCTACAACGTCGTCCACCTGCGCCCCACCGGGCAGCCCTTCCACCCCCGCGGAAACGGGAACGGCTACGTCATCACCTTCGGCGACGTGCGGGTCTACGTGGCGGGCGACAGCGAGAACACCCCGGAGATGAAGGCGCTGCGGGACATCGGCGTCGCCTTCCTGCCGATGAACCTGCCCTACACCATGACGCCGGAGATGGTCGCCGACGCCGCCCGAGCCATCCGGCCCCGGATCCTGTACCCCTACCACTTCGGCCAGACCGACCCGCAGGCGCTGTTGCGGCTGCTGGCGGGGGAGGCGGGCATCGAGGTCCGGGTGCGGCGGATGCCGTAGGGATTCACCCGAGCCGGTCGGGCATCGGACGTCGCGCGGGGGCGTCCCGGCGGCCCGTGTGTGTCACTTGCCGCATTGATGCTACGACTGTAACATCCCCGGCATGGACAACGCTCTCTCGGTACGCCGGTTGCGTCGCGTCGCGCTCCTCGCCGTCCTGGCGTGCGGGCTCTCGTCGATCCCCTCGCCCGGCCAGGTCGCCCGGCCGCGCATCTGGCCGGACGTGGAGCCGGGTCCGTACGCGGTCGGGTACACCGTTCGACACGAATTCGACCACAGCCGGACGTTCCGGAGGGAGCGGGACTACTTCGGGACGCCGATCCCGGGCGGGGTCGCGCGGCCGGTGCAGATCTCGGTCTGGTACCCGGCGGTCGCCCGCCCCCGAGCGATGCGGGTGCGCGTCTCGGACTACTACGACGCCGCCGCCACGGAGACCGACTTCCGTCCGCGGAGTGCGGAGGAGCTGCGGGGGCTCCGGGAGAGGCTCCATCGGGTGATGCTGATGGAGTGGCGGCTCCCGCCCGAACGGCTGGAGGCGATGAGGCTCCGGCTGGACTCGGTCTTCGCGCTGGAGGCGCTGGCGAGTCGCGACGCCCGGCCCGCCGCCGGTCGCTTCCCGCTGATCCTGCACATGCCAGGATACAACGGCAGTCCCTCCGATCTCTACCCGCTCGCCGAGTACCTCGCCAGCCATGGTTTCGTCGTGGCCGCCGTGCCGAGCATGGGGATGACCACGCGGCAGATCGACCACGAGCGCCTCAGCCTCGACGTGCAGGCGCGGGACTTGGAGTTCGCCTACTCCGTGATGCGGACGCTCCCCTACGTCGATACGGCCCGTGTGGGCACCACGGGGATGAGCTGGGGCGGGATGAGCAATGTGCTGTTCGCGACGCGGAACGCCTATGTGGATGCGGTCGTGACGCTGGACGGAGCCATCACGATGCCGGAGGAACTGGGGCTGATCGAGAGCGTCCCCGGCTACCGCCACACATCCCTCCGGGGGGCCTACCTCCAGCTCCTCGTGTCGCCCGAGCGGGCCACGTTCCGCCCGAAGGACCTCCGGTTCTGGAATGCGCTCCGGTACGCCGACGCGTACATGGTGCAGTTCAACGGCGTGGGCCACGACGACTTCAGCCCCGGCGGCCCCAGGCTGCGGAACGTCGTCGAGACCGACCCCTCGAGGGTGGCGTATCTGGAGACCTTCGTCCGGGTGACGCTCGAGTACACCCGCCGGTTCCTGGAGGCTGCCCTGCGCGGTGACTCCACCGCCCGAGCGCTGCTCCCGCTCCTCCCGTCGGCGATGCAGCTCCCCGACAGCATGGTGGCGCGCTACGACTCCAAGCGGGCGCTTCGGGCTCCGCCCTCGGCCACGGAGTTCGCGGACATCGTGCGCTCGCGCGGCGCACGCGTCGCCGCGGGGGTGTACCGAGAGGCGAAGGAGGTCGAGCCCGAGACCCGGCTGGTCAGCACGCCCATCATGGGTCCCCTGTTCATGGAGGCGTTCGACGCGCGACGCTTCGACGAGGCGCTCGCCATCTGCGATCTGTGGGCCGAGGGCGTACCCGAGGACGTCGGACCGCTCTTCTCGCGGGCGCGAACGCAGCGCGCGATGGGCCAGCGGCAGGCGGCGATCGAGACCTACCAGGCCATCCTGGAACGGTTCCCCGATGGCCGGCACGTCGAGCGCGCGAGGCGAGCCCTCGAGGAACTGCGAGCCGGCGCGCCGTGACCGGCGGCCGCGTCCGCGACGCGCGGGGCCGTTCCCGGGTCGGTCGCGTCCGAATCCAGCGGCCCGTCACGTCCGTATCGACAGCACAGGCCGAACGGTCCTGCCCACGCGTCCCTTGCGCATCGACGTTCCACTCGTAGCATGGCGGTCACGATGAACGACCTCCCCGAGCTTTCCGGCGCCGAGTTGGAAGTGATGCGCGTCCTGTGGCGCAGCGGGCGCATGTCGGCTCGCGAGACCCACGATGCGGTGCGGGACGCCAGCGGCTGGGAGTACTCCACCACGCGCACCATCCTGGGGCGGCTGGTGAAGAAGGGGGCGGTGGCCAAGGCCGACAGCCACGGCCTGCAGGTCTACCAGGCGAGCGTCAGCCGGCCGGAGGGCCTCGCGAAGCTGGTCCGCGAATTCGCCGGGCGAGTGATCCAGTCCGACCCGGAGCTGGTCGTGCCGCTGTTCGCGAAGGCGGCGACGCTGAGCCCCGCCGAACTGAAGGAGATCCGCCGCCTGCTGGCGCGGCTGGAGAGGGAGGAGCGGCGGTGATCGCGGCCGTCGCCGCACCGGTCGCGCAGGCCCTGCTCCGGCACCTCGTCTGGGGAGCGTGGTTCTCGACCTTGGCGTTCGGCGTCGTGTTCGTCGTGACGCGGTGTTTGCCGCGGCGCTACTGCCGGCTCCGGCACCTGCTGTGGATCCTGGTGCTGCTGCGGCTGGTGTTGCCCCCCGATCTCGCCACGCCGTTCTCTCCGTGGCGGATCGTCGGGGTCCGGGCGGCGGCGCGTCCCGTCGCCGAACGCGCCGCGCCGGGCCGGCAGGAGGTGCGCGTCGAGCGTGCGGCGGGCTCCGTCGGCGCGGCCGTCCGCGCTCCGGGGGCGGTGCCCGTCATCCCGGTCGTGCTGGCGGGGCTCTGGGTGGTTGGCGCGGCGCTGGCAGGCACGGCGCTGGCACGGCGGCGACGCCACTTCCGCGGTATCGCGTGGCGCGCCGAGCCCGCCTCGGACCAGTGGCTGCTCGCGCGGACAGACCACTGGCGAGCGGTGCTCGGGGTGCGCCGCCGGGTGCGTCTGCTCGGCAGCGAGGAGATCACGGCGCCGTTCACGCTCGGCAGCCTCGCGCCGGTGGTCGTCATGCCCGGTCGCCTGGCCGCGGCCGGAGAGAGCGCCTTGACGGACTGCGCCTTGGCTCACGAGCTGGCGCACATCGGGCGCTGGGATGACCTGGTCCTCCAGTTCCAGGCGGCGGTCTCGGCGCTCTACTTCTTCCACCCCGTCGCCTGGCTTGCCTTCCGCTTCTCTCGCGAGGAAGCGGACCGCGCCTGCGACCAGATCGCCGTGGCTCGGGGCGGCATCCCGGCCCGCACGTACGGCGCATCGCTGGTGGCGTCCGTGGGAGGCGGGTTCCTCGGCGGCAGCGCCGACCCGGTCCCCGCGCTCGCGCCTTCGCTCCGCCAGGTCGTCGGGCGCCTCGAGGCGCTCGCGCACTGCGCGCACCCGGTTCCCGGGCGCGTCGTGTCCATCGTCGCGGTCGCGGCCCTGGGGATCGCGCTGCTGCCGACGACGCGCTCACCGGATCGCGCCCTCGCCGCGACGACCGGCGGCGCGGCGGCGCGCGCGGCCGACAGCGCGGCGCTGGCGGATCCGCTTCCCGGTTCGGCGATCACGAGCCGCTTCGACGCGCTGCAGCGGCTGCCGAGCGGGGAGCTGCGCCGTCACCGTGGCGTCGATCTGGGCGCGGCGCTCGGCACCCCTGTCCGCGCCGCGGCGCGCGGGGTGGTCGCGTTCGCGGGCGAGGGACTCGGCGGTGAGCCAGAGGTGGGAAACGTCGTGGTCATCGGTCACGGCGCCCGAGTGCAGACCCTGTACTTCCACCTCGAGTCGGTCCGAGTGGCCGACGGTGCGACCGTCGCCGCCGGGACGGTCATCGGCACCGTGGGGACATCGGGCTACTCCCTGGGGTCGCACCTGCACTTCGAGGCCCGCCGTGACGGCGTCCCGGTCTGCCCGAGCGACCTGCCCGCCGTCCTCGGTGTGCGCGACGCTGCGTGGAGAAGAGGGGCCTGCAAGATCCGGGGCGGGAGACGCGCGGCGTCGTAGGAGGACCAGCGTCGAATCCGGCGGGCCGCGGCGCCGCAGGACCTCCCGTGGACTACCTCACGCGCCTTCCGATGGCCTTCCTGAGCCGCTCGACCGTCACCGGCGGGCCGGTCATCAGCGGCTTCGTGTCGAGGAAGATCGCATCGGCGAGGCCCCACTCGGCCACGGTCCGGTGCTCGGAGGTGTCCACCTCGCGATAGGCGACCCGATCGCCGAACTCCGCGGCCACCCGCTTCGCGCGCTCGGCGTTGAGGTTGCCGACGGTGCACCAGCCGTTCACGAAGCAGGTGACGTTCACCCGTCCGGGCGTCAGCTCCAGCCGCTTGGCCGTGCGCCGGAACCACCGCGGGGGCCGAGCGTCGTCGGCGAACGGCTTCCAGACGAGCGAGGCGATGCCGACGCGGTCCACGGCGCGATAGCCGTGCTTCCTGTACCACGACGCCTTCATCCAGAACGGCAGCCACAGGCCCCAGGCGGCCATCCCCTTGGCCCCCAGCGACCGCGCGTCCTCCTCGGCCGCCGCGAGCAGGGCGCGTCCCATCCCGCGGCCCTGGAAGTTGCCGCGCCCCTGCTTGTGCCCGTGCACCCAGATGCAGGTGATGAAGTAGAGCCCCGAGCCGTCGACCGTTGACTCCTCGATCGGCAGGTACTGGATCATCCCGCCAGGAACGCCCCCATCGTCGAGCGCGAGCTTGGCGCGCAGGCCGCGGGGTGTGAAGCGGTCGACCCAGCGGCAGCGCCGGTCCCCCGCTTCCTTCATCTCGTCCGACCAGTCCTCCAGGCAACCGCAGAAGAGCGCCTTGGTCGCCTCGTCCAGGTCAACGATCTTCATCGGCGCCTCCGCGTGGCTACTCGCTCCGCAGTACTACCATAGGGTCCACCCGGGAAGCGCGGTAGGCCGGGACGAAGCTGGCTGCCAGGGCGGCCGCCGCGAGGCTGACCGCTACGACGACGAAGGTGAGGGGGTCGGTCGGGCTCACCCCGAAGAGGAGGCCCGCCATCACCCGCGTCACCGCGAATGACAGCACCAGGCCCAGCACCACGCCGACGGATGCCAGGATCAGCCCCCGTCGCAGCACCAGGGCCTTCACCTGGCCGCCGTCGGCTCCGAGCACCATCCGCATCCCCAGCTCGAGCGTCCGCTGGCTCACGCCGTAGGAGACGACGCCGAACACCCCGACCACGCCGAGGATCAGCGCCACCGCTCCGGCGATCCCCATCAGGACCAGTGTGAACCTGGTCCGAGCCGTGGTCCGGACGACGAAGTCGGAGTGGCGGCCCACCTCCAGCAGAGCCAGCCCGGGATTGACGGACCATACGGCGCGCCTCACGTCCTCGACGAAGCCGGCTGTGCCGACCCGGTCGCCGCGAACGGCGTAGCTCATGGAACCCCAGACCATGACGTCGTCCAGCGTGGTCCCCTGCCAGAAGGCGAGCGTGACCTGCGGCCAGTAGACCATCGGGGCCGGGTCGAGGCCGAGGCCGTCCTCCCGCACGTCGCCGACCACTCCGACCACCTCGTGCCACCGGACCGGGTCGGGCCGCACCGCGACACGTTTCCCGAGGGCCGAGTCCACCGAACCCCAGTATGCCAGTGCGATGCCGCGCGACACCACGGCTACCGGAGCACGGTCGTGTGCGTCCTGCCAGTTCAAGGTGCGGCCCGCGAGGAGTGGGATGCCGAGGGTCTCGAAGTAGCCCTCCCCGACGTAGTTGTGGCGGCGGGTGATGGGGGGTCTCTCGCCGACGGTCGTGATGCCCTCGACGAAGAGCGGGTTGACGTTCCCACCCCCGTACATCGGCAGGCTGGTCGCCATACCCACCGACCGCACTCCGGCTACCTCGCCCAGCCGCCTGGCGATGGACTCCTGCATCTGCGCCGCGTCCTCGGAGCGGATCGTCACCCACAGCGCCAGGACGTCATCGGAGCGGCGGAAGCCGGGATCCACTTCGCCGAGGGCGCCGGCGCTCCGGAAGACGAGGCCTGACCCCACCAACAGCACGAGCGCCATGCTGACCTGAGCGACCGCGAGCGCGTCTTGAGTCAGCCGCCCCCGGAGGCTGCTCGAGCCCGAACGACCGGCTCCCCGGAGGGACTCGGCAGGGCCGCCACCGCGACGGCGGACCATCGGGAACGCACCGAACACGAGCGCCGAGCCGACCGATACCACGGCGGCGAAGACGAGCACGGTGAGGCCGGGCGAGACCTCCTCGATCCGCGGCAGTTGCGAAGGGCTCAAGGCCACGAGCGCCCGTAAGCCGCCGAAGGCCAGGCCGAGCCCTACCAGGCCGCCGATAGCGCTGAGCACCAGGCTCTCCTTGAGGTACTCCCAGCAGACTCGGCGGTGGCTCGCCCCCATCGCGGCGCGCACGGCCATCTCCTTCTCCCTGCCGTCGGCGCGGACCAGGAAGAGGTTCGCCACGTTGGCGCAGGCCACCGCCAGGACCAGCGCTGCGCCCGCCATCAGAACCCAGAGTGTCTGCCCGATGTCGCCCAAGAGAGCGTCCTTGAGCGGGCGCACCGTGGGCGCAAAGCCTGCCTGCCGCATGAAGTCGAACGCCGGGCCACCAGGGAACTTCTCGAAGGCGAGCGGCAGCATCCGCGCCATGTCGGCCCGCGCGGCGCTCTGACTCACACCTTCCTTGAGGCGGGCGATCGCCGCGAAGCCGGTGTTCCCGACGAAGAGAGCCGCACGCCGGAATCGCAGCGGTACCACTAGGCCCGGCTCCTGACCCAGAGCGCTCAGGCTCGGCGGCAGCACGCCCACGATCTCCCTGTCGTTGCCGTCCACCTGAAGCGTCCTGCCAACTACCGTGGAATCTCCGCCGAACCTCGTCCGCCAGTAGCCGTGACTGAGCATCGCGACCCTGGGGGCATCCGGGTCCTCGTCGGCCGGTTGGATGACGCGGCCCACCGCGGCGCCAATGCCCAGCGCGCTGAACACGCCACTCGTGGCGCTCAGGACGGGGACCGCCTCAGGCTCACCGTTCCAGGTGATGGTCACGGTGCCGCCGAAGGCGTACATCCCCAGGTCCTGGAAGACCCGGTTCTCGTCCAGGTACGTGAAGTGCCACGCCGCGCACTGCCCTGCGTCACCGCCGCCGGATCTGGACGACACGTGACCGAGCGACACCAACTGATCCTGGTCGCGGAAGGGCAGCGGGGAGATGACGATCCGATCGAGCAGCGTGAAGATCGCCGTCGTGGCCCCGATGCCGAGGGCCAGGACGAAGACCGCCACCGCGGTGAACAGCGGGCTCCGGCGCAGGGTACGGAGGGTGAGCCTGAGTTCCCAGAGCAGATCGGCGAGCCTCCCCCACACGGATCCCTTCTCCCTCAGAACGTCCTCGGCACGCTGCGCCCGCCGTGCCGCTTCGGCTGCCGTGTGGTGGCGCTCGGTACGGAGC